>Ga0066388_100001482_pt1 | contig 13262 bp, 12 predicted proteins | sample PanSoiMetaGPlot6_FD_64539 | JGI IMG/M metagenome (GOLD analysis project Ga0066388, IMG submission 64539) | Tropical forest soil microbial communities from Panama analyzed to predict greenhouse gas emissions - Panama Soil - Plot 6 (Hybrid Assembly) | ecosystem: Environmental > Terrestrial >... | reverse complement strand
GTCGCTCGATGATCTGTTGCCGGCTCGACATCTGGCGCGTCATCGCCGGAAGTATTTTATCGGCCAGCTCGACCCGGCCGCTTCCATTGAATTCAGCAGAGGTTGTCCGTGGGACTGCGTCTTTTGCAGCGCGTGGACGTTCTACGGACGCAACTACCGCGTGAAAACACCGGAGCGCGCCGTCGAGGAGCTGGCGCAAATCCACGAGCCCGGCATTTTCATCGTGGACGACGTTGCGTTCATCCAAGCCGAGCACGGCATGCAGATCGGCGAAGCGATTGCGCGGCGCGGCATCCGCAAACGTTATTACCTCGAGACGCGCGGCGACGTGCTGTTGCGGAACAAGGAAGTCTTCCAACTATGGAAGCGGCTCGGTCTAAACACCATGTTCCTCGGACTTGAAGCGATTGATGACGAAGGATTGAAACGCTATCGCAAACGCGTGACGCTCTCCAAAAATTTCGAGGCGCTGGAGTACGCTCGGTCACTGGACATAACGGTGGCGGTCAACATCATTGCCGATCCGTCGTGGGACCGCGAACGCTTCAAGGTCGTACGCGATTGGTGTCTGGAAATTCCCGAGGTCGTCAACATAAGCATCAACACGCCTTATCCCGGCACCGAAACATGGCACACCGAATCGCGCCGCCTCACCACGCGCGATTACCGTCTTTTTGATATCCAACACGCAGTGCTGCCGACGACGTTGCCGCTCCCGGAATTTTACAAGGAACTTGTTGAGACTCAGCGCGTGCTCTCTCGCAAGCATCTTGGCTGGGCGGGGCTGCGGCAGTGCGCACGGATCGTCGTGCGACACCTGCTTCGCGGGCAAACAAATTTCCTGCGAATGATTTGGAAGTTTAACAGCGTCTACCGCCCCGATCTGCAACTGGCCGATCACCAGCAACCGGTAAAATACGAAATCAATCTGCCGCCACCATCAACTGCCACGGTCGAGCGAGGCGCGCTTTACATTCACAAGAATCGTGGACGCAGCGGCCGGCAAATCGATCATCACACGGAAGAATTCGTCAACGCCACGCGCATGGGCGCCGCGACCTAGCATCCAACCATGAAGAAATCACGCAAAACTGCGACGCGTTCGAAAACCGGCCGTTGGTCGGCCAAAGTAACAGAGCGCAGCGACGCGCTTGATCTTGAGCGTGATGTTTTCAAAGCAAAAGATCCGCGCAAGATCGCGCGCTCCTTGAAACGCTCTGCGAAACAAAGCAAACGGCGCAAAGGGACACCCTATCAATCGGCGATGTCGATGCTGAATTTTTACATCAATCGCGCCGGCAAGAATCTTCCGCAAAAACAAAAGCGAATTCTAGAAAACGCAAAGGACGAACTGCGCGACGTTTTTGGCCGAACGTAGGTGGAACGCGTTGTCCTCAACACGTTGGTCTTGCGATCGTCTTCAGGAGAAGCCGATCCACCTGATTGATTTAATCCCATGCCTCGGTCAATAGGGCGCGCGTTTCTTCTACGCCCGTGCGCCAGATCTTCATCATCTCTTGGTCGTCACGCTGATAAAGACCGCCGTAATTGCCGTCCTTGAGATAGTCCCGCAACGATTTGGGGTCGAGCCGGCGCACTTTCTCCAAATCACTCATCGGCTTTTGCTCCGATGGCATGTTCACATTCGCCAAACGCGCCCAGGGAAAATTTTCCATCCATGATGCATGCGATGCGACCGGATCGATCGCCCGCACCTGTGCCCAAACCTTCGATGCGTTCCACCAGTTGTGAAACTTGATCCGCGCGCCGGGATGATCCGCCATCCATTCGCCGATGAGTCCTTGTGCTGGTGTGTTACCGCCATGACCGTTGACGATCAGGATTCGCTTGAATCCCTGCTCCGCCATCGCATCAAGAATGTCGCGCAGGATCGACATGTACGTTCCCACCCGCAACGTGACCGTTCCTGGAAACGCGCGGAAGTAGGGCGTGATCCCGTAAGCCAGCACGGGGAAGACTGGCACACCCGATGGCTCCGCGGCTTCAATGGCCAGCCGTTCGGCCAAAATGCTGTCCACGCTCAGGCTCAGGTAAGCGTGTTGTTCTGTGCTGCCCAGTGGCAACACTGCGCGATCGTCGCGCTTCAGATATTCTTCCACCATCATCCAATTCATTTCGCTGATTCGCATATCACAAGTTCACCTACAGATTTCATTTAACAACGCGTCCCACCCAAGGGATTGGTGTTGCCCGCCTCGGATCGCCTGTGAAGAATCGCTCCTGTGAAACTTTGGAAATGGGAGCCGGAAAATCTTCCGTCCGTCATACATTCGATTCGCACCGCCATTGCGGCGACTGTATCGCTCGCAGTCGCACGTCTGTTCGGATTACCCGAAGCCTACTGGGCCGCGATCGCCACCCTCGTAGTGATGCAATCAACGCTCGGTGCGACTCTGCTAATTTCGGTCGAGCGCATTGCCGCTACCGCCCTCGGCGCTCTAGCCGGAGCGCTTCTCGCAACCTGGTTCACCGGAAATCTTGCTATCTTCGCCGGAGCGGTTTTTGTGCTGGGACTTTTGTGCGCTGCATTTCGCATGGAGAAGACTGCATATCGTTACGCAAGCGTCACGCTCGCCATCATCGTGCTCATTCCGCGCTCAAACGCCGCCTGGATCGTCGCGCTTCACCGCTTTTTCGAAGTTTCGGTTGGAATCTTGGTGGCTTTGGTGCTCGCAGCTCTCTGGCCAGAGCATCAAATGGGATCCGCGAAACAAAGCGCTGAATAAACCTGCACGTTGTATTAGCAACTTGCTGCGCCCCAACAGCACTCCCGGTCGAGATTTGTTTCAGTCAACGCGGACAACCCGCGGGTCGTCACGCCCGCGTGAAACGAACTCCGGAAATTCCTTTGGATGCAAGATGCCAGCCAGAATTTCGAGACTATCGACAATCCGAGGACCTGGGCGCGCGAAGTAGGCGGTCGCGTCCACGATATAAATTTCGCCAGCCTGCGCTGCAGGAATTGAATCGAAATCAGGAAATCGACCAAGAATTTCGTAATCGCGGCGTGCGCAATCGATATCGTAACCGCAAAGCGCGAGCACGATGATTTCCGGATGCGCATCTAGCACTTGTTGCCACTCAATCTGCACTGAGGGTTGATGCTTGCGACCCAACGGATCATATCCGCCGGCAATATCCACGAGTTCCGGTCCCCAGTGACCGGAGCAAAACGGCGGATCCACCCATTCCATGAGGAAACAACGTGGGCGATTTGGAATACTCTTCGCCCGCGTGCGCACGATCTCCGTACGCTGACTTGAGTTTGCGATTAGCTTCTCGGCGCGCTCCGGCACACCACACACTTCTGCAACACGCCGAATGTCATCGAAAATGTCCGTCAAACTCGACGGCTCCAAGTTTACTACCCGCGGTGGGCCTGGCAGCGTTTCGGCTAGCCGGGCGACGGTGCCGTAACCGACCGCGCACACATCGCACAATTTCTGTGTCAGCATCACATCGGGTCGCAGCGTACGCAGAAGTGGCTCATCAATGATGTAAATCGTGCCGTTCTTGTTTAATGTGCGGCGTACCCATTCATCAATTTCGCGACTCGTTAGGCCAGCATTATGTACTGGACAATGTGTTACGCGGGGACGCCGATTTGCTTCCCTGGGAAAATCGCATTCATGTGAGACGCCGACTACCTGGTCCATCAGTCCAAGGGCAGCTGCAATCTCGGTGCCAGCAGGCAAGAGCGAAACGACGCGGTTCACGATTTAATCAACTGATCCGTCACTCAAAATGCAATGGGATAGCAAGCGAAAATCGACAATCCGCCAGCGACTCCAGCGATAGTAGCCCTGCGCCACGAGCTCGCCGCAATCTTCGCGCAAGCAACGCGAACGCCAGCGCGATGCCAAGCTCGCCGACCATGATGTACCACGGCGTGAATGAAATCACCCGGCAGCGACTGTATTGCCACCAATGAATCCTCCGAACCATCTCGTCGCGGCGGTCAAAGTGTCTTCAAATAACGCCTTCCCAGTATCGCTACCGGCATCCCGGAAAGCCGCCGAAATTGCTTTGTTTAAAGCTGGGTTTGTATAAGCGTTACAGAGTGAGTTTCATTCGCACGGGTTTTCGCGAGATGGCGTTGAAAATCAGACGCCAGCGCACACGCGTGGCGCTCCGTCACCAGCGACGCCTCCTTCAGAGAAGCGAGATCAATCTGGGCCGGGAAGGCACTGCTCAAGCGGCAAATTTTCCTGAGCTGCGGAACGAAATCGTCGCTCTAAAAAAGCTGGAGCAAGAGCAAAAGGAACTCGCCCTTCGCATCGCGCAACTTGAGGAAGGGATCAAAAAAATCGAAGCGGAACGGCAACAAAACACTGAGGATCAAAATGCCGCCATTGCGAAACTGGATTCCGAGAAAAAACCCCTGTTTCAACAGCGGAATCAAGCCAAAACGACTGCTGATGTTTGCGAGCGCGAACTGGCGGCTGTGGAGCGCCGTATTCGTGAGAACGAAACCGCGGACCGTGATTTGCTAAAGCAACTCTCGGATTTGCACGCGCTCGATCCTGCGCCTCCGGATCTCCAAGCTCGGACTGCGACCATCAACGCGCGCCGGGGACGTCTTCCGGAAGAACGCGCTGAACTTATCCGGGCGCGTCTTGGTAGCGCAGATGCTGCACGTCTGGCCAGGGAAAGATTGCTGGCGGCTGAATCGGAGCTTGCGGTCGTGGAAAAGAAAATTGAGCGAGTCCGGAGCGAATTTGAAGCGCGCGATCGGAAGTTGAATGAGAATATCCACATTCAACAGGAGGCGATGCGAGAAGCGCGCGCGCGTCATCACAAAGTCGAGGAACGGAAGACTCCCGCGTATTTGAACATCGGCCGGCATCTTGCCACTCAGGGCATTGCGCCTCCCAACGCACCACACCTGCTCACCGAGGCACATCGACATCGCCACGTCGTGGACCAACTTTTGCAACACCGGGCAGAGCTAACAGTGCTCTCCAGCCAGATCGATAAGCAGGAGCTGCGAAAGTTTTACTTCAGCATTGTTTCTATTTTGGCGCTGCTGGCGATCATTTTGCCTGTTGCTGTCAAATCCCCGCGCAAGCGAGAGTGGCTGCCGCAGGAGACCGACATGATTTTGTCGATCAACATCGAACAACTCGATCACGCTGATATGCTAAAACGCTGGCGCAAAGATCAACCAGATATCTGGCCGAAAGTCTGGCTCGGATTAATTGGCGCGGCAGCTTCAACGCCCGGCTTATCATTGCCTCGTGACGCGGTGCACATCACTCGCGCGGTCAGCACTGACGATCCGGGGACGCCACGGGAGTTCGTCCTGATGGAAGCCCGGCGTGATATCTCCAGCGCAATTCGAACAATCGGAGCCGATCCCACTTTCCAAAAGCGCGCCATCAGTGGTTTGCCGGTTTGGGAACGATCCTCCGACTTTGCCCTGGCCCGTGTAGGACCGGCAACGTTCGCAATCGGCACTCCGAGAGATGTCGACGAACTCGTTCTCGTCAGGCTTGGGATGAAGCCGGACCTGAAAATCACCGATCAACTTTTCGACCGGTTTCAGGCCCTTGATCGCGAGAGTGCCCTTCGGGTGATCTCCCGGAATCCGCCTGATTTCTCGCGCATTTTTCATCCGATCTTTTCCCGCGAACTACTGAACGCTTCGCAATTACTTGGTCTTGCTTTAACCCTGCAAAATCCAGTAAAAGCCAAATTGCTTCTGAAAATGAATTCACCGAAAGATGCAGAGAGTCTCGCGCGAAATTTGCGCGAAAAGCCACAACGCTGGCTGCGATTGGCAGATTCCCCATTGGCACTTTCTTCCCAACCGCCGGAAATTCGAAAGCAAGGCGGCTCGAACCTGGAGCTGCGTTTTACCGTCCCCGAGAATAGCGCGCGACTCCTTCTGGAACGTATTGCAAAAACAGATGCGGGCGCGGCGGTCACAGCATACTGACCGCGCTACCGCTGCCTAACAAAATAGTACGATCAAGATGTCAAATTTCTTCCAAGAATTCGAGCTTCATCTGAGCCGTCAACGCGCAGGAGGTGTAATGTTTCTCCTGGCCCTGTTGGTTGCTGCGCAATTGCACGCACAAGAGGATGTGAAATCCAATCTCATCGATATCAAATCGGTTGACCCTTCAATTGTGATTGAACTAAGGTATGCTGGAACGCTCAATCGGCTCCATCGTCGATTATACCCGCCTTCGATGCGGGCGCTTGTCCAGCCGACCGTCGCCCAACAGTTAGTCGGCGCGCAAAATTTCCTTCGTCGCTATAAATTCGGGTTGAAAATTTGGGATGCCTATCGGCCGAAATCCGTGCAGCGCCAACTCTGGCAGTTCGCGCATGACGAAGCATACGTCACCAACCCTGATGATGGAATCGGCTCACTGCACACATGGGGCGTTGCGGTTGATGCGACGCTGGTAGATTCCTGGGGCCAATCGGTGCTGATGCCTACTGATTTCGACGATTTCACACCTGCGGCAATGCTTCATTATCACGGAATGGACTCGCTGATCAGAAAGCACTTGAGGGTTTTGCAAACGGCAATGGGTCGCAACAGGTTCTATGGTCTGCACACTGAATGGTGGCATTTCATCAGTCACGATTGGAAAAATTATGTCCCGGCGGGCGAGACAGAGATGACAGAACAAGCGTCGAAGGTCGAACCCCACGGCAAGTTATGATTGATTCCGCGCGACGCGCGGAACCGCCAGACCATGATCGACAGCGTTCTGCGCGATTTGCGGCAGCCGGAATACGTCCACGTGTTGCTGAACCCGTTGCCTGTCTATGGCCTGCTCATCGCCTGGATCGGTTTGATCATCGCATTGATTTTAAAAACTCGGCGAGCGCAGCTCGCTGCATTAGTGCTCATCGTCACTAGTTCTGTCTCCGCGTGGCCGATCTACGAATTTGGCCAGCAAGCGTACGATCGTGTCCTATCCATGACCGATGAAGATGGACACGCCTGGCTGGATGAACACAAAGATCGCGCCGAGGACCTCATCTGGATTTTCTACGCGCTTGCGGTTTTGAGTGCGATTGCAATCGCAGCACCAATAAAATGGCCTAAAACGTCCTCGTCACTTGTGATCGCGGTGATCTTGCTGGGCGCAGGAGCCTTGGGGAGTGGCAGCTACATTGCCTATGCCGGCGGTAAAATTCGGCACCGCGAATTTCGAAATGTTCCGCCGCCGCCAATAAGGTCGGAACACGAACACTAAGATCGACAGGCCCTGCGCAGTTGTAGGACAGGCGCTCCGCCTGCCATTTTAAGTTCGGCAAGGGTTGCCGTTGCCCTACAATTTGCTGCGTGGCCACGGATCTCAAGCGCGCCGAACAGAAGATCGAAACGCGCAGTGAATCGCTCAAGAAACCGCTCGGTCTTTTCGATCTCGTTCTAACCCAGATTCTGTTCGTCGTCGGCTCGAGTTGGGTCGGCGCAGCCGCGAAGCTCGGGCATGCGCATCTGTTTTTCTGGCTGCTCGCGATCTTGCTTTTTTATATCCCGCAGGCTGCGGTCGTGATTTATTTGAGCAACCGGATGCCGCTCGAAGGCGGCATCTATCAATGGGCGAAACTCGGCTTCAACGAATTCGCCGGCTTCATCACCGCTTGGAATCTCTGGCTGCTTTCCATCACCGTCATTGCGCTCGGCGGAATGTTTACGACCACGAACATTTCCTACGCTATCGGCGCTGCCTGGATGCCGAACAGCAAATGGTGCGTCTCGCTCATCAGTTCCGTACTCGTCGTCGGGCTGGGCTGGGCCTGCGTCCGTGGGCTGTCGTTAGGCAAATGGCTTCACAATATCGGTGCGTTCGCGATGCTCATGGTTTACACCGCACTGATTTTTCTGCCGTTGCTCGGTCTCGTGCGCGGTGAACTCAAAAGTTATCAGCCTCTCCCGCTCGCGCTGCCGACGATATCGATCTTCTATTGCTTGAACATTTTCACCAAACTTGGAGTCGGCGCGTTGAGCGGTTTCGAATACGTCGCCATTCTCGCCGGTGAAACGCGCGCACCCGCGCGGGACATCGGGCGTTCGGTTATTATCGCCGCTCCAGTCATCGCTCTAATGTTTATCCTCGGAACTAGCTCGGTCCTTGCTTTCATCCAGAATAGTCCGATCGATCTCATTGGGCCGGTTCCTCAAACGCTGCGACTCGGTCTGCGCTCGTTTCCAATTGCCGGAGCAATCGCGTCGATCGGAATTTTATTGATGACGGCGCGAACGATTTCTTCGACCAGTGTTCATGTCACCGGCAGCTCGCGACTGCCGATGGTCGCCGGCTGGGACCAATTGTTGCCGGCTTGGTTCTCGCGCCTGCATCCGGGCTACAAAACTCCGATCAACTCGATCATTTTCGTCGGCACGCTCACCATCATAATCGCAGTCTCGAGCCAGATCGGAACTGGAATTCAGGAAGCATTTCAGTTGGTCGACAACGCGGCCAACGTTTTCTACGGCATTGTTTATTTCATGCTCTTCGCGATCCCGCTCTTCGGCGCGACTGCGATCCGTTTCGGTGCGCCAATTTGGTTGCGCATCGCCGCTATCTGCGGCGCCGGTGTTTCACTGCTCGCGATCTTTTTCACTGTTTATCCGATCATCGACGTGCCAAGCCCGTTAATTTTCGGTGCCAAAATCATTGCTGTTAGCGTGATTGCTAATGCAATTGGCGCGGCGATTTTTGCAATCGGGGAGAGAAAACGGAGAGCTGTGATCAGCTAGTACAGCTTTGAGCAACCCAGCTCATATAATCAGGAAGTCCGCTGTCAATCTTAAAACAGACAATCTCCGGAACTTCGTAAGGATGGATCGACCGTAACTTCTCCTGAAATGCGGATTGTCGGTCCTCACTCAGTTTGAAAAAAACGAGCGTTTCATTTGCCGTCTCGATCTTGCCTTCCCAGCGATAGATCGACTCGAGATTCGGCAGGATGTTGGCACATGCGGCGAACTTTTCCGTGACTAGTTGAGCTGAAATCCGTCGCGCCGTCTCGGCGTCTGGAAACGTGCTGAGTCCAAGCAGAATTTTTTCGGCCATGCGTCAATGATGTGCAGTCATTCCGAGCGAAGTCGAGGAAACCCGTTGGATCACGCTAGGGCACAATAGCGAGATCCTTAAACCCCGAAAGCTTTCGAGGCGCAGGATGACGGCCAGCTGCTCGGCAAATCCAGCCGCCACCAAGAACAATGTCGCCATCGTAAATCACCGCTGCTTGCCCAGGCGTCACTGCGCGTTGCGCCTCATGTAAATGAATGCGAGCGCGATTGTTCTCCAATGGGACAATAGTCGCGGGCGTGCCGCAATGATTGTAACGAATCTTTACGATCGCTTCGAAAGATGTGCCGGGATCATCGATCCCGGCTACAACGATCCAGTTCACTCGATCGATTTCGAATTCCTCCCCGATTAGATCGTCGGCGTCGCCCACAACGACGCGATTAGTCTCTGGATCGAGGTCGACTACGTACCGCGGGCGCCGCGAACCGCCCGGCAAGCCCTTCCGCTGGCCGATGGTGAAAAACTCGATTCCATTGTGCTGGCCGATGGAATTACCATCTACATCATAAATTTCGCCGTGATGAAATTCGTTTTCGCCCAGATGCGACCGCAGGAAAGTCTTGTAATCGTTGCCGGGAACAAAACAGATTTCCTGACTGTCGAGTTTGTCGGCCACTTTTAAGCCTAACGAGTGCGCGATATCGCGTATTTGCGATTTCGTCATTCTACCCAGCGGCGTGAGCGCATGGCGTAATTGCGGCTGGCGCAGGCTGAACAGGAAATACGATTGATCCTTCCGAGGATCTACACCCTTGCGAAGCACTGCCCGATCGGCGTGATGTTCAATGATCGCGTAGTGGCCGGTCGCAATGTAACTGCAGCCGAGCGCCTTTGCTTTCGCCCAGAGATTCCCGAACTTGAGCTTCTCATTGCACATCACGCACGGGTTCGGCGTGCGTCCCGCCCGATATTCGCTGGCGAAATAATCGATCACCAATCGCTCGAATTGATCGGCTTCATCGACCACGTAGTGCGGAATGCCGAGTACATGCGCCACACCGCGCGCATCGGCCACCGCTTGCGGTCCGCAACATTTGTCGTCCGCCCGCGAGATGCAATCCTGCGGCCAGACCTTCATGGTCCCCCCGATGACGTCGTAGCCTTGTTCGCGCAACAAATATCCGGCGACGCTGGAATCCACTCCACCGCTCATGCCGAGTAAAACGCGCTGTTTTATTTCGCTCATTGGAAGGGAGAATTTCGATCAAGCGTGGCTTGAGTCAACGAGGTGGATCGGCTTCTCTGAAGACGACGGCAAAAGAATCGCCGAAAGCGCTGAAGCGAAACAGCCACGAAAGCGTTCGGAGATGCCAACGCGTCGAGGACAACGCGTTCCACCTACACTTTCGGCGGTCGGCTTAGGAACGGGCTCCCGCGCAAGGTAAATCGCCATGGTAAATGCGCAGAGCGGCTGATGCCGATCCGTTTGTCCGCCACGACGTCGAAATTTGCTCGCGCGTTCGACACAAAACAGTGACGCGGATCAGCGCATAAATCGATTTCATGGTGTCGATTGGTGATGGCGAGTGCCTGCGTGAGTTTTCCAGGTCCGGAGCAAAGTTGGTGCAGATCGTCAACGCGCCGACGTTTCTTCATCAACTCGACGCCACGCCGCGGCTGAATCGCACGAATCAAAACGAAGCCGTTCGCTTCTCCTTTCACGAGCACATTCAACATCCAGTGCATGCCATAGTTGAAATAGACATAGGCGGCGCCGGCTTCGTTTTGCTCGATAAAGCTTCGAGCGCTCGGCCGCGTAAAAGTGTGCGCGGCTTCGTCATCGATTGCCGCATATGCTTCAACCTCAACGAGGATCCCGGAGCAATCTCCCCAAATCAATTCTGTGCCGATGAGTTCGCGTGCGCAGCTAAGCGGATCACGCTGAAAAAACAGGCGGCGAACAAGTTGCTTCTTCATTAACGCAGCCGCATCCATCACAAACCGCGACACGCTAAGCGATTACCTCAAAAGCCTGCCGCTTTGTAAAAGACCGGCAACGTTACCTCGCATGCAACCGGTTTGCCGTCACGAAACGCGGGAATAAATTTCGCGTTCTTAAAATCTGCCAGAGCCGCATCGCCAAATCCGATTAAAGGCGGTTTTTCCAAAGCGACGTTTATCTCCTGCAAATTACCGGTAGCATCGATTTTCATTTTGAGCTCGACCATGCCATCTACCTGAACCGCCCCCGGTTCGGCTGGCGGATAATGAAATCCTGTAAATCTTGATCCGTTCCCGAAGAAGGGTTGTGGCCCGATAAAGTCATGCTCCTTCTCCAGCTCGTCAGCTTCTTGATTGGAAAAAATGCGCAGCCGCGGTTTTCCGTTAACCACTCGGAAAGTGACCGTGCCGTAATAAATCGCGTCCACAGGCTGATGATTATAAATCGCCGGGACAAATCTCGGATCAGATGCAGGTGAGATCCTGCGCTGCAATTCCTGCTTGAGAAAATCTGAATCCGGCGTGCCGCGGTAGATGGCGCTCCACTCGACTCCGCCATCTTTCTTTACTGCGCACATAAACATGATCAGCGCATCCTTCTGGCCCTTGCTCACCAAGTCCTGCTCGTCGATGCGATCGATCAGCGCGTTATGGCCCTGCCCGAGTAACACCGGCCGAAACATTGGCAGATCAGCCGGCCGCGCCGATGGCGTGACACTTCCCTGCGACCGGGCAAGATCGACAGTCGAGAGCAAAGCAATCAACGAAAGTACCAGCGAGCACATGGGCGAATACGCAAGCGGAGCGCGCAAGTTTTTCAAGCGGGAACTCGCGTTGATTTATGCGGCTGCCGCCAATTTTCCGCGAGCGGCGATTTTGTGCACGGTTTTGTGACGCCGGAAGTAATCGATAAGCGCGTCGCGCGTTTGCACAGGATGCATCACACAATTGCTTGATGGCGTTTCGAGCAAAGCGCGCAGTTTCATGAAGTGATGGCCGGCACTGCGCGAGTCGAAGCTATTAAAGGCTATGACATATTTTTTGCTGCGCTCGAGCGGCCGGCCGTCTGGCAATGTCATGGACATGATTCTGCGATCACAACCACCGCGGCCTTCTGTCTTCACTTCGATGCCCAACAAACTTCGCCGCTCGTGACTGGCATACACTTCTTCCATCACAGCCTTGATTTGATCGGGCGAAAGCGCAGCCGTCACGATGTAGTTTTCGTAAGGAACCACATTCCAAAGGTCGTTCACGGTTTTAGGCCCGGCGACCAAGTTCGTGTTTTCATCGACCACACCGTGCATGACGCCGTCAACAGCAACGCCTCGCTCCTGCAACGCTTCTGTGATGGCTGCGCCAATCAGTCTCTCAATGTCACTCGGTCGGTCACGAAGGCGTTCGGGGCTGCGAGCGCGTAACGTCCCCGCTAGCTCGCCAATTACCTCCGAAAGCGCGGCGTCGGATTCTGCAAGCTGCGGTTTTGCTCGGGAAATAACTACGTGATCAAGATGGAAGCGGTTGTCCATCAGTTCGCAGATCGCTTCACGATCAAGCAACTTTTTTGAATTCCGATCAAACAAGAGATCGACGCGACCGACATGAATGCCGAAATGATCCGCCTGCGTAAACAGCACGCCGTTTGTCAGGCGACTCGGAATTGCCTGATGAGTATGACCGGCGATAAAAGCCGCGACCTCCGGAAACTCTGAAGTCAACGCCATGACCGCATTCGCAAAATCATCGCCGCCTGTGCGCAGCTTTAGTCCCATGTGACCAGTCAACACAATCGCATCTGCGCCTTCGCTCTTGGCTCTCGCAATCGCACGACGGACGGACTCAACAGGGCCTTGAAAATCGATTCCCCTAGTAAATTCCTGCGGAAGCCAAAATGACATCCCCGGCGTCGTAATCCCGATGATGGCGAGTTTGATTCCCGCGATTTCCTTCAAAATGAACGGCTGAATTTTCGCGAGCGGATGTTTCGCGTCGAAAAATTCGCCCGCGGGCTTTCCCTCCAATAAAGTATTCGCTGCCAATATGGCCATCGTCGATCTTTGTAGCGCTTGATGAAAGGACTCGACTCCCCAATCGAACTCGTGATTGCCAACTACCCAGGCGTCGTAACCGAGATGATTAAACAGATCAATCATCAGTTCGCCCTTGTTTCGTAGGCTTAGCTCGGTGCCCTGATAAACGTCACCGACGTCGATCAAGATCGAGTTTCGATTCAAC
>Ga0066388_100001481_pt1 | contig 13264 bp, 13 predicted proteins | sample PanSoiMetaGPlot6_FD_64539 | JGI IMG/M metagenome (GOLD analysis project Ga0066388, IMG submission 64539) | Tropical forest soil microbial communities from Panama analyzed to predict greenhouse gas emissions - Panama Soil - Plot 6 (Hybrid Assembly) | ecosystem: Environmental > Terrestrial >... | reverse complement strand
GAGCTTCGTGAACCAGGGACGCCAGCTCGCCATCCAGCGCAATCAGAGCGTCTGCGTCAGCATCGGAACCACGGCAGTGCAGTACCGGCTGGGCAACTGCGCGGGCACCGTGTGGATGGGTGCCATCAGCGATTCGACCGGCAACGTGAAGGCGCCGAACGGGATCACGCTGACGACCACGGCCAACCCCATCTTCAGCAACCTGGGCGCGGCAGCGCCGGCCGCCACGATCACCGTCAGTCAGGGCACGAGCACGCTGAACGTCGCCATCGCCGCCTCAGGCCGGGTCTCGGTCGGACCCTGAGGCTCGATGCTCCTCGAGGTCATCGCCGCCATCGCGCTCGTGGCTTTCGGCCTCACGGCCTTCGTGGCCGGCCTTCCGGTCGCGGCAATGTCGGTGACGGAAGGAGCACAGCGCTCCACGGCGACGTTCCTCGCGACGGCGAGGCTGGACGAGATTCGCGCGGCCGGATGGCGCGACGGATCGCTGCTCGACCGGCCCGTCTCTGCATTTCCGGACGAGCCTGCCCTTCCAGCCCCCTATACGAACTATGCCCGGCAGGTTCGCTCAGTCGACTGCGGCGTCGCGCCCGGCTGCGGGGCGACGACTCCGCTGCTGCGCCAGGTCACCGTGACCGTAGCGTATCGGCCGCTCACGGCCGTTGGACTCGCTGCCGATTCCAAGACCGTCTCCGTCACCGCCCTCATCGCCCGACGGTGAGCCCAGCGTGAACCTTCCGGCAATGGATGAGCGGGGCGCGGCGCTGCCGCTGGCCGCTCTCGTGCTGGCGGTCCTCGGCGCGGTGCTCATCGGGCTCTCCATGATGTCGGCGACCGAGCCTCAGATCGCCAGCAATCAACTCGACGGCACCCGGGCCCAGGCTCTGGCAGAGTCGGGCCTCGAGCGCGCCCTCTGGGCCGTGCAGCACCCGGAAGCAGTCGACGGTGTCCCGTCGCCACTCCCGACCCCCGCACCGACGCCGTACGACGGCTCGCGTCTGATGTCCCTGGCGATCGGCGGCGCTGCACTGGGCGGCTTTCGCATTACCGTGCTGCCCGGAGCCAGATCGCACGAGCGACGGGTCCTCTCCGTGGGTTGGGTCCCCACCGACGATGCAGCGGACGTGCGCACGAAGGCGCAGCGGACCATCGCGGCCACGCTGTGGCGCGTGCGCGTACCGGCAGAGGTTGCGCCCTGCGCCCTCTGCTCCATCCGCGACGTCACGCTCGAGGATGGCGCAGCCGTGGACGCCCGGATGGACCTTCGCTGTGGGGGCAAGTCAGGCGCATGGTCGAGCGGCGCTGTGAGCGTGGCCGCCTCTGCCCGCGTGGTGGGCGCCGACGGAGACTTTCGCCAGGGGCAGTCTGCCGAGGCCGCCCTCGCATGGCGCTTCGACGCGGCAGACCTGGCAGCGCTCAAGCGCATGGCCCGCGCACGCGGCACGTACTACCGGGGCGCCGTCGTCTTCGATGCTGACCGGCCGGCTCCCACCGGCCTCGTATTCGTCGACACGGCCAGCGGAGTGGACATCGATGCCACGACGCCGCCCGAGGAGGCGGCTCGGGTCGAGATGCACGGCGGCTCGTTCCAGGGCTGGCTCGTGGTCGCTGGCTCGCTCGAGGTCTCGGGCGATGCGCGCATACGCGGATTGGCGTATGCGAGGGACGGCTTCACGTATCGCGGCGAGGCTCCTGGAGGCATCGAAGGCCAGGTCGTCGCCGAAGGCATCCGTGGAGGAAGCGCCCTCTTCAGGCGGAGCGGGGACGGCCCTGCCCTGACCTTCGATTGTGCTGCCGCGAAGGACGGCGAGGGCGTGGTACCCGCAGGGTGGAGATTGAAGGCCGGTTCCTACCGGGAATCACCGGACTCCTAAAAACCCAACAGGGTGTGCTGCCTCCAGGGGGGCCCCCCTTATTTCGTAGCGTCAAAGAGTTGACACTATTCTTGGGCCCTCGTTATAAGGTACTAGGAGCGTCGGTAGTTTTTACTTGCGGGCCTTCGAGCCCGCAGATCGGGAGCCGGCAATGGGGCGCTTCGGACTCGGCAAGAAGACATCGACGTTCGGACTCGACATCGGATCGAGCGCGGTCAAGGTCGTCGAGCTCAGCGAGGGCAAGGGCGGCTGGAGCCTCACGGCCTTCGCCCAGGTCCCGCTGCCGCACGACGTGATCAGCGAAGGATCCATCAAGGAGCCCGCGCTCGTCAGCGACGCGGTACGGGAATGCGTGCAGAAGGCGGGCGTGAAAGGCACCGCCGCCGTCATCTCCGTCTCGGGGCGCGAGGCGATCATGAAGCGCGTTCCGCTTCCCAAGGTCACCGCAAAGGAGCTCGCCGACGCGATCTCGCTCGAGGCCGAGCACCACATTCCCTTCGCGGTGGACGATGTCTTTCTCGACTATCAGGTCGTGGGCGAGTCGGCCACCTCGATGTCTGTCGTGCTGGTCGCCGTGAAAAAGGTGAAAGTGCTCGAGTACGTCGCCGTGGTCGAGCAGGCGGGACTGGAAGCGCACGTGGTGGACCTGGACGCGTTCGCCATTCAGAACCAGTTCGAGCTGAACCACCCCGACCCGTCGGAAGAGGTGGTCGCGCTCATCGACATCGGCGCCAGCGTAATGAAGACGAACGTGGTGCGCGGCGGCACGTCGGTCTTCGCGCGCGACGTGCCGTTCGGCGGGCATCACTACACGCAGGCTATCGCGCAGCGCCTCGACATCCCCTTCGAGAAGGCCGAGGCGGCCAAGCATGGCCAGGACGTCGGCGTGGCCTGGGACGATCTCGTGCCCGCTCTCGAGGCCGTGTCGCGCGACCTGTCCCTCGAGGTGCAGCGCACCTTCGACTACTTCGCCTCCACGGCTGAGTCGGAGCGCATCGCGCGCATCGTGCTCTCGGGCGGCTGCGCACGACTCGCCGGGATCGACGAGTTTCTCTCCTCGTCGTGGGGCGTGCCCGTGGAGATCGCGAGGCCGCTCGAACGCGTGGGACAGGAGGGCGGCCAGTTCTCGGCCGATGAGATCGAGCAGGCGGGCCCGCTGCTGGCCGTCGGCGTGGGACTCGGACTGCGTCACGCCGGAGACAAGAACGCATGATCAGGATCAATCTCGCTCCCCCGTCGGCGAAGCGAAAGGCCGGATTCGCGCTTCCCGACTTCAACCTGGGGATGGCACTCGGCGGTCTCTTCCTGGCCCTCCTGCTCTTCCTGGGCGGCTGGTATTGGAGCCTCGCCGCGGAGCGGAAGCGGCTCAACACGGAGATTGCCGACAACAAGCGTGAGGCCGAGCGGCTCAAGGTCGTGATCGCCGAGGGCCAGCGCTTCCGCCGCGACAAGGAGGCGCTCGAGCGTCGCGTGAACGCCATCGATACCGTGGCCCGGCAGCAGACTCGCCCCGTCTACCTCATGGATTCCGTGGTCGACCAGCTTCCGAAGGACGTGTGGCTGACGCGCATGGAGGAAAAGGGCACGCAGCTGAAGTTCGCCGGCAGCACCTATAGCGCGACCTCGCTGTCCGACTTCATGGCGAACCTCAAGGCCAGCGGCAAGTTCAAGGACGTGGATATCGTCGACGCCAAGGCCGACCTCACCAAGACCCCGCGAACGATCGCCTTCGAGGTGATCGCGCGGTTCGAGCCCTGATCGTGGCCCTCCTCGACCCGATCGTCAACGCGCCGCCTCAGCACAAGCTGATCTTGGGCGCCATGGGGCTCCTCATCGTGGGAGGGCTCGGATACTTCCTGCTCATCTCCCCGGCGCGGACGGAGCGCGATGCCCTCCTCCAGGAGAACGAGGTGCGGCGCGCCGAGGTGCTGAAGGCGAAGGCCGATGAGGCCAACCTTCGGCCGTTTCGAGCCATGGCCGAAGCACTGCGCAAGCGGCTCGATGAGGCGAAGGTGCGCTTGCCTCAGGAGCGGGAGATCCCACAGGTGTATCGGCAGGTCTCCGACCTCGCCGCACAATCCGGCCTGGGCGTCGCACTCTTCCAGCCGAAGCCTCCCGAGGACCGCGACGTCCTGACCGAGGTCCCGATCGCGTTCACTGCGGAGGGCACCTATCACCAGATGGGAGCCTTCTTCCAGAGGATGGGACAGATGCCGCGTATCGTGTCCCTCAACGAGTTCAAGATGCTCGGCATCGACAGACCCCAGGGGTCGGTGCGCGCCGAGCTGATCCTCGCGACCTACATGTTCCGCCCGGAGGGCGCGCCGCCGCCGCCCGGCAAGCCTGGCGCGCCCGGCGCTCCTCCCGCGAAGCCGGCTACGCCCGCGCCGCCGGCCGCGCCTCCCGCAGGGGCCACACGATGAGGCATCATAAGAAACTGCGGAAGTGGACTGCCGTGGCAGTCGCGGCTGCCTGGCTCGGTGGCTGCAGTGGTGCGGAGCCGCCGGCAGCTCCTCCGAAGCCTCCGGTCCCGGTCGCTGCGCCGGCTACGCCACCCCCTCCGCCAGGGGCGCCGACGGTGCGCCCGCTCGATCCCGCGGCGGGACCCGCGCTTCCGCCGATGGCCTACGACGCCAAGGGGCGCCGCGATCCCTTCGTCCCCGTCTCGCTCGCTGCGGAGAGCAAGGGCATCAACGTGAGCGCCGCCAAGCTGGTGGGCATCGTGCGCGCGTCTCAGGGAACTATGGCCCTCGTCGAAGGGCCCGACGGCGTTGGGTACATCTTGAGGAACGGTGATGGACTCGGCAACGGGCGGGTGACCAGCATCACGGCATCGACGGTCACGTTCGCCGTCGCCGCGCAACCTGGCCAGGGCGCCATGAACGTGACCCTGCGTCTGGCTCTGGACTGACATGCGGATGCAATTCCGCGGAAGGGGTGATCGCTGGATGAAGCCCATTGTGCCGATCGTCGGTTTGCTGCTGCTGGCCGCCGCGGGGATCGGGACCGCGCAGATGCAGGACACCGCCGTGCAGGTCTCGGCGGTCAGCGTGGACAAGACAGCAGACGGCGTGGCCGTCAGGATCAAGACCAGCGGCCCGGCGAAGTACCAGTCGAGCTTCATCGACTCGCCACATCGCCTCGTCATCGATCTGCAGGGCACCACGTACACGTGGACCAGGCCCGTCCTCAAGGCTGATGCGGAGCCGGTGCGCGAGGTGCGGAGCAGTCAATTCAGGGTCGGCGTCACGCGCGTCGTGGTCGAGCTGAGCCGCAAGGTCGGCTACCGGATCGACGAGAGCGCGGACGGGCTAGCCGTCGTGCTGGAGCCGAACGGAACCGCCCAGGTCGACAAGCCTGCGCCAAAACGCGTCGCCGCACAGAAGGCGGACACGCAGTGGAAGCCGTACACCCCGAGCCTCGCCCTCGCGGAAACGCCCGCGATGGCAGCGCCGCCCGTATCGACCACGCCGGCCCCGCGCCCGGAGGCGCAGGTGGCCGCTGATCCGCCGAAGGCAGCGGAGGAGGCATCGACCCAGCAGGCCATGGCCACGATCAAGCTGGAGCCGCTGCCGACCGCCGAGCCCCAGCTCGCGCCGGTCAAGGTCGCTCAGGTGATCAAGGCCCAGGACTCGGCCGCCGACTCTCAGCCCGCGCCAATCAAGGTGGCGCAGGCGACCACGTCCCAGGCCTCTACGGCAGACGCCCCGCCCGCGCCACTCCGGGTGGCCCAGGCATCCAAGCCTCAGCTGCCGCCGCCTCCGCCGCCCCCGCCCTCCACGCCGCCGGCATCCGGCGTGTCGGCCGGCACGGGCAAGCTCATCTCGCTCGACTTCAAGGACGCCGACATCGTCAATCTGCTGCGCATCCTCTCCGCGGAGAGCGGGCGGAACATCGTGGCCGGCGACGACGTCAAGGGCAAGGTGTCCGTGTCGCTGCACAACGTCACCTGGGAGCAGGCCCTCGACACCATTCTCGAGACACGCCAGCTCCAGCGGCTCGACCGCAACGGCATCATCCGCGTCGTCTCCACGGATCAGTTGACCAAGGAGCGTGAGGCGCAGGCGAGAGTGCAGGATGCGCTGGTCAAGGCCGAGGCGGACGCCCGCACGCGCCGCGCCGAGGCCGAGCTCAAGGAGGCCGAGGCGCGGAGCCGACAGTTCCAGTCCGAGGCTGCCATCGCGGAAGCGAAGGCTCGCGGCCCGCTCAAGGAAGAGACGGTCCGGCTGTCCTACGCTGACCCTGAAGAAGTCGCCAAGACACTCCAGGGAATCCTAGGTATTCCGCCGAGCGGAACCATGCCGGTCTCGTCAACGCCCCTCATCAACAGCGTCCCCCAGAATCCCACCGTGGTCGGCTCGGGAGGCCCGCCGAATCCGGCCCTCGGCCGCTTGCCCGAAGCGAACAGCCCGTTCCCGGCCATACCGATCCCGCAGAACCCGACGTTCGTATCGGTGAGCCAGGACGTGCTTGCGAAGGGCATCACGATCCAGGCCCACAAGCCGACGAACAGCATCTTCATCCGGCATTACGAGGCCGATCTCGAGCGCATCAAGAAGCTCATTCGCGAGCGGTTCGACGTGCCGCTGCCTCAGGTCAAGATCGAGGCGCGGATGGAGATCCTCGACCGGAGCGCCTACGAGGGCATCGGCGTGCAGTGGGGCGGCGCGGGCGCAGGCAACGTGAACAGCTCGACGACCCTCGTCGGGCAGGGATTCCAGACGGCCCCCGGAAAGAACTCGCCGGCCATCCCGGCGTTCAGCGGCATCCTGCTCCCGGATGGCACGATCGCCGCCCTCGACCCGGTGGGCGTGAACTTCAAGCCGAACGTCCCCGGTCTGAACCTCTCGCAGCTCTTGCCCGTGTCGTCCAATACCGGCCTGCCGCTGGGCGGCAACGTCGTCAACCTGCCCTTTGCGGCCCTGCCCGGCGCCACCGCTGCGGGCTCTCCCGCGGGCGGCATCGCGTTCGGCCTCGTGTCGAGCAACTTCAACGTGAACCTGGCCCTGCAGGCGCTCGCCACCCAGGGCAAGACCCGCACGCTGGCCCGGCCGGAGATCGTCACGGTCGAAAACTCGAAGGCGTCGATCTCTCTCGGCGAGGAAATTCCGTACGCTACGGTGAGCTCGGCCGGCACCCAGATCCAGTTCAAGGAAGCGGTGTTGAAGCTGGACGTCCTGCCCACCGTGCTCCGCGAGCAGGTCGGCCCCAACGTGGTCACGAAGATCAAGATGCTGGTCGTGGTGGAGAACAACTCGCGGGGTGAGAACATCAACCCCGGTGGCGGTACCACGGTGCCGGTCATCAACCGGCGCAAGGCCGAGACGCAGGTCCTCATCAAGGAAGGTGAGCGTCTCGTCATCGGCGGCGTCACCCAGGGTCTGTCCAGCACCAACGTGCGCAAGGTGCCCATCTTCGGTGACATCCCGGTCTTGGGCTGGCTCTTCAAGCAGAAGGAGAACAGCGAGCAGGGACGCGAGCTCGTCGTCTTCGTGACGCCGTCACTCGTCATCGGCCAGGGCGGTGCCGGCATGTCCTTGACTCCCATCGCTCCCAGGTAGTACCGTCCGCGGTGTGGCGTTTCGATTCCTCACCGCCGGTGAATCTCACGGAGAGGCCCTCACCGCCGTCATAGACGGTGTGCCCGCTGGCCTGTCCCTGACCGAGGAGCACCTCAACGAGGACCTCGGGCGCCGCCAGCGCGGCTACGGCCGCGGGGGGCGCATGAAGATCGAGCGGGACCAGGCCCACATCTCGTCCGGCGTCCGCTGGGGTGTGACGCTCGGCAGTCCCATCACGCTCACCATTCAGAACCGGGACTGGGAGAACTGGAAGCAGACCATGGCGGTGAGCGAGCCTGCGCCCGGCGTGCCCGCCAAGGCGGTCACGCGTCCGCGGCCGGGACACGCCGATCTCGCGGGCGCCATGAAGTACGGTCACCGCGACATCCGCAACGTGCTCGAGCGGTCGAGCGCGCGCGAGACGACGGCGCGGGTGGCCGTGGCCGGCGTGGCCCGGCGCCTGCTCGGCGAGTTCGGGATCACCATTCTGAGCCACGTGACCGAGATCGGGGGCGTGCGCATCGGCGCGCTCGAAGCGCCGTGGGAGGAGATCCAGGCGCGGGCCGAAGCATCCGAGGTTCGCTGCGCCGACCCGGTCGTGGAGCGCGCCATGATCGACGCCATCGATCAGGCCAAGGCTGCCGGCGACACGCTGGGCGGCGTCTTCGAGGTGGTCGCGCTGCACTGCCCGGTAGGACTGGGCTCCTACGTGCAATGGGACAGAAAGCTCGATGGACGGCTGGCGAGGGCTTTCTGCTCCATTCACGCCATCAAGGGCGCGGAGATCGGGCTGGGCTTCGAGGCGGCGCGGCGGCCCGGCTCCCAGGTCCACGACGAGATCCTCTTCGATGCCGACGGCGGCTTCGACCGGCGCTCGAACAGCGCGGGCGGGCTCGAAGGCGGCGTCACGAATGGCCAGCCGGTGGTCGTGCGCGCGGCCATGAAGCCGATCTCCACGCTGCGCAAGCCGCTGCGCTCCGTGGACGTGGCGACCAAGGAGAGCGTCGAGGCCGTGGTCGAGCGCAGCGACGTCTGCGCGGTCCCTGCGGCGGGGGTGGTCGGCGAGGCCATGATGGCCCTCGTCCTCTGCGAGGCCTTCCTCGAGAAGTTCGCCGGCGACAGCATCGACGAGATCCGGCGGAACTACCAGGGCTACCTCGACTACCTGAAAAGCTGGTAGCGCGCCGCGCGGCGAAGCCTCATGGTCGAGATCCCCGTTCGTCTGGGCCAGCGATCCTACCGGATCCTCGTCGGCGCCGGTCTGCTCGCGGACACGGGGGCGGAGCTGGCGCGACTCAAGGTGGGCCGCAAGGTAGCGCTCGTCACCGATGCGTCCATCCTCGCGCTTCACGGCGAAACTGTGTCCCGAAGTCTCGCCGACGGCGGCTTCGACGTGACCCGGGTGCTCCTCCCCGAGGGCGAGACCGCCAAGACCCTCGACGTCGCCGCCTCGACGTGGGATCGCTTCCTCGAGGCCGGGCTCGACCGGAGCTCGACCGTGGTGGCGCTGGGAGGCGGCGCCGTCGGCGATCTCGCGGGCTTCACGGCCGCGACCTACATGCGCGGCGTCAACTTCGTCCAGCTGCCCACGACGCTCCTCGCCCAAGTGGACGCGTCGATCGGCGGCAAGACGGCCATCGATCACGCGCGCGCCAAGAACCTGATCGGCGCGTTCTACCAGCCGCGGCTCGTGATCTCGGACACCGCGGCCCTTCTCACGCTCCCGGAGCGGGAGTACCGCTCGGGGATGGCGGAAGTCATCAAGCACGGCATCGTCCTGGATGCCGCGTACTTCGCGGAGGTGGAGCGTGGAGCGGCCGCGCTGCGCGCGCGAGAGCCCGCCGTGCTCGCCGCCATCGTGGCCGGCTCGTGCCGCCTCAAAGCGTCCGTGGTGGAGCGTGACGAGCAGGAAGCCGAGCTCCGCCACGTGCTCAACTACGGACACACGATCGGGCATGCCGTGGAGGCGATCACGGGCTACCGGCGCTTCGCCCACGGCGAGGCCGTGTCCCTCGGGATCGCCGCCGAGGCCGCCATCGCCGAGCGCCTGGGGCTGGCCGGTCCGGCCACGCGCGCGCGGCAGCTCGCCGCGCTCGAGGCCGTGGGCCTGCCCATACGCGGCGTGGGCGAGCACCCCGAGCGTGTGGTCGAGGCGCTCTCTCGGGACAAGAAGGCGAAGGATGGGCGCGTGCCGTTCGTCCTGGCGCCCGAGATCGGCGCCTTCCGTCTCGTCTATGACGTCCCGCGCGGAACCATCCTGGACGCCCTGGCGGAGCTCGGCTGACGGAGTCGGCGCGGTCCATCGCATTGACTCCCGGACCGCGGGCGGCTTATAAAGGAAGCGCATGGCGAACCCGATCCCCCAGGGTGGCCGCGCAGCCCTCGCCGACGATCCCGTGGCGGCGGCCGCCATCAAGCGATACGAGGAACGCCTCATGCGGGATCCATCCTCGCTGGCCTTCGCCCCGCTGGCCGACGCCTACCGCAAGGTCGGGCGCACGCAAGAGGCGATCAATCTGTGCCGGGAGGGGCTGGCGCGCTTCCAGCACTACACGACGGCGCGGCTGATCCTGGCCAAGGCGCACCTGGACGACGGCAATCCGGAGGCGGCGCTGGCTGAGCTCGGCGTGATCCTGCAAGCGAGCCCGCGGGACGCGCAGGCGCACCGGATGGCCGCGGAGATTCACCGCAGGGCCGGCCGCTGGGAGGAGGCGCAGCAGCATCTCGAGCGCGTGGTCCAGCTCGACGCCGCCGACCGCGAGTCTCGCCTGCTGCTGGAGACGCTGGGAGCGGAGAGCCGGCCGGAAGCGGGCTCCGCATTCGGGCGGCTCTTCGCCGACGAGACGTTCGTCACGGCGAGCATGGGCGCGGTCTGCCTCGAGCAAGGGCTCGCCGACGACGCGGCCATGATCTTTCTTCGGCTGAGCAAGAAGCATCCGGACGACACGCGGGCCCGGGCCCGCCTCGAAGAGGCGCTGCGCGCCAAGACCCAGAGACGAAAGGGACCATGACCCCATGCAGGTGTCCACGGCGGATTTCAAGAAGGGACTGAAGATCCAGTTCGACGGGCAGCCGTACAGCATCGTCGACTTCCAGCACGTCAAGCCCGGCAAGGGCGGCGCCTTCGTGCGCACCAAGCTCAAGCACATGCGGCAGGGACGGGTGATCGACAACACGTTCCGCGCGGGCGAGAAGGTCGAGCTGGTGGATTTCGAGGAGAAGCACATGCAGTACCTCTACAAGGACGACCGGTATCACTTCATGGACATGGAGACCTACGACCAGATCTCGCTGTCCCCGGACGAGGTGGGCGACGCCCGCGATTTCCTCAAGGAGAACACCGAGGTCGACATCCTCTTCATCGATGGCAGCCCGGTGACCGTCGAGCTGCCCAACTTCCTCGAGCTTCAGATCGTCAAGACCGACCCGGGCATCCGGGGCGACACGGCCTCCGGCGGGACAAAGCCTGCCACGCTCGAAACGGGAGCGGTGATCCAGGTGCCGCTCTTCCTCAACGAGGGGGACATCGTGAAGGTCGACACGCGAAGCTGGGACTATCTGGGTCGCGTCGCGGCGGCAGGCTAGCCCGTGGCGCGCAAGGCGCGCGGATCCCGCGCGGCGGGCAGGCCGCCGTGGACGCCGCAGGAGGTCGTGGAGCTGGCGGTGACCCATGACCTCCGGGAGCTCGAGATCGAGAGCATGGGCCTGCGCGTGCGCGTCGTCCGCGGCCACGTCGCAGTGCCGGCCGCACCGCACCCCATGGCGGCGTCGCTCGCGCTCCCGCAGCCGGAGGCCAGCGCCCAGGCGGTCGAGCTGGCGCCGGGCACCGTCACGATCGAGGCGCCCATGGTCGGCACGTTCTATCGCGCGGCAAGCCCCGAGGCGGCGGCCTTCGTCAGCGAGGGGGACACGGTGAAGGAGGGGCAGACCCTCTGCATCATCGAGGCCATGAAGCTCATGAACGAGATCGAGTCGAAGGTGGCGGGGCGCGTGGTCAAGGTCCTCGTCGAGAACGCGCAGCCGGTGGAGTTCGGGCAGCCGCTGTTCCTGGTCGAGCCGCGCCGGTAGGGACGGCAGCGCCATGTTCCACAAGATCCTCATCGCGAACCGAGGCGAGATCGCGCTGCGCGTGCTTCGCACGTGCCGCGAGATGGGCATTCGCACCGTGGTCGCCCACTCCCAGGCCGACGCGGGCTCCCTGCCCGTACGCATGGCCGACGAGTCGATCTGCATTGGCCCGGCCGAGGCTCGCCAGAGCTATCTCAACATCCCTAGCATCATCTCGGCCGCGTCCATCACGGACAGCGAGGCAATCCATCCGGGCTACGGCCTGCTCTCCGAGAACGCGGCCTTTGCGGAGATCTGCCGGGCCTGCGGGATTACCTTCATCGGCCCCGCGCCCGAGGCCATCCGGCTGATGGGCGACAAGGCCCAGGCGCGCGCCATGGCCAAGCAGGCCGGCGCGCCCGTGGTGCCGGGCAGCGAGGGACCGCTGGAGGGCGTCGACGAAGCCCAGGCCCTGGCCGACGCCATCGGCTATCCCGTCATCGTCAAGGCGGCGGCGGGCGGGGGCGGGCGCGGCATGCGGATCGTCCGCGCACGCGACATGCTCGCCCAGGCCTTCGCCACGTGCCAGGCGGAGGCGGCGCAAGCTTTCGGCTCCTCCGATCTCTACCTTGAGAAGTTCGTGGAGGAGGCGCGCCACGTCGAGGTGCAGGTGCTGGGGGACAAGAGTGGCATTCGCGTGCACCTGGGCGAGCGCGATTGCTCGGTGCAGCGTCGCCATCAAAAGCTCCTCGAGGAATCCCCCGCCTCCGCCATCTCCGACGAGGCGCGCGCGGGGCTCCACAAGGCAGCGCTCACGGTGGCCAATGCCGTCAACTACGTCTCGGCTGGCACGGTGGAGTTCCTCGTGGCCGGCGACGGCTCCTTCTACTTCATCGAGATGAACACGCGCATCCAGGTCGAGCACCCCGTGACCGAGATGATCACGGGCATCGACATCGTGCGCGAGCAGATCCGGATCGCCTCGGGCGAGCCTCTCGGGTACAAGCAGAAGGACGTGGAGTTCCGCGGCCACGCCATCGAGTGCCGGATCAACGCTGAGGATCCCGAGCACTTCATCCCCTCGCCCGGAACCGTGACGGCGTGGCTGCCGCCGGGAGGCTACGGCGTGCGCGTGGACAGCCACCTGCGGCCGGGGGCCGTGGTGACGCCCTACTACGACTCGCTCATCGCCAAGATCATCGTCCACGGCGCGGATCGCACCGAGGCCATCTCGCGCATGTATCGCGCGCTCACCGAGACCGTGATCGAGGGCGTGAGGACGACGATCCCGTATCACCTGAAGCTCCTCGCGGATCCCGCCTTCCTCTCCGGGGACCACACGCTGCCCCGCCTCGAAGTCGGCCCCTGACGGTCCCGGCGACGCTACCCACGCCGCTCTACGTCATCCTCGACCGCGCCGTCGGCGGCGGACGAGAGCTGGGGGATCTGCTGGAGGCGGTGCTGGCGGGCGGCTGCCGCGTGGTCCAGCTTCGCGAGAAAACACTGCCTCCCGCCGATCTCCTGCCCCTGGCAAAGGCGCTCCGGAGCCGGTGCCGTGAGGCCGGCTGCCTCTTCATCGTGAACGACCGCGTGGATGTGGCACTCGCCGTGGAGGCCGACGGCGTCCACGTGGGCCAGGACGACCTGCCGGCGCGCGAGGCGCGGCGCCTCCTGCGTCCCGGGATGATCCTGGGCGTCTCGAGCCACGACGAGGCGCAGGCGCGCCGGGCCCGGGACGACGGTGCTGACTACATCGCAGTGGGCAGCATGTTTCCCACGGGC
>Ga0066388_100001480_pt1 | contig 13267 bp, 12 predicted proteins | sample PanSoiMetaGPlot6_FD_64539 | JGI IMG/M metagenome (GOLD analysis project Ga0066388, IMG submission 64539) | Tropical forest soil microbial communities from Panama analyzed to predict greenhouse gas emissions - Panama Soil - Plot 6 (Hybrid Assembly) | ecosystem: Environmental > Terrestrial >... | reverse complement strand
GACCTTCGCGCTCGGGCGCACGTTCCTGGTGGGCGACGCGGCGCACATCAACAATCCCCTTGGCGGCATGGGGATGAACGGCGGAATTCACGATGCGATCAATTTGACCGAACGGCTGGCGGATGTCTGGCATGGACAAAGCGACCCCGCGGAGCTGGAACGGTTCGATCGCCAGCGCAGGCCGGTCACGCTCGAATACATCGAGACCCAATCGATAAAGAACAAGCGCAACCTCGAATCCGACGGCGAGGAGTTTGGACGGGAACTGCAGCACATCGCAGCCGACCGGAGCCGCACCTACGACTATCTGCTGCGGGTCTCGATGATCACGAGCCTGCGGCGAGCGAAAGAATTGGGGTGACTATACAGCCAGGACGTGTTGAGACGAACGGCCATCGCAGTGCTAAACTTGAGCCGCGAGCCCTGCCTCCAACATGATTGGAGAGAACAATGGTTCAGTCACCCCTCGGCACGCTCATCGAGCGTTACAAGCAAGGCACACGCCTGCGCAAGAAGAGCCCGCGTGAAGAACACGCCGAGCTGCGCGGTCCTGCCAATCGCGACGCGGTTGCGATCCTGGCAGAGACCGATCGCACGCGGCTGCCCGAGTTGGTGTCGGTGCGCTATCAGCGCATGCTGGTGAGCCCGTTCACCTTCCTGCGCGGCGCCGCCGCAGTGATGGCCGAGGATCTCCGGCATCAGCCGAGGGCCGGGATTGCGGTCCAGGCTTGCGGCGACTGCCATCTGATGAATTTCGGCGCCTTCGCCACCCCGGAACAGAACATCCTGTTCGACATCAACGATTTCGATGAGACCCTGCCGGGCGTCGATTTCACCGTCGACCTCAAGCGGCTCGCTGCGAGCGTTGCAGTCGCCGCGCTCGCCGCTGGCCTTTCGAACAAGCGGGCGGGCGCGATCGCAGCCACCACGGTCGAGGCCTATCGCAGCCGGATGCATGCCCTTGCCAGGGGCACGCCGCTTGAAATCTGGCACAGCCGGACCGAGCTCGCGCGCGAGATCGACCGCATCAACTACCGCCCGCTGCGGCGCGAGCTGCGCGGCATTATCGCCAAGGCGCGCGATCATCTCGTGGAAGACGACAACTTCCCTCATCTGGTCAAGGGCAAGCAGGTGCGCATCGCCGACCGGCCGCCGCTGATCTATCACTTCACCGCCAAAGGTGACGCGCGCCACCATCTCGATGCCCGCCGCGCCTTCGACGCCTATGCCAGCCGGCTGGCGCCAGACCGCCGCTGTCTGCTCGATCGCTACGCGCTCAAAGACATTGCCTTCAAGGTTGTCGGCGTCGGCAGCGTCGGCACGTTCTGCGCCATCGGGCTCTACATGTGCGGTGACGGCACGCCGTTGTTCCTGCAGATCAAGGAAGCGGGCAAGTCCGTGCTCGAGCGGCTCGCTGCGAAATTCAACGGTCATCAGGGCCAGCGCGTGGTCGAGGGCCAGCGCGTCATGCAGGCGGCGAGCGACCTGTTCCTGGGCTGGACCGAGGACGCCGCATCCCACCGTCAGTTCTATGTGCGCCAACTGAAGAACCGGCGGCTCGGCTCGATCGGCGAGCTGGTCGAGGAGCAAGCGCTCGCCAGCTATGCGCGGCTGTGTGGACGCACGCTCGCGCGCGCCCATGCGCGCTCGGCGGACCCGGCCGTGCTGGCCGGCTTCATGGGCAAGAGCGATGCGTTCGACAGCGCGCTGGCGTCATTCGCGATGGCCTATGCGGTGCGCACCAACGAGGACCATGCCCAGCTCGTGAAGGCCAAGGGTGGCAACAAGAGTCTCGATAAGCGTAAGACCGCCTAAGCTGGTAGGATGGGTTGAGCGGGAGCGAATCCCATCATTCACGGCGAACGACTGTTGGTGGGTTTCGCTATCGCTCAACCCACCCTACGAAACCTGAACGACGGAGTTACTTCTGCGCCGCGACGTAGGCGACGAGGTCGTCCTTGTCACGGTCGGAGACGCCGGGGAATACGCCCATGGCGGTCCCCGGGATCATGACGGCCGGCAGCGCGATCCAGGGACCGAGCAGCCCCTCGGTCCATTCAAAGTTCGCGGTATTGCGGAACGCATTGGTATACTTGAAATCCGGCACGGCGCCGGCGCGCCGGCCGACGACACCAAAGAGGTTCGGGCCAACGCGGTTCTCCCCGCCCTTATCAATGGTGTGGCAGATCGCGCACTGGCGCACGAACGCGGCCTGGCCTTTGGCGATGTCGGCAGCCTGGCCCGTGCTCGCGCTCAGCGCCAAGACGACCACAGCCAAGACGACCACAGCGAAGGCCGATCGGCGGATCTTGGCAGTCAAAGTTCTGGCATCGAACAGGTGTTGTGCGCCCATATCGGCTCTCATGTCGGCTCTCATCTCGGTCTCTCCCCCGGCCTGTCTTATTATGACGCTTGTCCCGTCCGAATTTGTAGTAGGATCAGCGGCAAAAGGTCAAACGGACGCCGCGGACACACATCGCTCGATTGCACAGCGCCTGGGAGGACATCATGCGCATCAAAGCTGCACTTTATACGACCGTCGCCTTGGGCCTCCTGCTCGGCTATCCGGTCGCGCTCGAGGCGCAGCAGGCACAGCCGGCCGCGACAGTGGCGATCGACGGCGACGACATCGGCGGCGTGGTGACCAGCCGGGTTGGGCCGGAAGCAGGCGTTTGGGTGATCGCCGAGACGACCGAGCTCGGCACGCGCTTTGCCAAGATGGTGGTGACCGACGACGCTGGCCGCTATGTGATCCCCGACCTGCCCAAGGCCAAGTACCGCGTCTGGGTGCGCGGCTACGGCCTCGTTGACTCGCCCAAGGTCGACGCCGAGCCCGGCAAGCTCCTCAACCTGACCGCCGTGATCGCGCCGAGCCTCAAGGACGCCGCGCAGTATTATCCGGCAATCTATTGGGCCGCGATGATCAAGGTGCCGGATCGCAGCAAATTCCCCGGCACCGGGCCGAATGGCAACGGCATCCCGACCACCTTCAAGACCTACGATCAATATCTCAACTTCGTGAAGACCAACGGCTGTGGCAATTGCCACCAGATCGGCAACTACGCGACCCGCACCATTCCGGAAGCGCTCGGCAAATTCGATTCATCGATGGCCGCCTGGGCGCGGCGCCTGCAATCGGGCCCGGCCGGCGGCACCATGATCAACAACATCGCGCAGGTGATGACGCCCGACGGCGGCCACCTCGCAGCGCTCGCCGACTGGACCGATCGCATCAAGGCCGGCGAATTGCCGAGCGCAACGCCGGCGCGGCCGGTGGGCGTCGAGCGCAATCTCGTTGTCACCGTGCGCGACTGGTCCGACCCCAAGCACTATCTGCACGACCTGATCGCCACCGACCGGCGCGACCCGACCGTCAACGGCTATGGCCCGATGTACGGCGCGGCTGAGCTCTCGACCGACAAGCTGCCGGTGCTCGACCCGGTCAACAACAAGAAGTGGGTGCTGGACGTGCCGGTGGCCGATCCCAAATACGCGCCGTCGTCGGCGCTCGCCAATCCGGTGATTGCGGCGTCGCCCTATTTCGGCAGCGAGCAAATCTGGGACAGCCAGGTGAACGCTCACAATCCGATGATGGACCAGGACGGGCGTGTCTATTGGACCGCGCAGACGCGCTCGCCCAAGATGCCGCCGGACTATTGCAAGCGCGCTTCGCCGCTGCGCTCGGCGCAGCTCTATCCGCTCGCCGGCACGCCCGATGGCTTCGTGCAGAATGCGCGCCAGATCACGATCTACGATCCGAAGCAGAAAAAATACTATCACGTCGACACTTGCTTCGGCACGCATCACCTCAATTTCGCAGAAGACGCCAACAACACACTCTGGCTGAGCAACAACTCGCAAGGCCCTCTCGCGGTGGTCGGCTGGCTCAATACCAAGATGTATTTCGAGACCGGCGACGCCGCGAAGTCGCAAGGCTGGACCGCGCTGATTGTCGACACCAACGGCAACGGCAAGCGTGACGACGGCTACAACGAGCCCGGCCGCGCGCCCGACTACAGCAAGGACACCCGCATCCCGTTCGGCTTCTATGGCATCGCCTGGTCGCCGCGCGACGGCTCGCTGTGGGGCTCGAACCTCGCGCATCCGGGCTACATCCTGCGCATGGCCCCGGGCGAGAACCCGCCCGACACCGCGCTCGCCGAAATCTACAAGATCCCGCTTCCGGGCTTCGGCATCCGCGGCATGGATATCGACCGCAACGGCGTGGTGTGGGTGCCGCTCGATTCAGGCCATATCGGCAGCTTCGACCGCACGCTGTGCAAAGGACCGCTCAACGGCCCCGGCGCCGAGCTTGGCAACAAATGTCCGGAGGGCTGGAAATTCTACCCGCTGCAGGGCCCGGGCTTTGCAGGTGACTCGGGTGCGGCCGAGAACCCCTATTACACCTGGGTCGACCAGCACAACATTCTGGGCCTCGGTGCCGACGTGCCGATCGCGACCGGCAACCAGTCGGACTCGCTGCACGCGCTCGTCGGCGGCACGATGATCCAGCTGCGCGTGCCCTACCCGATGGGCTTCTTCGCCAAGGGCCTCGACGGGCGCATCGACGATCCCAAGGTCGGCTGGAAGGGCCGCGGCCTCTGGGTGACGTCAGGCAATCGCACGCCGATCCACATCGAAGGCATCGACGCGCCGCACCCGGGCGCGCCGGGCAGGACCGAGAAGACGCAATCGAGCCCACTGGTGGTGCAGTTCCAGCTCCGCCCGGATGCGCTGGCGCATTGAGGCGTGTAAGCCTGCAGCATGACACGATTCGTCGCGCTGCTGCGGGCGGTGAACGTCGGGGGCACCGGCAAGCTTCCGATGGCTGATCTGAAAGCCCTGTGTCTCGACGCGGGCTTTACCCGCGTCGAGACCTACATCGCCAGCGGCAATGTCGTCTTCGAGAGCAAGGGCGCGGCATCGAAGGTGAAGGCCGAGCTCGAGGCTCGCCTTTTGGCCTATGCCAAGAAGCCTGTTGGTGTGGTGCTGCGAACAGCGGCGGAGTTGGCGGCGGTTCTCAAGGCCAACCCGTTCCGCAAGACCGAACCCAAATTCACTTATGCGATCTTCCTCGATCAGCGTCCGCCGCGTGACGCTCTGGATCACACGACCGGGCAAAGCGACGAAGAGATGCGGCTCGGTGCGCGCGAGATCTTCGTTCACTATCCAAGCGGCATGGGCCGCTCCAAGCTGCGCATTCCGGTGGCGAAGATCGGCACCGCGCGCAACATGAACACCGTTGCAAAACTCGCCGAGATCGCAGCGAAGCCCTGAGGCGGCACCAGAGGTTTTCTGATCACTCCGGCTTGATATTGGCGGACCTGATGATCGGCCACCACTTCTCAATCTCCGCCCGCTGCAGGACGGCAAGAGCCTCGGGCGTCTGCTGCTCGCGTGCTGGAATCTCTGAACCGAGCTCGCCAAGACGGCCTCGAACGACAGGATCGGCGAGAGCATCCACGACGGCCGCATTGAGGGCCGTGACGATTGGTCTGGGTGTATTCTTCGGCGCCCACATGCCGAACCAAATCGAGGCCAGGAATCCCGGCAGCCCGGCCTCGTCCAGTGTGGGAATCTCCGGCGCGGAGGCTAAGCGGCTCTTGGCCGTAACGCCGTAAGTCTTGAGCCTGCCGCTCCGCACCAGGGGAAGCGAGCTTGATGCCTGGTCGAACACCAGATCAATCTGCCCAGCCATGACGTCTTGCACGGCCAGCGGAGTGCCGCGATAGGGCACGAACTGGAGACGCGCACCAATCGCGTTCTGGAAATAGAGCCCTGTGAGATGTGACGGGCTGCCGGCGCCAGCCATGCCGGCGGTCACTTTGTCAGGATTGGCCTTGATCCAAGTCACGAGGCCCTTGAGGTCCGTTGCTGCATTGTTAGCGACGAGCAATTGATAGTTGCTGGGCAGGACCGATATCGGCGCGAAGTCGTTTACAACGTCGTAGGGGAGCGAATAGATCGCGCCGTTGAAGACGTGTGTCCCGACTGTTCCGATGATGACGGTGTAGCCGTCGGCGGCGGCGCGTGCGACGCGGCCAGGCGCAAGGCTTCCTGCGGCCCCGCTCACATTGTCAACGACGATGGGCTGTCCCAGGCTTGCGCGCATGCGTTCAATCATGAGGCGTGCGAGCACATCGGCTGGGCTCGCCGCTGGAAACGGCACGACGATTGTGATCGGCCGCGTCGGATAGGCTTGCGCCCAAGCGAAGCGCGGCAATGCCTGCAGCGCGACAGCGCTCGCGACGAGGTGCAGGAATTTACGGCGGGGAAATTTCATCGCGTTTCCTCATTATGATTTGATGATTTGTTCGTCCGTGCTTCGGCAGGCTGTGGTTTGCGGTTCCATACCTCCCGTTGTTGGTAGGCACCCGAGCATAATAGCCATAGCAACGCCCAAACAGAAAAGTGGCTCGCATACCCAAATCGGAGGACGCGCGGCCGTTTGTGTTTTGCTGAATTGGCACCGGATCATCCAACAGGGTGATCAATCGAGGGATGGACACGTCGGCTTCCGGATATGACACGCCCGGACCGGTCTTTGCCTCGCGCTAGATAACCAGCTCAGCGCTCTGTCCACGTCGGCACGTGAAGTGGCGACGCGCCTCACCATGGCGCGCCGCAACCGGTTAGCTCGCTCGTCCGAGAGCTTCCTTCCAGTCACAGGTGACCGCATGACGCTGCAGACATTATTTGAACTGTCAGGATTTCTACCACTTGCGATGGCACTGGCTGCAGTTTTCATGGCCGCGACGGTTTCGAGCACCGTCGGCTTTGCGTTCTCGGCCTTTGCGGCGGGACTTCTTTTTCAGATTATGAGCGACAAGATAGCCGCGGTGGAGATCATGCTGGTTTCGTCCATCGCAGTTCAGATCTACTCTGTCTCGCAGCTCCGCCGTCACATTATGCTCTCCCGCATCACATGGTATCTGCTGGGAGGAATTCTCGCGTTGCCGATCGGATTTTATCTGTTATTTGCCTTGAGCATGGCCACCTACACGATCTTTGTCGGAGGCTTGTTGGCGATCTACGGTGTCGTCACATTCGCCAGGGGGATGCCCGTCATACGTTGGAGTGGCCGCCTGGCCGACATCATCATGGGAGCCATTGGAGGCATAACGGGTCCGCTCGTGGCCTTTCCAGGCGCAGCCATCGTCATGTGGTGCGGCACACGCGGATGGGACAAGCTGACCCAACGCTGTGTCTATCAGCCGTATATCCTCATCATGCAGGTGCTGACGCTCGTTGCGCTGGTCGCGCTTGAAGGAACCAAGCAGATCGACATGACGCACGGACTGTTTGTCATCCCCGCCATCCTGGGCGCACACATCGGCTTCAGCATCTTCGGCAAGATCACCGATGCCCAATTCAAGACGTTGGTGAGCGCCCTGCTCGTGGTCTCGGGACTTTGGATCCTCGCGCGCGGACTGCAATAGCGTCATCGGCGGCGCCACGCCCCCTCGACGCACGGCATTTCGATCGCAAAACACCCCTCGCCGGCTTTTTTGCCCAACCTTCACGCATGGCAGAGCCGCAACGCGGCCTGCGGCTTTCGGTTGGCCGCGATGCCAGCGTAATCTGTCCCGGCCGGACGACTGCAATGGAGATGGTCATGGCCGACTTCGACTTCCCGCCCGAATTCCGCACACAGCAGATCGCGACCAACGGCACCTCGATCCATGTGCGATCGGGCGGAGCCGGACCTGCGGTGCTGCTGCTGCACGGTTACGGTGAGACAGGCGACATGTGGGCGCCCATGGCGGCCGATCTTGCGCGCGACCATACCGTAGTAGTGCCCGATCTGCGCGGCATGGGGCTGTCCGCCAAGCCCGCGGGCGGCTTTGACAAGAAGACGCAAGGCGTCGACATGGCCGGCGTGCTCGACGCCCTGGACATCGACAAGGCCGACTTGGTCACCCACGATATCGGCAACATGGTCGGCTATGCCTTGGTGGCGCAATATCCAAGCCGCGTGACCCGCTTCGTGCTGATCGACGCACCGCTGCCGGGTGTTGGGCCATGGGAAGAGATCCTCAAGAACCCGCTGCTCTGGCATTTCCGCTTTGGCGGGCCGGACATGGAGCGGCTGGTGGCAGGCCGCGAGCGCATCTATCTCGACCGGTTCTGGAATGAATTCTCGGCGACACCATCGCGCTTCAGCGAAGCCGCGCGCGAGCATTATGCCAAGCTCTACGCACTGCCGGGCGCGATGCACTCCGGTTTCATGCAGTTTGCGGCGTTCGATCAGGATGCGATCGACAACAAGGAATTCCTGTCCAGGGGCAAGCTGTCCATGCCGGTCCTGGCCGTCGGCGGTGAGAAGTCGTTTGGCGCCCAGATGGCCAAGATCATGCAATTTGCCGCCAGCAACGTGCGCGAAGGCATCATTCCGGAGTCCGGCCATTGGATCATGGAGGAAAACCCGCGCGCCACCATCGCCATGGTGCGGTCCTTCCTGGAAACCAGGGCCTAGCAGCCGGCAACACTGCACGTGTCAGAAGAACGACATGGTTCTGACACGGCAGCATTACACGACGCAGATAAGCGCCGTGGGCAGGATAATCGGGGGGATATTGCCCTGTATGGATAGCGCCGTCGCCGCCCTGATCGAGCCGAGCTGGACGCTTGTTTTCTCCAAGAAACCAGGCCGCTGGTGGGTGCGGCTGCTCGCCTGCGGGCGTTACAATCATGTCAAGGCCATCGCCTACCTGCCGAGCCTGCGCGCTTGGCTGTTCTATGACGTGAAATTCAACGGCACCAAGATCCTGCTTGCGCCCGAGGACGACCCCGGCACGGCCGCCTTCCTGCGCGACTATCTCGACGATTGTGACATGATCGCGATGCCGCACTTGCCGGTGCCCAAGCGCAGCGCGCCGCAGCTCGGCTTCTGGTGCACGATCGCGATGAAGCATCTCATCGGGATTCGCTCGCGCGCCTTCCGCCCCGACCGGCTATGGCGGGACTGCATCGCGGTCGGCGGAAAGCCCTATGAGACTCTGGGCGCCTTCCGGGGGGCGCTGATCAAGACACTTGGAAGCCGAATCGGAGCGCTGCGGGAACGGGCCCGCGCCCGCCGCCGGCTGGTGCGCGCTTGCCCGGCCTGATGTCGTCGGCAGCAGATTGTCAGGTTTTGCTGTATCGCTGGCCGGCGGGATAGAGTCGCCAGCGGCGCGGAAGGAAAGTGATCCGTCCTGACAGATCGCGTGAATCGGCAGCCGGCAGCGCGATCTCGACGCGGTGGTGAGCGCCCCCGACCGAGAGATCGAACCGTCGCAGTCCGCCGTTGCGATGCGTCGTGGTCACGATCCCCGCAATGGCACCGGCTGAGTCATCGACGACCGCAACGTCCTGCGGCCGCAGGAACAGTCGCGCAGGGCCCTCCGGCACGCCGTCGGCCGCAATGGAAAGCGGCCGGTCGTCGAGCCAGACCTTGCCATGACAGACCGTGACCGGAAGCTCGCTTGATTCGCCAATAAAGGCAAAAACGAACGGCGAGCTTGGCTGATCATAGACCTCATCGGGCGTGCCAACCTGTTCGATCCGGCCCTGGCTCATCACCACGACTCGGTCGGCCAGCTCCATGGCCTCCTCCTGATCGTGCGTGACAAACACTGTGGTGTGTCCGATCTTGTCATGCAGCTCGCGCAGCCAGCGGCGCAAGTCCCTGCGCACCTGAGCGTCGAGCGCACCGAACGGCTCATCGAGCAGAAGAACCCGCGGCTCGATCGCAAGCGCACGGGCAAGCGCGACCCGCTGGCGCTGGCCGCCGGAGAGCTGCGCCGGGAAGCGCCGTTCGAGGCCGGAGAGCTGCACGAGATCAAGGAGCTCGCTCGCGCGGCGGCGAATCTCGCTGCGGCTTGGACGGTCCTTGCGCGGCCGCACCTTCAGCCCGAAGCCGATATTGTCCGCGACCCGCAGATGCTTGAACAGCGCGTAGTGCTGGAACACGAAGCCGACGTTGCGCTCCTGCACGCTCTTGTGCGAGGCGTCCTCGTTGCCGAAATAGATCGTGCCTGCGCTCGGGTGCTCGAGGCCCGCGATCAGCCGCAACAGCGTGGTCTTGCCCGAGCCGGACGGACCGAGCAAGGCGATCAGCTCGCCCGAGCGGATATCCAGCGACACGTCATAGAGCGCTGGATAGCGCTCGAATTCCTTGCGGACATTGGCGATGCGGATATCCATATGATGTTCAGTGTCCGTTAGCCGCCGCGATCTCGTCGCCGAAGCGCCATTCGAGCAAGGTCTTCAAGGCGAGCGTGACAAGCGCGAGCAGCGCCAGCAGCGATGCCACCGCAAACGCTGCCGTGAAAGCGTATTCATTGTAGAGGATTTCCACCTGCAGCGGCATGGTGTTGGTCTGGCCGCGGATCTTGCCTGACACCACCGCAACGGCGCCGAACTCGCCCATGGCGCGGGCATTGCAGAGCAGAACGCCATAGAGCAGCGCCCATTTCACGTTCGGCAGCGTGACGAACAGAAAAGTCTTGAAGCCGCTCGCTCCGAGCGAGAGCGCCGCCTCTTCGTCACCGCTTCCCTGCTCCTGCATCAGCGGGATGAGCTCGCGCGCCACGAACGGGAACGTGACGAAGATGGTCGCCAAGGCAATGCCGGGCAGCGCAAAGATGATCGCGATGCCGTGGCCCTTCAGCCAGGGCCCGAAATAACCCTGGGCGCCGAACAGCAGCACATAGACGAGGCCGGCAATCACCGGAGACACGGAGAACGGCAGATCGACCAGCGTGACCAGAAAGCTCTTGCCCCTGAATTCGAATTTCGCAATCGCCCAGGCTGCCGCGACACCGAACACCAGGTTGGCTGACACTGAAACTGCGGCGACGATCAGCGTCAGGCGAATGGCCGACAGTGCGTCGGGGTCGGTGATGGCCCCGATGAAGCCTTGCAGCCCGGTCTGGAAGGCCTCGAGAAAAACGACGACCAGCGGCAGGAAGACGAACAAGCCGAAGAACGTGAGCGCTATCACGATGAGCACAACGCGAACCGCGATCGTCTCGCCGGTGACGGCATGGGTGGTGGCCGCCGAAGACTGCAGCGCGTCAACCGCCATAGCCGAATCTCCTGCGGCTCCACGCCTGGATCACATTGATGATGAGCAGCATCGTGAAGGATATCGCTAGCATGACAGTCGCGATGACGGTCGCGCCCGCATAGTTGAACTCCTCCAGCCGGATCACGATCAACAGCGGCGCGATCTCGGACACGAACGGGATATTGCCGGCAATGAAGATGACCGATCCGTATTCGCCGATGGCGCGCGCGAGCGCGAGCGCGAATCCGGTCAGGAGCGCAGGCACAAGCGGCGGAAGGATGACTCGCAGCGTGGTCTGCAGACGGCCGGCGCCGAGCGTGGCAGCCGCCTCCTCGAGCTCACGGTCGAGATCGGTCAGCACCGGCTGCACGGTCCGCACCACGAACGGCAGCCCGATGAAAACCAGGGCAACCACGATGCCGAGCGGCGTAAAGGCGACCTTCAATCCGACCAGCTCCAGGTAGGGCCCCAGCCATTCCTGTGGCGCGTAGAGCGTGCTCAAGGCAATTCCCGCCACTGCCGTCGGCAGGGCAAACGGCAGGTCGATCATCGCATCGACCAGCCTGCGCCCCGGGAAGCGATAGCGCACCAGCACCCAGGCCAGCAGCAAACCGAACACCGCGTTGATCAGCGCCGCGATCACGGCACTGCCGAAGCTGATGCTCAGCGCCGAGACTGTTCGCGGGTCAAGCGCGAGGCGCAGGAACTCCGCAGAGCCTATTGAAGAGCTGTGCACAATCAGCGCACCAAGCGGAATCAGCACAATCAAGCTGAGATAGGTCAGCGTAAAGCCGAGCGCCAACCCGAACCCCGGGATGACACTTGGCCGCCGGAACAGAAAAGTGTCAGCAGTGGCAATGAACGCCTATCGCGGCCCCGGCTTATAGATCGTGTCAAAGATGCCACCGTCACCGAAGAACCGCGGTTGCACGCTCTTCCAACCGCCGAAGTCCTCGATCGTTGCAAGCCTGAGCTCGGGAAAGCGCTTGCGGTCCTCGTCGCTCGCGAGCTCGGGCTTGGACGGCCGATAATGTTGCTTCGCCACGATCCGCTGCCCGACATCACTGTAGAGATATTCGAGATAGGCGTTGGCGGCCTCGGTCGTTCCGCGCGCCGCCGCATTCTTGTCGACCAGCGCAACGGACGGCTCGGCCTTGATGGAGATCGTCGGCACCACGATCTCGAACTTGCCCGGACCGAGCTCATCGAGCGCCAGGAACGCCTCGTTCTCCCATGCCAGCAGAACGTCGCCGATACCGCGCCGCACGAAAGTGGTCGTCGAGGCCCGCGCCCCCGTATCGAGCACCGGAACATTGCGATAGAGCTGGCCGACGAAGTCCTTGACCTTGGCCTCGTCGCCACTGAACCGGTCCTTCGCCCAGGCCCAGGCGGCGAGCAGATTCCAGCGCGCGCCACCCGATGTCTTCGGATTGGGTGTCAGCACCTTCACATCGGACCTGACAGTGTCGCCCCAGTCCTTGATGTTCTTGGGGTTGCCCTTGCGCACCAGAAAGACAATCGTGGATGTGTACGGAGCGCTGTTGTTGGGCAGACGTCCGCGCCAATTGCTCGCGATCTTGCCCGAGTTCTCGACAATCGCGTCGATGTCCGCTTCGAGTGCGAGCGTCACGACGTCGGCCTCGAGCCCGTCGATCACCGCCCGCGCCTGCGCACCGGAGCCGCCGTGCGATTGCTGGATTGTGACAGTCGCTCCGCTACGCTGTTTCCAGTAGGTTGCGAAGGCGCTGTTATATTCGCGATAAAGCTCGCGCGTCGGATCGTAGGAGACATTCAGCAGCCGCGTCTGGGCAACCGCAGGCGTCACAACCGTAGCCGTCACGGCGCACGACAAGATCAGCGCCCCGGCAGCGACTGTTAGCGTCTGGTAGCGCATCAAGACCTCCAAGTCCGAACCACATCCAAAACGAAACCCGAAAGCCTACTGAATCAGTCGGGTATTGCAAGGCGAAGGTCCACCCTTTTGTGTCTGCAACGGGAAACGCCATCATCGAAGTTTTGCTGCTTCCGGCAAAATCATTTTCTCGCGATAGGCCCACTCGATCAGCGCGCGTTTCTGACGCGGATTGCGCGTGGACGACGAGTTCCATTCGCTGTGTTGCCGGCAACTGCATCCGCAATCGTCATTTGATCGAGCACGAGCCTTGCTGATTCCGCCACGTCGGAAAAGACCCGCCGAACCTCGCACGACTTTTCGCT
>Ga0066388_100001479_pt1 | contig 13269 bp, 10 predicted proteins | sample PanSoiMetaGPlot6_FD_64539 | JGI IMG/M metagenome (GOLD analysis project Ga0066388, IMG submission 64539) | Tropical forest soil microbial communities from Panama analyzed to predict greenhouse gas emissions - Panama Soil - Plot 6 (Hybrid Assembly) | ecosystem: Environmental > Terrestrial >... | reverse complement strand
TCACGTACGCGTAGGGGGACGAGCCGAGCATCCGGACCCGAACGCCCCCTTCACCCCCTGCCCCGTGACAGGACCCGCACCGCGCCGCATAGGTCGCGGCGCCCGGGGTCCCCTCCGGCGCCCCCACCTGTGCGGGAGCGACCGTCGGAGACGGAGCCGGCTCCGCCATCATCTTGAGCGCGACCTCGATCGGAAGGGTCGGCCCCGGCTTGGCGGGTCCGGCCGCGGCCACTCCGGCCGGTGCGGCGCCTCCCGACGGCGCGCCCCCGATCGGGCCGAGCCACGCGAGGTCCTCCGGCTTGTCGGCCTGGGGCCCTGGGGAGAAGGTGCGTACATAGTGCGCGAGCGCGAACCGGTCTGGCAAAGGAATCGCGGAGAACGCGGCCATCGCCGTTCCCGGCGATCCGGTCGAGATCGTTTGTACGATCCGCGCCACGCCCCCTCCGTACCTCCAGTAAGTCCCGTGGAAGTTGCGAGGTTTCGGATTCAACGCCACGGCCGCGGGCCCGTCGCCGAATCCGTTCGGCCCGTGGCACGAGGCGCAGTTCACCGCGAAGAGCTCCTTTCCCTTCGCCACGAGCTCGGGTGTCGGCTTGAGCAGGGTGGCCACGTCGACGTTCGCCGCGGGAGCCGCAGCACCCCCCGCCGGTGCCGCTCCCTCCTTCCCCGCGGACCGCATCCCGGCCAGATACGCGAGCGTCGCCACGACGCCGAGCAGGACCGCCGTCACCACGAACTGGGCGATGGCGAGTCCGGAGCCCACGCCCTCTTCGAGCGGTCGCTGCGGCGTGTGCCCGTCGCTCATTCGTGGAACCTCACGCTGGGCTGGAAGTCAGGATCGCCCTGGGGCGCGACGGGGAAGCGGCTCAAGAACGTTTGAACCGTCCAGCCGAAGAGCCCCAGGAATCCGACCGCGATCCCGAGCTCGTTCCAGCTCAGCACGGCGTGCTCCGGCGAAAACGCGGGGTAGATGACCCAGTACATGTCCAGCCACTGCCCGAGGAGGACCCCCGAGGCGACCGTCAGGAGGACGGTCTCGTTCTCCTTCCATTTGAGGGGCATGAGGACGAAGAACGGGATCACCCATTTGAGGATGCCCACCGCGATCGCGATCGCGCCCCATCCGGTGTAGATCCGGTGGATCATCCACTCGGTCTCCTCCGGAAGATTGGCGTACCAGATGAGCATGAGCTGCGAGAAGGCGATGTACGTCCAAAAGATTCCGAACGCGAAGATGAACCGCCCCAGATCGCGCAGGTGCGCGCGGGTGACGATCCCCTGCAGGGCGCCCTGGCGCCGGAGCAGGATGGACACGACCGCGATCGCCGCGAGCGAGCTCTGCCACAGCCCGGCCCAGCAGTAGACCCCGAAGATCGTGCTGTACCAGGTCGGCTCGAGCGACATGAGGAGGTCGAAGGCGGCCAGGGTGTACGTGATCGCGAAGATCAGGATGAACGCCGCCGGGAGCTTCCCGCTTCGGGTGAGCGCGGGATCGCGCGTCTCGTCCTGGTTCGTCGATCGGCGCAGGAAGAGCCAGGCGAAGAGAACCCAGATCGCCAGGAAGATCAGGTTCCGGACCGAGAAGAGCTGGGGAGAGAGGTATCCCCCCTTCGCGATCAGGTTCCCCTCCGGCCCCTGCGCGGCCGGGGTCGACCAGACGTAGAGCCGGGGAAGCCCGACGAGGACCACCAGGAAGAGCAGGAATCCGATCGGCACGAACGAGGAGAGCGCGTCGGCGACCCGCCGCACGACCACGCTCCACGTCGCGCCTACTAGATAATGGACCGCGCTGAAGAAGACGCCGCCGAGCCCGAGCGAGAGGAAGAACCAGTAGTTGTGGAGCCACGCCGCGTAGGCGCGCGTCGGATCGCTCCCCCGCTCCAGGAAGAAGGTGATCGCGCCGATCACGACCATGATCCCGAAGATCGCGCGCACGCCGGTCGAGACCGCGACCGGCGCCACGCGCGGACGATCGGCCGCGGGAGACGCCGCGTGGGCCGCGAAGTCCGCGCTCATCGCTTCGCTCCGGTCGTATCCGCGGTGGTGGTGTCCGGCTTGATCCCGGCCGCCGCGAGGTCTTGGGGAAGGGGATTCGCCGCCCGCTCGAGCACCCGGACGTAGTGGATCGCAGCCCACCGGTCCTCGGGCAGGATCTGCGACGCGTAGCTCGGCATCAGGGTGCCCCCCATCGTCACGATGTGGTAGATGCGGCCGTCGGGGAAATCGCTCACGCGCGGGGTGAGGAGCGAGGGAGGCTGCGGAAACTTGGGCACGATGTAGCCCTGCCCGTCCCCTTTCGGTCCGTGGCACACCACGCAATAGGTCATGTAGACCCGCTGCCCGCGCCCGAGCACGTCCGCGGTGCGGGGGAGCGGATTCACCAGCTCCTTTTGGGCGATCAGGCTGTCCCCCGCGGCGTACCGGTAGGGGGTGAAACCTCTCGGGATCGTGCCGGCGACCGGCATCCGCATGGCACTCTGTCCCGGATGAAAGGGATCCTCGTTCTGCGCCCGCAGCGTCGGGCCGTACGCCATGTCGGGCATGTACTCGATCGCCGGGAGCTTCTTCCGGTGGCCGCATCCGGTCGTGATCGCGACCGCGGCGCACACCGCGAAGGCCGCGAGCGTGGAGAAAGTGCGCGTTCTATCCACGCAGCACCTTCAATTCCGCGGCACCCGTGCCCCGGAGCACGCGCAGGATGCGCTCCTCGTTCCACCCTGGGCCGTACTCCGGCACGTAGAGGCCGAAGCGGTCGTTCGTGAGGTTGCGGTCGAGGATGGGGCGCTTCAAGTCGGGAAGGCCGCACGCGAGGAAGAGCGCGGCCAGCGTCATGGTGCCGCCGATCAGAACGCCGGACTCGAACATCACGGGGACGAACGCGGGCAAGGAGACGAACGGCTTCCCTCCCACGTTGAGAGGCCAGTCAACGGCCATCGTCCAGATCTCGAAGGTGAGCCCCAGGGCCGCTCCGGTCAGGCCCATCACCAGGGTGACGTACGGGATCCACGACTTCCGGATCCCGAGGGCTTCGCTCAACCCGTGGACCGGATACGGCGTGTAGGCGTCGACCCCTTCGAACCCGTGCTCCTTCGCGAGCGCGGCCGCGTTCAGCAGCCGGTCGGGGTCCTCGTACAACGCGAGAATGCCCCGCGTAGGTGCCGGTTTCGCGAAGGGATTACGAAGCATGGACGGTCTCCTTCGCGCGGACCCGGTCCTTCCCCGCGGCCTTCTTGGCGCTCCAGAGCACGCTCTTCACCTCGGCCATCGAGATCGCCGGGAAGAAGCGGCAGAAGAGGAGGAACCACATGAAGAACCAGCCGAAGGAGCCGGCCGTCACCGACCAGTCGAAGATGGTCGGCTTGTAGTAGGACCAGGCGCTCGGGAGGAAGTCGCGGTGGAGCGAGGTCACGATGATCGTGAACCGCTCGAACCACATGCCGACGTTGACGAGCAGCGAGACCACGAACATCACCGGGAGGCTCCGGCGGAAGCGCCGGAACCAGAAGATCTGAGGGACGACCACGTTGCACGTGACCATGGTCCAGTACGCCCAGAAGAACGGGCCGCCGGCGCGGTTCATGAACGTGAACCGCTCGAACTGGTTGCCGCTGTAGAGCGCCGTGAAGAACTCGGTGGCGTAGGCGTACCCGACCATCATGCCGGTGAGCAGGATGATCTTGTTCATGTTCTCGAGGTGCTGGAGGGTGATGTACTCCTCCATCTGGAACACCTTGCGCAAGATCACGAGCAGCGTCACGACCATCGCGAATCCGGAGAAGATCGCCCCGGCCACGAAGTAGGGCGGGAAGATCGTCGTGTGCCAGCCGGGAAGGATCGCCGTCGCGAAGTCGAAGGACACGACGCTGTGCACGGAGAGCACGAGGGGGGTCGAGAGCCCCGCCAGCATCATGTAGGCGCGCTCGTAGTGCTGCCAGTGGCGCTCGGAGCCGCGCCATCCCAGCGACAGGGCTCCGTAGATCGCGCGGCGCCACCCGGTCGAGCGGTCGCGGATCGAAGCGAAATCGGGAATGAGCCCCGTGTACCAGAAGCAGAGCGAGATCGTGAAATAGGTGCTGACGGCGAACACGTCCCACACGAGCGGCGACCGGAAATTCACCCACAGGAACCGGTAGTTCGGATACGGGAAGAGCCAGTACGCGAACCAGGTCCGCCCGAGGTGGATGAGCGGGAAGAGCCCCGCGGTCATGACCGCGAAGATGGTCATCGCCTCGGCGGACCGGTTGATCGCCGTGCGCCAGCGCTGGCGGAACAGATGGAGGATGGCGGAGATCAGCGTTCCCGCGTGCCCGATGCCGATCCAGAACACGAAGTTCGTGATGTACACCCCCCACATCACGGGGTGTGTGATGCCGAGGATCCCGAGCCCGACCCGGAACTGATAGGTGAGCACGCACGCCATGAGGAGCACGAGGCTCACCGCCGCGCCGAACGCCACCTTCCAGAGGAGCCCAGGCTTCCGCTCGAGCGGCGCGGTCACCTCGCGGTTCACGTCCGCGAAGCTCTTCGAAGGATCGATCAGAGGCTCCGGCGCGACCGTCGCCGGTGCGACCAGCTCGCTCACGCGATCCCCTCTTCCCGGTTCCACACCTTCGTCTGGTACGTGATCGACGGAAGGGTGTTGAGCTCCGCGAGGACGTGGTACCCGCGCGGGTTCTTCGCGAGCGCGGTCACCCGCGCCTTGGGATCGTTCATGTCCCCGAACGTGATCGCCTGCGTGGGGCAGGACTGCTGACAGGCCGTCTCGATATCGCCGTCCTGCACCGGAACGCCGAGCGCCTTGGCCCGCTCCTTCCCGTCGCGGATCCGGTGGATGCAGAACGTGCACTTCTCCATGATCCCCTTGGTCCGCACGGTGACGTCGGGATTGAGGACGAGCCGGAGCGACTTCTCCCGGACGCTGCTGTAATCGAACCAGTTGAAGCGGCGGACCTTGTACGGACAGTTGTTGGAGCAGTACCGCGTGCCCACGCAGCGGTTGTACACCTGCAAGTTCAGCCCCTCGGAGTTGTGCACGGTCGCGAGCACCGGGCACACCGTCTCGCAGGGTGCGTTCTCGCATTGCTGGCAGAGCATCGGCTGGAAGACCGTCTCCGGATTCTCCGCGTCCCCGGCGTAGTAGCGGTCGATGCGGAGCCAGTGCATCTCGCGTCCCTTGAGGACGATCGGCTTCCCCACGACCGGAACGTTGTTCTCCGCCTGGCAGGCGACCATGCACGCCTCGCAGCCGATGCAGGCGTTGAGGTCGATCGCCATCCCCCAGCGATGTCCGGGGTACTTGTGCCGCGTCCACATCGAGGGCTCGGCGGTCGGCGCGTCGTTCCCCGAGGTCGGATCCTTGAGGTAGGCGGGGTACGTGGTCTCGTAGATGATGGGACGCTGCTCGGTGTACTGGTGCCCCTGCATGCCGCAGATCGGCATCATCCGCCCGGTCTTCTGGACCCGCGCCGGGATGCCGCTCATGCCGATCCGCCCGGCGGTCGCCTGGGCCAGCGCGTTCGCGTTCTGGCCGACCTTGCTCCCGATCCTGCCGGCCGCCGTCCGGCCGTAGCCCACAGCGATGGCGATGACATCGGGATGCAGACCGGGCTGCACGTGGACGGGAAGGTCGAGCTTGGCGTGCCCCACGTCCACGGTGACCACGTCGGAGCGGAATTCGTAGTGATCGACGCCCAGGGCGCGCGCGCGCGAAGGCGCCATCGCCACGTAGTTGTCCCAGGAGATCTTCGAGATCGGATCGGGGATCTCCTGGAGCCACGCGTTGTTCGCGCTCCGGCCGTCGAATTGGGTCATCGGGGTGTAGAGCACGAGCGAGAGCGTTCCCGCCGGGAGCGCCGCCGCGGCCTCGAGATCGGCCAGCGTCGAGAGCGAGGGGGAGCGGAAAGCGCGCGAGACTCCACCCCCCGTGCTCGAGGAACGGATCCCTTCCCGCACCGAGCCTTCCCAGAAGAGATCGAACGAGCCAGCCGCGTCGCTCTTCGGATAGACCTCCGTCCGCCACCGGTTCTGGAGGTAGTGGAACCAGTTCCCCGCGTTCGAGGCGAGCGGCCCGACGCCGAGGAGGCGGCCCCAGCCGAGGAGCGTGTCCTGGAACGGGCGCGTGTCGTACAGAGGGCCGATCGCGGGCTGCGCGAGCGAGAGCACCCCGGGCCGCGGCGCGTGGTCGTTCCACGACTCGAGGTAGTGGTGGTCGGGCGCTACGAAATCGGCGTGGAGCGACGTCTCGTCCACGCGATCGGCGAACGTCAGGATGAAGGGAACCCGCTTCATGAGATCGGCGAAGCCGAGCGCCGCGGGAAGCGTGTAGGCGGGATTCACTCCGTGGATCAGGAGCGCCTGTACTTCCCCGGCGCGCATCCGCTCCACGAGCGACAGCACGCCTTCCTCCGAGCCCTGCGACTGGAGCGATGGCGTCGAGGCGTCGACGGTGGCGCCTTCATTTCCCAGCGCGCTGTTGAGAAGGTTCACTGCGACCTGGAGCGCCACCGCGTGATTGGCGGGGGCCGCCTGCGGTCCCGCGAGGACCAGGCTCTTCCCGCGGTTCGCCGCGAGCTCGTCTCCCACGAGGGTCAGGGTACCCGGCTTGAGCCCCGCCTCGCGCTCCACGTTCTCGACCGAATAGGCCTGGAGGGCGGGGGCGATTCCGGCGGTGCCCGAGAGCGCGGAGCGCGGATCGCGCACGAGGATCTCGTGGGCGAGCGCCAGCGTGACGGGCAGGAGATGCTCCGGGCGCACGCGGTGGCGGAGGTCCGCGTTCGCGCCGGTGAGCGTCATGGCCGGCTCGAACGCGACGAGCTTGGCCATCGTGCCCGACTCCGGCCGCCTGCGGAGCGAGAAGTCGCGCTGATGCTCGACCGGGGAGAGGAAGGTTCCGATCGGGTCCGCTCCGATCGTGAGGAGATAGTCCGCCCGATCGAGACGGTAGCGCGGGATCAAGCGCTCGCCGTACGAGAGCTCCTGCGCCTTGGCGATCGCGTCGTTCGAGACCGCGTCGTACATCACGTGCTCTCCCGCGGGGAAGATGCGGAGGAACTCGTCGATCAGCGCGCGCGTCGAGGGGCTCGTGATCGTTCCGGTGAGGAGCACGACCTTGCCGGCGCGCTCGCGCACCGCCTTGAGCGCCTGCGTGGCGCGCGCGTCGATCTCCCCCCAGGTGGTCGGGCGCGCCGCGCCGGTCTTCCGATCGACAGCGACGGGACCCTTGATCCGGTCGGGATCGTACAGGTTGAGCACCGACGCCTGACCGCGCGGGCAGAGCCCGCCGCGGTTCAGCGGGTGCTCCTTCATCCCCTCGAGCTTGATCGGGCGACCCTCGCGCGTCTTGACGAGGATGCCGCACGCGGCCGGACACTCGCCGCACGTGGAGGCGTACCAGAGCGCCTTCCCGGGCGTCGCCTCCTCGGGCATCTTGAGGTACGGGAGGATCTTCTCCACAGGCTTCCGCGCGCATCCGGCCGCCGCGAACGCGGCCCCCGCGCCGAGCAGCTTCAAGAAGTCGCGCCGCGAGGGGCGCTCCGCCTCCTCGGAGGGCGTCAGGAATTCCCGCTCCCGGAGCGATTGCACGGCGGGATCGCCGTTCAGCTCGGCGAGGGTGCTCCAGTGCCGTGGCGGCTTCCTCATGGTCGGCTCAGGCATGGCAGGTGTTGCAATCCGTGGGGGCCTTGTTCTTCCGATGGCAATCCAGGCAATACCCCATCTTGAGGTTCGCCGACTGCTGGATGACATCCATGTTCTGCACCTGTCCGTGGCATTGCTGGCACGCGAAACCCCGTGCGATGTGCCACTGGTGGCTGAAGTACACGTAGTCGGGCACGCGATGGACGCGAATCCACGGCAGCACCTTCCCCGCCTGGTAGTACTGGGTCAGCTTCTGGATCGCGGGACGGTCGGTGCGGACGACGCGGTGGCAGTTCATGCATACCGCCTCCGCGGGGACCATGGCGTGCCGCGAGCGCTCCGCGTTGGAATGGCAGTAGAGACAGGGGATCTTGTTGGTGCCGGCGTGGAGCTTGTGGCTGAACGGGACCGGCTGCTCCGGCCCGTAGCCGACGTTGCTGAAGGAATCCAGGAACGACCATCCGCCCAGAACGAGCAGGATCAGGACGACCGGTACGATCTGTTTTGCGGTGAGGTTACGCAATCCCCGTGGTCCGCTTCCCTGAGTCGTTGGCCCGCAGCGAAATGCACCCTCTGGCGAACAAGATTGTGAATATTGTCACCAGCGTTTTCCGCCGTCAAGCGGATTGATCGTCACAGTGGACCTCCGCGGGTGGTCCATGCGCGTACCAGCGCCGCCGCGCAGCCGAAACCCAAGGCGACGCTGAGCGCGGAGACCGCGCGGACGACCCGATGCCCCACCGGCCCGCCCGCGCGCATCGGCCACGACATGACGCTCGTGAGCGCGACCATTCCGACGGTCGCGCCGAGCGCGAAGCATCCGAGGTAGACGAGCCCGAGCAGGGCCGAAGGCGTGGCGGCGAGCGCGAGGAGCGCCAGGCCGCCGCTGCCGGCGAGCCCGTGCGCCGCGCCGACCCAGAAGGGACGCGCCGAGCCAACGCGTGGACGCGCGGGCCGGGACGAGACGCCGCGCCAACCCGTGGCGCCGAGCCACACGAGCAGGAGCGCCACGAGAAGCTCCGCGGCGGGCGCGAGCAGCGGAGAGAGCCTCCAGCGCAACGCGACCACCGCTCCGCCGACGAGGAGGAGCGTGGCGGAGTGCCCGAGACCCCAGCACGCACCCACGAACCCCGAGCGGAGCGGATTCCGCTCCCGGGCGACGATGGTCGCCACCGCCACGACGTGGTCCGCATCGCACGCGTGACGGAGGCCGAGTGCCAGGCCCAAGAGAAACGGCGCGAGCGCGGTCATTCCGAGCGACATGGGCGGAGACACTACCCTATAATGGCCGGCCGTGGCCGACTCACTGATCGCCGTCGAGCGGAGCCCGTGGGAGCTTCTGAGCCGGGCCGCGCCGAGCACGTCCCAGCCCTGGTTTCTGTGGGAGGCACCGGGGGCGGAGGCGATCGCCGCGCTCGGCGCGGCCGCGCGGGTTTCCGCTTCGGGGCCGGGGCGTTTCCGGGAGGTTCGCGCCGGACTCGCGCGCGCGTTCCGAGAGATCCGGAGGGATCGACCTTCGGAAGAGCGACCGCTCGCGTTGGGCGGCTTCTCCTTCGTGCCCCACGAAGCGGGCGCCGCGCCCGAGGGGCTGCCCGATGCCTTCTTCTTCATCCCGGAGCGGCTCTGGGTGAGGCGGCCCGGGGAGCCGACGCTCGAGAGCCGCTGGATTCCACACGGCGATTCCTCCCCCCCGCTCCATGGTGAGACCCCTCGTCCGCATGGGAGCGTGAACGAGGACCGCGCCTCGTGGACGCGCGCCGTCTCCGAGACGCTTCGCCGGATCCGCTCGGGAACGTTCTCGAAAGCGGTCCTGGCGCGCTCGATCGAGATCGACCTCGCGCACGCGGACCTTCTCCGAATCGCGGCATCGCTGCGCGCGTCCTACCCCGCCTGCTATCGTTTCCTTCTCTGCGACGGCCGTGGGCACGTGTTCCTCGGCGCGAGCCCCGAGCGGCTCGTGCGGCTTTCCCGCCGGGAGATCCTCACGGAGGCGGTCGCGGGCACCATCCGGTGCGAGCCCCAGGACGAGGAGGGCACGCGCGCCGAGCTTCTCGAGCGAAGCGCCAAGGACCGCGCGGAGCAGCGGATCGTTCTCGACCACGTGACCGCGACCCTGGCACCGCTCGCGTCGACGGTCGAAGCGCCCGACGAGCCCGAGGTGATGCGGCTCCGGCACCTGCTGCACCTCAGGACGCGCGTGCGCGCCGTCGCCGCGGAACGGACCGCGATCCTGGATCTGGTGGAGCGGCTCCATCCCACCCCCGCGGTGGCGGGATGGCCGCCGCGCGAATCGCTCGCGTGGATCCGGTCGATCGAGCCGCGGGACCGGGGATGGTACGCCGGGCCGATCGGGTGGCTCGACGCGGAGGGAGACGGGGATTTTGCCGTCGGGATCCGGTCCGCATGCGTGGAACACGGACGCGCGAGGATCTTCGCCGGAGCCGGCATCGTCGAAGGGTCGGATCCCGACCTCGAGTGGACCGAGACGGAGCTCAAGATGAAGGGAATGCTGGATGCGCTCGCAGGCCGCTGAGCTCGAACGGGTCGATCGCACCGCGCGGGCGAATCTCGCCTGGGCCGACCGCTTCGTCGCCTCCCTGGCGCGGGCCGGGGTGCGCGACGCCGTGCTCTGCCCCGGCTCGCGCTCCGCGCCGCTCGCGCTCGCCTTCGAGCGCTCCCCGCTCACGACCCACATCGCGCTCGACGAGCGCTCGGGCGCGTACTTCGCCCTCGGTCTGGCGAAAGGCGCGCGGCGGCCCGCGGCCGTTCTCTGCACCTCGGGGACCGCGGCCGCGAACTTCTTTCCGGCCGTGCTCGAGGCGCGCTACGGCCGCGTCCCGCTGCTTGTCTTGACCGCGGACCGCCCTCCGGAGCTGCGCGGGATCGGCGCGCCGCAGACGATCGACCAGGTCAAGCTCTACTCGGAGAACGTGCGGTGGTTCGCCGAGGCCGGCGTGCCCGAGGAGGACCGCCCGGGACTCGAGTACGTCGCCTCGCTCGCGGAGCGCGCGGTGGCCGAAGCGTGGAAGGCGCCCGGGGGTCCGGTGCATCTCAACTTCCCCTTCCGCGAGCCTTTGGTCCCCGAGCCGGACGCCGTGCCGCCGTTCGCCGAGGTCGCCGATTCGGAAGCGCTCGTCCCCGATCCGCCGGCTCCCTTCCCCGAGGCGATCCGGCGTCTCGCCCGCTCGGTGCGCGGGCGCCGCCGCGGAATCCTCGCGTGCGGCCCCGACGATCCCTCGCCCGGTTTCGCCGCCGCGATCGAGCGGCTCTCCTCGATCACCGGATACCCGATCCTCGCCGATCCCCTTTCCCCGGCTCGCTACCGCGGGGCCGCCGGAGCGCGCGCGCTCGGGGCGTACGATTCCTTTCTCCGGAGCCCCTCGTTCGCCGCGCGCGGAGCGGAGCTCGTGCTCCACTTCGGCGCGCCGCCGACCTCGAAGGCCCTCGCCGCGTTCTCGTCGAGGGGAGCGAGCCACGTCGTGGTCGACGCGGGGGGAGAGCGGCGAGGGGTCGGCCGGCGATCGTGGCCGCTCCTCCAGGCGGACGCGACGCTCGCGGCCGAAGCGCTCGCGGAGGCGCTCGCCTCCTCCTGCGATCCACTCCCCAGCTGGGCGGAGTCGTTCCGGCGCGCCGAGCGCGTCGCGCGCGAAGTCCTGGAGCGCCGGGTGGCGGAAGCGGAAGACGCGGAGGAAGCGGCCGTCCTTCCCGACCTGATGCGGGTCCTGCCGGACGGCGCGGTGCTCTACGTGGGGAACAGCATGCCCGTGCGCGATCTCGATGCCTTCGTCCCCGCGTGCGACCGTCCGGTGCGGGTGCTCGCGAATCGCGGCCTGAACGGGATCGACGGGGTCGTCTCGAGCGCGCTCGGAGCGAGCGCGGCGGCGGGCTCGCCGCTCCTGCTCGTCACCGGGGATCTCTCCTTTCACCACGACCTGAACGCGCTCCACCTGGTGCGCGGGGGAGCCGCGGCCGCGACGATCGTCGTGATCCACAACGACGGCGGCGGCATCTTCTCCTTCCTGCCGGTCGCCCGCCATCCCGAGTTCGAGCGCTGCTTCGCCACCCCGCACGGGCTCGGGTTCGCTCCGATCGCCGCGCTGTACGGGATTCCCCATCACTCGATCGAGAGCCGCGAGGAGCTCCGGGAGCGCGCGGAGTGGTCGCTCGCCCAGAGGACGACCGTGCTCCTGGAAGTGCGCACGAGCCGGTCGCGGAACCGGGCGTTTCATCAATCCGTCTGGGACGAGGTGATCCAGGCGGTGGATCGGGAATCGACAACGAACGGAGGCGCGGAATGAACTACGACCTTCGAGGACTTTCCTACCACGCGCTCGTCGAAGGGGACCCCGCCCAGGAGCGGACGGCGGTCCTGCTGCACGGATTCGCGGGATCCAGCGAGGACTGGGACACGCTCGTTCCCGTTCTTCGAAATCTCGGTCTCGCCGTCGTCGCTCCCGACCTGCCCGGGCACGGGTCGAGCGGGCTGCCCGAGAGCCCGAGCCGCTATTCGATCCACGAGGTCGTGCGCGACCTCGACGAGCTGATGTGCGCCCTCGGCATCGAGAACGCGGTCTGGGTGGGCTACTCGATGGGAGGACGCATCGCGCTCCACATGGCGCTCGCGCACCCCGATCGCGTGCGCTCGCTCGTGCTCGAAAGCTCGGGACCCGGCATCGCGGATCCGGAGGCGCGCCGGGAGCGACGCCGCTCCGACGAGGCGCTCGCGTCCCGCATCGAGGAGCGCGGGATCGGCTGGTTCGTGGATTACTGGAGCTCCCTTCCTCTCTTCGAGACGCAGTGGGAGCTTCCCCTCGAGGCGCGGACGGCGCTCCGGCTCCGCCGCGAGCGGAACCGTCCCCAGGCGCTCGCGGACACGCTCCGTGGGATGGGCCAGGGAGCGCACGACGACCTGAGCGGCCGGCTCCCCGACCTCCACTGTCGGATGCTGGTCATCGCCGGGGAGCGCGACCCCAAGTACGTCGAGGTCGCGCGGCGCGCGGCGGACGCCGCCCCGAACTCCACCTGCCTCATCGTTCCCGGCGTGGGGCACACCGTTCACCTCGAGGCGCCGGACGTCTTCGCGCAGGCGCTCGCCGTCCATTGCATCGTGACCGAGGGCGCACATCCTGCCGCGGCCCCGGTCGGTCCCTAGAAGCGGAGCCGACGAATGATCCAAGCCACCGGCATCGAATGGAAGACCACCCGCGCCTTCACCGACATCCTCTACGAGAAAGCGGACGGCATCGCCAAGATCACCATCAACCGCCCGGACGTGCGGAACGCGTTCCGGCCGCTCACCGTCCGCGAGATGCTCCAGGCGTTCGAGGACGTGCGCGAGGACCCCGAGATCGGAGTCGCGATCCTGACCGGCGCGGGGACGGAGGCCTTCTGCTCCGGCGGAGACCAGCGCGTCCGCGGCAACGCCGGCTACGTGGGGGATGACCAGGTGCCGCGGCTCAACGTGCTCGATCTCCAGAAGGCGATCCGTGCGCTGCCGAAGCCCGTCGTCGCGATGGTCGCGGGCTACGCCGTCGGCGGGGGACACGTGCTCCACGTCGTGTGCGATCTCACGATCGCCGCCGAGAATGCCCGCTTCGGCCAGACCGGCCCGAAGGTCGGCTCCTTCGACGGCGG
>Ga0066388_100001478_pt1 | contig 13269 bp, 10 predicted proteins | sample PanSoiMetaGPlot6_FD_64539 | JGI IMG/M metagenome (GOLD analysis project Ga0066388, IMG submission 64539) | Tropical forest soil microbial communities from Panama analyzed to predict greenhouse gas emissions - Panama Soil - Plot 6 (Hybrid Assembly) | ecosystem: Environmental > Terrestrial >... | reverse complement strand
GCTGAACCGTTACTGGGGAGCGCTCGGACCCACCGCTTCCATCGTCAACGCGCTCGGAGCGAGGGTGTGGAAGGTGCGCATCGTGCGCGGATCGATCACCGTATCGTGGGTGGCGTGCACTTTGGGTCGCGTATAGAGAAGGCGCAGCGCCCGAGCGTGCGGCAGCGAAAGATAGCGGTCGCCATACAGGCGCACCAGCGCGTCGCGCACGAGTGGGGCGTGGCGGCCGCTGACGGTCGGGAAGATGTGATGCTCGACATGGTAGCCGAAATGCAGATGCAGCGTCTCGAGCCATCCGGCGTTGCGTACCGACAACGCGTTCGCCAGCGGATCGTTGAGCGCGGTGAGCGAGTTCAGATGGTGATTGGTGGCGATGTACGACATCGTCACGGCGTTCGCGACCATGAGCGGGACGACGTAGACGAAGAGAAAGTTCCATGCCCCGACCGCGGCGAAGACGGCCATCCAGAAGGCGGCCATGCCAGCCGTCTCGGCGTACACCACACGGCGCGAGATGCGCGCGTAGTAGTTGCCGCTGCGGCTGTGACGGAACAGCACCACCAGCGAGTGAAATGAAAACGTCACGAACAGCAGCGCGGCGCTGAGCCTGCGGTCCGCCCCGGCCGCCGTGCTGACCACCGCGCGGTCGACGGCGTTGTGCTGCCAGCAGGCCAGCGTGCCGAAGGTGTCGGGATCGACCTCCGGGTTGCCGGTGTTGCCGTGGTGTTCCTGATTGTGCCAGGCGATCCACAGCGTCGGAGAGAGGCAGTAGATGCCGAGGCCGCAGTAGCCGACCAAGCGCTCGACCGCGCGGTTCCGCACCACGGCGTGGTGCAGCGTTTCGTGCGCCAGGAACGCCAGACAGGCCCAGCTGTGACCGGCCGCCAGTGCGCAACACAGCGCGACGTACCAGGGTGGGCTGGCCGTCACGACGTAGAGCGCCAGCCCGATGATGATCGAGAGATGGACCGGCAACCACGCCAGGCGCTGGAGCGCGGGTCGAAACGCCGCGGCCGGCAGGTGCGGCCGCAGCTCGCGCGCATAGTGTTGGGCGGAAAACTGCTCGAGCCGGCTGACGGATGTCGCTGCCATGACCGCGGTCCCCTCCGATCGTCGGTCTAGCAGACGAGTTATCACCGAATGGTCACGGCCCGATCACGAGTCCTCACGCAGCGCGCCTTCTGTCCGTCCTCCGATCCTTAGTGTCCCCCGTTTAGTGTCCCCTGTTCCGAAATTCCAAGATGATGCGTTGGTTCCGGTCCGAGCGCAGACAAGCGCCATCCATCTCATTTCTCCGACTGGCCTTCGGCCCATCCCGACTGCGGTGGCAGCCGTCCTGACCGCCCTGAGTAGCGCGCGGCGGCGTGGGTTTCGGGGGCCGTCGTCGGATACTCGAGCTGCATGGCCACGAATGCCGAGACCGGCCGGCCGTAGCGCGCCGTGAGATAGGCCAGGACGTCGTCCGCTGCGCGTGCGCCGGCCGCGACCGTCAAGCCGCCGCCGCCCGCCGCGGCGCCGATCCGCACCGGAATGGCGCGCGCCGCGACCTCGTCAGGCGTGGCGGCGCGCAAGACGCGCAGCCCATGGCGCGTCGTCGTCTCGACCGCGGGAGCGACCGCGAGGGCATGTGAGTAGTAGGTCCGCGACAGCATGTCGAACGCAAAGCCGAGGGCGACTTCGTCGACGTCGGGCACGAGCTCGACCGCGTAGACGTCGCGCGGCCAGCCGAACAGAAAGTTCCTCGCGCCGATCCAGTACTCCGCGGTCCCGACGTGGAAGGCGTCGCTGTCGTGGGTGGCGCTGTAATCCGGAACGCCCTGCGCCTGCGCCACCTCGAGCGCCCGCGTGCGCCCGGCCAATAGCTCGACGATGTACAATGCCGTCGGCAGTGACGCGCTGACACCGGACGACGAGATGAATTTCCCGTCGTGCACGAAGCGCGTGTTGGTCACCCAGTGCACGTTCGGAAACGCGCGCCGCCGTTGCTCGGCGGAATAGAAATGCCCGGTGGCCGAATGCCCATCGAGCAGGCCGGTACCGGCCAGAGCCAGGGCGCCGTCGCAGATCGACACCAGGGTCGCGCCCTTGGCGGCCTGCGCGCGCAACCAGTCGCGCGTCACCCCATAGCTCGAATCGTGAAACGCCGGCACGATGACGAAGTCGGCCCCTTCCGGATGGACGGCGTCGAACTTTTCGATCGTCGTGTCGGCCAGCATCATCAGTCCCGGCCACAGCTTGACCGTGCCGTCTTCCGTCGACACCGCCTGCACGTCGGCGGCGCCCGATGCGGCGATGACCCCGTAGGGAACGAGAAAGTCGGTGATCTCCGTGCCGCTGTTCTGCGCCAGCACGGCGACGATCGGCTGGCGCGCCTGCGCCGTGGTCGCTGCCAGGACGGCCGCCGCGCACAAGCCGAGAAGCCCACGAGACATCGGTCTGTCCTCCACGGACAGGCCCATTCTCGGCCGCCCGCCGCCGGCCGCAAGGACATCCCACCAGCATTCTCTGCCATGCGCGCGGGGCCGGCGCGGGCGGCTCTGGACTTGTCACGTGGTCGAGAACGGATCTAGAGTCGGCTCGTTCGCCGCACCGGCCCAGGGGCCGGCATCTGTCATCGAGGGTCAGGGAGGGGCAGCATGACCAGACAGTTGCGGGAGTGGGCGGTTGGTATCGTCGTACTCTTTGCCGCGCCGGCTGCGGGAGTGACGTTCGGACCTCCTGGCGCCGTCAACAGCGACGCGGCGACCGACACCCAGGAAGACGGTGCGGCGCAGATCGCCAGCGACGGAGCGGGTCATTGGGTGGCGGTGTGGGTCGCGAACAAGCGGGTGGGGTCGAACCTATCCGAGCGGGACCTCTTCGTGGCTCGCTCGAGCGACGACGGCGCGACCTGGACCGACATTGCGCCGCTCAACACCAACGCGGCGGTCGACACCGGCAACGACATCGACCCGTCGATCGCGACCGATCGAGCGGGAAACTGGCTGGTGGTGTGGACCTCCAAGGATCCCCTCGGCGGTATGGACACCAACGACGCGGACATCGTCGTGGCGCGCTCGACCGACAATGGCGCGACGTGGAGCGCGGCCGTGCCGGTCAACAGCGACGCCTTCACCGACGGCGGCCGAATCGACGAACGGCCATGGATCGCCACCGACGGGCACGGCCAGTGGATTGCCGTGTGGCAGAGCTTCGACATCCTCCCAGCAACCGACATGGACATCATGATCGCCCGCTCGACGGATGCCGGCGTGACGTGGAGCGCCCCGGCATTCTTGAACAACGACTACGCCTCCGACACGCGTTACGAGGATTGGCAGGTGCGCGTCTCCAGCGACGGCGCCGGCCACTGGATCGCGGTGTGGCGCGGCGACGACTACCTGCGCGGCCCCTACGGCTTGGACGGCGACATCTACGTGGCGCGGTCCAGCGACGGCGGCGTTACCTGGTCTGACCCAACCCCGCTCAACACCGACGCGGCAACCGATGCATCCGATGACGCCGAGCCGCAGGTCGTTGCCGACGGCAGCGGCAATTGGGTGGCGATCTGGAACGCGTTTTCCGGCATCGAGGTGGCCCGCTCGACCGATGACGGTCTGACCTGGACGGATCCAGTCAACATCGATGAGGGTAAGAGCGACTACTTCCCCGACCTCGCCACTGACGGGGCCGGCACCTGGCTCGCCGTGTGGCACACCGACCCCAGCGCCACATACTCCGACATCGAGGTGACGTCCTCGACGGATGCCGGCGCCACCTGGACGCCGGCGGTTGCGATCAGCAATCCGATCGGGCTCAACGCCCAGCCGCACGTCGCCAGCGACAGCGCGGGCCATTGGGTGGTCGTGTGGGCGTCCGACGATCCGCTCGGCGGCACCGGCGTCGACCGTGACATCCTGCGGGCCACCAGTACCGCGTCATCTGAAGCAGGCGTCTGCCCGCCGGTAGCCGGCGACGGCTGTGCCGGCCCCGAAACGGTCGGGGCGGCTTCGCTCCTGCTGAACAACGCCACGCCGCACGTCGGGGATTCGGTACTGTGGAAGTCGCGCACGCGCATGGCCGCCGCGCCGCGTGCCGGCACCTACAGCATGTGTCTGTACGGCGAATCGGGCGGGCTGCTGTTTGGCGCCTCCGCCCCCGCCGGCGTGTGTGAGGGCTCACCGTGCTGGCAACCGGTGGGGACGTCGGGCCTGCGCTACAAGAACCGCGCGCGGACGCCTGACGGGGTCGATACCGTGCTGATGAAGATGAGCCGCGGCGGGCGGCTCAGGATCGCGCTGCGCGCCAAGGGGCAGAATCTCTCCAACCGTTCGCCGGCGCTGCCGATGCCGCCGCTCGCCGTGCCGCTGCGCCTGCAGCTGCAAGGCGCCGACGGGGCGTGCTGGGAAGCCAGCTATTCCAGTGCGCGAGTCATGCGCAACGTCCCAGGCCGCTTCGTCGGCCGGAGCGATTAGGCGATCGCCTCCGCACGGGCGTCGGTCGGGGTTGAGGACTGTTGGCTGAGTTCGGTGGCCGTGGAGGGCGGCGCGCCGTCGCCGCCGGGGTGGGGACCGGATGAGATCGCGTCAAAACGGCTGCGATATCGATTTTATCCCCCCCTACCGCCCCGGCGCCGACGGCGCGGCGCCCTCCAATGAAGATGCGAACGCAGCGCCTGCATAGCGAGGCCGAGCCGGGTTGAGGAGACGGCGGGCTTCCCTGTAGTTTAGGAAGCCGGCATGTGGAGGAGTTCAGGGCTGCCTGGGGCTGACGCGGGACGCGCGACGGGCATCTTCGTTGCGCTGATCGCCGTTGTCTGGCTGATAGGGCCCGCACGCAGCGAGGCGGGCGACGTGCACGGCGTCGTGGCGCTGCAAGAGGCGCCGCGCTTCGGCATGTATTACGACCGCTACGAGCCGGCCTTCTACACCGGCTTTGCGCCGCGCACGGACGATCCACGCCGCATCCATCTGCACCTCGGGCGCGGCAATCAGCTGCGCGTCACGGTGGTGCTGGCGGACGACGCGCTGCGCGACTACGCCCAGGACCTGCTCCAGCGTTATCGCACGTATCGGGCGCTGATCGACGACGGTCGCTTGGTGCTGACGCAGAACCGCGGCTTCGAGGAGTTCGAGCGGGCGCTGCAGGACGCGCAGCTCGAGCAACTCGTCGCCGAGGAGAAGACCCTACCGGACGACGCCGTGCGCGAGCGCAACCTGCGCCTGATGGAACAGCTCAATCCCGGACGGATCTTCCGCATTCGCATGCCGCTGGACGAGCTCGTGCGGCGCTGGGTGGCGCACCTGGAGCCGGCGGATCGCGTCGGCATGAGTCGAGAGCGTCAACTCGAGCTGGTGAACCTCATGCTGCCGACGCGCCTGTTCGTCACGCAGCTCGATTCCGCCAGCGCCGCGGAGCTCGCCGCGCTGGTGCGGAGCTGTCCGCAAGGGGGACTCGGCCAGTCCTCGCTCGACGACGTGCGTCCGGCGTTCGCCCGCTTGCTGGCGCGGGTCGGCGACGGCATCTACCCGGTGCGCGACGGCAGCGTACAATTCGACGAGTTCACCGCGATCTATCCGGTCGGCACGTTCAATCAGTACACGACGTACCACGGGCGCGACATTCCCGAGTACCCGACACCGGGCCGCCGCGCGCTGACCACCCATCAGCGAACGTTGACCATCGATCACGTACCGACCGACGACTTCTACAGCTACTTCCCGTGGCTTCCGTACATGCACGTCGGGCCGCGCCTGCACAACGCGGTGCATACGCTCTACTGGAAGATGAAAGCGACGGAAACCTCCTTCCTCCCGCCCGCCTGGCGCGCGGTGAACCGCGGCAGCCGCGACGGACAACCGTTCGAGTATCTCTGGCTGCTGTCGCGCGGGCCGATGTCACACGGCTGCACGCATCTGAATGCCGGCCACATCGCCGAGCTCCGCCAGATCCTGCCGGCGGACGTCGAGCGGCTCGCCGACGTCGATCTGTTCCTCAACAGCTCGTACCGCTACGACGTTTTCGACATCGACGGCGACTTCGAGCCCGAGGTGATGGGCGTGCGCTACTTCATCGCGTACGCGCTCAAGGACAGCAAGCCGGACCACCTGCGGGTACAGGACGAGCGGCACGCGTACTACGACTGGCTCTACGGCGGCGAGCTCACCTACGACAGCGCGGACCGGGGAATCTTTCGCCAGATCCGCGACGGGCGGTTCATCGATCGCACGGCGGTCGATGGCGCGGAGTACGATCGCGTGGTCCTGCACGAGGCGGACTACGAACCGGAGAAGGTTCAATTCTATCGGATGGTCGACATTCCGTTCGCCAGAGAGCTGCGCAAGGTCGGCCTGCGTCATCCGCTTGCGGGCCTGGAGAAGACGCAAGTCAGCACGCGGTAGCGGAGCGCTGCGGTCGGACGCGGCGCGCCGCGACAGCCGTCAGCGGGCATGGCGGTAGCGCAGCGCCAGCACGATCAGCGCGACGGCCACCGGGCCGATGAACGCGGCGACCAGTACGGGAACGCTCACCAGCAGATCCACCAGGCGCGGCGCCGGCGCGCACGCGGCACCCTCCAGCGGCGCATTGCACAACACCGTCGTGATCGCCTCCGAGGCGATGGCGTTCCATATCCCGTGTACCGCCACCGCGGTCGCCAGCCCGGCGGCGACGATGCCCCCGCGCGCACTCCGTTGCGCGCGCCGATGATGCGCGAAGCCGACCGCCGCGCCGACGATCGCGGTGAACGCGGCGTGGTTCAGACCCTGCAGGAGGCCGCGCAGATAGAGCGCGCGCGCCAGCCCCGGCGCACCACCTTGCACGGCGGCGAGCGTGTAGTAGCCGAGATTTTCGGTCGCGGCGAAACCCACACCGGCCAGCGCACCGTACACGATGCCGTCGCGCACGCCGCGCAGCGCCGCCGGCCACACCAGCACGATCACCACCAAGGCAGTGGCCTTCGCGGCCTCCTCCGCCAGCGGCCCGAGCAGCGCCGTGACCACGCCCTTCGGCAACGCTTGCAACGCCGCGTCGTTCAATGCCGAAGCGCCGAGCGGCGCAATCGTCGCTCCCCAGAGCAGCGCAGCGAGCAGCGGCAGCCACGGCACCGATTCACGCCGCCCGAGCAGCAACAGGACGGCCGCGAACCCGGCCGGTGGAAGCAACGCGGCGGCCGCGATGACCCCCGGTGTGCCGGCGGCATTCTGGCCCACGCCGGCCGCCGCCGCGAGCAGGAGGAGGCCGAGCACTGTGACAGCGAGCCAGCGTCCCATGCGCCGGTCTGTCGGTATGGTGGTATCCTCACCCATCGCGTGTCGGTTGTGGTCAGTTTCACTATCAGGTTGGAGCTGTCGGCCCTTCTTACCGCAGAAGACCCGGAGATCGCAGAGGACCGCAAAGAGGCATGGGACCAGTCGCGCCGCGCGAAGATTCTCGGCCCCTGGGAGCGCGGGCGGCCCGCCCGCTGCCCGCGCAGCACTCAGCAGGCGTTATCGCGTTCGCGGCGCTCGCGCGTGTCGTCGCCAACAGCGGGCGAGCCGCCCGCGCTCCCGGCGGCACGGTGCTCATGCGCCTTGGGTTGCGGGCGTCAGCTCGCGCTGCGTCCTCTGTGGTGAAAAGGCCCACATCACCAACCTGAATAGTGAAACTTGATCCACTACCGCCGGCTACCTCGGTTGCGCTGTCGCCACCTGCCCGATATGCGGACACGCGTCATGGGGGTGGTCGACCGTACGCGCGGCTGGATCTACGACGCGGCGATCGTCCGCATGACGGCGGCGTGGTACCGCGCCGTGCTGATGCGGCTGCCGCGCGGCTGCCGCCTACTGGACATCGGCATCGGCACCGGCAGCGCGTTGCTGGCCAACGCCGACCTGCTGGTCGCCAACGATCTCCACGTCACCGGCGTCGACGTCGACGGCGCGTACGTCACCCGCTGCCAGCGCGCCGTAACCGGTCGCGGGCTCGCTCACCGCGTCGCGGCACGGCGGGAGTCGATCTACGATCATCGCGGCGGCCCGTACGACGCCGCCTATTTCAGCGCCAGCTTCATGCTGCTGCCCGATCCGCCGGCGGCGCTGCAGCACGTCGGCTCGTTGCTCGCTCCGCGCGGGCGCTTCTATTTCACTCAGACCTTCGAGCACCGACCGTCGCGTGCGATCGAACGCCTCAAGCCGCTGCTCCACCTGGTCACCACGATCGATTTCGGTCGCGTGACCTACGAGCGCGACTTTCGCCAGGTGCTGGACGCCAGCGGCATGACGATCGAGGAGTTCGAAACCCTGCACGCCAGTGCGCGCCGTTCGGCGGTTCTCGCCGTCGCCTCGCCCGCGCAGCCGGGCACATGACCCGCCCGTGCCGTGCTCGGCGCGTCGTTGCTAGCCGCGTGACGCACCGGCGCGTTGGGCCCGATTCGCAAACAAAACTTGTTCGGCAGGGACGGACGTGCTAACCGGGGAGCCATGCACCGCGCGCCAGCTGGAAGCGCGCCCCGCCGCTTGATCGCCGCGTTCGTGATCGCCTTGGCCGTCGCGTCTGCCGTCGCCCATCGCTCCGGCGCGCTCATTCCGCCGGTGCCGACGCCGACTCCTTACGTCCCGCGCTGTGACTTCGCACCGACGCCCAACGCCGGTCCGCCCGGCACCGGCGTCTCCGTCGTCGGCATCTGCTACCCCATCCATTCGGGCCGGCCGGGCGCGATCTTCTTCGACGACACACTGGTGGCACGCATCCGAGGTGAAACCGGCGGAGACTACGCCGCGGTCTTCACCGTTCCGGCCAACGCCACCGTAGGCAGCCACCAACTCACCATTCAATACGGGCCGGACGGCGGATCCATCATCACCTCGGCGATCTTCACGGTGCTGCCGTTCTGTCGCGGCGACTGCGACGACAACGGTAGGGTGACCGTCGACGAGCTGCTCCGCGGCGTCGACATCGCGCTCGGCAAGCTCGACAGCGAGGCGTGCGCGCCGATCGACCTCGATCACGACGGCACGATCACCATCAGCGAGATCATGGCCGCGGTCGGCGATGCGCTCACCGGCTGCATCGTCGCCTTCACCCCGACGCCGACCCCCAGCGACACCCCGACGCCCGTCGCCCTGGGCGGACCCTGCCGCGCGACCGCCGAGTGCGAGCAGCCCGAGCTGCTCTGTCTCGAACCGGGTGGCTTCGCCGGCTGCGTCGAGTGCCGCCTCGAGAACGACCACTGCGCGGCCGACCCCGACTGCGCCGCAGCGGGCGCTGGTATGGTGTGCGAGCAAAGCTCCATGCTCGGCCCCGATTGCTTCTGCCGCCCGACCCGCCGCTGCATCCCGGGCTGTACGTCCGACGCCGAGTGCAGCGCCGGGCAACGCTGCTCCCCGAACGCCCACTGCCAGGCGGTGACTTGCGCGGCCGACCACGACTGCGCCAAGTATTTCGACTGTCAACTGTTCAGCGGCCACTGCGTGCGACGCTCCTGCGGCGCGGATTCCGATTGCCCGACCGGCTTCTGCGTCGAGAACGGCTGCCACGGAGCTCTCGGAACCTGCGTCGCGCGGCCCGGGGCGACCGCTCTGTCCGCGCCCTAACCGCCTGACCCGGCTTTGCCCGACAACTTGCGCCTGCTGCCGAGTGGCGTTCTGGAGGGCGGCGCCGCGGCCCCCACTTCTGACGCTTCTACGATACAGGATGTCGTTATGCCGCAAGCGCGTCATCCGGGGCCTAGGCTAGAGTCCGGCACAGATCGCAAACGCGCTGCGGCGCATAGGAGGGACGATGACGGCCAAAGGCATCTTCTACGTGTTCGCCCACGTGTCGGACCTGGAGCGCAGCAAGAGATTCTATGGCGACACGCTGGGGTGGAAGCTGGGGACTGACGAGAAGGAGGTGGCGGGCTTCTCATTCGGTACCGCCTACCTGGTGCTGCACCGCGACGACCGGCCGCCGCAGGCACGGCGCTACGCCGGCGGCATGCAGGTGGAAGTCCAGGTCGAGGACGTGGACAAAGAGCACGCTCGCCTGAAGAAGCTGGGGGTCGAAGTGGGGAACCTGATCGATCAGCCGTGGGGCGAGCGCAATTTCTACTTCGCCGACCCGGACGGCTACACGTGGTCCTTCGGTCAGCCCGCGCACGCGCACAAGTGATCTGCAACGCGACTGCGCACGACGTCAGGGCAATCGGCGAAACCCGTGTAATCCGGGTCGATAGTGGTTGCCGAGCAGAGCCGACTTCGAGCTCACAGACCGCGCGCGCAGCGGAAGCCAACGTGGTTGTTGGACAGCGTGGGGTCGCCGCTGGCGAAGATGGTGAACACGCCGGCATCCGTGCCGAAGTTGAAGAAGCCGCCGCGTAGCAGCGCTCCGGGCAGGTTGACGCTGCCGTCGCCACCCACACAGCTGCGGTCGGTGCCGTGTGCGGCGTCCCAGTTCGTGCAGAGCGGCGCGAGGTCGGTCCAGTCGGCCACCCACTCCCACAAGTTGCCGACCATATCGAAGGCGCCGCGGTCCGAAACGCACAGGCTGCGCGATCCGCTCGCCACGGGATCCTCCGGCAAGACGTTGGTCGCGGAGGTGATGTTGCAGTCGCTGATGCCGTCGTCGGTTCCCGGATCCGGCGTCCCCAGTGCCGCCACCTGCCATTCCTGGTTGGTCAGCAATCGCTTCCCGGCATTCGCGCACGCCGCAGCGGCCTGGAACCAGGTGACGTGCCGCGACGGCGTCGTGGCCGGGACCGACACGGCGTAGAAGTGCATGCAACCGTTGCCGGTGTCGGGGCAGCCGGTTCCGTAGTCATCACCGGTCACGCCGCGGGCCGCGGCTCCGGCGAGGTCGGCGACCGCGCCGATCCTGCCTTTCTGCACCTTCTTGATCAGCGCGGTGTTCGCCGGCGCGATCTCCCAGACGCTGGCCTCGTACTTGTCGACACATACGTTGCCGACCTGCACCGAATCTCCCGGACACTTCTTCGCAGCGACGGGCTCGGCCAGCAGCACGCATCCCACGAGCGCCGCCAGCGCTCGCATCGCTCTCCTCGATGTCATCGCGGTTCTCCCCCTTGTGACGAGTGCGAGTGCCAGTGAGTCCGGATCCCCCACTCGCGTTCATCTGTCGTCAACCTCGCCTGTAGAGCGATCGTGCGGCAAAGTCCAGTTGGGGAAATCCCCAATGCCGGGCAGTCGCACTACTCGGTTTCGGTGACCACGGCTCTTTCACCACAGAGGGCACAGAGGTTCACAGAGGATTGGGGAATCCTCGGTGAACCTCTGTGCCCTCTGTGGTGAAAAAGGCCGTCATCACTGAAACCTGAGTAGTGAGACTGTGCCACCAGCTTGTGTTGTGCAGCGGTTTGGGGCTCGAATGCACTTGCATGGCCGTCACTCGCCGCCGTCCGCGCCCGGCCCCCTTCGTCATTCGCCTGATGCGGGCGCGACCGCGGCTGTTCATATCGGCGGGGATAGGGCTCGCCGTCCTGCTGGTGCTGCCGTCGATGTGGCGACTGGCGACCCGACTCCTCGTCGCCTGGGACGCCGCCGTGACGCTGTACCTGGTGCTGATCTACCAGATGATGGCGGGCTCGCGCGTCGGCGACATTCGCGAGCGTGCCGCGATCGAAGACGAAGGTCAGTTCGGGATTCTCGTTCTCACCGTCGCCGCGGCTCTCGCCAGCCTCGCCGCCATCGTCGTCGAGCTCGGTACGTCGAACGGTGGCGCGAATCGCCAGCCCGCACAGCTCCTGCTCGCGACGCTGACGATCCTGCTGTCGTGGGGCTTCACGCATACCATCTTCGCCCTGCACTACGCGCACGAGTTCTACAGCGAGAACGGCGGCGCCGGCGGTGGACTGACGTTCCCCGGCGAGGAGGCCCCCGACTACTGGGACTTCGTGTATTTCTCGTTCGTGATCGGGATGACTTCACAGGTTTCCGATGTCGCCGTCGCGTGCAAACCGATCCGGCGCACCGTCACCGCGCACGGCATCGTATCGTTCATCTTCAACGCCGCGCTGCTCGCGCTCACCGTCAACATCGCCGCCAGCGCGGTCTAGCGTTCGGCGAGCGAACCCAATCACCGCGCCCCGCGCAGCCGCGTCGGAAGGCACCCCGCCGGGGGCGGCAACCGAGAACGCGATGGACTTTTCCGGCCGCTTTCGGTCAGCATGGTCGCTCGAGGGTGACGGATGGACACGGACAAGGGTGTTTGCAGCGCAACCGGCCGCAATGGCGCTCGCCGACGGATTGCTTCGGCGCGGTTCGTTTGTTACGCGGCCGTGTCCGAATCGCGGTGCAGCGGCGTCCTACTCACATCCATGCGCTTGTCGATCCTCGTTCTGCTCCTCGCGCTGGCCGGTTGCGGGGACGACTCCGACAGCCCCCATGCGGCGTTCGTCACCGACCAGCGGATTGTCTACTCCGATGGCCTGCACAACGAGAACACCGAGATGATCCGGCTCGACGACCGCATCCTGCTCATCTTTCGCGGCGGTGAGCAGGGGCAGATCGGATCCGCCCGCGCGCGCATCAAGATCTTCGAGTCGACGGATGACGGCAAGAGCTTCACCCTGATCAGCGAAGTCAACGCCAACGACCTGCCCGACGGCCGCGATATCCGCGACCCCAAGCTGGTCGAGATGAACGGCAAGCTGTTTCTCTACGCGATCAGTCGGATGCCGGGTTTCCATTACCGCGATCTCGGCGGGCAAGCGTGGACCATCCGCGCCGAGTCGAACGACGGCGGGCACACGTGGACATCACCCGTCAGGACGTATCAGGACGTCGACGAGACCGGGCAGGAAACCTTCTGGGGCTTCTGGCGGTATACGAAGCGCGCCTACAGCGAAGCGGGTCAGCAGCGGCAGACGCTGTTCGCCACCGGCTACACCGATTTCGACATCGTGGTGGGCCTGTTCGCCTCCGACGACGGCGTGGTGTGGCAGAAGCGCGCGCCGATCATCGACTCATACAACGACGTGCCGAGCGAGGCCGAGCTGCAGTTCTTCGGCGACAACAACGAAACCGCGGTGGCGCTCGTCCGGCTCGACAATCAGGACATCCTGGCCGACGGGCAGACCGCGATCTGCACCGCGCACGAGCCGTTCGACAGTTGGGAGTGCGGGCGCCGCATCGAGCAGCGGCTGGACGGCCCGACCTGGATCGTTCGTAGGGCGCGCGGCAAGACGCGCAGCTTCGTCTTCGCCCGCAAGCATCTGCCGTGCACGTTCAAGCGCACGGCGATCTACGAGCTGCGTGGCGACCTGGCGGATCCCAACGCGGCGATCGAGGTGTGCGAGATTCAAGAGGTCAAGAGCTC
>Ga0066388_100001477_pt1 | contig 13272 bp, 8 predicted proteins | sample PanSoiMetaGPlot6_FD_64539 | JGI IMG/M metagenome (GOLD analysis project Ga0066388, IMG submission 64539) | Tropical forest soil microbial communities from Panama analyzed to predict greenhouse gas emissions - Panama Soil - Plot 6 (Hybrid Assembly) | ecosystem: Environmental > Terrestrial > Soil... | reverse complement strand
AGCCGGGCGGAGCAGATGCTGCACGGACAGCAGGGCATGTACGACCCCCGGGTTCGATGTAGCCCTTTCAAAGAGACGACCGAGGTAGGCACTATCCTGGACAAGCAGCCGTCCATCAGCGTCGCGGCCCGTGGACAAGTGCCACGGTTGGGCATTCAGGATCGCCAGGTCCTTCTGGAATTCCAACCCAGTTATTGTCCCACCACGTTGCCGATCCAGGTATGTCGCAAGCAGTACCGCGCCCCGCGCGGCCGCCGTCATGCCCAATCCAAAGTATGGATCGAACGTGCACACCGAGTCGCCGATGGCAACCAGTCCCGCTGGCCAAGCCTCGAGGCGTTCGTAGTGCATCATGCGACTGGAGGTGGCGCCGTAATGATGGATGGGAGAGGCTGGCCGCGCAAGGGTAAGCGCCTGTCGCAACTCGCCATCCCCGAGACCCGCGATGAAGTCGAGGAAAGCCACGTCATCGGCGGGAAGCGGTTGACCGGCCGGAGCCAACAGCACGACGCCCCAAAGGTCCTGCTCCGCGCGCAGCATCATTGCAGACCGAAGCCCCGTGCCTGCCGTCGGCGCGATGGAAAGGCAGCGCCAGCCGGGCGCATCTCCCCGATCAATCCGGAACCAGCGCGACACGTACTGCATCCCGGACTCAACCACGGTCTTCTGCACCTGTGAGCGCAAACCATTCGGCAGGCGGGCTATCCAACGCGGCAGTCGCGTACCCGTACCGCTGGCATCGACGACAAGATCGGCCAACAGCAGCGCTTCGCCGGCTCGGCGCCGTTCGGCCGTCAGCACACCGATCACGCTCTCGCCGCGCGGGCTGCTGAGGAGCCCGAGGACCTTCTGACCCTCGCTCACCTGCACGCTCTGCTTGCCGGCCAGACGGCGACGCAGCATGCTCTCGAGCAGAGCCCGAGAGCATGCGTACGCGGTGATCCCAGAGGGCGCTCGCAGGAGCCGGCCTGCGGATGATGACAATACAGCGTCCGCACAAGCATCAAAGGGACCAACGCCGAGCGCGATCAGCCCTTCGCTCCAGCCTCGCATCAATTCGTCGAAGGCGGCCACTCCCGCGGCCATCAGCAGGTGAACGCAGCGGCTCTGGGGCACTCCCCGGCGCGTTGCGGGCACAGGCGAGATTGATTCACGAGGATAGTGGGACGCCTCGAGAACAGTCACGCGGTCGAACCGGCTGGCGAGGGCATGTGCGGCCAGCAAACCGCCGATTCCACCGCCAACGACCACCGCATGGTCGCGTGTGTAGCGACGCAACTTTCGCACTACCGCAGCGGGTAAATGGACTCCTCCGGAACATCATAGGAAATGCGCCTGAAGTATTGGACAACAGCCAGCCCAACCGCCCCCTCTGTAACCTTCCCTTTCTCCTTGATCGGACCCACTATGGGACCGATGATGTGCCAATCGTCAGGACTCGGCAGGTGGTGACTGTTATAGATGTGGTGGAAGTCACCGTTGTCTTCTTTCTTCTTGACGTGCATTTGATACGCATCCGGCCGAGTCTGGCGGCCATCCACGTGCACAGAACCTGCTCCTCCGTCGCAGTGCATGCCGTCAACATCGAGGTCGAACGCGAGAGTGCGCAAGGCGCCAGCCGAGATTGCGGCTTTTTTACCCAGAATCTTCCCGATTCCTTTGCCGCGCCGGGAATCGAAGAAGGCTGAACCGGCTCCCGTGAGTGCGAATTCGTCCTCCGCAGACTCCCGGAAATTGATCTTTCCCTTCTTCTTCTTTGTATCGTAAGGCTCTCTCCAGAACACGGAGACGTAGCTCTTCGTCGACAGCAGGTACACGCCTTTTGGGCTATAGATACTGGCCGTGCCGACCCAGTACCCCACCATAATGTCAAATGGAATCGCGTAGTCAAAAGCACAGTTCGCGGTCATCGGTGTTCTCCCAGTGCATTGCCTACATTTGAACGACGAAGGGATTTAGTTCTCGCTCGTCGAGCGATCGTGAAAGCCAGCGTTCCTGCACGGGCACGTCATAGAGGCGGCCCGGCCCGAAGCGGGCCCAGAAGTGTCGAAGCGCCGGCGCCACCACCCGCACCACCGGAAAGCCGATGTCGGGGCGCGTTTGATCGAGCACGAGAACCTCGATGCCGCGCGGCGCCGCCAGGGCCTTGCAGGTGAGAATGTCCTGATGGAGGTCTTTCGACGCAGAGTTCTTGAAATCTTGGATGCGGCGCGATGCTGCTTCGGGGTCGGGCGACAAGTAGCGGGCGTCAGCAGTCGTTACCGTGCGCCACCAACTCACGGCATCCTGGCTTCCTCGGTAAGTTCGACTCGATTCCGGCCCGGTCGCCGTCGGGACTGCTTCCAAGGACTGATTCATCTCCGTCAATGCTCGCGTCAGAGCGATGACAGGGTCGAGATGGGCGCCGAAGCCGTAGATGATGTCCTCTTCCGACTTGTCCACCCGCTTCGAGATCGCGGCAAAGGTCGGTAAGCCGAAATCGCTCGTGATGTCGAGCACCCAAAGCGCGCGCCGGAGCTCGCCGTAATGATGAACCAATCGTGAGACGTAGGCGTCGTCGACGCTCTCGAGATCCAGGGCCGGCCGTCGCAGGCGGTTGTACCACCACAGAGCGACGGCATCCCGTTCGATCAGTTCCAGAAGTCCCTGAAGCACGGCCTCTTCGATGACAGAGCCGGCGGCACAACCATTGGAGTCGGCTCGGGCAAACAGCGGATCCGAGGTTCGGTATCCGTAGTAGCAGAGCGAGGTCGGCAGGTAGCGTGGCTCGCCCGCCGACAACGACCAGAGCGGCGTCCACTCGATCTCGACGTCCTCCCGAAACGGCTCGGGCACCCAGCGCGCCTTGTGGCCGCCACGGTTGCGCTGCTCCCGTTCAGTATATTGCCGCTCGCTGTAGCCCATGCAGGCGTTGGGATGAATTGCCGCCTTCCCAAGATCGGCAAACGAGGCCCGGATGCGCGGTTCGCTTCCGTCGAAGACGCCGCAATAGCGCTCCAAGGATTCGGCCAGAGCGCTCGCCCGCGCCTGCTCAGGGCTCTTTCCCTTGCCGCCGGACCGCCTGCGCAGTCCTTCCTTCAGAAAGAACCGCTCGTCATGCATGTCGGAGAAATTGTGATCGGCCGAGAATGTCGGAGTGAGCCAGCTTCCGCCGCGGTGAATTCTGCCAGCTCGATCGCCTGGCGCGAGTGAGCCCACGATGCCCGTGATCGGGCTCAGATGCCGCTCGAGCTGCGCAAGTACATCGCCTTGGTCAAGGGCGCGATGCCCTCCGTCCGAGGTGTGCGCCTTCGCCCGCGGCTCGAGGCCTACCGGCGCCGGGGAAATGTTGCTCTTTGATGTGGAAGAGCCGCAGGAGGGGCACTGGGGACGGCGGGTGAGAGTGTGGTGCGTTCGGTCCAGTGTCAGCACGCTCGTCGACACGACGCGGTTCAGCAGCGACGATTTTCCTCCGGTCCCGATCCAGCGTGTGACCTCGGTTGCGGCTTCTGCGAGAGCCGCATGCTGCGACGAAGCGATGCTGGCGGGCACCGGCCCCACCGGAGCATCGACGCCATTGCGCCGCGCGATGTATCCTTCCAGCTTGCGGTGTCCCCGCAGCCGCTGCGCCAAGCACTCCCAGCATGCGGTCTGCCCGGGTACGAACATTGGCCCGATCCAAGGCTCGATCCCCACCGGTTTCACCAGAAGCCAAGCATTGCCGGAGATCAACGCCTGGCTATTCCAAGCCGCAAGTTGCGGCCGCAGATAGTCGTCGGTAACGACGACGGTGACGTTGCCTTCAGGCGCGGCTGCCAACCCGTGGCGCCCCAGCAAATCTGTCAGCGGATCAAGTTCGACGTCCCCGAAGGCAAGCGTGGATACGGAGGCGGCGTCGAGCCGCGACCGGGCCAGCAGGGGAGGCACGTCAGCGTGCTCCCAGAACGCCATCGTAGGCGGGGCTTCGCTGGCGCAATCCTCAGCGAGGTAACCGCTCGTCCTGAGGCGGTGCAAAGCCACCAAGACCTGCTCTATCGGATAGGCGCCGGAGAGAGCCGCGAAGATCTCTTCGACTTGGTGGGCGCCGTCGAGCATGGACGCAACCGCCGCATAGACCGGATCAGGTATCCACGCCTGACGACCTTCCGAGAGTAAAAAGAGTCCGCTGTCCGAGCTGACGAAGGGTTGCACGCACGACTTGAAGCGAGGACGTACCGCCGCGCCCGAATCCATGCGCGCGGTCCCGCTCAACAGCAGGAGGGCGGAAACGGATTGACGTCGTCCCAAAACTCTTCGGGTACATCGGCAGGAGGGGGACGCAGTTTGACCATTTTGAAACCCGGCTTGAGCGGCGGCCTCCTCACGTTCGATGCGTAATGCCGGATGGCCGCGGTCGGATCGGTCGCCAGCGCGTCCCCAAAATTCTTCACAACCTCCTTGCCGTGCGCGTCCTTTGTCTGGACCTTCTCCTTATTCTGCCAAGCCAACCTATGGATCGCGCCCCAGTCGGCATTGGTTAGCGGGTATTCCCCTGCAGGCCCTTCAGCTTTCCTAGCCACTGATCTGCTCCTTCGGGAGGGTTGGTCGCACCTGACTCTGGGCGGCACCCCATGATCGCCCACGAGCAACAACAAGAGTCTATGCGCCTTAAGATTCCGCGACTTCCAGTCAGGAAAATCGAGGCCTTCACAATAGCATTCAACTATGCGCCAAAGCAGCGCAACTTGAGGCTACGATTGCCTCCGCTCCGTGTCAAATGGGTCGCCCAATTGGATCACCAGACAACCCCATTCTTGCAATCGGGCCCGTACGCAAACGGAGATGACCCCTCATTGGCTGGCGTAATCTGGAATTGGCGAGCCGCAAGAAGCGTAATGAGTGTCATCTGATTAAGCGCCATGTGGTTAGCGATGCATGCACGCCGACCGACGCCGAAGGGAAAGTAGGGCGATCGGGGCGTCACCGTGCTGCTTCCCTTAAGAAAACGTTCAGGAAGAAAACGATGCGGTTCTGGAAAATTGTCGGCATCGTGATGCAGCAATTGCGGGCTGACCCAGACCGCGGAATCCCGACAGAATTCAAACCCGCCGAGTTCGAACGGGCTGTCCACTTCACGATACAGGATGGGAGCCGGTGGATGCAGACGCATGCTCTCCTTCAGCGCCGCGAGGCAGTAAGACCCCTGTATGACCGCCAGCTCCGGGACCGCCGTTGTGCAAACGTGACCGGCCTCGGCTGCTATTTTCGCAAAGACGTCAGTGCCAGCGATGTCCTGCCAGAAATTCAGGAGACTGGAAGGTATCGTGAGATGCCCGGCGTACAGCATCTGAACGACTTCCCCCACAATCTCATCGCGGCTGAGCCTTCCGCCATCCGGTAGCCGGGCGTGAACCAAGTCGGTCAGAACATCTCCTCTCCGCTCGCCGCCGTCGATGCGCTCGTTGATGATGCGAATGGCTGTGTCCATCTGTCGCGGCGCGCGCGGGCGGACCATCATCAACGGGGCTGTCGAATCGCCGCCGGCGGTGCTGACGTACTCCTCGCCATACGCTTCGGCGAAGGGGAGCACCTCGGAGCGGCCCTCGCCCGGGCTGTAGCCTTCAACGTCGGCGTCCAGTACCAACCGCGCGGCGATGCGGGCAGTAAGGATGCGAAGCTCCTTCAGTAGATCAGGTCTGCCCTCGGGAGCTGACCAGCGATGCAACATGTCCGTCGTGCACTGGCCCACGACAGGCAGGCAAGACGAAACCCGCGCCCCAAGGCACGCACGCAGGACGCCACGGCGCGCCTCCCAGTCTGCGCCTTCAAGCGTCGTGAGCCCATCACCCCAATGGCCGCGATTGGAGTCCTTGACGAACTCCGGTTTGCGGAGGCACGCCTCACGCTCCAGAAAAAGCTCGCGGACCTGTTGCGCACCGTTGACCAGAATGCATGGCGAGCGTCCGAGATCGAAGCCGACGACGTCTCCGTACTGCTCGGCGAGTGCCGCCAAGAACCCAAACATATCGGCTCGCCAAAAGTCGTAATTGAGCTTGCCCAGGTACTGGCCTTTGGGGCCGGGTGGCGGTCTCGCCATCAGCCGCCGACTCCCGCCGACCCCTCGCCGGCGCCTTCGGCCAGGGCATCGAGCAAAGCCTTGGCCTGGCTCAGGTCGAGGGTGTCAAAGCCTTCGGTGAACCAGCCATAGATCGGAGCGAGACAATCACGGGCCTGCTGGCGCTTTCCTTGTTCGCGCCAGAGCCGCGCCAGACTCATCGCCGCGCGCAATTCCCAGGACTTTGCCTGCTGCGCGTGGGCAACCGCGAGCGCCTGCTCGAAATAAGCCTCCGCTTTCGCCGCGTCCCACTGCGGCGATAGCGTCTCGATTTCGCCTGCCATCCGATAGGTCTCTGCTTCGTGCCACCGTTCCTTGGTTGTTTCCGCCGCCCTTATTGCCTCGCCAATACACCGCCGAGCGCTTTCAAATTGGCCAAGTTGAGCGTACGCACTCGACAAATATGACAGATGCAACGGCATCCACAGTGTTGACCCTGTTGACCGCCATGCCGTGATACCCGAGGTGATCATTTGAACCGCATCTGCAGGTTTGCCGGTCGCCGCGAATACACAGCCTTGCACCGACATTCCCAACGCCTTCCAGAACAAGGCGCCCTTTTCGTTTGCCAAAGCTACAAGTTCATCGGTCTCCGCGTTTGCTGCCGTGTAATTTCCGCATTGGATATGGATCAACAAAGCGTGCACCAGAGCATACATTAAAGTCGCAGCCTGGCTGATCTCGCGCGCTTCCTCAATCGCACGGCTGGCGTCTGCAAGCGCATCGTCGGCATAACCAAGCATCCACAGCGCCCAGGACCGATAGGACAACGCCGCTACGCGGACGTCCTGGCCGAAACGGGTGGCGAGCGGACGATGCTCGGTAGGATCGTAAAGTGCGATCGCACGATCGAGATGCGCTCGGCCTTCCTCGAACGCGCCGGTATGCAGCACAGAACCCATGATGCGATGGCCGATCATGATCGGAACCGTTGCCCTTCGCTTTTCGGCGAGCCTCAGGAATTGAGTCGCCCGCCCCCGCAGAGCATCGCCGTCAAAAGCAACAAAGCTGGCGGTCCAGAAACTGAAGAGGACCGAGAACAACAAGAGTGGATCTTCGGGATGTTCTCCGTGTGCTTCGCCGTCCTCAATCAGCACTCGCGCCCGCTCGGCTGCCGCCTTCGTTTCACGTGCCGCATACCCTTTGACATGCATCAGCGGAGTTATGAGCGCGACCTGAAGCTCGATTTGCTCGCGACGCAATTCAGGGGTCTCGGGTAAGGACGCGATCTGGGAAAGGGCGCGAGTGAGCTGCTCTGTGGCCTCGTTGAGAGCAGAGCGTTCCAGCGACCGCTGTCCCGCCGCGCCCCAGAGCGCAGCTGACTTCTCGATCAGTCCGGCCTCGGTGTAGTGATGCGCCAGCAACTCCGGGTGACGCTCGGCGAGGTCGGGGAATTGTGTCTCAAGAGTTTCGGCGATGCGGGCCTGAAGCTCGCGCCGCGGCTTGCGGAGCAAGGTCCCATAGGCCGCATCCTGCACCAGGGCGTGCTTGAACAGATAGGTCGCATGGGGAGGCAAGCCCTGACGAAACAGCAAGCCGGCGGCTATGAGACGACCGAGCGCGGATTCCAACCTGGCCTCCGGCTGGCGCACCACTGCAGCGAGCAGGGCGTGGGAAAATGTCCGCCCGATAGCGGCGCCGATCTGCGCCACCTCCTTGGCAGGACCCAGTCGATCGAGCCGCGCCATGAGCGAAGCATGCAGGGTTGCAGGAACCGGCAGGGTCACGAAAGGAACTGCCGCGGCCGCGTCCTCGGCAGCGGACTCGCTGCCCGCCTCAAGCAAGGCCTTCGTCATCTCCTCGACAAAGAGGGGAATGCCGTCGGTCCGCTCGATGATATCCTCGCGGATGTTTGCGGGCAGCACCTTGTCGCCGACGACGTGCTCGATCATCTTGCCGACTTCGCGCTGCGCCAATCGATTGATGGTGAGAGCAGTGACGTAAGGTCGACCGATCCACGGTGGCTCGAATTCCGGCCGGAAGGTCACGATCAGCAACACGCGAAGCGACGCAATCCGGTCCACCGCCTGACCGATTGCCTCCATGCTGGTGGGGTCGGACCAATGCGCGTCCTCGAAAATCATGAGCACCGGAGTGGAGCGGGCCAGCGCTTCTACCTGCCGAACGAGCGCGTCCAGAGTCCTTTGCCGGCGCTGCTCAGCTGTCAGATCGAGAGTGGGGTAGCGTCCGTCGTTCACCAGCGATAGCATCTCGGCGAGCAATACTGCGTCTTCCGCCGAGGTCGGCGTCCGTGCCAACATGGCATCGAGTTTGTCGAGCTTGGCTTGCAGAGTCTCATCGGGTACCAGCCCAGCAGCTCGTTCCATCTGCCCGATGATCGGATAGAACGCGCTGTCCGTGCGCTGCGGCGAACAGAAGTAGCGCAACCGTACTTGCATCTCATCCGCAAGGTTTTCCTGAAGAGCGGCCGCAAGGCGCGATTTGCCGATACCGGCCTCGCCGGAGAGCAGTACCACCTGGCCCTCACCGGACTTGGCCCTCGACCAGCGTCGGCGCAGTAATTCGCATTCTTCCTCCCGGTCGACGAGTGGAATGAGGCCGGGAGCGCGCAACGCCTCAAAACGGCTTTCCACTGAGCTTGCCCGAAGCGCGGCCCAAGCCTGCACCGGTTCGTCGATGCCCTTCAGCTCCCTCAGCCCGAGATCCTTCAGTTCAAAAAGATTGCCAATAAGCCTGCGGGTGCTGTCGCAGATGACAACCATGTTCGGCTCGGCGATCCCCTGCATGCGCGCCGCGAGGTTCGGCGTCTTGCCAACCATGCCGCGCTCCTGCGCGTCCCCAGAACCGATGAGATCGCCGACAACGACCAGGCCTGTCGCGATTCCGACGCGGCTTTGCAAGGAAACGCGCGTGTCAAGCGTCGTCGCCGCCGCGATTAGCTCGAGGCCCGCCCGCACGGCCCGCTCGGCGTCGTCCTCGTGCGCCTGCGGATAGCCAAAATACGCAAGGACACCATCGCCCATGTATCTCGCGACGAATCCGTCGAAGCGATGCACGGTGTCGACCACGCATTTCTGATAAGCGGAAATGATTTCGCGAAGGTCCTCCGGGTCCATACGGGTGGACAGTGCAGTCGAGCCGACCAGGTCGGCGAACATCACCGTGACTTGACGGCGCTCGGCCGTGTCCTGGCTAGCTGGCTCCGGCTGGGCTTCGGGCGCGGGTGGCGCCGGTTCACCGGCAAGCTCGGCGATCGCCGCCAGTAGTTTTCGCCGATGTCCGAGGGGAATGCCGAGGTCCCGGAGGTCTTGATCGGTCAGGTAACACAGTACCGAGGCGTCGATCTTATTGTCGACAAAGCGCTGGCCGTACTCGGACATGCCGAGCTTCTCGAGCCAGTCCGAAATCTCCTGCATCGCGGCCCCTCTTGGCCCGAGCGTCTGGACTCGGACGGCAGAGTTTATCCGACAAATTCACACGGTAATACAACGACAGGGTAAACATGCCGACTACACCGTTGCGTCATAAGAACTCTTCTTTGTTGCGGTCCGAGAATGACGCGCTTCAGCTTTGAGTGCCCCGAGCTCGAAACCGCTCAATCGCATGCTCGCGCAGCCGGTGTTTCTGCACCTTGCCGCTGGCGGTCATGCCGATCGCATCGAAGCTCTCGACCACCGCAAGATAGCGCGGCACCCGGAAGTTGGCGCAGCGGCGCTGCACGAACTCGACGAGCTCGGCCTCGCTGGCGCTGCCCTTGAGCGTCACAAAGGCGGCGCCGACCTCGCCGAGCCGCGCATCGGGTACACCGACAACCTGCGCGGTGGCTACCGCGGGATGCGCCAGCAGCACCTCCTCCACCTCGGCCGGCGCGACGTTCTCGCCGCCGACGCGAAACACGTCCTTGCTGCGGCCGATCATGCGCAACCGGCCGTCGGGGGTGAGCACGCCGATGTCGCCGGTGCGCAACCATCCGTCGGATGTGAATGTCTGGGCGGTCGCTTCCGGGTTCTTGTAATAGCCGCGCATCACGTTCCAGCCGCGCACTTGAATCTCGCCGCTGGCGCCGGCGGGCAGCGCGACGTTCTGCGCGTCGGCGATGCGCACCTCGACGCCGGCGTGCGGCTTGGCCAGCCCGGCGATGCGCAGCTCGACCGGGTCGCGGTAGTCGTTGAGCACCACGTTGGGCGAGGCCTCGGAGAGGCCATAGGCGACGCAGACCTCGCGCGCGCCCATCACCTCGATGATGTTGCGGATGGTCTCCGGGCCGGCCGCGGCCCAGCCGCCGCGCAGATGGAGCCTGGCGGGATCGAAGCCGGGATGGCCAAGCATCAGCTGGAACAGCGTGTCGTTGCCGGAGGTGAGCGTGCAGCGCTCGTCGTGCATGATACGCAGCGCGGCGCCGGCCTCGAAGGTCGGCAAGGTCACGAGGCAGGCGCCGGCGACAAGCGAGACCAAGAGCGAGAGCGTGGTGCCGGCAACGTGGAGGAACGGCCGGCAGTTGAAGTAGCGGTCATCGGCACGGATGCCGAGCCGCAGGCTCACCGCGAAGGCGTCATGCAGCATGTTGTCGTGGGTGAGCATGACCGCCTTCGGATAGGCGGTGGTGCCTGAGGTGAATTGGATCAGCAGGAGATCGCTCGGGCGCACTGCGGCGGCGAGCGTGTCGAGCTCGGCGTCGGTCACGTCCTTGGCGAGCGCGAGGAATTCATCGAAGTGCCGCGCCGTTTGCGGAATCTCCTGTCCGATCACCACCATGTGCTGCAGCAGCGGCAAGGCGGCGCCGGGAAGCGCATGGTCGATCGCGGGCTCGGCTTCGCGCAGGAACGCGAGAAAATCAATGTTGAGAAAGCGGTCGGCGGTGAACAGCGCCTTCGCATCGGCCTGCTTCAGGCAGAAGCCGAGCTCCGCCGATTTGAAACGGGTATTGACCGGCACCGTCACCGCGCCGAGCATGGCGGCGGCATAGAACAGCGTCACCCAGGTCTCGTCGTTGCCGTTGAGGATGCCGACGAAGTCGCCGCGGCAGATGCCGAGCGCGTGCATGGCCTTGGCGGCGCGTCGTACCCTTTCATGCTGCTCGCGATAGCTGATGCGCGCGGTCGGCGTGACCAGCGCCTCGGCAGCGCCGTGCGCCTCCGCGCGCTCGGCGACGAATTGGTAGAGCGTGCGCGGCGTCCAGCTCATCACGTCGAGCCCTTGAAGCCGGCCATGCGGTCGCGCCAGGCGCCCTGCTGCAAATTCTCCTCGACCATGAGCAGCTCGACCGCGAGCGCGCCGCGCGGATCGAGTTCGCTACCCTGATCGATCGCGCGCTTGGCCTGTCGCAGGCCCGCCGGCGAGGCTTTGCTGATCGTCTGTGCGAGTTCGGTGAGCGCGGCCTCGAGCTGACCGGTCGCGACGATGCGCGTGACCAGGCCGGCCGCCCTCGCCTCCTCGGCGCTGAGCTTGCGGCCGGTGAACATCAGGTCCTTGGCCAAGCGCTTGCCGAGCACGCGCGGCAGCCGCTGCGTCGCGCCGACGGTGCCCCACATCGCCTCGGGCGTGGCGAAAGTCGCCTCCGGCGTCGCCACGATGAAATCGCAGGCGGCGGCGATCTCGGCGCCGGAGCCGAGCGCGGCGCCGTGCACCACGGCGATCACCGGCATCGGCAGCGCCTCGAGCGCGTTATAGGCGGCGTAGCCGCGCAGGCGCCGGTTGCGCACGTCGTCGACGCTCATCTCCTTGCGCTCCTTGAGGTCGGCGCCGGCGCAGAACACCGGCCCGGCGCCGCGCACGAACACCAGGCGCACATTTTCGTGGTCGGCGGTCGCCGCCGCAGCCGCCGCGACGAGGTCCTCGCACATGGCGCGGTTGAGCGCGTTGCGGCTTTCCGGCCGATTGAGCGTAATGGTGGCGACGCCGTCTTGCACGGCGTAGGTGATGGTGGTGAAGCTCATATCGCCTTGGCCTCCCTGAGCGCCGCGATGCGCTCGCGTGACAGCTTGAGACGGTCGGCGAGCACTTGCTCGGTGTGCTCGCCGAGCAGCGGCGGACGCTGCACGGCCGGATCGTCGAAGCCGTGAAGCTTGAACGGCAGCGCCAGCGCGGGAAATTCGCCGACCGTCGGATGGGCGAATTTTTCCACCAGAGCACGGGTGGCGACGTGCTCGTCGGTGAGAATCTCATCGACCGCGCGGATCGCTCCTTGCGGCACGCCAACCGCATCGAGCGCGGCGGCGACCTCTTCGCGCGGGCGCGCCGCGATCGCGGCGCCAAGCCGTTGCATCACCTCGTCGCGGCGCCTGAGGCGCCCGCTGTTGCCGGCGAGCTCGGCGTCGCTGCCCCAGGCTTCGAGCCCGAGTGCGCGGCAAAGCGGCAGCCAGTGCTGGTCGCTGGCGGTGATGTGCAGGTAGCCGCCGTCGGCGCAGCGGAAGCTCGCCGACGGCACGCGGCCCGGATGCTCGGTGCCGAGCCGCGGCGGCACCTCGCCGAGCGCGAAATAGCGGGCGGCGGCGAGCGTGAGCAGCGAAACCTGCCCGTCGAGCATGGAGAAATCGATGTGGCAGCCGTTGTTGGACGCGGTACGTCCGGCGAGCCCGGACAGGATCGCGATTGCCACCCACAGGCCCGACGTGAGGTCGGCGACGGGCAGGCCGGGTTTCACCGGCGGCCCGCCGCGCTCGCCGGTCAGGCTCATGATCCCGCCCATCGCCTGGAAGATGGTGTCGTAACCCTTGCGATGCGCGTAAGGCCCGCTCTGGCCGAAGCCGGTGCAGGAGACATAGACGATGCGCTCGTTGACGGCGCGGATCGCGGGATAGTCGAGGCCGTAGCGCTCGAGCGTGCCGACCGGAAAGTTCTCCACGAACACATCGGCCTGCCGCGCTAGATCGCGGATGATCGCCTGGCCATCGGCCGAGCGCAGGTTGATGGTGACCGACTGCTTGCCGCGGTTGCAGGCGAAGTAGTAGGCGCTCTCGCGCGCGCCGTTCTTCTCGACGAACGGCTCGAAGCTGCGCGTCTCGTCACCGCGATTGGGCTCCTCGATCTTGATCACGGTGGCGCCGAGCTCGGCCAGGATCATGCTGGCAAACGGGCACGCCAGCACCCGCGACAGGTCGAGAATGGTGACGCGCTCGAGCGGCTTCATCGGACTTTGCTGAACGCGCGCATGCGCTTGTTGACGTCGCGGCCGGCCTGCAGGGCTTGCTCGAACGGCAGGTCAAGCGCGCGATAGAACAGCTGCTTGGTGGCGGCCA
>Ga0066388_100001475_pt1 | contig 13278 bp, 11 predicted proteins | sample PanSoiMetaGPlot6_FD_64539 | JGI IMG/M metagenome (GOLD analysis project Ga0066388, IMG submission 64539) | Tropical forest soil microbial communities from Panama analyzed to predict greenhouse gas emissions - Panama Soil - Plot 6 (Hybrid Assembly) | ecosystem: Environmental > Terrestrial >... | reverse complement strand
CGACACGGGCCCGATCGGGCAGAGAGAGACCGGCTGGCGGCCGCTGCCGCAGGCACTGCCGGTCTGCCGGCAATCACGATTGCTCCGGCCCAGGTACCGCTTCTTGTCTCGGGGTCCGATCCGCGCTCCCTGGTGCCCAAGGAGAGCCCTGTTTGTCTGCCGGCAAGACTGCCCTCAGGGACGCGATTTGCTTTCTCCTGCGAGCTGAGGAGTATGCGCGGCCCCGGATCGGCGCTGGTCAGCCTCACATTTAACGGTCTTGAGAGCGGTCTGCCTGTGTCCTGGAATTCCGTCTGGCAGCCGGTGTACATTCCCACTGCCACCAGCTGGCGCCCGCTCTCCTTTGGCGATGCCATTCCGAATCGCGTGTTGAAACTTGATAATCTGCGGGCAGACCTACTTTTGTCACCGTTCCAACCAGATCTGATCTTTCTCAAGCCGAAGCAGGCGGCCAAGTGCAGGATGATGGTTAGAGCGGCCTCATTTTCCCTGCTGCCACCATTGGTGATGCCTGCGAACCGCTCACGTCAGTGGCTGATCTTTTGAGATCGGCAGGCTCCTCTTGTCCGGAGCGATCAGGAGCCAGCGCTCGCATTAACGACTGATCGCAGGCCAGCAGGTTCACCAGGTCAGCATAGAGTTTCTTGCCGCCGGCAGCGTTCAGGTGGCACGAGTCCTCAAAGTCGCTGAGCACATATGCTTGCGAGCCGGCTGCATCCAGAAGGCGTGCGCCGTACCTGCGGGCCAGGGCGCTGACCGTACTGTGGTAAAGAGCGAACGCTTGCTTATCCAGGGCGGCTGTGTTTTCCCGCGTCAGCGGCATCTTGATCAGCACGACCGGAATGCCCGCGCTCCTGGCCTGAACCAGCATGTTTCCCAGGAAGAAACGCTGTTGCTTGAATAGGGCCAGATCAGGCGGGTTATATAGGTTACGGTACGTTTCCAGATCTTTGAGCTTGTTCGGGCGGGCAGCCGCTGCCCCGGTGCTGCTGTCCTGATAATGGGCCACGAGCGGGTGCCCGGTTGTGGAGCAGGCCAGATCAGTCAAGCCATGGCGCAGATAGGCAAAGAATTTCTTGGCATAAGCAATCTGCCCGCTCAGCCAGGATTGAACCTCAGGTTCGGTTAGCTTCCGCGGCATTAGCGCGACACCTGTGTGGAACTGGTCGAGAAGCTGACGGGTTGGGGTAAGTTGAAAGTGGTGCTGGGAATTGTCCAGAAAGTCGCGGGGAGCAACCCCGCAGATTATCAACCGAGGCCTCTTGCCGTGGGCAAGCGCGTTCTCAAAGATCGAGCAGTGGTCAGAGATCATCGAGGAAGCAACGCCCAGGTTGGCAAACTTAAGGGACAGACCGGTCCTCTCGCTCAACAGCTTTTGCAGGTACAGGCAGCCGGTGTACTCGGGAATGAACTCGCGGTAGTACCAGTCGTCGTAGCAGACCGGCCGTCCGGCCAGTTGGTCGTCACAACGGACGGCAGGACATAGGAGCAGGGAGGAACCAAGCACTAAGACATCAGGGTTTGCGTCGGACCTCAGGAAATTGGAGACCTTGGAGACAGCAGCCCGGAGCGACCCATCCAGCCCATCAAGCGGGTCAAGCTGCTTGTCGGACAAGCGGACGCCGATACCGTAACAGAGCGGCACTAGGACAAGCAGGAAAATGGCCGTACTGGCCGAGAATCGCTTTAGCATTTTCATGGAGCAAGCAGCAGTTGCTTGTGCGCATCGATTGGCTATCTGGTGCCACAGTCCGGCAGGCGTTCCCTGGCCACTTGCCAACATGGCAGCGATAGTAACATAAACCGGCTTGTCAGGATTTGACGCTGTCCGGACTGGACAGTTAATTGTGACTCAACGATCGTCTGTGGGCGGGCGGATGGCTGGCTCAGCCTTGCTTGGGCGGTTTCAAAATCAAGGCAGAAAGACGTTTGAGCAGGGTCAGGTCAGTTTCCTGGGTCTTACGGCTGTGCTCGTACTTCATTGCTGGTGGCTCTGCTACCGCCGGCTTCGGCAGGCTGGCCTTGACGAATGCCAGAAAAGCGCTGTGGCGCCTGGAGTGCCTGCTGATCAGGGTATCGATGATCTCCTCGGGGGTGCAGCGCCCGAGGTCGATGAGGACCCGGCCAAGCGGCCTGCCGTCACACAAGTGGTAAGGCATGGCCTGATTGAGGTCGTCCTGACAAATGATCCCCTGTCGCAACAGCAAGATGCCCAGGCGATCGTCATCCTGGTTTACTTCCTCGCGCCAGCGCCGCTGAATCGTTGAGGCCAGGCTGACATCTTCGCTTGAGCAGGCACCGAGGGCCACCAGGACCGAGCCGATCGGCTGGCGCCCGGTCGATTGCAGCTTGAGAGCCTGCTCCAGCTGTGCCGGGTCAACCTTGCCGTGCTTGAGGAGCAGGCTGCCGAGCTTTTCCACGCCAGACTGGTAGTTTTCGCGAATGTCGCTTTGAACTTTGATTGCCGTCTCGATGTCGTGCTCGGTACAAAGGCGCATAGCAATTAAGAGCTCACCGAGGACCTGTCTTCCCCGGATCTGGATTCGATATGCCTCTCCCAGCTGACTGCGGCTGATCGTGCCGACCTTGACCAGCCACTCACCGAGCCTCAAGTCATCGATTGAGCCCTGGAACCCTTGACCGTTGTAGCGGGCAAAGTCATCAATGTCGCGTTGCGTGCAGGCTCCCATCGAAATCAAGATCCGCTCCAGCGACTGGCGTCCGACCCGTTGCTCTCTCAGCGCCTCCTCCAGATGCTGAGGGGAGATGATCCCCTGGCTGACCAGCAGCTGACCGATGGCCGCTACTCCTGCAGCCTGGGCTCGGCGGCTCTCCTTTTGTGCAGACAGGCATTGCTCGATGTCCATCTGGCTGCAAGCGCCCATTGAGCTTAAAATCTGTCCCAGCGCCTGATTACCCTCACGCTTTATCTTGACTGCCCGCTCCAGGTCGGTGCGATTGATCGTGCCCATCGCTATGAGCGTTTCCCCAAGTAGCTCCCACTCCTTCTCCTGAATCATCTTGCGCACATGCGGGGGATCGAGCTTGGAGGCTGCCCGCACATCGAGGCAGATAGCCAGAAGCGGCTCCCAGCCGCAAAGGCCGCTGCTTAGTAAGAGCTGCGTTATTGTCTGACCGCTCGTACGGTTTGCGATCACCCGCTCCAGCTCCGCGTCCGGCACCATGCCTGATTCTTTAACTCTGAGGATGATGTAACGTTCTATCAGTGAGACGTTTCCGCCGACCCTCTCCACCGCCTCAAGCTCCTGAGTAAGAACGTCCGTATAGACAATTTTGGGTTTGCCGTCCCACTGTCCGCTGGCAGGAACCGTGACAAAGAGAGCGGTCTTGCCGAATTGAGCTTGAATATCCAGATCGGAGACGACCAGGCAAGGAAATCTGTCGATTACTGGAAAGGCTACACGGGGGCTGATCGGCGCCAGAGAGCCATCCGGCAGCTCCAGGAAGTAGCCTCTGGCACCGACCACATAGCGATCCCCGGTTCTGGTTTGAAACGCCAGCCAGGAGTCAGCTTTGCGGCACCAGATGCGCAGCAGGCAGAGAGGAATTGACTGTCTCATAATTTCCCGGTGTTGCCCTGTCGGGACTGCGGCTGTTGGTTCAAGATATCAGCGCCACCGTTGAGAATTTACCCGAATTTGTCAGGGAAATATCAGGGTTCCGGTCAGTGCTCGGCTGGAGAATCTTTTGGGGCTCCAGCTGCTGGTTCGCTGGTGGCGCCGGCACGTGCCCGCTTGATCTCCTCAACCAGCAAGTCCCTGGCCACATTCAGCTGGCGTTCGCGCAGAGATTGCTGGCAACTTTCGCCGGAAACTTCAAGATCAGGGCTGACCCCGACACCTTCCAGGCGGACCCCAGCCACCTCGCCGTCGTGGACAGCCAGGTAGAGCGATGCCCTGTCGCTAATCGGGAAGAGCCGCCCGCCCAGGACTGCCCCGGCGGTTCTTTCGCCCACCAGCTTGGCGCGACCGCTCTGCTTGAGACTGAAAGCCAAAAGCTCCTTGCCGCTCCTGACGCCACCGTTGATCAGAGCTACCACCGGTTTGTCGTAGAAGAGCCGGGTTACCTCCTTCTTGCCGTTGCGCGTCCAGGTGGTGAAAGATGGATAGGCCCGTGGTGAACGGTAAAAGAAGTCCAGATCATCAAAAAAGTTAGCTCCGTATCCGTCCCTGAGGTCGAGCAGCAGTCCGTCGGTCGACATCAACTTTTTCTGCAAGGCCTCTTCGAACGCATCATGTGCCGGTCGTCCACCGGTCCACAGGTGGATGTAACCGATGGTGGCGTCAGCGAGTTTGATCGTGCATGCGCTCTTGGTGATCGCCTTTACATACTCTGAATAGGCCTCCTCGCGCACAGGGGTTATTGTCATGTTCAATAACCTTCCCCCACGTCGAATTTGCAGCACCACCGGATTTCCTGATCGGCCTGCGAAGCTGATTTGACCCTTGTATGCTTGACCATCGACTTTCACGATCTGATCGCCAGTATTCAGACCAGCCTGAGCTGCCGGGCTGCCGTCCAGAACATAGCGGACCTGATGGCGCGCGCAGTTGACACCGCCGATAATGGCACCGGTGAAATCCATATCCGGTCCCCACTTTTTCCGCCCCTGACAGAAGAGGGAGCGCAGAAAGTAGAAGATCTCGTCGTTGACCGTGGCAAACTCACAGTGGCTCGAGTTCAGACATTTCAACAGCTGGTTTAAGCGCTGATCGAGCTCCACAAGATTGCGGGAGGCCAGGATCTGGTGCCGCTCCTTGGCCAGGGCCGCTGGCCAGGTGCTGGTTGCCACCTTCTCACTGTAAAAGTAGTTGCGCACGAGCTCGTCTACCTTCGAGAGTACGCGGGAGCACTCAGCTGGCGTCAGCGCTATCAACTCCTGAGGCTTTTTACTCCTCAGGCTGTGGCTGGCATCGGCAGGCACCGCCTGCAGCGTCAGGCAGATTGCCACAACGGTTGTAAGTTGAGACAGGGATCTAGCGGTGGTCAATGAAACCTCTTTTCCTTTATGCTTGTCCGTGTTCCTTACCTTGAGACAGAAGGCCAAGCCGGGTGACAGACCGCAATCCTGGAATTTACATCCCGACATTGTATATAGCCGAGGGGCTTCCCTACACGATCGTCATGATGATGTCGGGCGTGTTCTATAAGAGCATGGGGGCCAGCAATGAATTTATCGGCTTGACGAGCCTTTTGTATATACCATGGACAGTCAAACTCTTTTGGGCTCCTCTTGTTGATCTCCTCAGTGAGAGACGGACATGGATTCTTGGATCACAGGTGGTGCTTGCCGTTTTGATCGCCATGCTGGCCCTGGGTGCGCTCACTGCTCATGCGGTTTTCGTCTCCCTCTGGCTTCTTGCCCTGATCGCCCTGGCTTCGGCTACACAAGATGTGGCTATCGATGGCTTTTACCTCGAGGTCTTGAGTAAGGAGCAGCAGGCCTTCTACGTAGGTGTTCGCAACGCAGCCTACAAGATAGCCTGGCTCTTTGGTTCAGGAGCGCTCGTCTACCTGGCCGGCAAGATTGGCGAGACTGCCAGTATTTTTATCGGATGGTCGGCAGCGTTTGCGGTCTGCGCAGCTCTGTTTGCTCTGGCGGCCGTTTTCCACCGCTGGTACTTGCCCAGGAATGTGAATGCGGACCAGTCTGAGCCTGGTTATCGTCTTAGCGCTTCAGTCTTTCGAACGGTTTTTGCCACCTACTTTAAACAGCCAGGCATTTTTGCGATTGTCTTCTATATCCTCACCTTTCGCCTTGGCGATGCGCTCATGCTCAAGATGGCCCAGCCGTTCCTGCTTGATTCCCAGAGTCGGGGCGGACTGGGATGCTCGACGGCCGATGTCGGCATTGTCTACGGAACGGTTGGGACCATATTTCTCCTGGCCGGTGGCATTCTGGGCGGTTGGCTTGTGGCTAGGGACGGGCTCAGGAGGTGGCTCTTGCCGACGGCAATCGCTCAAAACTCGGCCATCCTGCTTTATTGGGCCCTGGCTATGTTCAAACCAGGCCTTGGCTGGGTGGCAGCCGCCAACTCGGTCGAGCAGTTTTCTTACGGGTTGGGAGTGGCAGCCTATACCGTCTTTCTTCTCGGTACCGTTAGACCGGAGTTTAGGGCGGCTCACTACGCAACCGCTACCGCCCTGATGGCCTTGGGTGTAATGTTGCCGGGCTCGGTGAGCGGCTATCTGCAGGCCTCGCTCGGGTACACCAGCTTCTTTCTGGTCAGTTTCCTGGCTTCGCTTCCCGGGCTTGTCTCCATATTCTTCCTGCCAATTGCTGCTCGCGAATAGCATTTCGTAGAATTCCCACCCGCAGCGCCTAATTAACTGTACTTATGTGTAGATACAGAACAGAATAGTGCTCCTTTACGGAGTCCATGCATGGAAGAGTTCTCCAACCGTCGCCCGCCAGACGGCAAAGACAGTTACCAGGACCATCACCAGCCGGCCGACCCGAACCCCTTTGGGACTGTTTGGCATGCCGAGATAGATGCGCGTGCTGCTCAAGCCAGGGGCTCTGGTTTCCAGCGTGCCTCCGATTGCACCCAGCCGCCTTTCCAGATGCCTGGCCAGACCGATGGCAGGCCGGCATTTGCGGCAGAGTCCCAGTCCCCATACCTGAACTGGAACATGTCGATGGGGGTGCCGCCCTGGGTTGGACCGCCCGCTATGGTTCCGCCGTTGCATCACCACAAGCACGGGCACCATCACCGGCACCGGCATGGCCACGGGCACGCTCACGTACCCAACGATCAGCCGCACCCGAACCCAAGCCCCAATCCGATTCCCAATCCGGTGCCATCCGATCGTCCTCCGGCTGGCAGGCACGGTCTGGATGCACCGCCGTTGCCGCCGCCTCCTGATGTCCCTGGTGCGCCTCAAGGCGGGGTTCAGATTCCGAACTGGGCAAGGCGGAGCTGGGCAGGGGACAGACCTGATGTGCCGCCGCCAGGACCCGCTGGTGATGGCAATCAGTATCCAATGCCGAGGCCAGGCGATCAGCCGCCGATGCCGAGGCCGGGTGATCAGCCGCCGATGCCGAGGCCAGGTGATCAGCCGCCGATGCCGAGGCCGGGCGATCAGCCGCCGATGCCGAGGCCAAGCGATCAACCGCCGATGCCGAGGCCAGGCGATCAGCCGCCGATGCCGAGGCCGGGCGATCAGCCACCGATGCCGCGACCAGGCGATCAACTGCCGATGCCACCCCTACCAGGCGATCAGGGGGTCGAGCGGTCCGGCTTCCCGATGCCGAGAGGCGAGCGCATGACCGGTTCCCGGTTCATGGAGCAGGTACTGGGTGCAGACCCCAACAATCCACGCAACAGGGGCTTGACCGGCGTTCAGAGGGAGCAGGCGATTCTTGCCCAGGTGGAAGCAGGCAACATACCGGATTTCCTCCGGCAGCCCAAGACGATTACGGTGCACGACAGGAACGGCAACACCGCCCAGATCCAGGTTTTGCCTGATTACTTTGCCATCGGCACCAATGAGGACTATGTACGCGTGCCGATGACGCCGCTTTTGGCCAAGACAATTGCTGAGAGGTATGGCTTTGCCCTTCCCACCAAGAAGGTCGTTGATGACATCTATCAGCAGGCAGATGTGCGTCTGGCCGCTCAAGGCATGGTCAACCGGCGTGAAGATACCAATTATATGGATGGGAGTGGTTTCTACTACAGGCATAACCAGATGATCCAAAGACAACTGGGACGCCGAACACCCGGTGAGCTGGTGGCCGGCGAGAAAAAGGACATCATCATCAGCAATTTCTGCAATGCCAACCCGGGCAAGTTGGACTTCTATGGATTTTTCCGGGCGGACGGAAGCGCGATCCAGGGTGCCGGCGGCGGGCCGCACGACAACTGCTATGTTGACTACAGCCACGGCGCTCGCTTCATCTGCCAGGACATGGTGGTGAACGGACAGCATATGACCTACGACCAGGTGTTGAGTGATCCCAGGTACGCGGGGCTAATCAGCAACGAAGGCTGCGTGGATACGACCGGCATCTACAAGAGACCAGTTCAGGCCCAGTACCGGTCCATCGTCTCCGACAGGCGCTACGCCTGAGCAACAAGCCCTTTGTAGCCGGATATAATTGACGGACGTCTTGAAGTCGGTCTTGAGTTCTGGCACGCGGGAGGTTCGCTCGGTGGAGTATCGCAAGCTTGGCAAATGGGGTGTGCGTGTCAGTGAAGTCGGTCTGGGTAGCTGGCTTACCTTGGGAGGCACGATCGACGAGAAGAGCAGTGCTGAATTAATCCTCTATTCCTTCGAGCACGGGATCAACTTCTTCGACACGGCTAACGTCTACGCCCACGGGCAGTCGGAGCTGGTGGTGGGCAGAGCGATTCGAGCGCTCAAGCGCGACTCGGTTGTTCTTGCCACCAAGGTCTTCTTTGCCATGGGTGAAGGTCCGAATGACAAAGGATTGTCGCGCAAGCATGTCTTCGAGCAGTGCCATGCCAGTTTGAAAAGGCTCAACACGGAGTACATCGACCTTTACCAGTGCCACCGCCACGATCCCGATGTGCCCATAGAAGAGCTGGTGCGCACCATGGATGACCTGACACGTCAGGGCAAGATCCTGTACTGGGGTGTAAGCGAGTGGCCGGCCGACAGAATTCGAGAGGCCGTGCAGACTGCCCGCCAGCTCAATGCACCGCCGCCGGTGTCTAACCAGCCGTTTTACAATATGCTCGGCCGGGAGATTGAGCCGGAAGTGCTGCCGGTGTCGTTCAGCCTGGGGCTGGGTCAGGTCGTCTTTTCTCCGCTTGCTCAGGGGGTGCTCAGCGGTAAGTACAAGCCGGGGCAGGTACCACCTGCAGACAGCCGTGCAGCCGATGATCGTTCCAATATTTTTATGCTCAATCGCGGTCTGATGTCTGATCAAACACTGGAGAAGGTTCAAGAGCTGGCGAAGGTGGCCGCCGGACTTGGTTTGTCCATGGCTCAACTGGCACTGGCCTGGTGCTTGCGCTTGCCGGAGGTGAGCAGTGTAATAACTGGTGCCACAAAATCAAGCCAAATAGAGGAAAACGTCAAAGCGAGCGGTGTAAGGTTACCTGATGAGGCTCTGCGGCGCATTGAGGCGATCCTTGCTTGACGAGTGAGTCTGCCAGGCGTCAAGATAGCTCTTCAGTAGTGATAATGAACCAGGCTCAAGCTGGTTAGCGTGCGGGAGGACCGGCAAGTGAACAGTAAGACTTTGATCCTGGCAGGCCTGGCTTTTGCTGGAACTTGTTTGCTTAGCAGTCTGATCGCTGGCTGTGGTCAGCCCGGCACTCAGCCCCAGGGGCCAGCAGTCCAGTCACGTGGGGCGGATACCGCTGTTCCCCGGGCCGGTACAGAGATGGCCAGTGAAGTGACAGAAACTTCCGATGCCACATTCAAAGACGATGTACTGAGCTCGGAGCAGCCGGTGCTTGTCGATTTCTTTGCAACCTGGTGTGGCCCGTGTCGCATGGTGGCACCCATTGTTGACGAGCTGGCGACCGAGCATAAAGGCAAGCTCAAGGTCTTTCGCGTTGATGTGGACAAGAATCCGCAATTGGCAGCGACATATCACGTGATGGCCATCCCTTTCTTGGCTGTATTTAAGGGAGGCAAACTGGTCGAGAGCAGCTCCGGAGCGCTGCCCAAAGAGGCGCTGGAGTCAAAGGTCAAGCCTTACCTGGACTGATTGCAGAGCTTTCGCCTCAAGAACTATTGTTCAGGCAGCTCCTGGATGATTCGCCGCAGGATGCCATGCAGGAGATCGAGCTCTCGCGTACTGGGAGCCATCCGGTGATAAGCTGATCGGAGCTCGTCAAGAACGACCTGACGATTATATTTGCGTGAAAATCCGATGCGATCGAGCAGCTCTCCAATCTGGCTGAACAACAGGTCATCAGCTTGACCGATTGGATATCGGCCTTCCGACGGCAGCGTATCAACCGGCGATGTACGTGTCATCTCATACGCGACGATAGCCACAGCCTGGGCGATGTTTAGAGAAGGAAAACCAGGCTCTGTTGGGATCGTAATTACTTGATGACATCGAGAAAGCTCCTGCCGGGTCAAGCCGTTTCGCTCATCTCCAAAGACAAAAGCTACGGTCTGCTGCTGACACACAACGGCCGCTCGCTGAATGACGTCAAGGAGTGGTGCCGGCCTTTGAGCACGAAAGTGGCCGGCAGTGGTTCCGATAGCCAGACTCACATCATTAAGGGCCAGCGACAAGCTGGTAAATACCTCAGCTGCTTTGAGCACGTCGAAGGCTCCGGCGGACATGCGTCTGGCCTCAGATTCTTTGTAGGTCCTGGGTGGATCGACGAGGCGCAAGCGAACAAAACCAAAGTTCTTGAGCACACGCGCTGCCGAGCCAAGGTTGCCAAGGAAGACCGGCCGCACAAGCACGAAAGCCAAATTGTTGCGCACGAGCTCAGGCCGGTTACCAGCAAGACTTTGTGAAGTTGATCCGTGCACGATCAATTTCCTCCCGGTGCTAGTATAAGGATCTTGTGGAAAGCGTGCCCGAAGGAGGATGTTATGGCGGTAACAGTTAAGAAGGCTGTTCTGTGGCGCCGAGATCTGGAAAATCGGCCGGGAACTCTGGCAGATGCGCTCAAACCGCTAGCGGATGCCAAAATCAATTTGCAAGTTGTGATGGGATACCGGCTTCCCACCGAGCACAACAAATCTGTCCTGGAGCTTTACCCTGTGTCGGGTGGCAAGGCGGAGACTGCTGCGAAGCAAGCCGGCCTGGCGCCTGCCAGTGGAATCCACTGCCTCGTGGTTGAAGGAGATGACAGTGTCGGGCTGGGACACAAGATGGCCAGCGCTCTTGCTCAAGCTGGCATCAACATCACCTTTGCGATTGTGCAGGTGACTGGGCGTCGATTCAGCGGAGTGTTTGGTTTTGACACCGAGGATGGGGCCAACAAGGCATCCGGGATCCTCAAGGCTGCTGCTCGCGTGGCTGCTCCGCGGAGAAAGCGTGCTACCGCCAAGGCCGCCCCGAAAAAAGCCGCACGAAAAGCCAGGCCGACCAAGAAAGCTGCGGGCAAGAAGGGTGTTGCCAAGAAGGCTGCCAAGCCCCGGAAGCCGGCCAAGAAATCCGCCGCCAAGGCCAAGGCAGCGGTCGGCAAGAAGCGCGCAGCCAAGAAAAAAACCGGAGGCAAGCGCAAATAGTCAGCGCTAAAGCCTGAAGCCGTGCAAGGAGTGCTCGTGCAGGGAGAAGAGCTCCTCCGATCCCATGCCGTGCTGGTCATCCATGTAAATCATCAGATAGGCAGGTGTCAGGTTCCTGTACTGCGGATAGCTGGTGTAAAAGGTAGTGATGCACTCGGCGTAATCCTGCATCGGCTTGGAGTACTTGAATACGGTGACGCCCAGCTTAGACCAGGTGCGGGTCTGCTGGATCAAGGAGCCGATAGCCAGCTTATTTTCTGGACTGGCCACATCCGGCATGCGGGTGGCGAGCGAAAAGGCAATGTCGCCGGCGCAATGCCTCAGACCCTGATTGAGACCCTGTATTATCCCCTCCAGAAAGTTGACCTGACCCGAAGCTTCCAGGGCCAACCACGTCTCACCTGGCGAGATTTGCGTTTCCATTCCGGCCATTACTGCTACCTGATTTCTAGTAAGGCTGCCACAACTAATTTACTCCTTTCCAGTAACGCTGAACAGCTCAGGCGCAGCTGAAAGGACTGGGCTATGATGAGGTGATGACCAGGCGGACAGGAGCGTGAAAAATGCAGCTAAGCGAAAATTCGTCTAATCTGTTTCGGGGGTCCGTGGTACTGCTATTTCTTTTTGTCCTTGGCCTCATCGCCGACTGGCCGGTGGAGGCGGCCAACCCAGCGCTCGTTGCCCCTGCGGCTAATGTCCCGGCAGCGGTAACAGGGGCGCTCGTGCCCTTTGCCGAAGTGGCCAGTAACGCGCCGGAGCTGGTTCTGGCGCTGGAGAGCGTCAAGCTGTCGGTACGCCGAGTGGCAGGAGCCCAGGCCATTAGTATTGCCAGCAACTGCCCGGCCCACTGGAATGTCAGCGGTAATGTGGTCAGGCAGGTGGGCTTTTCCACCACCCAGAAGGGAGTATCGCTGCGGGCTGACTCCACCGGGGCCATAGCCATCGTTAACGGCCGCATTTATCAGTTGCCGAGAGAAGCGGATGGCAGCCTTCGTAGCATTCAGATGAAAGATGGTGAGGTAGTGATCAACGGGCGCAAGCTTGAACCGCTGGCTGGTTCCGATAAGCCAGGCGCTTGCACCGGGCCTGATCAGGTTGAGGTCAGGGTACCGGATGGCTACGCCGGTGGGCTGGTCCTTTCCGTGCACGGAGCCTCGACCGTTCAAGTGGATGGCTGGCAAGGCGGCAGCGTCATGGCTTCTTTGCAGGGTGAAAGCAGCCTCGTGACCGGCAAGCTTCAGGGTCTAGCCAAGGCGGTGGTCGACGTGCAGGGGTCGGGTTCAGCCCAGATCAAGGGGCTGTCCGCTAAAGCTTTCGTGGCCAACATCAACGGCTCCGGCTCTGTTGTTGTCGATAGCGGATCGGCTGAACTCAGCAACGCCACCGTTACCGGCAGCGGCACGATGACGCTCAAAGGCAAGTTCAAGAATCTCAAGCAGTCGGTCACCGGCACCGGGCAGATTCAAGTCAAGGACTGAAAGCCTTGTTCGCAGCTCATTCTCAGCGCCATCAAAACGGACAATCTCGCTATCGCTCCCTGCCCTACGATTGATCTTATGGCTTTTCCATCCCGGCGTCTTTTGGCACTGCTGTTGATAATGGCCGTCATTGGCCTGTCCTTGCCGGCCCTGGCCAATCCAGGAGACGAAACCTCTCCCGACAACCCTGCTGTCGAGCCATCATCGGCCCCGGCAGGGGCCGGATCGAGCTCCAGCCCGAGCTTGAGCGCAAGCCAGGAGAGTGAGAAGCGACCCGATGGCGGAAGCGATTCTCAGCGGAAAGAAAGCGTTCACAATCCGGTGCGCGTTAAGCCTGCTGCCGCGCCTGGCGAAACCGTTCAGCCGCCCATCAAAGCAGGCTTCACTGGCGGTGCTGGAAACTCGGCGGGCAACGCCGCCGCTGCGCCGGAAGCTGCCAGGGAGAGGAAGCCGACGGTGCTTTATGGGCGGATCGAGGAGATCGTCTCCGCGCCTGGAGCCAGGCTGCCGGTTGAGCTGCGTGCCATGACGCCCAAGCTCGACTTGAGCGGGTCAGCGAAGAGGCGCACTCTGGGCGGGCAGATCTCTGGCTCCTATCCGATGG
>Ga0066388_100001474_pt1 | contig 13278 bp, 13 predicted proteins | sample PanSoiMetaGPlot6_FD_64539 | JGI IMG/M metagenome (GOLD analysis project Ga0066388, IMG submission 64539) | Tropical forest soil microbial communities from Panama analyzed to predict greenhouse gas emissions - Panama Soil - Plot 6 (Hybrid Assembly) | ecosystem: Environmental > Terrestrial >... | reverse complement strand
GTCGCCGTTCAGCGCCAAATGCGTGATCGCCCACAACGCCACTCCCCACAGGAACGGGTGGCGCGTCACGCGGAGGATGCCGGTCACCGGGGCGGCGAGGTCGAGTCGCGATTCTCCGCCGGTCGCCGTCGGGCTCGGCGTCGTCAGCCCGATCACGACGAACAGAGAAGCGACCAGAACCGCGAACGGCGCCACCCAGCGGAGCCAGACCGGCGGACTCCAGAGCCAGACTTGCTCGGTTCCCGCGTACGCGGCGATCAGCCAGGCCATTCCAGCCAGCGACAGCAGCGAGAACAGTCCGAGATACGGGCGCTCGCCGATGCGGTCCACGATCGCGCCGCGCAGCGGGCTGCCTGAGATCACGACGTGAATGGCGAGAAAGAACACACACGCCGCGACCAGCGAGCCCATGGTTGCGCAACTAGCCCCGATTCCGGCCGACGTCCATGCACTTCGGATACTGCACCGCGCGCCGTCTGCAGAACGATTCACCACCAAGACACCAAAACACAAAGTGGACCATGTGACCGCCGAGCCCGAGAGCATTGAGTTGGTGTCTTTGTGTCTTGGTGGTGAACTTTGACCACGGCGTTGAGCGGTTTGGCTCATCTGGTGCGGCATGCAACGGTGGCCGACACCGAGCCGTCGCCCGATGCCCGCTCTGCCCTTCTCCCGTCTGACCGCCGTCGAGCGCGCTGCATGTCTCGCCGATCCCGGAACGCTCGAGCTGCTGCCCAGCGACGGGAATGAACGGACTGTCCTCCTCGCAGCGCGCGGTTGTGTCGCGGGGCGTGACACGGTGTTGGTGCTGACGGACGGCCAGCAGCGCGGCGGGACGATCGGCCTCGTCGAAGCGCGGCAGTTCAGCCAAGTGCTCGGCGTAGCGGAACGCCGCCGCACCGCGGTCGTCGTCTGCTGGGATACGGGTGGAGTGCGCGTCCAGGAAGGACCCGCCGCGTTGGCGGCGACCTCGGCCGTCGGCGTCGCCCTGGCGCGTCTGGCACTGCGCGGCAGCCGAATCGTCCACCTCGTCAGCGGTCCGCGCGGCTGCTTCGGCGCGCCTGCGGTCGTGGCCGCGACTGGCCAGGCGACCATCATGACGTCCAATGCGCTGTGGGGCCTGACGGGTCCCGACCTGCTCGACACCGGCCGCGCAACCACGGCGGCGGCACGGCGCGTCATGTCGGCGGCGGCGCGCCGACGTGCCGGACATGCGACCGATGTCGTCGCCGACGCCGGCGCCGCGGTTCGGCGCGCCATCGCGCGCGCGCTCGGCCGCGAATCCCACCGCATGACGCCGCGCCGATCGATCGACGACGCGCTGCGCACGACCGCCGAGTTGGCGGGTCAGCTCCCCGAAGGCATGGCGCGCGACGCTCCGAGGTCGGGACGGCGACGCGATTTCCTCGCCTATTCGTTTCACGGCCATTGGCAGCACCGCGGCCCGTCGATCCGCATGTCCCACGTCGATGCGGCTTGGGGCGAGTTCTCGGGCCGGCCAGCGATGGCGATCATCGTCCGGCCCGATCGCGCGCGCGAAGGATTCGGCGTGGCCGATGCCAACGCGGTGCTGCGCGGCGTGCGCACGGCGGTCACGTCGTCGCGCGGAACGCCGGCGCCGATCATCACGTTTCTCTTCTGTCGCGGTCACGCCAGTGCGCTGGCGGATGAACGCGCCGGCTTGCCACGCGCGTTGGCCGCGACGCTGCGCGGGCTGATGGCGGCACGCCTGCTCGGCCATCCGCTGCTGTGCGTGCTCGGCGGCGGCGCGTACGGCGCCGCGTATCTGACCTTGGCGGCACCGAGCCATCGCATCCTGGCCATTCGCGGCACTGCCGTCGCGCCGATGGCACCGCGTGTGCTGGCGGCGTTTCAGCAGCTGCGCGGGGTCAGCGCTGCGCCAGAGACGCCTCCCGATCTGGCACGCATGATCCCGCAGATCCGCATGGTCGAGAGCGTCGTCCGCCTGCCGAGCGCGCTCGACGAGGAGCTCGCGGTGGCGCGCAACGCCGTGGCACAGGAGCCGACGATGCGCCGCGGCTCTGCAAACTGAACGGCGCGACCGCCCGTCTCGCGGTATTTAGCAGGGGGCCGTCACCCCGACCTCTCCGCGGGGGGACGCAGGGAGAGGATCGGGGTGACGCAGATACCCAGGGGCACGCAGGGGGGCTTGGGGGGGCGGACCTGGGCGTCAGGAGCTTTTGAGGAGTGGCGGTCGGACGGCGATCAACCTCGGACGCCGGTACTTCACGCGCTGTGTAGATACGTCCACTGACCTGATCATCGCCCTCAGGAGGCTCGCGACGCACGGAACGAACAGGACCGCGAGCAGCACGAGCATCCAGCCGCCCACTTCCCAGTCGAATCCGAACGGGTGGCCGCTCAGGTCGACGAGGGTCGGGTTGGCCACCGCAGATATCGTCGCGAACATCTTCAGAACACCTCCTGCTCTGGCGTTAGAGCAACGCCGGTGCCAACGGCTGCCAACACACCGGCCCACCGCACCAGGCCGTGTCCGAACCGGGACTGTGCACTCCAGTGTACGCCCCAGGCGACTGCGTCTAGTTTCGTATACAGCGGGGTATGGGCCGGCCTCGCGGCACGTTGCATCGCGGTAAGAACTCACGGGCTGGGGCTGGGGCTGGGTATAGCCGCCGGGCGGCGCCCGCCAAAGCGTGGTTGACACCCTACCCTCCGGTGCGATTCAGCGGCGGGAGAGCGATGGTACCGAATGCGCCGAGCCAGACCGCCGAGGCGGTCTGCCTGATGCGGGCGATGGAGCAGCGTCGCCCGGCTGGCGAGCGGATCCTCGACGATCCCTACGCCAGGCTCTTCCTGAGCCGTCTGGCCCGCGCCGCGCTCGCCAGCTGGGAGGCGAGCGGCGCCCTCGGTGCCGCCGCCGTGCGGCTGTCGCCCGGTCTCGCGGCGTACATCGTCACGCGGCACCGCTTCATCGATGATTGCCTGCGCCGCGCCCTGGCGCGATCGGTCGAACAGCTCGTGCTGCTCGGCGCCGGCTACGACAGCCGCGCCTACCGCTTCGCCGGCGCGTTGAAGGGACGCCCGGTGTTCGAAGTCGACTTCCCGGCCACGAGCCGGCGCAAGGCGCGCATCGTCGCACGCGCCGGCGGTCAGCTGCCGAGCGTCGACGTGCGGGCGGTCGAGATCGACTTCGCGACCGACTCACTGGAGCAGCGCCTGCGCGAGGCGGGCTTTCGCGCGCGCCGCCCGTGCTTCTTCGTCTGGGAAGGCGTGTCGATGTATCTGACCCGGGACGCGGTCAAAGCGACGCTCGCGACGATCCGCGAGCTCACGGCTGCGCGTTCCGAGCTGGTCATGGACTTCTGGCATCTGCTCGACTCGCCCGATCTCCTCACCAGCGCCTATCGCATGTCGGCCAATCTCCTGTCCCTGCTCGGCGAGCCGGTGACCTTCGGCATCCATCCCGAGGACGTCTCGCCCTTCCTGGCGCGACTCGGCTACCGCGTGCTCGACCTGGCGGACGCCGGCGAGCTCGAGCGGCGCTACGTGCGCGATCGGCGACGGGTCGTCCCGGGGTGTTATCTCGTGCATGCCGCGACGACCGCGTCGGCACCGCCGAAGCAACGGATCGCTTCGCAGTCGAGTGCGATCAGTCGAGCGGTCGACACACGGGCTGGGGCTAGGGCTCGGGCTGGGGCTGGGGTGAAGTCTGATCAATTGCACCCCAGCCCAAAGCGGCGTCCGCGCTAAACGACACGCAGCGAACGCCCAGGGGCCGTGTCTTGGATACGAAGATTCCTGAGGACTGAGCCACAGCTGAGTAACGCCATCCGGGATTCGCCGGACACCTTCGCCGCCAATTCGCGCGGCAGCAAGTTGGTCGCGTTTTGGGAGGGCGCCGCTCCGTCGGCGCCGTGCTCGCTCCGAGCTCGGGGCGTCTGTTCGAGTGTGGCATTGCAGCCTATCGCCGACGCGGCGCCGACGGAGCGGCGCCCTCCAGGGAATTCCGCTTCCGGATGAATCGAATTGTGCGGCAAAGCCGAGCGGAGCCTCTCCGGCTCAGGCTGATTGCCAATCAGCCGAACCGGAAAATACGGCTCGCGCATGCGCGTCCTGACTTGCTGAGAACGTAAGCGAATCGCCGCACCGTCGATCGGTCCTCGATCGAGGCTCGATGCACGGTCGAGTGGCCCTGCCCGCATCAGGGGTGCCGTTACCTGAGTGAGCGTGGGTCGTTTCGTATCCTCTGTTTAGAGGAATTGTTTTTGGTCTCTCCAATTGAAACATGACGACTAACCCAGCCGTCCATCCGCGGGGGATTCGCTGCTGGGCCAAGGGAGCACAGGATGGAAAGGCCAAGGGAGCGAAGCGTCGTCATGACGGTCGTAGCCGCCGCGGCGAGCATGGCTGTGTTCGGGCTGGGCACGGCGTGCGCAACCGACCAGGGCATCACGGGCAAGAAGCTCTTGATGAAGACCGGCAAGGTCGTCCTGCTCTCAAAAGACCCCAGCATCAGCATTGCGGGCTCCGACCCGGTCGGTGGCTCCGACTCGTCTGTCACGTTCAACGATGGCAGTGGACCAGTGCCATGGAGCCTGCCGAAAACCTCGTGGGGCAAGAACGGTGCGGGGACGCTGTTCAAATACAAGAACGCGGCGGCACCGAGCGGGCCATCGTCGGTGAAAATCGCGAAGTTGAGTTCGGGCCTGCTGAAAATGGTTGCCAAGGGAGTGCCGTTTTCGGTGCCCAACGGTGCGGCGACAGTGAATATCGTCTTCTCCCTCGACGGTGGAACGAATGCCTACTGTATGACCTTCAGCGGGACGGGCGACGGCAACAAGTTTCTCGTCAAGGACGCGACAGCGGGGACGTGCCCCGGTGGCGGCGCTGTGTGCGGTAACAACATTCGCGAGGGCAGCGAGGTATGCGACGGCAGCGACGACACGGCGTGCCCTGGACTGTGCCAGGCCGACTGCACCTGCTGCACCGGACAACTCGTCGGAGGCTTCTGCTGGTTTCTCGGAGACCCAGGGGCCACTTGCCATGCGACCTGTACCGACAACGGGCTGGCCTGCAGTGTTGGCACGATCACGTACGCGGGCAGCGGCGGCACCTATGAGCAATGCGTCTCCGTCATGACCGCGCTTGGAGTAAGCGACACTCAGGAGGGAGACGTCGATAACGGAAATGCGATTGGGTGCTCCGACTACTTCGGTATCTTCCGCGATACCTTCCCCACCACCTGCAGCGGCGCCACCCCCGCCGTCCGCCGGGCCTGCGCATGCGACCTTGCCGGCGCAGTCTGTGGCAACAACGTTCGGCAAGGCACCGAGGCGTGCGACGGCACCGATACCACGCTGTGCCCTGGAGGGTGCCGGGCGGACTGCACCTGCGCCGTCTGCGGCAACAACGTCCAGGAGGGCCCCGAGGCGTGCGACGGCAGCGACGACACCGCTTGTCCTGGAATGTGTACACCTACATGTACATGCCCAATGGCGGGGTGTCCGGCTGACGACGCCATGCTGTGTTCGCTCCTCTCTGCCGCCTCCACCTCCTGTATTAATTGTTGCCTCTCAGACATCGATTGCACTCTCCAATGTATGGGTGGTGATTGCGCTAGTACGTGCTTGGATGACGTCAGGACGCTCTGCGCTCTTGAGTGCTGTCCCTGAGCGACGCCGACGTGCTCAAGGGCAATAAGACCTCCAACGGCTACGTTCGCGCCGTCCGCGACGCCCCGATCGCTCTGTCGCCGCTCTGACATCTGACTCAGCGCCCCGGCATCACACGGTGTCGGGGCGCCGTTTCTGCGCTGCATCATCGCCACCTCCGCGAACACCGCGCACATCGTTCCAATCTGACCTGTTCTGAGGATCGGTCGATATCCTCTGTCTAAAGGAATTGACTTACCGCTCGGCATCCAGCTACGCATGTTCGACTGTCCCGGTGCCGACATCAGGGGCGGCTGGGGGAAGGCCGGTGACCGCGGGGGTCCCTTGGGAGAGCGGTCGCCGGCTCCCGCTGCTCATCGCCACCTCCGCCAGCACCGCGGGCCTCCACGACCGTGAGATGGCCACGGCGCGGGCATCGGCGGCGATGGGCTCCACCTCGGTGCCGCACGACCAGCCGACGTGCTCGGGCCGTGGCGCCGATGGAGACGAAGGTTCTGCCACAATGTCGTCGGCGTCGGGTCGTTCTCGCGGCCGGTGTCGTCCAAGGCCACACGCAGTGCGGTATCAGCCAGAGGTTCACGCGTCAGGCTGACTGCCAATCGGCGCAGATCAGTGGCACATTCGTAGGTGCGCGGACGTTCAGCGCATCAACGCCGAGCACGGCCGAATCGTCGAGCGGCGCGCGAGGTTTGGAGGACACCATGCACGTGGAACACCGCCACATCGTCGCGCCGGACGGACGGGCGCTCCGGTCGGCCTCGACCCGCGACCTGCTGAGCCGCCTCGTCCAGGACACCACCGAGCTGGTGAAGAAGCAGGTCCAGCTCGCGCGTTCCGAAATCGAGCGCGACCTGCGCTCCGAGATCGCCATGGCGAAGGGAATCGGCGTCGCGGCGGTGTGCATGCTGCTCGGACTCAACCTGCTGCTCCTCGCGATCGTCTTCGCGCTCACCACGCTGATGCCCGGTTGGGCTGCGGCGTTGCTTGTCGCGGCCGGCGTCCTGCTGGTCGGTGCGGTGGCCGGGATCGTTGGCTGGGAATACCGCGTCACCCACCCGCTGGAGCGCACGCGCAGAACGCTGAAGGAGGGCGTCGAATGGGCGAAGGAGCACGCAGCCTAGACAAGTCGGATGGTCCTCCGCAGCTCGAGCGCGAGATCGAGTCCCTGCGGGAGGAAATGACGGCGATCGTGGAGGAGATCGACCGCCGGCGCGAAGAGCTGTTCGATTGGCGCCTGCAGTTGCGCCGCCACGGCGTCGGCCCGGCCGCAGCGGCGGCGGGGGTGGTCGTCGGCGTCGGCGTGCTCTTCGGCATCGCGGTCTGGCATCGACGGCGGAGCGCAGCGCTGGTCGATCCAGACCATCTGACGGCCGCCGACCTCGCCGCGTATGCGTCGCCCAGCGTGACGCGTATGGTGCTGGCCGCCGGCCTGAGCAGTGCGGCTGGCGCGCTGGCGAAGCGGCTGGTGCGCGACTACATCTAGCCGCACGGCGCGGTTAGGAGAGCGCGCCGGCTTCGCCGATCGGCAGCGAAAAGTGAAAGGTCGTGCCGACGACCGCGTTGCGCGTCGCCCACAAGCGGCCGCCATGGTTCTCGACGATCGAGCGACTGATCGCGAGTCCGAGACCGAGGCCGGTCGGCTTGGTGGTGACGAAGGGGCTGAACAGCTTGGTCGCCACCCCCGGCTCGATGCCGGCGCCCGTGTCGCTGACCGCCACTTCGATGCTGTCACCGCTGCGCGCGGTCGCCACCACCACTTCGCGGCGCGGGTGGCGGGTGTCGGCGACGGCCTGCACGCCGTTCAGCATGAGGTTCACCATCACCTGTTCGATCTGCGTCGGATTGCCGTGCACCGGCGGGAGCCCGCCGCCGCTCTCGAGGCGCACCGTGACGCCGTGCTGGCGCGCTTGCGGCTCGAGCACACGCACGGCCTCGCCGGCCAGCGTGTTGACGTCGACCGGCGCGCCGGGTTCGCCGTCCTGCCGCACCAAGCCGCGGATCCCACGCAGGATCTCGCCGGCGCGCAAGCCTTCGACGGCGATCTGCTCGAATGCCTGCAGCAGCGCGTCCTGGTCGGCGAAGCCGGAACGCATGCGGTGCACGGCACCTTGGGCGTAGTTGGTGATCGCGCACAGCGGTTGATTGATTTCGTGCGCAAGGGCCGCCGCCATCTCGCCGATCGTGTGCAGGCGCAGCACGTGCGCGAGCTCCTCCTGATGGCGGCGGAGCTCCTCCTGCAAGCGTTTGAGCTCGGTGATGTCGGTCGCCATCATGCCGAGGCCGTAGGGCGCCCCGTCGGCACCGCGCAGCGGGAACTTCACGCATACGTACGAGCGCGGTGGATCGGTGACCGGCAGTTCCTGTTCGAAGGACGCCGGCACGCCGGCGCTCAACACGTCGGTATCGCGTGCGCCCAGACGTTCGGCGAGCGCGGCCGAGAAGAGGTCTTCGTCGCTGCGCCCGATGATGATGCGGCGTGCGCCGCCGAACAGGCGCTCGAACTCGCGGTTGACCAGCAGATAGCGCCCGTCGAGGTCCTTCAACGAGATGATGGCGGTCGAGTTGTCGAGCGTATCGGCGAGCTGCGCCTGGCTCATCAGCAGCGCTTCGGTGGCGCGGCGGCGCTCGATGATCTCCGCCTGCAGACGCCGGTTGGCGCCGGCGAGATCGGCCGTGCGCTCGGCGACGCGGTCCTCGAGGCGCGCGTTGAGCCGCCGCACCGCCCGCTCGGCCCGATCGCGCTCGTGCAGCCCGCGCCAGTGCGCGGTGCGGTAGCGGTGCAGCTCGCGCGCAGTGAGCAGCGAAAGCAGGAACGCCATCATGACCGCTGCGCCCGGATCGGTCGCGACGACGCCGAGGTCGCCGTCTTTCAGGAACACCGCCAGGCCGAGTACCGTGGCGCCGACCAGTACCGTCAGTCCCTGCGCGCCGAGGCCCCACGGCATGATGGTCGCCGTGGTCAGCGCCGCGCCGACAAACAGCACGGCGGTAGTGACGTACTCGTGTGTCGGGCTGACCATTCCAGCCAGTGCTGTCAGCAGATAGGCCGAGATGACGATGCCGAGCGCCAACGGCCAGGCATACTGGTACACCCAGCGCCGTTGCATCACCCACAGCGCAATCACCGCCAGCGCGATGCCGATGATGCGCACGACGAAGCGGGCACCGAGATCGTCCCATCCCTGTGCCAGCTCACGCCCAGCGAATCCCACCGCGGTGCTGGCGCAGATGACGAGAACCAGGCGGGTACGGGCGATCAGTTGCTGTCGCCGAGTGCGCCCGCCATTTTCGGCCGCAGGATCACTCATGCGGCGACAACTCCCCCTTCCCGCTCCGGATGTTGCATAGTTGGTAGCACGATTGGAACCAGTGGTGAAAGCATAACCTGATCGTGCAGTTTCACCAGAGAAGTCGACGGTAACGCGTTTCACCGTATCGGAGCAGTTGCGCGCCACCGGTGCGGAACGACCCACCAGCAAACGGAGGCGTCATGCAGGACTTTCGCGACAAGGTGGCCGTGATAACCGGCGCGGCGAGCGGTATCGGTCGGGCGTTGGTCCACCGTTTCGCCCGCGAGGGAATGCACGTCGTCCTGGCCGACATCGAGGTCGAACCGTTGCACGCGGCGGAGCGGTCGGTGGCGGCACGGGGCGTCAGGACACTCGCCGTGTCTGCTGACGTGTCAGACGCTGCCGACGTCGAGCGCCTGGCGCAGCGCACCCTCGACGCATTCGGCGCAATCCACGTCGTCTGCAACAACGCCGGCGTCGCGATTACCGGGCCGGTTTGGACGCACACGCTTGCCGATTGGCAATGGATTCTGGGCGTGAACCTGTGGGGCGTGATTCACGGCGTGCGCGTGTTCACGCCGATCCTGCTGGCGCAGGGCGTCCCGGCGCACATCGTCAACACGGCATCGATGGCGGGACTGACGTGCGTACCGAACATGGCGATCTACAGCGCGTCGAAGCATGCCGTCGTGGCGCTGTCGGAAACGCTCCACCATGATCTGGCCGCCCACGGCGCAGCGCTGAAAGTGTCCGTGCTCTGCCCCGGCTTCGTCGACACGCGCATCGGCGAGTCCGCCCGCAACCGGCCGCCGCACCTGTCGGATACGGCCGCGGCGCCGCGCTCTGCCGCGGCCGAAGCCGTCGCGCAGCGACTGCTCGCCACCGGACTCACCCCCGAGACGGTCGCCGACACGGTGCTCGACGCGATCCGCAGCGAGCGCCTGTACGTGTTCCCCGCGCCGGAGTTGAAACGCCGCCTGCGCATCCGCTTCGAGGACATTCTCAACGACCGGAACCCGCGGCCATCCGGTCCCGAAGGGTTACCCAGCGGCGACTGAAGACCTGAGGCTGCGCCGGATCATCGGGCACGGAGGGCCGCGCGTCTGCGCGGCCGTCGCAGCGTGCCGCCTCTCGCGTTGCCTTTCGCCGGCGCCCTGCGACGGCGCCGCGGAAGCGGCGCCCTCCGGCGCGCTGCAGCTCGGTCACGGCGCTGTGCGCGGTGCGGCGTTCCGCTGTTCGGGATCGTCAATCCGATAGAGCTCCGTGCCCGTATCGCTCGCTACCCGTTCGATCGGCCGCAGTGCAGCGGCACTACGGCGGATGGTCTCGCACTCGCCCGCTTCGCACATCGTGAACACCACCCACACGCGTCCTGGCTGCGCGAGCGCCTCAGCGAGCTCGCGCTGGTGCGGAGCGGGATCGCTCGGACTGTAGGCGCCGCGAATCCAGTGTTCGCTCTCCTCTGGGTAGTAGTAGAGCAGCGGTGTCACCGCACGGTGATAGACGTAGATCCGATCGCCCGGACGGAACTCCGACGCCAGCTGCTCGGCGATCGGGCGCACGTGCTGCGGCTCGGTGCTCATGAGCGTGCGATACGACCCGTACACCCCCTCGGCACCGATCCAGACGATCACCAGCGCGGTGCCCACTCCATGCCAGTCGACGCGCCGCAGCCGGACGAAACCGCTGGCGGCGCAGACGTACAGCATCACCGTCAGCATCATCGATTGGCGCGCACCGAGGTACGGGTAGAGTCGCAGGCAGGCAGTGGCGATCACCACGAGGATCGGCGTCACCAGCAACAGGACGGCGCGGCGGCCATTCGCGCTGCGCCACAGCTCGACGATCCCCAGCACCACGAGCCCTTCGAGCAACACTGTGGCGGGGTACGCAAAGGCGAACAGCTCGACCGTATTGCCGACCACCAAACGCATCAGTGACGCCGCCGAGCCATCCCAATACCCGCTTCCGAGGTATGACGCACCGAAGCCACCCGGCCGGAGCTGGTGCCGGAGGGTTTGGTCGTAGACGACCCACGCCGCGCCGAGCATCGCGGCTTGCGCTAGCGTCCACCACACCACGCGCGGCCGGCGTTCGATCGTTCTGCGCAGCTCGAGGACGAACACGACATTGAGCGCGAGGACGAGCAGCGCCAGGCCGTACTGCACGGCGATAGCGAGCACGCCGATCGCGGTCAGCGCGGCCCAGCTCCGCCAGCTCGGGCGGCGCTGAAACCGCGTGAACGCCCACAGCAGCAAGGCAGCGCAGAGCACGCTCAGCGAGTACTCGCGCAGGAACTGCGAGTAGAAAACCTGCGACGGCGCGAGCGCCGCGACGAAGACGGCGAACAGGGCTCCCGCGCTGCCGCTGTATTCGCTCGTCAGCAAGTACAGCGCCGCCAGCGCGGCGATGCCCGCGGCGCACGACAGCGAGCGCAACGCCGCTTCCGACGCGTGCGCCTCGGCGAGCGGATTGAGCGCCAGGGCGTACAACGGCGGCGCGCTGTTCCCGGCGGCGTTGTGGAGGATGATCTCATCGACGCTGCCGCGCGCCATCCAGAAGACGTTCGCTTCGTCGGTGCTGAGCGAGCGGTACCCCAGGTGATATAGCCGCAGCCCCGCACCGGCGAGCAGCAGGGCGACGAAGAGCCATGACTGCCAGCGCGCTCTTGGTGCCTTGGTGTCTTGGTGTTGAAGCATCGCGAGCGCAGCCTGGAGCAGTTCAACACCACGGCACAAGACACCAAGAAGAACGGATGACGTGGCCCCGCTCGATCCGTGGAATGATCGGCAGCAGCTCGGCTATGAGCCGCGCAACCGGCCGAGCGCTCTGGCGCGCTGCTCGGCGAGCGGCATGTGTACGATCTCGAACTTCAAGCCGTCCGGACCGCGGAAGTACACGGCGTAGTAGCCGCCCGGACCGAACGGAAACTCGCCGGGGCCGTCGAGCACGTTGGCGCCGAGCGCGCGCACCAGAGCGCACGCGGCATCGACCTGTTCGTGCGTTTCGACGTTGAACGCAACGTGATGCAGGCCGGGTTCGTAGACCTCGAAGCGGTGGTCGGCGAGGCCGGGCTCGGCTTGCCACACATTGAACGCCGTGCCGTTGGCGTGGTTGATGTTGACGGTCAGATCATGCCCCGACCGCGAGTCGTGGAAGATCTGCCCGACCGCATAGCCGAGAAACTCGAGCAACGGGCCGAAGAACCGCATCGCCCCCGGCAAGTCGGACACGGTGATGGAGACGTGGTTGATCGACCCGAGCAGCACGGTCTCACGCGGTCAGGCCGCGCGCCGTGAGGCCACGCTCCACCGCGCCGATGAAGTCGTGCTGCGCGGCCCGGTCGAAGCGCGGCGCTTTCGACCAGTCGTACAACCAGATCGGCCCAGAGCGGAGCTCCGGCGGCTCGGACTCGTAGCGAGGGAACAGGTGGGCGTGCAGAGCCGGCTCGGAATTGCCCAGGATCTCGTAGTTGATGCGCCGCGCGTGCGTCACCTCGAGCAGCACGTCGCCGAGCGCGGTCATGTCGAGCAGGAAGCTGGCCCGGTCGTCGCTCGAGAGGCTGTTGAGCTCCGGCACCACCGGATCCGGCAGCAGCAGACAGTAACCGAAGACGACCTGGGTGTCGCCGGCCACGACCCAGCCCGAGCGGACGCGACTGATCACGGTCGGGTTCGTCCCATTCCGCGCCTCCGCCACGCGCCGATGAATCAAGGTCTCGCTCATGTGCCGCTCCCCGGCACGTGCACGATCTCGAGTTTGATCTCATCCGGGTCCGAGAAGAAGACGGCGTAGTACCCCGGCACGTATTCGGGATACTCGCGTGGTGGGTCGAGGATGCGCCCGCCCCACTCCGGTATCTCGCGCGCCAGCGCGTCGATCTGCGCGCGGCTCTCCCCCTGGAAGGCGACCTCGCACAGACCCACCCGGTCCTTCGAGAAGGTGTCGCCGGCGTAGCGGGGGTCGGCTTGCTTGATCCAGAAACTGCCTCCGGCGCCGAGCCACCCCACGCTCGGGCGATCGGCGTCGGCGTACTCCCACACGCCCGGATAGCCCAAGCGTGGCATGAGCCGCGCGTAGAACGCTCGCGACCGGTCGAAATCCTTGACCGAGACGAAGACGTGATGGATGCCGTTCACAGCGCGATCCTTTCCGGTGGACTGCCCGATTCGGACTCTGCGCCGCTCGAGCGTTCACCTCATAGGACGAAGCCCACAGGTGAGCACAGATCCACTTCCCACCGATTCACACCGTAGCTCGCGGTGCTCAGGCCCGGAATCTCTCTACCGCGCGAGCTCTGGCCTTGGCCGCCTCTTCTTCGCGGTTCTTCGGTG
>Ga0066388_100001473_pt1 | contig 13278 bp, 14 predicted proteins | sample PanSoiMetaGPlot6_FD_64539 | JGI IMG/M metagenome (GOLD analysis project Ga0066388, IMG submission 64539) | Tropical forest soil microbial communities from Panama analyzed to predict greenhouse gas emissions - Panama Soil - Plot 6 (Hybrid Assembly) | ecosystem: Environmental > Terrestrial >... | reverse complement strand
GACGGACAATTCTTTAAATTTTTGGATGATCTTGCGGCTGATTTCAGGGCCCTGGGTCGTGCGATCTTCCAACCAGTCGTACTTTATTTCGAGGAAATGGGCGAGGGCGGAGATTCGCATGAAGGGAAACTCTTTGAAGACCGAGGCATTCGACATCGTGAATTGCAGGTCCCCCTTCGAATCTAGGTAAGCGTAAGGCTGATCCCATTGGCCCCAGGCACGTTGGGGAGCCAGCTGCTTCCTCCAGGACCTGTTCAAGGTGTTTCGTATGTTATGGCCTCCCATATAGGCGAGAATGACGAGCCTCGGGGGCTTCCTTTCGGTGAGAGCTTTCTGAAATTGTAAAAACGATTGGAGCGTGCCGAAGCCGTTGACGCCGAAGTTCACCACCTCATAGCCCGGCAAGGCCTCTTGCAACAACCAGGGGAAAGTCTCTTCGTCGTTGAGCGACCATCCATGTGTGAACGAGCAGCCGAAGATCCAAATTTCCGGTTTATCGGAGTGGGCGGGATTCGCATGGGGAGGATGTGTGACTCGAAGGGAGTCGCTGTTATGGGTGGCATGAAAGACATACCCATCGGGAAGGGTGACCTTGAAGGCCCCGGGAAGGTGGGCAAATCCCAAAAGGGGATCCTTTTTGAAAAAACGCCCTCCCGGCTCGACCAAAATATTGGCGGGACCCGGTTGCCAGGGCCGGAACCCTTTTATTCTCAGAATCATTTCCGCGGATGCAAGAAAGACGCCGAAAAGCAAAAACCCATAGAGAAATTTCAGGGCCCGCTTTTTCCCCTTCGGTAACGATGTGAGCCGATTGGAAAGTTTCGTAAGTTTCCTTTCCCGTTCCAAGCCCGAAAGGGCCCTTTTCAAAGACAGAGACGAAATCACACTCGTTTTGAGTTGGAAAGCCAAGACTTTCCCACACACCGGAGACCTTTCCCTTTCTTTTATGAGGGATTATCCTTTTGGAAGGATTTGCTTTTTCCATTGAATTGCCCAAGTCCCAGAAGTTACATTTTCATGACGGGGAGTAACTCAGCCCGGTAGAGTGCCAGCTTTGGGAGCTGGAGGTCGCAGGTTCAAATCCTGTCTCCCCGATGAAGCCTTATGGCTCCTTTGAGCTTACCCGCTTGGGAGGCCTTATGAGACCCTTTCTTGCCCTTGCTTTTCTTCTATTTTTTGCCGCCTTTATCCCCTCCTCGTTCGCGGCGAGCTCGATGCGCGTCACTAGCACCCCGTCCGGAGCCAGAATTTTCTTGAACGGAAAAGAGCAGCTGAAGCCCACCCCGACGACCTTGAAAAATTTGGCGGAGGGCAAAAAGTACAAGGTGAAGCTGAAAAAGGACGGCTATAAAGATTTCGAGGCCGAGGTGAAGAGCAAGGAGGGGGCGGTCCATATTCACGCCGACCTGCGAAAGGGCCCCAAGGGGAAAACCGAGCCTCCCGAGGGGAGCGCCGTGGAGAGGGCCCTCGGCTACAACAAGATCTACAAAGAAGGCACCTACGGTTGGCTCGAGGTCACGACCGTTCCCCAGGGGGCCGTCGTCTACGTCGACGACAAAAGGCAGGGAGCGCAAACCCCCAACCAATATAAACTCCCCATTGGTAAGGTGAAGGTCTCGGTGGTGATCAAGGGAAAGGCCGTTCGGGAGTTTCCTTCGGTGAACATTTCCGCCGGGCAGGTGACCAAGCTCGCCCCGATCGACTTTCGGGACGAGGTGGGTCGACCCGCCACCGAACCCTTTTTTAAATGACGATGACGATTAGTGGAAGGTCGGTTTCGACCTTTTCCCCCGGCCCTTCGTGTGGATTCGGGGAACCTTCACAGGTTTCACCGCCTTCAGGCGCTCCTGATACGGCCCGGGAACCCAGTCTAGGGGGGCGACCTGGTGGAACTTTTCCGGCAGATCGAAGACGTCGAGCTTGATAAATGAAGCTTGTACGCGGGCCTTTCTCCGTTTGGCCACCTTCTTCTTGATATAGGCTTTCTTCAGACTCTTACCCATTTCCTTAATGAGATTCGCCATGGAATACCTTCCTTTCTAACCTTTCGGTTTTTTCAGGTTGGCCCCCAAGACCTACTCACGTTGACGCGTCGTGTCAAGACTGAAAATGCGTGGCTTACAGAAAAGATTAATAATTTCAATAAGTTAATTTTTTAATCCTGGAGGATTTGAAGGAGAATCTCTTTGAGTTTTCGGAAGGCCTTCGCCCGATGGCTGATGGCATGCTTTTCGATGGAGGTCATTTCGGCGGTCGTCTTTCCCTTCTCCGGGACGAAAAAGAGGGGGTCATAACCGAAGCCATGGGAGCCCCGGGGCGAGTCGATCACCCTCCCCTCCACCACCCCGTTCACGATGGTCTCGTCTCCCCGAGGGGAGACGAGGGCGGCCACGCAACGAAAACGGGCCTTTCTTAAAGGGGAATCCAAGGGGATCGTCTTAAGCTCTTGCAAGAGCTTAAGATTATTGTCTTCATCCGTCGCGCCTGAACCGGCGAAGCGGGCCGAATGGACGCCGGGACGACCGTTCAAGGCATCCACCTCGATCCCACTGTCGTCGGAGACGGAAATCAGCCCGCTGAAGCGGGCGGCCTCCCTCGCCTTCTTCAAGGAGTTGGCCTCGAAGGTGTGGCCGTCTTCGACGACCGGGGGAAATTCGGGGAAATCATTCAAGGTCAAGATTTCGAAGGGAACGTCTCCCCAAATTTGGAGGATTTCGGAGACCTTATGACGATTGGAGGTAGCCAGGAGAACCTTCATGATTTTTCAAAATTGAGGAGGGACGAATTCGTCGGCCACCGTCGCGCAGTCTTCGAAACGGGTGAACTCTTTCAAGAAGGAGAGGCGGACTGTGCCGATAGGGCCGTTTCGCTGTTTGCCCACGACGATCTCGGCGATGCCGGCGTCGGGGCTGTTTTTGTTGTAGACCTCGTCGCGGTAGATGAAGGCGATCACGTCGGCATCCTGCTCGATGGCGCCCGACTCGCGCAGATCGGAGAGCTGGGGGCGACGGTCCGACCGGTTTTCCACGCCGCGATTGAGCTGTGAGAGGGCGATGACGGGCACGCCCAGCTCCTTGGCCAGGGCTTTCAAAGACCGGGAAATTTCCGAAATCTCACGCTCGCGATTCTCGGTGGGAATCACCGCCCGCATGAGCTGGAGATAATCCACCACGATGAGGCTTAGGTTATGCTCCTTCTTGAGCCTCCTCGCCTTCGCCCTCATCTCCAAAACAGTCATGGCGGGGGTGTCGTCGATGAAGAGGGGGGATTGGGAAAGCTTGTCGGCGGCGCGAAACAGCTTGGGCCAATCGCTCTCTTTCAGAAAGCCTCCGCGCAGCTTGGAGGCGTCCACCTTGGCCAGGCCGCAGAGCATGCGCTGCACCAGCTGCTCCTTGCTCATTTCGAGGGAGAAGACGGCCGCGCAGAGTTTCTTCTCGCAGGCGGCGTGCTCGACGATGTTGAGTGCGAAGGCAGTCTTTCCCATGGAAGGCCGTCCGGCGATGATGACAAGATCGGAGGGCTGCAGGCCGCAGGTCAAGCGGTCTAGGTCTCGAAAACCCGTGGGCACCCCGGTGATCAGCTCCTTTTTCTCGTAGAGGCTCTCGATGGCCCTCACCGAGTCTTTGACGATCTCTTTGATCGCATAAAACGATTGTTTGACCCTTTTTTCGGAGACCCGAAAGATGATCTGCTCGGCCTCATCGATAAAGCGGTCTACGTTTTCAACCTCGTCGTAGCCTTGGGTGATGATTTCGGTCGCCGCCTGGATCAGACTTCGAAGAACCGCCTTTTCCCGGATGATGCGGGCGTAGCTCGCGATGTTCGCCGCGGACGGCAACAAATCGACCAGGGTCGACAGGTAGCCGTATCCACCCACCTCCTCAAGAATCCCCTGACGGGTCAGCTCGTCGGAGACCACCAAGAGATCGGTGGGCTCGCTCTTCTCGTAAAGGTTGAGCATGGTCCCGAAGATCTTCCGGTGGGCCTCGCGATAAAAATCGTCGGGAGAGAGGATCTCGACGACCCGTCCCACGGCCTCTGAGTCGATGAGGATACCCGCGAGTACGGACTGTTCCGCTTCCTGATTGTGGGGAGGGACGCGAAGGGCGTCGACGATGGAGAGTTTTTGAAGGGCCAAGAATTACCTCGCCTAAACTTAAGCCCTCCTAACACACGGAATGATTTTGGGGAGAGGTTTTTTTATTTTTTCACGACCCAAACCTTGATGACGGCACGGGTGTCCCCATGAAGATGGACCGAGACGTCGAAGACGCCGATCGACTTGATGGGGTCGGCGATCTCGATCATCCGTTTCTCCACCGCGAAACCGTCGCCGTTCAAGGCCTCGGCGATGTCTAAGGCGGTGACCGATCCGAAGAGCCTGTCTTCTTCTCCGGCCTCTTTGGCGATGGTGACCGAATGGTTCTCCAGCTTGGCCTTGATCTCCCCGGCCGTCTTGGCGACCTTTGCCTGGCGGGCGGCGATCTTCTTTTGATGGTGTTCGAGCTCTTTGACGTTCTTTCGATCGGCCAAGACGGCTTTCTTCCGGGGAAGGAGGTAGTTTCGGGCGTATCCCTCCCTCACCTTGACGATTTCCCCGGCCTTCCCCAGGGTGGGAATGTCTTCTTGTAAAATGACTTCCATAAAATCTCCTTCCTTCGCTCTATCTTTGCGTGGAGGCGAAGGGCAGCAGGGCCATGATTCGGGCCTGCTTCACGGCGGTGGTGAGATCGCGCTGGTGAAGGGCGCAGGTGCCGGAGATCCGCCGGGGAATGATCCGGCCCCGCTCGGTGATGAAATAGGAGAGGAGGCGCGGGTTCTTGAAATCGGCCTTCACTTCCTTATCGGTGCAAAATCGGCAGGCCTTTCGGCGCCCGAAGCTCCGTCGCTTCATGCCTCCCCGGTCGTCGCGGTCTCTGTCGCGGTCTCTGTCTCGGTGACGTTCCATAAAAACTCCTTATCGGTGATAGTCTTGGGATCGATGCGGTTCCTGTCCCGCGGGGGCGGGGGGCCTGTCACTGGGCTCGTCCAGACTGGTCAAGGTGAACTCGCGCTTTTGGGTCAAGCGCTCGTCCACATTCACCTCGTCGTCGAGTTTGACGGTCAAAAATTTGAGCACGTTATCGTCGTATTTCAGCACCCGTTCGACCTCCGCCACCAGGTTTCCCTGGCCCAGGTAATTTAAATAGATGTAGACGCCTTGGTTGCTCTTGCCCACCCGGTAGGCGAGACGCCGCTTCCCCCAATTAAACGAGGTTAAAACCTGCCCTTGGTGGGACTTGACCAGCTCTGAGATCTTGTGGCTGAACTCTTCGGCCTTTTCGGGGGGAAGGTCGGGGGAAAGCAGGTAGAGGGTCTCGTATTCTTTCATTTTTTCTCCTTTCGGACTCCTTCTTCACTTTCAAGAAGGAGGGCCTTCCCTGAAGGAAGACCAAGGGTGAATCATTCAAGTTTTAAAACGCCTTAAGGCTTGTGGCAGAACTCGATGGCCTTGTCTATCCCTTCTTTGGCCCAGATTTCAAGTCCTTCTTCGGCCCTTTGAAGGACGGGGGCTAAAATCTTTTTTTCCTCCGAATTGAAGGAGCTTAAGACAAAATCGACGGTTAAGTCTTTCACTTCGGGCTTCCCGACGCCGATGCGGAAGCGGCAAAACTCATCGGTGGCCAAATGCTCTTGGATGGACTGAACCCCCCGATTCCCGGCGGGCCTTCCCTTGCGGATGACCTTCAGCCGTCCCAAAGGAAGATCGAGCTCGTCATGGACCACCGCCAGATCCGCCGGAGGAATCTTGAAAAAATCCATGATCGCGGCGACGGACCGACCGCTTAAGTTCATGTATGTCTGGGGAAGGGCGAAAAAAATCTTCTCGTCCCCGAACCGTCCTTCTCCGAGGAGCGATTCGAACTTTTTCTTTGAAAGATCGACCTTGAAACGCTTCACCAGCTCTTCCACCACCTGAAAACCGACGTTGTGGCGGGTTCGCTCGTATTCTTTTCCCGGATTCCCCAATCCGACGATGAGTTTCATTTGAGCGTCAGCTGTTTTATTTCTTTTCGGGCTTCCCCTCGCCTTTTTTCGGCGCCTCTTCCGCGGCCTCACCCTCCGCCGGTTTCTTGGCCGTCAAGACCTCGGGCTCGGTCGGGGCTCCCTCCACCGGCGCGGCAACGACGACCTCTTCGGCCTTCGGCGCCACCACTGAAACGACGGTGAAATTGGTTTCGCGGGGCACTTCCAGGCCCTCGGGGAGCTTTACATCGTCGATATGGATGGATTGGCCGATTTTCAAGGCGGAGACGTCCACCTCGATGCCCTTGGGAATCGCCGTGGGGAGGCAGATCGCGGTCAGCTCGCGGCGGATGATCTCGAGAATGCCGCCTTCCTTCACGCCCTCCGCCTTTCCGGTCACCACAATGGGGATCTCCACCCGGATCTTCTGCTTCAAGTCCACCTTCACGAAGTCGAGGTGGGTGTATTGCCGCCTCAAATTGTCGGCCTGATGGTCTTTCAACATGGCGGTGATCGTTCCGTGCTCCGGGACCTTCACGTCGAGCAGGGTATTCTTACCGCCGGACCCGGACAGGACCTGGTCGAACTCTTTGGGGTTCACCTCGATCATGACGGTCTCGATTCCCTTGCCGTAAATGACGGCGGGGATGGATCCTTTCGCTCGAATTTTTCGGGCACCCCCCTTTCCTTTGCCTTCGCGGAGGGTGACGTTCAATTGGGCGCGTTCCATAAAATGACGACTCCTTTAATTCCGTTGGGGGGATTTTAAGCCCGTCCCGACGATTAGACAAACAATGAAGAAACCGAATCGCTTAAGTTGATCCGTCGAATGGCCTCGGCCAGAAGCTTGGCCACTGACAAGGGGCGTATTTTTGAGCATTTCTGGGCCTTCGGCGTCAAGGGGATGGTGTTGGTCACGATCAGCTCGGTGAGGGCCGATTTTTCGATGCGGTCGACCGCCTCCCCCGAAAGCACCGGATGGGTGATCGAGGCGTAGACCGTTTTGGCGCCCTTTTCTTTGATGGCCTGGGCCGCCTGGGTCAGGGTGCCGGCCGTGTCGACGATGTCGTCCACGATGATCGTGTTTTTCCCTTTGACGTCGCCGATGACGTTCATCACCTCGCTCACGTTGGGCCCCGCCCTCCGTTTGTCGATCATGGCCAACCCGGCCTGGAGCCGCTTGGCATAGGCCCGGGCCCGCTCGGTGCCGCCCGCATCGGGAGAGACAATCACCAAATCGTTCATGAAGTGGTCGCGGGTGTAGTCGAGCAGCACGGGGAGGGCGAAGAGATGATCGAAGGGGATATTGAAGAAGCCTTGGATCTGCCCCGCGTGGAGGTCCATCGCCAGGACCCGCTGTGTCCCCGCAGCGGTCAGCAGGTCGGCCACGAGCTTGGCAGTGATAGGAGTGCGGGGCTGCACCTTTCGATCCTGCCGGGCGTAGCCGTAGTAAGGCATCACCGCGGTAATCCGGTCGGCCGAGGCCCTCCGCAAGGCATCGATCATAATCAGGAGCTCCATGAGGTGCTCGTTGGCGGGGGAACAGGTCGACTGGATAACGAATACGTCCCTCCCCCGTACATTCTCGTCGATCTCCACCCAGATCTCCCCGTCGGAAAACCGCTTCACCTGAGCATCCCCCAAAGGAATCCCCAAAGAATCGGCGATCTCCTTGGCCAGGGCCGGATTCGAGTTCCCACTAAAAATCTGCATTTCCTTTGCTTCAGACATATTGGTCACTTACCGATTACCAATTATCATTCACTCTTCTTGCCTTGAGGTCTGTACCCAGACCGAAAAGGCAACCCAAACACTCGTTATGAAAACGCAAGAATTTTCGTGAGCCAAGACGCCCGACCGAGGCCGACTGAGGCGTACTTTACGTACGCCGCAGGGAGTGCCGACGGAGGGCAACGCCGGATCACGGAAATTATTGCGTTTTCATACTGGGGCGCCAGGATTCGAACCTGGGAATGCCGGAATCAAAATCCGGTGACTTACCACTTGTCGACGCCCCAAAAAAAGCGAGGGAACAGGTTACAGGGAACTGGGGACAGCAGACAAGAGCTTAAAGTCACCTCAATCAATCCCTGCCCTTCTCAAGCGGCGTGCAAGATGCCCTTACCGCTCTAAAAAGTCAATATACGGAATAGGTTACAAGCTTATGTCGTCGGTTAAAGGTTGCAGGGGATAACAGCCTTCTTGTTTGCTGTCACCTGTCACCTAATTTTCGTCGTCAGGAGCGGAATAATCCTTCGGGTTCACCTGATCGGGGGTCTTCGACTCGACCTTGGGGGTGGAAATGATCTGTTTTTCCGGAACGGGAGGGGGAGCGGGCGCAGGGGCGGCCTCGACCTCTTTTTGATAAGCCTCCAAGACGACTTTCTCGATCTTGGCCCGAAAATCGTTATTTAAGGGATGGGCGATGTCTTTGAAGGTGCCGTCCTTTCGCTTTTTGGAGGGCATGGCCACGAAAAGGCCCGTGGAACCCGAAATGACCTTGATATCCCTCACCACGAAGCAATTGTCGAAGGTGATCGTGGCGTAGGCCTTCAGCTTCTCCTCATGCATCGGGAAAACGCGGACCTCGGTGATCTCCATGGAGCTCTCCCCGTTTTAAGTGAGGCTTTCGGTGCGGAATACTTTCCAGGATTTGTCGGCCCGCGACTCGATCTTCGACACGGCCTTGTCCAGCACGGCCCGGTCTTGAAAAATTCCGAATACGGAGGGACCCGACCCGGTCATCTGGCTCGCCAAGGCTTTTTGCGCCATCAAAAGCTTTTTGATCTCGGCGATGATCGGGTACTCTTTGATGGTCACTTTTTCTAAGTCGTTGTTCAAGATCTTGACCACGTCTTTCTTGGTGTTGAAGGCGCTGGGGAGCTCACTGCTCTTTTTCTCGTGGCCGTTTCCGTTGTGACCGTTCATGTTCAAGTTCTTGTAGACCCATTCGGTTGAAACGGGGATGCCCGGATTCACCACGACGAAGCACATTTTCGGGATTTTTTTCACCTTCTTGAGCTGATCTCCGATGCCGCTCGCGATGGCGGGGGCCTCGAAGAGGAAGAAGGGTACGTCGGCCCCGATCTTCGCGCCGATCATCATGAGCTTTTCCCGGGGAAGCTTGAGCTTCAAAAGATGGTTTAAGCCCTTGATCACGGTGGCCGCGTTGGAGGAGCCCCCTCCCATGCCGGAGGCCACGGGAATTTTCTTGGTGATCTTGATCTCGACCCCGACGTTTCTCGAGGAGTAGGCCAAAATTTCCTTGATGGCCCGGTAGGCAATGTTGCCCTCCCCCTCCGGGACGGTCTGGTCGTTGCAAGTGACGCTGATGCCCTTTTCGACGACCTGGATCTCCAGCTCGTCGGCCAGGTCGACCCTTTCCATGAGCATCAGCAATTCATGGTAACCGTCCGACCTCTTTCCGAGCACGTCCAGCCTTAAGTTTAACTTCGCGGGAGAGGTAAGGGAGAGGGATTGCATGATCTTGCTCTTTCCTAAAAAATGTTCGTGGCTTTAACCCCAATGAAGCGAAATGTAAATAGGGGGATTCAAGGCATCGATCCTGCAAAATCTATTAAGATCTTAAATTTTAATGAAAAAATGACTGTTTTGTCTAATTGGGTTAGTTTATATACAGATTTGATAACTTTATGTCAATACTGGATTTTTGCTCGTTTCAAGGCCGCTCATCCTTTCCTCAAAACCTTGGCCTATTGAATGTGAGAGGGAAATCACTGAAAAATTTAACAATCTTGAGAAGTTGACGATGAATTTGGGTTGATTTTTCCTCAAGCCCGGTGTTAATCCCCCCTTCGCCTATGCCACTCCCACAAAGGGAAAAAACGACGAAAATTAAGGCCCGCCTGGCCCAGCTGGTACGGATCCGTGAAGGGGACACCAAAAGCAAAGACGGCACCCGGATCCACTACCGTGCCATCGGCCAGGGTCTCCCCATTCTTTGCTGCAACGGCCTCGGGGTCCCGAGCTTCTTTTGGAAATATTTAGAGAAGTCCTTCAAAAATCTGTTCCAGGTGGTGATCTGGGACTACCGGGGCCACGGCCTCTCCGCCCCTCCAAAAAGCATGAAACGGGCGACGGTCCATGCCCTGGTGGAAGACTCCCGGGCGGTTTTGGACGCCTTGAACCTTCCGAAGGCCGTCCTGATCGGTTACAGCCTCGGGGTCCAGGTCATCTTTGAATTTTACCGGAAGCACCCCAAAAGGGTCTTGGGGCTGGTCCCCTGCCTGGGAACCTACGGCCGCCCCATGGATACCTTCTACAACAGCCCCTTCTCCAAGTATCTTTATGAGCTCATTACCTTCGTCGGGGCGACCTTTCCTCGCCAAGGAAACTGGATCAGCCGTTTCCTGCTCAAGAATCCTTTCTGGTTTCAATTGGGGGGTCTTCTCAAGATGATCGATACGGGAATGGCCAGCAAGGAAGACGCGTCGATCTACATCGACCACATCTTAGGGTTGGATCCCCGCTTTTTCACGAACTTGCTCAAGAGCGTTCAAGAACATTCGACGGAGGAAATCTTAAAAAAAATTAGGGTCCCGACTCTGATCATCGGGGCGGAGGACGACCAATTCACCCCCGTTTGGATCGCCAAAAAGATGCACCGAACCATCCCCAAGAGCGACCTTTTCATCGTGAAGAAAGGCACCCATGCCGCCCTGGTCGAGCAGCCAGAATTGATCAACTTGAGAATCGAGAAATTTTTAAAAGACAGGGTCTTGAAGGAAAAAATAAGGATCCCCTCCTCCTCCTAAAAAAGGTAGAATCCTGGGGGAGGTGATCCGTGACCCCGCCTAAAATACCCTCGCATACCGAGTTCATAAAGGCCGATCTCGGTTTTACGGCCAAGCAGGTCGCCCAGGCGGTCGCCGATACGGCCAAGGCCGCGGAGAAACCCCTTTCCCAACCTGGGTTCAAAGAGGGTCTTAAGGCCTCGTTTCTTAACAACCTCAAAGTCACGATCGTCTATTCCAATGCGATGCCGGAGGCCCACCGAACCGGCTGCGTCCCCGAGCACTTTACCCGATTGAATCCCCGGGCGGTCCAAAACTTCCTTGCGGAGCACGGCGCCCAAAATCCTCAGGGCGCCGAAGGGGAGAACACCACCCTTTGGGTCCGAACTCCTTCCAGCCCGGGAGGCCAAGAGGTGGTCGGAACCGCCCTTAGAAACCTATTCCCCAACGGCAGCTTAAGCCAAGACGGACTCCGAAGCTTTTTGGCCAGCCCGGCCTTCCAGACACTGTTCAGCGGAGGGCAGCTCATTCCCGGGGGGACCTTAAGCCTTCCGGCCGGCGAGCTGGCCTCCCTTCTCATGTCTTTCGCCGTTGAAGTCCCTAGCCCCGAGGTGGCCATGGCCGTTTTCATCACCCAGTCCCTTCTCCCGGACCTCATGGCGGGAAACATCACCCGCGGCGCCTTGACCGCCGTCTTACAAGAATTGGTCCAGTCGGACCCAAGTCTTGGGGTCCATGCCAACGAAATCATGAACGCCTTGGGGGAGATGCTTTCTTTCTCGGGGATGAGTTCCATGGGAGAGGTGGAGACCCTGCTTCAGACCTTGGCGGAGATCCATTCCCAGCAGATCCTCCAAGATCACGGCGAAGGCGCCTCGCTGGAAAAATTTCAGCAGTGGACACAAAACACGGCCCTTTCCAACCACCCCCAAGCCCAAGGCCTCGGGGAATGCCTTCAGGGTAACCTTCAGAGTTTGAACCAGGTCTTCTCCGGCCTCCTTCGGACGGTCATGGGGATGCTCATCCTCAACCCCCAAAACCAATGGCCCAAGGCCATGCCGAACGAGCAATTCCTCTCCGAGCTGGGGAAGCTCTTCGCCGCCCAATATGAGAAGCGGGAACGAAAAAAGGAGAAAAAGGCCGCTCCCAAAAAGAAAGACGGGAGGACGGAAGAGCGGCTCAAGCAAAATCACGAAAACTTCCAAGGCCTTTTGGGTAAAGGCCCCACCCATTCGATGGCCTAAGATCCAATTTTCCCATCTTAAAGTGTTCGTAAATCGGACATGGTTTCGTCGTTTCGTCCCCAGACCTCCATAAACCCTCGATTCATTCCCTGGCTCAAATCTTGCTAATAATTCACCGATCACACCGACCGTTGAAAATGAGGTCTAGAAATTTTTCATCTCTGAATTTAAGAAGTGGTCACGGCTTGTGACAGCAGGAACTTTTGCTTGAACGAAAACATGCACCCAAAAGAAATCCTCCGCTCGATTTTCGGGTATGAAAGCTTTCGGGGGGAACAGGAAGCGATCATCTCCCATGTGATCTCCGGATCCGACGCCTTGGTCCTCATGCCCACGGGGAGCGGCAAGTCCCTTTGCTATCAGATCCCCGCCCTCATCCGCTCCGGCACCGGAATCGTCATCTCCCCCTTGATCGCCCTCATGAAAAATCAGGTGGACCGGCTTAAGCAAATGGGTGTGAGGGCCGCCTTTCTGAATTCGAGCCTGGATTACGAAAACGCCCGCGAGGTGGAGCGGTCTTTAAGCCAGGGGGAGCTGGACCTGCTCTACGTGGCGCCCGAACGGCTGGTCACCGACCCTTTTCTAGACCTGCTCACGAACATCCCCCTCGCACTCTTCGCCATCGACGAGGCCCATTGCGTCTCCCAGTGGGGTCACGATTTTCGGCGTGAGTACCTGCAGCTGGATATCCTTCATGAACGGTTCCCGCAGGTACCCCGCATCGCCCTTACGGCCACGGCCGACCCGGTGACCCGAAGGGAGATCGTCGAATGCCTGAAACTTAAGGACTGCCGGATTTTTTTGAGCAGCTTCGACCGGCCCAACCTTCATTATCAGGTCGTGCTCAAGGAAAACTCCCGAGGTCAGCTTTTAGATTTCATCCGGGAAAAACATTCGGGCCACAGCGGAATCGTCTATTGCCTCTCCCGCAAGAAAACCGAGGCCACCGCCCAGTGGCTGAATGAAAAAGGCTTCAAGGCCTATCCTTACCATGCGGGCCTGGAGGGGAAGACCCGGGAGACCCACCAGGAGCGCTTTCTCTTCGGGGAGGAAACGATCATGGTCGCCACGATCGCCTTTGGCATGGGGATCGACAAACCGGACGTCCGCTTCGTCGCCCATCTAGATCTCCCGAAAAGCCTGGAGGCCTATTTTCAGGAAACGGGACGGGCGGGGCGGGACGGGCAGGCCGCCGACGCCTGGATGGCATACGGCTTGGGGGACGTCGTGGCCCATCGCCAGATGATCGAGGCCTCCGAGGCGGGAGACGAGAG
>Ga0066388_100001472_pt1 | contig 13286 bp, 8 predicted proteins | sample PanSoiMetaGPlot6_FD_64539 | JGI IMG/M metagenome (GOLD analysis project Ga0066388, IMG submission 64539) | Tropical forest soil microbial communities from Panama analyzed to predict greenhouse gas emissions - Panama Soil - Plot 6 (Hybrid Assembly) | ecosystem: Environmental > Terrestrial > Soil... | reverse complement strand
ACGATCGACGGATTGATCGCCGCCGTCGGCCGCGCGCAATCAACGGCCGCGGAGGCTTACGCCGTTGGGCCAATTGTGATGCTCAAACACCAAGACACCAAGACACAAAGCCCCCAAAATCACTCTGCATTCTTCGTGTCTTCGTGCCTTGGTGGTTGAGCCCGGCACGTCGGGACTTCGTCGGATCAGCAGGGATTCCGCACTCAGCGGATCTTGTAGCTCACCTTGCTCAGCACGCTGCTGCGGGTGTTGAACACGCAGCTGTAGGTGAAGCCGCGCTTCCTGCCCTTCGCGGTGCGCACATTGCCCCGGCCGCTGATCCTGACCGCATTGTTGCCCCGCGGGCTCCGCTGCACGTTCGATGCGAAGGATGACCCGCGTGACCACCTATGGTCCCGGCTGATCCTGGCAGCGACGCTGCGCTGACATTGCGAGACACCGCCACGGTGCCTCTGTTTCGCATTGCTCGTGGCGGGCAACAGGCAGAGCGCTGCGACGAGCGCACCACTCAGCATCACGGTTCGTCGCTGCAACATGCTCCGCTTCTGGCTGGCGCAGGCCCTGCCGTCAAGTGGGGCGCTGGCGCGGGCTTGGCCGACCCCACCCCGTTGAAAAGGGCCGCAGAAGCGCCGATACGGAGGAGAAGACGTCCGACCGCCGATAGGAAAGTCGGACGGGTCGACATCCCGAGAGCGTCGTGCCGCCCCCGCCACAAACGGCTCTAGTGCGCTACGGTTACGGAGTCCTCTCCGTCATCTTGGCGGCTGGAGTTGCGGTCGCACTCGACCCCTTCGACCTCGAGGGCTTCGTCTTCGTGACCGCCGTCGCGCTCGCAGTCTGGTTCGGCGGGCGCGGGCCTGGGCTGCTCGCCAGTGCGCTTTCGATTCTCGTGTTGCGCTACTTCTTCTCCGCGCCGGCCGGCACCGGGTCGACGTTGGCGCCCCTCACCTATTTCGCCTTCTTCGCGGCCCTCGCCGTGCTGATCACGTTGTTGAGCGAGTCCCGCCACCGCGCCGAACGGTCGCTCGTCCAGACGCAGGCGGAACTGGAAGCGCAGGTCCGCGAGCGCACGGCCGCGCTGCAGCGGTCCAACGATCAGCTGCGAGCCGAGGCGGCCGAACGACAACGGACCGAAGAGGAGAGCCGGAAGCGCGCGACACTCCTGAACCTGGCACATGACGCTGTCATCGCGCGCGACCTCGACAGTCGGATCACCTTCTGGAATCGCGGCGCGGAGCAGACCTACGGCTGGACCGCGGCGGAAGCGCTCGGAAAGCTGACGCACGAACTCCTGCAGACAACGTTTCCCGTCCCGCTGGCCACTATCGAGGCGGTCATCTGCGACGAGGCCCGATGGGAAGGGGAGCTCAGACACGTGCGGCGTGACGGAACCCAGCTGGTCGTGGCCAGCCGTTGGTCGCTGCAGCGCGACGAGCGCGACGCGCCGCTGGCAATCCTCGAGATCAACCGCGACATCACCGACAGGAAGCGCGCCGAGGTCGCACTCCAGGAGCGCGAGCGCGAGCTGCGCATGCTCGTCGACAGCTTTCCGGGCATGGTGTTGGTCGCGAACACCCAGGGCATCCAGCAGTACTGCAACAAACGGACGACGGATTTTCTCGGCAAGCCGCCACTCGAAATCACCGGCAGCGACGCCGAGAGTGCCGCGCTGGTGGTGTACGAGAACATCCACCCCGATGATCTGATGCCATTGGCGGAGACCTGGCTACGCGCCAACCGAGCAGGCGAGGCGCTGGACTATCACTACCGGCTGCGGCGTTTTGACGGCGTGTACCGATGGATCAGTTCGCGCGCCGAGCCGCTGCTCGACGAGCACGGCAACATCACCCGCTGGTATATTCTGCTGATCGACGTGGACGACCAGAAGAGCGCAGAGGAGGCGCTGCGTGCCAGCCAGGCGGCGTTGGCGCATGTCACCCGCGTCGCGACGCTCGGTGAGGTCGCCGCATCGCTGGCGCATGAGGTGAACCAACCGCTCGCCGCAATCGTCAACAACGCCAACGCGTGTCTCGGCCTGTTGCAGGCCGGAACGGATGACCTCGGTGAGGTGCGGGACGCCCTGGGCGACATCGTGAGCGACGCCGAGCGCACCAGCGCCATCATTCAACGCATCCGCGCGCTGGCGCGGCGCTCCTCGTCGGAACGCACGCCGGTCATCCTCGCAGATCTGGTCGGCGACGTTCTGGCCTTGGCGGCGACCGAGTCGGCCGCACGTGGAATGACCATACGCGCAGATGTCCCCGCCGGCCTGCCCGTCGTCGCGGGCGACCGCGTCCAGCTGCAGCAGGTGTTGCTGAACCTGGTGATCAACGCAATGGATGCGATGACCGGCACCAACGGAGCGGACCGCGTGCTGGAGATTCGCGCGCGGCAGGACACCGGCAATGGGACGTGCGTGGCTACCGTCAGCGTGCAGGACCGCGGCGTCGGGCTGGACGGCGTCGAGATCGGACGACTCTTCGAACCGTTCTACACGACCAAGTCGGAAGGAATGGGGATGGGGTTGGCCATCAGCCGCTCGATCATCGAGGCACACGGTGGCCGGTTGTGGGCGGAGCCGAATCGGGGACCAGGCGCGACGTTCTCATTCAGTCTGCCCGCCGATCCCGCCAGCGAGACGTGATCGGGCGGCGGCGATGGGCCGCCCGGATGCGGGCGGCCCTTTCGATTCAGTCGCACGGTCGCACCGCTTCCGCTCTGCTCGACGAACCCGTGTAGTCGCGGCCGCCGCCACCGCGCGCGCCGTCTGTCACGAAATGCTTGATGGTTTCCGGCGTGCCGGCGTCGTCCGAGTTGTGGTACGGGTTCTGCGCGCTGCCGTCTACCGGCTTGACGCCCAGGCCAGCCAGCCCCGTGTCGCACTTGGTATAGACCGCCGCGGACCACTGCCATTCCAGCTTCACGCGGTCGGCTTCGCTCGAGAAGCGCCCCGACCACGTCACCGGCTTGATGCGCCCCGGCAGACCGCCGACGACCGGCAGCATCACGCCCGACAGGAAGACGTTGCGGTCGAAATTCAACGGCACCTCGGTGACCCACTGGTTCCCCACCGGGTCGAACGTGGTCGTGGCGGTGGTCACGTTGCGATCGAAGGTGACCACCGCGCGCGGCACGTTGACCGCAAACGGGTGACCATTGGCTGTGAACTGAACCATCTGGTTGTCGACGACGATTGTCGTCGGACCTGCGCCGACCTTGTGCGGGTCGATCACGCTATTGAACCAGATGCAGTTGCCGCCGACGATGGCTGTGCGGTCGAACTTCGCCGGAATCGCGATCGTCGGGCACGGAACGTCGGTCGCCGTCGGGACCTGAGTAGCCGTGGGGGTCTGGGTTGGCACTGTCGTGTTCGTCGGCACCATCGTGTTCGTCGGTACTGGTACTGACGTGTTCGTCGGTGCTGTTGTGTTCGTCGCCGTCTCCGTTGCAGTGTCGGCCGGCGTTGCCGTGTGCGTCGCCGTCTCCGTCGCCGTCTGAGTCGCGGTGTCGGCCGGCGTACTGGTGGGTGTGTCTGGCACGGCTGTCTCCGTTGGCGTCGGTGTCTCCGTCACCGTGGCAGTAGCTGTCCCCGCGAAGATGAACGTCGATGTCGCCGTCGGCAGCGGCGTGTCGGTCGCCGTCTCGGTGGCGGTGATCGTCGGCGTGTCGTCGGGGCAGCCCCCGGATCCGCAGTCCTGCGCCACGGCCGGGCGCACGGCCAGCGTGCCCAAGGGCACCAGCGCGGTCGCGAGCGCCGCCACGCGAACGTGCTTGAGCGCCCCATGGAGCAATTGGTTGGTCTTCTCCCGCAACTCCGCCCGGCAACCCTCGTGAGACATCTGCTGTCCTCCTTCAGGAACTCCGCGCTGGCGACGGCCGCGCAGCGTGAGTCCGATCTTTGAGCTTGCCGTGCCCGGTCCCAGCTCTGTACTGTCCACGCGCGTGCGGTTTCTGTTGGTCAACAATCACTGCATCAGCGACCCGACCGCCGGCGTCACGCACAGTCTCCTGACGATCATGCGTTGGCTCGCAGAGGACGGACATGCGTGCCACGTCCTCACCACCGCCCGCTTCGAGAGCCCCGTCACGTTCACGATCGAGGAGCACTTGCGCCAGCTCGGCGTCTCCCTCGACCCGTGCGCCGCCGACACGACCGCAACCAAAGCGCAGACAAAGAAGCGAGGGCGTGTCACCAGCCGCCCGGTCGTTCGGTATGCCGTCGACGGAGTCGCCGTTACGCTGCTGATGACACGTCACAACGACGAGACGCAGCCGGACCGTTCCGAAGCGGAGCAGTACCAGGGGCTGCTCGAAGCCCTGTTGCACGAAACTGCGCCGGACCAGGTCATCGCCTTCAACGCGCACCCGATGATCGGCCGGGCGTTGGCGACCGCACGCAAGCGCGGCATCACCACCGTCTTCACGGTGCGCGGCTTTGGCTACTACCACCGGCGCTACTTCGAGCACGCCGATCACGTGTTCACGTGCAGCCGGTACCTCACCGATCTCTACCGCGAGAAGGTCGGGCTGATCAGCACCCCTATCGAGCCGCCCATCGAGTGGGCGAACGTGATCGCGCCGACCGACGCGCGCGCGTTCGTGACGTTCGTCCACCCCGCACCGCACAAGGGCCTGCTGCTGTTCGCGCGCTTGGCCGACATGCTGGGACAGCGGCGGCCGGAGGTACCCATCCTGGTCATCCAGTCCGGCCAGAGCGGCGGATCGCTCAACGGCATTCCCGGCATCGACTTCGGCAAGTATCCGCAGATAATGGCGGCGCCGGCCACGCCGACTCCGGCCGACTACTTCGCATTGACCCGCCTGCTGCTCGTGCCGTCGGTATGGGCGGAGCCGTTCGGTCGGGTCGCCGCGGAAGCCATGATCAACGGCATCCCGCCGCTGGTCAGCCACCGCGGATCGCTGCCGCAGGTCATCGGCGGCGACTTCGCCACCGGTGGCGGAGGGCGCGTGCTGCCGCTGCCCGAATGGATGACGTTCAAGAGCACTCGACTTCCCAGCGAAGCGGACGTGCAACCGTGGTTCGATGCCGTCTGCGACCTGTGGGACGATCCGGCCCTCTACGAGCGCGTCGCGTGCCGGGCGCGCCAGATCGCCGAGGAACGGTATGCAGAGCGCGTGGCTCGTCAGCGACATGTCGCCTACCTCACGTCGCTCCGAGCGGGCGCCGAGCTGTTCGTCTGAACACCGGCGGGCCGCGACTGAGGAGATGGTGCGCCGTATGGCGTATCGTCTGACGCGGCGGCGCGAGACGCGTTGCGGGATGGCCCGTCGCACAGCCAGCACGTCGGAGTGACGCAACGCGCGCCCTCTGCCCTTGGGCTCATGCTGTTCTGCGAGAGACGCAAGGGATGTGCCGTGGTCTCTCAGGGAAGCCGAGTTGAGCTCACGGATTGCCAAGCGCTGTGCGGGACGTGATCGCCATAACGAACCATCGGCGTGATGCCGCTGCCGTAGCGTCGAGCATGGAGAGCGCAAGCCAGATGGCTGGCAGTGGCTCAAAACGGCGTCGTCCGTGAACCGGCGGCGCGCGATCCAGATATCGATTCAGAAGGCCAGAGGGTTGCTGGCGAGATGATTTGCCGCCGAACGCTGCGTCTTCGTTTCTCGGTTGGATGTAAGGAGAACCGCAGCGCTGGAGGTCACATGGACGACGTGCTCACGATCTCCAGGCCGCCGCGACCTATCGAGCCACGGAATCCGCTCGCTGTTCCCAGCGGCCGGCGAAGGTGGAGCGAATGCGGATGGCGCAGAGCTCCTCGAGCGGAACGGTGAGAGGATCGCGGCTCAGCAGGACGGCGTCGGCGCGCGCGCCCGGAGTGAGCTGGCCGATTTCGCCGGCAAGCCCGAGCGCCGCAGCGGCGTTGCGGGTGTACATTCGCAGGGCGTCAGCGACGCCGATGCGCTGCGCCGGCGCGAACGTCGCGCCATTGCGCAGGTGTCGGCGCACGGCAGTGTCGATAGCGGCCAGGACGTCGAAGCTCACCACCGGGGCATCCGAGCTGCCGACGAGGGAGATCCCCGCCTCGAGCATCTGCCGATAGCCGTGGTACGCCAGGCGGCCGGGCAGTCCGGTGTGCTGGATCCACTCGCCCGTGACCGGCAGCTGCGCCGGCTGCACCACCGCCACGACATCGTTCTGGGCCGCCCGCCGGGCGCTGTCGTCGTCGACGAAGAAGAAATGGTCGATGCGCGCCGGGAGCACACCGCGCCGCGCGCGCTCGAGGCAGGCCAGCGCCTGACGGATGGCGGCGTTGCCACCGGCGTGCATGCCGATCGCGAACCCGCGCGCCGCGGCGGCGGCGACGATGCGATCGAGGGCTGCGTCGTCGTAATAGAGCACCCCGGTGTGAATGGTCCCGTCGCTGTGCAGTCGTCCGCGCTGCTGCAGGGCGAGCCGCCACGGAACCCGCGATGGGGCGCGCAGCAGGGCGCCGATGAGTTTGCCGAATTGCCCGATCGCGTCGCGCAGCGAGAAGCACATCGCACACTGCACGCCGCCGTCGAGGAACAGCTTGAGGGGCCCGACCGCGAGGCGTCCCTCGCGCGCGCCGGTGGCCGCGCCGACGAGCCGCGCGGCGGGGTCGGCCAGCAGGGCGTCGGCGATGGGCATCATGGTCACGCCGATCCGCAACTCGCCGCGCCGCTGCCATTCGCGATACAGCGCCTCGAGGTTCGGCGGCACGGCCGCATCGCACACATGCGTGATGCCGGCGGCGAGCACGCGCTCCTGGTAGGCGTTGGCGCGCGCGAACCATGCGTCCCGATCGGCAGCCAGGAGCGCCGCGCGCGCCACGGCTTCGGCGCGGCCGAAGCAGCGCTCGAACACGCCGCCATTCAGGCGCCCGCGCCGGGTGCGGCCGAGCCAGCCTCCAGGTTGGTCCGCGTTCTCTTCGCCGAAGCCGGCGCCGCGCAGGCCCAGGCTGTTGAGCACGCCCTCGTGGTAGGTGAAGTGGATCAGCAGCACCGGATGGGCAGGGGCAACGGCGTCGAGCTCGTCACGCGTTGGCTTGCGGCGCTCGGCGAGCTGCATCTCATCGAAGCCGACCAGCACGACCCACTGTCCGGACGGAGTCCGCGCGACCTCGGCGGCAACCACATCGAAGATCTCCGCCAGCTGCCGCACGGGAGGGCAACGGATCTCCGGAAAGCCCGCGAACGTGGCGGCGAAGCAAAAGTGATGGTGCGCATCGATGAAGCCGGGGTAGACCGCACCGCCCTCGCCATCGCGCTCGTCCGCACCGGGTGTTGCCAAGCGCACGGCCTCGCGCCCGCCCACGGCAGTCACGCGCCCGCCGGCAAAGCCGATCGCCTCGCCGACCGAGTCGCGGTCATCCATGGTGTGCACGATCGCGTTGTGCAGGATCAGTCGGTCGAAACCGACGCCTCGCGCCTGCGTCATCGCTTGCTCCCCAGTCGTCCGAGTCGAGTCGCGCACTGAGGGATTCGGCATCGTCGAGACGATCGCGACATCCCTGCGCGAGTTGAATCGCTAGACTGACCCGCGTGCGAGGACGGGCCGACTACGGTGACGGGCTTCGCCCGCGCCGTCGCAAGGCGATGGCAGCCAGTCCGGCCAGGACCACCAGCGCGAGCAGCAGCGCCGCAGGCGTCAACGCCGGCGCCCCCGCGGTCGGTGCCCGCGAACACGTCCCGACGTGGCCAGGCAGGTTGCACTTCGTGAGCGGGTCAGCGCAGGCGGTGTCGCAGCAGACGCCATCGGCGCAGAAGCCAGTCGAACATTGCGACGGGGTCGTACACGCACCGCCCTGGGGAACGGGAGTGTTGGTCGGCGTCACCGTTGGCGTGAGCGTCGGCGTCGCGGTAGGAGTCGGCGAGATCAGACAGGGCCCGGTACAGAATCCGGTTGGGCTCGAGTCGGCTTGCAGACAGAGACCGGTGGAGACGCAGTTCGTGACGCTCGCACATCCGGTTCCGTCGGGCGTCTCACAACACGCCAGCATCGTCCCGTCAAAGTCGGCGCAGTCCGATGGGCAGGACCCACACGAAGGAAAGAAATTCAGCACGCAGGCATTTGTTTCAGCGTTCTGACAGATGCAGCAGACGTCGCCTCGTGCCGACTCGGCCACCGCGGTGACGAGCACGGCGACCGCGATGAGCGCGACTACGGCGTTGACGACACGCGCAGCGCAGCCGATCGTGCGGCGGCGAGCGTTGAATTGATTCGCGGTGTGCATGGCCGGCCTCCCCTCCGTCCGTGCGTGGCGACGTGCAACGGCTTGTACGTGAACCCGCATCCCTCGATCAATGGGTCGACGCAGAAGGCCAGCCGGTTGCCGCGAGCCGCTTCAGACGCAGGTCTGAAGCGGCTTAGGCGGGGCGGAATGGCTGCGGTATAACCGGCTCCGATGCGTGATCCGGCTCAGCTGCTCGTCCGCTTCCCGCACGCGGTCGTCCTCGCATACATCGCCGCCACGATTCTGCTCGGTCTGGCGGCGCGCGACGTTCGCATCGAAGGATCGGTCGACAGCGTGCTCCCGCGCCACGATCCGGCGGTGGCGTATTACGCCGGGGTACGGGACGAGTTCGGCAACGACGACATTGCCGTGGTGGGCGTGCGAGCCCCCGATGTGTTCACGGTCTCGACGCTGACCAAGATCGGGCGAGTCACCGACCGCCTGGCCGAGCTCGAGGGGGTCGAGCGGGTGATCAGTCTGACGAACATGGTCGATCCCGCCGAAGACGTCCTCTACCCACCGCGGCTGTTGCCCCACATGCCGCCCACCGCCCAGGACATTGCGGCGTTGAAGGCGAAGCTCGCTGCGGCGCCGTTCTATGCGAAGTTCGCCAAGCTCCTCTTCGGGGTGACCGCCGACACCCGGGACGCCAGCATCTACAAGGGCGCCGCAATCAACGTCGTGCTGCGTCCGCTCAGCGACGCGCAATACGCCGATCTGCACATCGACGAGCGCATCGGCGAGGTCCTCGCCAGGGAAAGCGGACCGGAGCAGTTCGTCTACACCGGGGCCTCGCGCGTCCAGCACGATGCGGTGCGCGGCATTCGCGACGATCTGCTGCGCTTCACCCCGGTGGCACTGGTCTGCGTCCTGGTGATCCTGTGGTTCTCGTTTCGCCGCCTGCGCGCGGTCGTCCTGCCGCTCATCACGGTCGTGATCGCGGTGGTGTGGACCCTCGGCATCATGGGCCTCATCGGCAAGCCGATCTCGGTCGGGACTTTCATGCTGCCGCCGCTGCTGCTGGTCATCGGCAGCGCGCAGGCGATGCACATCATCTCCGCTTACTACGAGCAGCTTCGCGCGCACGGCGAATCCAGCGCCGCGGTCGTGCGCGGCCTGCGTGAGGTGTGGGCGCCGCTGCTCATCTCGGCCTTCACCACCGCGGTGGGGTTCGGCTCGCTGATGATCAGCCCGATCGCGGCCATCTGGGATCTCGGCCTCCTGTCCGTTCTCGGGGTCGCCATTCTCACGCTGACCTCGCTCGGCTACCTGCCGTCTGCGCTGGTGCTGTGGGCGCGCTATGCCGGACGCTCGTACGAGACGGTGCCCTCGCCGCGCGTCGAACACCTGATGGAACGCCTGGGCGGCCAGGCGTATGCGGCGCGCGGCACGGTGCTCGGCGGTGCCGCGGTCCTGGCGGTGATCGCGCTGGCGGGCGGCGCGCGGATCGCCGTCGACTCCGACTTCCTCGCCTATTTCGATCCGCAGTCGCCGGTGCGCCGCGATCACGAGATGGTCAATGAGCAGATCGTCGGCAGCAACCCATTTTATCTGATCATCGAGGGCGACGGCGCCGGAGCGCTGAAACGCTGGGAGGTCCTGAAGAAGGTGAAGGATCTGCAGATTTTCGTCGACACGCTGCCGGGCATCAGCGGGTCGCTCTCGATCGTCGACTACCTGGAAGCAGTGGAGACGGGCCTGAACAAATCGACCGTGGTGATCGACGAGAACGGCAAGCCGGTGCCACCGCAATCGTTCTGGGAGAACGCGGCCAATCTGCCGCCGGTGCTGGAGCTGGTGACGCGCAGCCCGTCGACCTTCAAGGGCGCGGTCAGCAAGGACTTCTCGCGCGCCAACGTGCTCGTCCGCTCGAAGGTGTCCGGGTCGCGTCAGATCGAGGCGACGCTCGAGCAGATTCGCAGCTACGTGACGCACAACTTCCCGCCCGAGCTGCGGGTCGTGCCGACCGGCACGCTGGTGCTCATCACCGGCACCAGCTCGCGTATCGTCTTCGATCAGATCAAGAGCGTGTCGCTCGCGCTGGTGGTCATCTTCGCCGTGATGGCGTTCATGTTGCTGTCGGTCCGCGTCGGCCTGCTCGCCATCCTGCCCAACGTGCTGGCCATCACCGTGTTCTTCGGTTTGCTCGGCTGGTTCGGCGTGTTTCTGAACCTCGGCACCAGCCTGATCGCCACCATCGCGCTCGGCATCGCGGTCGACTCCAGCGTGCACTACATGTGGCGCCTGGGCCGCGAGCTGCGCGGCGAGTCGGATCAGGCGGCGGCAATACAGCGCACCATGCGCGCCGTCGGCGGTCCGATGCTGTACACCACACTCGCCCTCGCCGCCGGATTCCTCACCTTCGGCGGCTCGTCCTTTCCGCCCATCCGCAACTTCGGCATCCTCACCAGCATCACGCTGGCAACCGCCTTCGGCGCCAACCTGATCGTCCTGCCGGCGCTGTTGGCGACGACGAAGATCATCACGCTGTGGGACCTCATCGGCGTCAAGCTCGGCCAGGACCCGACGCGCACGATTCCGCTGCTGGCCGGCCTGCGACCGGCCCAGGCGCGCCTCGTCGTTCTCATGGGCGAGCTGCGGCACTTTCCCCCGCAGGCAACGATCGTCCGGAGCGGCGAGCAGGGCACCGCGATGTACGTGATCCTCAACGGCGCGACCGAGGTATGGGTCGGCAACGGCGCCGACCGCCACAAGGTTGCCGAGCTGCATCGCGGCGACGTGTTCGGCGAGATGGGCCTGATGCGCCAGGACCTCCGCAGCGCCGACGTGGTCGCCAAACAGGACGTCGAGACCTTGGCGGTCGATGAGCGGTTCCTGCAGCGTATCCAGTATCGCTACCCGCGCATCGCCGCGCTCGTCTTCCTCAATCTCAGCCGCATCCTGAGCGATCGCCTGCAGCGCATGAACGAGCGCCTGGTTTCTCCGCGGCAATAGCGAACGGCTGCGGTGGCCGATGCGATCCGCGACAGAATCGGTCTCGAGGGCGGCGCTGCTCGGCGGCGCCGCCTTCGCGCTGTATGCCGCGACGCTATCCCGCCAGCCCACCGCCGACAGTCTCATATTCGCACTGATGATCGAGTCCGGAGGGCCGCCCCAGCTGACCAATCTGCGCCATCCGCTGCTCCACCCGCTCGCCTGGAGCTTCGTCGAGCTGTGGCGGCTGCTCGGTTGGACCGGTCGGACGCTGCTGCCGCTGCAGGTGCTGAATGCGTTGGGTGGCGCGGCAACGGTCGCGCTCGTTCAACACCTTGCCACGCGCGTAACTGGATCGTCGTGGATCGGCCTGGCCGTCGCCGCCGGCTTGGCGGTCTCGGGTGCCATGTGGCTGCTCAGTACGGAGGCGGAATTCGTCACCGTGCCGCTGGCGCTGAACCTCGCGTTGTTCGACCTGATCGTGACCGCAGCGCCAGCGCGTTGGGCGCGCCGCCCGTTCCTCTTCGGTGTGGGCACGGTCCTCGGAATCGCCGTGGGCGTCTATCTCAGCCATGCCGTCTTGCTTCCGGTAGCTGCACTCGCCGCCCATCCGCAGCGCACCCAATCCTGGCGCGTTTGGCTGCAGCGCCTCGCCTGGCTCGCCGGCGGTGCGGCTGTGCCGTTGCTCGTCGTCGGCGCGCTGCTCGCCAGGTCGGTCGGCGCAGTCGGCAGGCCCGCGTTGGGCACGCTCACGGGATGGATCTACTATGGCTCGCTCAGCTGGTTCACGCTCCCGCACGGTGCCTATGGTTTCATCCGCTCGCTGCTGCTGTATCCGGGACTGGGGATGAACGACCGCACCAGCGCCTACCTCGCCGCCGCCGGTCGCGTGGAACGCGCCACGTTTGCCGGCTACTACGCGCTGGCGGCGGGACTCGCGATCACGCCGTTGTGGTTGGCCGTGGCGCGACGCAGGGTCCTGCTCGCCAGGCATCGGCGTGCGGTGGCGCTGCTCGCGCTGTGGACCCTGCCGCAGGCCGCGTTCGCATTCTACTGGGTGCCGGGCGACTGCAGTTTCTGGGCACCGGTGCTGACCGCGTGGTGGCTGCTGGTCGCACTGCTGTTGGCAACTGCGGCGCATCAGGAGCGGGCGCTCGCCGCCGTTGCGGCCCTCGCACTGATCCTGATGCTGGTCAACGCCGTACTCTTCGTTCTGCCGCGACACGATCTGCAGCGGAACCGCGCCTACTGGATCGCGGCTGGGACCGCCGAGCGTACCCACCCGGGGGATATCATCGTCACCGGCGCCGACGACATCCTCTCGCTCTACCTGCCCTACTTCGTGCAACGCACCGTCGTCGTCGCCGGACCCAACGGCACCGCGCGCGCCGTCGATGAGGCACTCACGCGTGCCGCTGCCCGTGGCAGCCGCGTGTTCGTTGTCGGCCTCCCACCCCCCGCGTCAGGCGACCACTTCACGGTCCGCGCGGCGGGGCAGGCCGCGGACGCGCCGGTGTGGGAGGTGGTCCGGTACTAGGTCGCCGAGAAAGCCATCGAAGTCCGTGTCGCCAAATCGAACGCCTTCGCTGGTCGACGCCGTCAACTTTCTCCGGCGGGTACGACCAGCATGGCGTCGGGCCGCGTGTCTCCTCAATCGCGGCCGTGCGGGACGTCCTGCGAGGCGTCGAGGAAACCGACCATGAAGTCGCTGATCATCCGTTGGATTTCGGGGATGCCCTTCGGCGCGCCGCCGTAGACCGCGCCGGTGGCGGGGACGTCTCGCGGCGGGTTCAGGGCGTAGCGCACCGCATCGTCGAGGTCGCGGGAGAACGTGTCGACGACGCCGGGCTGGGTCTGCGGGCGGGTGACGCACATATGGATCGCATTGGGATACTGCTGCCCGTTGAAGCGCCAGCCGCGCGTCTTCATGAAGTCGTTGACGTGGTAGATGTCGAACGCGTCGGACGTGAAGCTGAAGCAGAATGTCGGCGTGCCCATGAGCCGCAGTTCGGGATGCGACGTGACCGTACGCTTCATCGCCTCCGCGGTCTCGAAGATCTCGCGCGCGTAGCGGAGATAGCCGTCGCGGCCGATCGTGACCATTGCGGCCCACGTCGCGGCGAGGAGACCGCCCGA
>Ga0066388_100001471_pt1 | contig 13294 bp, 11 predicted proteins | sample PanSoiMetaGPlot6_FD_64539 | JGI IMG/M metagenome (GOLD analysis project Ga0066388, IMG submission 64539) | Tropical forest soil microbial communities from Panama analyzed to predict greenhouse gas emissions - Panama Soil - Plot 6 (Hybrid Assembly) | ecosystem: Environmental > Terrestrial >... | reverse complement strand
GAAGAGCTCCTGCAGCGCAACCTGATCGGCGCCGCCAACCAGGTCGAGGCGGTGCAGGCCAACATGCAAAAACGGGCGCCCGAGTTCCGCGATCCGGTGTAATCGATCACCAAGCACACCGAGAGCACCAAGCCGATGATCGGTGTGGCAGGAATTTCCGCCCTCGTGCCTCGGTGGGGCGGGTACCAAGCACCGACGACCGACGACCAGCTTTGATGCGATCGCTGTCCTTGGTGTGTTCTTCCGATCGGTCTTGATTCCCTGACGGCGGCATTCACACGCGCGCCGGTTGCAGCCACTGGGCCACTCAGCCATAGGGTCGGGGATGTCGACGCGCCTGCGCACCACGATCCTCGTGGTCTTCGCCCTGGCCGGGCTGGGCGTGCTCGGCATGGCGGCGCTGATGCTGCGCGACCTGCACACCATCGCCGCCAACCTGGCCGATCCGCAACCGCTCATCGAGGAAATGGTCGACGAGTATCTGTCTGCCAACCCGCGCGAGCCCGATCTGCGCGGCGAGGACCCGGTGTTGAAGAGCCGCAAGATCCTCGTCACCTCGAACATCAACGAGTACACGGCCAAAGACGTAGCCGATCGCCTCCTCTACCTGAACGCCGTGGACCCGCACCGGCCCATCGATCTCTATCTCTCGACGCAAGGTGGATGGATCGACAGCGCGTTCACCATCATCGACGCGATGGATCTCATTCACGCACCGGTGAACACCTGGGCGATCGGCGGCTGCTACTCCGCCGGCGCGCTCATCCTGGCGGCCGGTACCGGCCGGCGCTATGCGACGCCGAACGCCGTGTTGATGATTCATGCCAGCCTCGACGAGGACTCCAAGCGTCCCTACTCGTACGAGCGACTGGCCTTGGAGCGCTACGAGCGCGTGTGGCGCGAGCGCGCCGACCTGCCGGATGAGTGGTTCCCGATGGTCGGCGGCGAGGAGTACTACCTGTCGCCGAAGGAAGCGCTGCAGTTCAAGCTCATCGACGAGATCGTGCCGCTGCCCACCGAGGAGGAGATCTCGCCCCACAAGCGCAGAGATGCGGAGCAGGAGAAGAAGTAGCGCGAGCGCCGAAGCCATCGTCGCCATCGGAGAGCCGAGGTCCCTTGCGCGCCTCGGCGCTCCTGCGGTCACGAACATCCCAGCAGAGGAGTGCAGCGAATGATTCTCGATCGATTCCGTTTGGACGACAAGGTCGCGATCGTCACCGGCGCCGGGCGCGGCATCGGCGCCGGCGTCGCGCTGGCCTTCGCCGAGTGCGGCGCGCACGTGGTCTGCGCGGCGCGCACGCGCGAGCAGGTCGAGGCGACCGCCGCGCAAGCGCGCGCGTACGGCCGGCGGGCGGTCGGTCTGGTGTGCGACGTCATGGAGCGCGCGCAGCTCGAAGAGCTGGTCGCCCAGACGATGCGCGACTTCGGCCGCATCGACATCCTGGTCAACAACGCCGGCGGCTGGCCGCCGCAGCCGGCGCTGGAGACCAGCGAGCGGACGTTCGAGCAGGCCATGCGCTTCAACGTCACCAGCGCCTTTCTGCTGACCCGCTTGACGGTTCCCCACATGCTGCGCAGCGGCGGTGGAAGCATCGTCAACATCTCGTCCGCCGCCGGCCGCCTGGTGATGGCGGGCTTCGTCGCCTACGGAACGGCCAAGGCGGCGCTGTCGTTCATGACCCGCGAGCTCGGCCGCGAGTTCGCTCCCAAGGTGCGGGTCAACGCGCTGGCCGTCGGCGCGGTGGAGACGTCGGCGCTGGCGCCGTTTCTCAACGACGAGTTACGCGCCAAGATGGAAGCGCTCACACCGATGCAGCGCATCGGCACGGTCGAGGACATCGCCATCGCCGCGCTCTATCTCGCCTCGCCGGCCGCCAGCTGGGTCACCGGCAAGGTGTTCGAGGTCGACGGTGGCACGGAGGCGACGAACTGGCCGTTCGAAGGACCGACCATCTGAGATCGCCCAAACCCGATCCCGACCCCGATCCCGATCCCGACGAGGCCGTCCATCATCCGGGATCGGGTTCGGGTTCGGGATCGGGTTCGGGGTCGGGCGGAGTTGCTTGACACATCGCGGCCGACCGGGTCAGCTGCGGCACTATACAAGGAGGAGATTTATGCCGACCGTCTACGGGGCCAGCGCGTCGCCGTTCGTTCGCAAGGTGCGGGTGTTTCTCGCCGAAAAGGGCATTCCCTACGAGCTCGAGCCGATCTTTCCGTTCGGCGCCGACCCGGAGTTCAGGAAGATGAGCCCGCTCGGCAAGATTCCGGCGTTCCGCGACGGCGACCGCACGCTCGCCGACTCCTCGATCATCTGCAGCTACATCGAGCGCACCCACCCGACGCCGCCGCTCTATCCGAGCGATGCGTATGAGCATGCGCGGGCGCTGTGGTTCGAAGAATACGCCGACGGCGGCCTGGTGATGGTGATCGGCCCGAAGATCTTCTTCCAGAAGTTCGTCGCTCCGCGCTTCTTCAACCGGCCGACCGACGAGGCGATGGTGAGCAAGGCGGTCGAGGAGGAGCTGCCGCCGATGTTCGACTACCTGGAGGGCGAGCTCGGTCAGGGCGACTACCTGGTCGGCCGCACCCTCTCCATCGGCGATATCGGCGTCGCCACGCAGTTCGTCCAGCTGCGCCACTGCGGCTTACCGGTCGACCGCAAGCGCTGGCCGAAACTGGCGGCGTACATCGAGCGCATGCACGCGCGACCGTCGTTCAAGGCGCTGATCGACGAGGAGGTGGCACAGTACGGCACGGCCGCGTAGTTCTTTTCACCACCAAGACACCAAGTCACAAAGAAGTGCGAAAGAGTCGGACGTGCTCGTCAATACGTGCGGCCTTGGTGTCTTGGTGTCTTGGTGGTGAACAAAATCGATGAACCCGGAATATTTGGTCGACATCGAACGCTATCCAATCCTGACACCCAACGCGCCTGGGCTGCGCGAGGTGCTCGACTGGGCGCGCGCGCAGCTGCGCGACACCGGAGCGTGCGAGCTGCCTGGCTTCTTGAACCAGCGTGGGCTGGCTACGGTCCAGGCGGACAGCGACACCTTGGCGTCGCAGGCATACCGCAGCGAAGGCCTCGGCACGGCCTACCTCGGGGTGCCGGACTTCGAGCTGCCGGAAGACCATCCGCGCCGCTATTTCGGCCGTGCCGCGGTCGGGGTCGTGGCCTACGACATGTTCCCGTCCGACGCGCCGCTGCGCCGCCTCTACGAATGGGATCCGTTCATGCGGTTCATCGAAGCGGTGTTGCAGCGCGGCATGCTGTACCGCTACGCCGACCCGCTCGGCGCGCTCAACCTGGCGGTGATGGGCGACGGTGACGAGCTGCAGTGGCACTTCGATCAGACCGATTTCGTCGTCTCCTTGGCGGTGCGCGACGCCGAGCACGGCGGCGACTTCGAAGTCGCGCCACACATCCGCAGCGCCGTGGACGAGCGCTACCCCGCCGTGCAGCGCGTGCTGGCCGGCGACCGCGACGACGTCGTGCGCCTGCCGATGACGCCCGGCACCCTGCTCATCTTCGAAGGGCGCAACTCGCTGCACCGCGTCAGCCCGATTCGCGGCGCCACCACCCGCCTGGTCGCCCTGCTCGCCTACGACACCCAGCCGGGCACGTGCAGCACCGAGTTGCTGCGCCTCGCGCGCTACGGGCGGACGGGATGAGGCTGGTTGCTGGTCGCTAGTCGTTGGTCGCTGGTTGCTGGTCGCTAGTCGCTGGTCGGTGGCGAATCGTCATTGCGGCGAGTTGGTTGACTGCCGGTCTGGTCCTCGCGAAGCCTCCAGTCAGCCACCAGAACCAGTGACCAGCGACAAGCGACGAGCGACCAGCAACAACCAAACGATTGTTCTGGAGAATTCCGTCCGCCGCTGGTACCAGTTTCCTCGATGCGTGTTTCGCGATCGCGGCTCGGGCCCGCCGCCGTTCTGCTGATCGCGCTCACCGTCCCTGCCCTCGGCGCCGACCTCAAGGGCGGCGACGTGCTCGGACCCGACAATTGGCAAGCGGCGCGCGGCCTGTTGCCCGACGAGTTTCTCGACAGCTACAAGCGCGGCGACTTCCGCCATCCGATCGCCGACTACAAACTCGAGCGCTTCGGCGATGATCCGGTGTTTCGCGAGGCGCTGGACGCCAACCGCGGCCGTTATGGGCTCGACGCGCAGGGCTCGATCATCGACCTGCGCACCGGCAAGCCGCCCGACTACGTGTACGCCTGGCCCTTCCCCGACATCGATCCGAAGGATCCCCAAGCGGCGATGAAGATCGTGTGGAACTACTACTACACGATGTACTACGGCGGGAACGGGCACTACCGCGCCGACCTGCTGTGGATCTCGCGCCGCGGGCTCGACCGCGCCGTCGAGGTCGACAGCTACTTCAAGCACTACGAGGGCCAGCACCCGCGCTTCCGCGAGCCCAACGCCGACCGCGAGCTGCTCACCCAGAGCTTGGCCGACGTGCGGTCGCCGGCCGACGTGGCCGGCATCGTCTCGCTGTCGTGGCGCTATCGCGGCGCCACCCAGCGCGACTCCATCTGGACCTTCGTACCGGCGCTGCGGCGCGTACGGCAGGTGTCGCCCTCCAATCGCTCCGACGGCTTCCTCGGCTCGGATCTCACCCAGGACGACGGCGCCTACTTCGACGGCAAGGTCGAGGATTTCACCTGGAAGCTGGTCGGCGAGCAGGACCTGCTGGTGCTGTTCGACAAGCCCTCGTTCACCGACCCCCCGCAGCTCGAACGCCTGCCGGAAGGCGGCTGGCGGATGTACATCCCGAGCGGCGCGCGCGTCGGTTTTCAGCTGCCCGACTGGAAGGGCGTAGCCTGGTGTCCGGTGCAGGAAGTCCTCATCCGGAGGCCGCACTGGGTGGTCGAGGCGGTACCGAAAGACCCCTACTACCTGTTCGGCAAGATTGTGCTGCGCTTCGACAAGGACATCTATCTGGGCAGCTACAGCTCCAAGTACGACTGGCAGGGCAACCTGATGATGTCGTACTCGGCGATTCGCACCAACATCGTCAAGGTCGGACCGGGCGAGCTGTGGGGCTGGGCCGGCGGCTCCGTCGCCCTGGCGCTCAACTGGATGCTCGACCGCGCCACCACTGCCGGCATCGTCCCCGGCGGGAACATTCCGGCCGACTCGCGCGTTCCGCTGTCGCCGAGCCTCTTCTCGCTGCAGCGGCTGACGGACAAAGGCCGCTAACTCGACGTCGCGAGGCCGGTGCCGCGACGCGCCGAACGGCGGCCGATGAACCGTTCGCGCCGGTGCTCCTCGTCGATGAAGCGAGCGCGCGGCTTGAGCAGATCGCTGCGCGTCACGATTCCCACCACGTAGTCTGCCTTGTCCCAACGACGAACCCGGGACAACAGTCGTCACGGTCGCCAGCCATTTGACAATCACGACGCGGCCGGCAATTCGTCGAGAATCATGCGTGGGGTCGATATGCGACGGTCTGTCGGTGCACTGGTCTTGATGCTCAACACGGCGCTCATGGTGGCGGGCTGCGGGGACGATCATTCGGGCTCCGCGAGCTCGTCGACGCTGGTCTTCGCGCCGGAGGGCGAGGACCTGAACGTCTACGACGCTGCCAGCGGCGCCAAGCAGGTGCTGATCTCGGGCAACGAAGACGAAAGCCGCCCAGACATTCCGGCGGTCAACGGCGAGGTATGCTTCGATCCCACCCACAAGGGCCGCTTTGCAATCGCCGACGACCGCACCCAGCCTAACCCGCCGCCGCACTGGACGATCATGCAGCTGCACGGCAGCCGCATCGGCGAGCTCGCGTATGATGAGCTCGGCCGCGTTACCCCCACGTTTCAAGGCGACAACGACGACCCGGTCGGCTGCGCCTACATGCGCGACGGCCGGTTGCTCACGACGGATATCGGCAGCGACCGATTGGGGCCGAGCAACGGTCAGCTGAGCATGTGGTTCACGCCGGTCGGCGAGGGCACCCCGCACTACTGCAAGCTCGACATCGAAATCGGCACCGCCGGCGCCGTGTTGGTCGATGCACAGGACCGCATTTATGTCGCCAGCGCGCGGAACAACCCCGGCATCTACCGCTACAGTCCGCCGTACCCGACCTCCGATACCGCCGACGGCGGGTGCGGCGGCACCGATCACACCGGCGCGCCACTCGTCGACACCATTCGCAAGGAGCTGTTCACCGCCGGTATCGCCACGCCGAACGCGATCGTGGCGTCGCCGCATGGAACGTTCTACGTGTCGAGCATCGTCAGCGGCATGATCGGCGAGTTCGACGCCGACGGCCACCTCATCCGCCGCGTCCTCCAGCCGCCGGCCGGCGAGCATCTCGGCCCGCTGCCCTTTTCGACCGGCAGCCCGTTCGGGCTCGGCATCGACTCGGACGGAACGCTCTACTATTCGGACCTCGGTCTCATCATCGGCCCAGGTGGAATCGGCCCCGGCCACCGTCTCGGCACCGTGCGGCGCATCACCTTCGTCGACGGTGAGCCACAACCTCCCGAAACGCTCGACTCGGGCCTCAACTTTCCCGACGGCATCGGGGTGTTCGAACCGTAGGACGTTCGTCGTCACGGCGTCTGCGGCGGCACGACGATCCTGCGCTCGCGTACGACGCGGAGCGTCCCCGTGCAGGCGCCACGGCGAGACGCCAGCCCGCCCGTCGGCCCTATCCCTGATGCTTGTAGAACTGAATCGCCCGCTCGTGCTTCTCAGCTGCGGCGCGGGTCTTGAAGGTGCCGAGGTTCTTGCGCTTGCCGGTCTTGGGGTCGGTCGAGCGCGAATAGATACGGTATTCGCCCGATTCCAGCTTGCGAATCATCTCTCACTCCATTCGACCGCGACGGCGACGGTCAGATCTGCATGAGTCCTCGCCGCGGCACGGCCGTCGCGTAGCTCTCGGCGGTCAGCGGCGCCCCCATCTCGGCCAGCACGCCGCGATGCTCGGCGATCGGCGTGCGCATCATCCGATCCTCGTACGGCTTGAGCTTCTGGAAGCTGTCGAGCTGCAACACTCGCTCGACCAGGCCGGCGGTGCGCGGCCAGCGCTCGGCGTCGACGGCGAAGCGGGCGAACGCGGCGGTGCGGAAGAAACAGGCGATGGCAATGTCGGCGACCGAGAGCTCGCCGAACGCAAACCCCGCGGCTGGGAGCTGCGACTCGAGATAGCCCAGCATGTGCGGAATGTCTTCCGACAGCGTGCGCTGCAGGATCTCCTGGTCGGTCGGCTTGCCCCACACGAACGGGTTGATCGCAACCTGATTGAAGAGCCGCCAGATCAGGACTTCGCCCATGCGCGTATCAGCGAACTCCTCGAGCCAGCGCGCCCGCGCCCGCTGGGCGACATCGGCGGGAAAGAGCGGCGGCTGCGGATGGCGCTCGTCCAGGTACTCGCAGATCACCGTCGAATCGGTCAGCGTGACGCGGTCGTCGACGAGCACCGGAATGCGCCGCAGCGGGCTGAGCTGTGAGAACCGATCATCCCCCATGAACGGCACGATCGGATCGATCTCGTAGGCAATGCCCTTGAGATCCAGGACGACGAGAACCTTGCGCACGTAGGGAGAGACGTACGAGCCGACGACACGCACCCGCTTCTGCATGGTTCGATTTTCCTCCTCGTGTGCGGGAGTGGGCAATCCATGCCGTCACGGTGAAACGGCGTCACCCACGCTCCGGCAGCGACCACTGATTACACGGATTGCACGGATCAGCCTGGCTGGCTCGGTCTGGGACCGTCCAGATGCGTGTCATCCGCGTTCATCCAGGGTGAGCCGCACGGCGCGTCGATCAGAACTTGTCCTTGAACTGCGTGTCGGTGGTCTTGACGGCGGGACTGGGGAAGACCGCTTCCCAGCACTTTGCGTCGTCGTTGCGCAGCATCTGCACGGTGACGTTCACGGTCTGACTGAACGGCAGCGCGAATTGCGGCAGATTGCCCTCCTTGCCCTTGATCAGAATCTTCGATTGGCCGCCGCCCTTCACCAGCAGCTTGGTGATGCCGGAGACGCTGCCGGCGCTGTCGAAGTACTTGTAGCCCTTGCTGCCGATCGTCTTCCAATTGGTGATCGGCGGTACCACCAGGCTCGTCTCCAGGTTGCCGTCGTCGTAGAAGCACAGCGTGTAGCTGGTCTGGCCGGTGCTCGGATTGCCGAAGTCGCTCTGCGCCATCGACGGGCCCTTGATCCATTTCCACAGCAGCCGGTCCTTGCGATCGTCGGTGTCGTTCCGCACCAGCAGCGCGCCCGCGCCGGGCTGCGCACAGCCGCCGAGCGGCGTGGCGCCGCAGGTCGCCGGCGGCGGTGGACCGCTCGCCGGACCCAGCGACCACGTACCGTTTCCGGCCACCCGCTTGATGAAGAGATAGCCGGTCTCCGACACCGACGGGGTGAAGCTGATCGTCTCGTCGGCGCCGAGGCCCGCCGTCGTGCTCGACGCCAGGATGACCGGGTTCCCCTTGCTGTCGGGCGTCTGGCTGTACAGGTAGAGATCGTAGTCGGCGGAGGCCGGTACGGTGAGCGTCAAACTCACGGGCGTCAGAGCGGTGAGGCCGACGTTGCGTCCCCAGGCGCGGCGATCGTACACACCGCCGGCCGACGAGTCGCTGAGCGTCCCGCCCGAGTAACTCAGCGAGACCGCTTCGACGGCCGCATCGGGATTGATCATGCCGTAGCCTTCGAAGTGGTCCTTCGGAGCGGTGGCGCGGCCGAGGGTCGGATCGGACGACGTGCCCATGCCGGTGCCTGCCTCGCGCGGCGCGTTGGATTCCGTGGCCGACGCACAGAGCAGCATCTTGACCAGCAGGGAATGGGCATTCGACGTGAAGCTCCAGCTCGTACCGGCTTGCTGCAGCGCATCGATGACCAGCGCAGCGGCGCCGGCGGCGAACGGTGCCGCCATCGAGGTGCCTTTGAGGTTGTAGTAGTCGTCGGGGGCTCGGTCGGCGAAGCCGACCGTTCCCGCGTCGGCGTCGTTCGAGTCGACGGACAGAATCGAGGAGTAGTAGTCCGAGCCCCCGGGAGCCATCAGGTCGGGCTTGTCGTCTTCATCCGGCCCGGGCGCGAGAAAGCCGCTGCTGGTGTATTCGGTGAGCTCGTTGACGTCATTGCTCGCCGCGACGGTGAGGACCTTTGCGGCGCGACCGGGATCGTCCACCTCGTTGGCGCCGGCGGTGCCCGGGCCGTCGTTGCCGGCGGACGTGACGACGACGATCCCGTTGTCGACCATGGTGTTGGCTTTGGCACGCTCGGTCACCGCGATACCCGGATCGCCGATGACGCCGAGGCTCATGTTGGCGACCTTGATGTTGTGCGCCACCCGTTGCGCGACCATGTCGTCCATCGCCGCGTCGATCTCGAGAGTCGAACCGGTGCCGTCGTTGGCAAACACTTTGGCTCCGGCCCAGCGGCACTCGGGACACACACCGCGCAGGACGTTGAACCCGTCGCCCACCGCCGGGTAGTTGGTCACCGTATTGACGATGGCGTACTGCGTCAGCGTCGCGCCGCCGTTCTGTACCAAAATGGCGGTGAAGCGGTCGCTGGTGAGCGGCGTGAACGCGTTCGATTCGATGACTCCCGACCCACCGTTGGTAGGCGACGAGAGCGCCGAGAGGCTCCCGCCGCCGTTCGGCGCTGAAGCCCCGAACAGATCCGCTGTGCCGCCGCCCACCCACGTCGCATCGTTGGTGTAGGTCAGGCTGGTGGGTGGCAGGTGGATGTAGCTGACGTACCCCAGGCCGGGACTCAGCGACGACATGTCGCCGCTGTCGGTGTAGGTCAACGTCCCGGTGAGCGCGCCGTGCGCCGTGCCGGTCCCCAGGGCGACTCCGGCGACGTGGCTGCCGTGTTGAACGATGTCCACCGGCGTCGGCTCCATATCGGACGTGTAGTCCATCCAGAATTCGTTGCGCCCGGCGAGGTCGGGGTGCGAGTCGTCCAACCCGGTGTCGAGCAGCGCGATGGTGATGCTGGGATCGCCGTCGAAGCCGGCCACGTTGCCGGCGAAGCCGGGCGCCCAGATCGGCCGCACCCGACCGGTTCGCGTCGCCTCATCCAAGTGCAGCTTGATGGGTCGCGCCTCGACGACGGCCACTAGGTTCGGACCCATGCGCGCGGGCAGCGCCTGCGCCGTCGAGCGCGCCACGCGCCCCGTCCAGCCGTAGCTCACGGCGTGGAACATGTGATCGATCGAGCCGCCTTGCGACACGAAGTCGTCGATCTGCCGCTGCGTGACCTGGCTCGAGAACACCAATTCGACGCGAATCGGTTCGTCGAGCGCGGCGCGCAGATCGCCGAGGCGGGCGGCCGACCGCGCGCTGCGCATCTCCAACTCCGCTGCCGCGATGCGTTCGTCGATGCGATCGTCGACGCGATTCGCGTCGCTATCGATCTCGCGCACGTCCGGAGTCTGCGGCTTCACGGCAGGCTCGGGCGGTGGGGTCCACGGGTGGGCGGCGGCCACCGCCGCTGTGCCGACGATCGCGAGCCAGAGGCCGAGTCCGAGCGGCAGCAACCAATCGACCGATGAACGAACGCGCATCCTCCCCCTCTGTGACCTGGATGTCGCCGACCGCGGACACTACTCGATCACGGTGGGCCTGTCGGAGGGGAGTTCTAGGCGACTGACGTGAAAGGCGTCAAGAAGTCGAGAATTCCTCGCAGATACTGTGTCTACTGGGATTCCACCACGAGGTGGTGGAGCAACAGGCTGCATTAGCCGAGCAACCAGGGGTCTTGAGGACCACGCATGGGTGACGAGGTTGATCTCGTGCGCCACCTCTACCTATTCTGACGCATGCCGCGGCCCGAGCTCGCTGCGCTCTTCGACCTGCTGCGCGCGATGCCGCCGGCGCAGTCGATCGCCGAGCAGCGCACGCAGCTCGAAAGCATGATACAGTTGATCAACGGCAACGCGCCCGCGGTCGGCCGCATCGACGCCGGCGTTCAGCTCGGCCCCGGCGTGCGCGCCGACGTCATCGTTCCGCCCGGCGCGCCGCCGTTCCCGACCGTGCTGTACCTGCACGGCGGTGGCTGGTCGATCGGCAGCCCGGCGAGCCATGGCAAATTGGCTTGCCAGCTCTGCGTCGGTGCCCGCGCCGTCGTCGTCAACGTCGACTATCGGCTCGCGCCCGAACATCCGTTTCCGGCCCCGCTGGACGATTGCGTCGCCGCCGCGCGCTGGACGCACGCCAACGCGCAGCGCTACGGCGGTGATCCAGACCGGCTCGCCATCGGCGGCGATTCCGCCGGCGCCAATCTCAGCAGCGCCGTGATCAACGATCTGCGCGAGGCGATCGCGTTCCGCGCCGCCCTGCTAATCTATGGGGCGTTCGACCTGGAAGCGTCGTGGCGCGACTACGATCGCTACGCGCCGGACGGCGACCCGGTGCTGCCCAAGTCGGTCATGAAGCTGATGCTCGACGCCTACCTGAGTGGCGGCGCGTCGATGGCGGACCCGCGCGTCAGCCCGTTGTTCGCCGACTTGCGGCACTTCCCTCCCAGCTGCTTCATCGTCGGCGCGATCGACCCGCTGTTCGGCGAGTCCGTCGCCATGCGCGACATGCTGCAGACGCTGGGCTGCGAGTGCGAATTCCACCGCTACCCGGAAATGCCGCACGCCTTCATGCACCTCGAGCTTCCCGAGGCGCAGCAGGCCCTCGACGCCGCCTGCGCCTTCCTGCGCCGCCACCTCGGCAGCTGAGCGCACCCGCCTGGGACCGCGGGCGGCTCGCCCGCTGTCACCGACCGGTGTTTCGACCGTCGGCAACTAGCCGCTATGAGACCGGTCCGAAGAAACAGCGGGCGAGCCGCCCGCGGTCCCAGGGGTGACCCTTCGGGATATGTCGGCGACCATCGACCCTGCGCAGGTTGACACATACGTACGTGTGTGTAATGTGAGATGCATGCCGACCGTCGACCGCCTCGGACGCCGCCGCCAGCCGGCACAGCATCGCGGCCTGCGGTCGCTGTTTCCGGTCCTTCCGCCGGACTGCCAGTCGCGCCTCATGCGGGTGGCGATGTCCGCCGCGGCGTGGGCGCGTCTCGAGTCGCTGGTGGCGACGGGGGCGGCGCCGACGCCGCCGCGCGCGCTCGGCATGCTCATCGAATCCTGGCTGTCGGCAGCCGCGCCGCGCCCGGCGGCGTTCACGGCCGCGCCCTCGCCGCCGGAGCGCGATTCGTCGAGCAACTGGCAAGTCTGGCAGATGCGCAAGGAGCTGGCCCTGTTGGCATCCAGCCAACACCGCGCTGCGGTCGATTCGCCCACCGTGCACTGAGCGCGTTTCGACATTCCGATTCCAGGAGGTCACGATGATTGCCAGCGCCCCATCCGAGACCGAATCCACCCTCACGTCTTCGGCCGCCGCCGCGGTCGAGCGCGGCGCATCGCTCATCCGCTGGGCTGAGCGCCGCATGCCCGCGCTGACGGCGTATCGCGAGACGCTGCAGCGTACGCGGCCGCTGCACGGCAGCAGCGTAAGTGGCTCGCTGCATCTCACGCCGGAAACGGCGGCGCTGGCACGCTGCCTGCAAGCGGCCGGCGCGCAGGTGACGCTGTGCGGCTCGAACCCGCTGAGTACGCGCGACGATGTGTGTGCCGCCCTGCGCGACGGCGATGGCATCGCCGTCTTCGCACGCTACGGTGAGGATCGCGACAGCTACTACGCCAACATGCGCGCCGCGGCGCGCAGCCGACCCGACATCGTGCTCGACGACGGCGCCGACCTGATTGCGCTGCTGGCCGAGAGCGGCGCAGCGAACGCCATCGCCGGCATCGAGCAGACCACCACCGGCGTGCTGCGCCTGCGCGCGATGGAGCAGGCGGGCGCGCTGCCCTTCCCCGTCATCGCGCTCAACGATGCGCCGCTCAAGCAGTGTTTCGACAATCCCTACGGCACGGGGCAGAACACCATCGACGGCATTTTGCGTGCCACCAACATCCTCATCGCCGGCAAGACGGTGGTCGTGGCCGGCTACGGCTGGGCCGGCCGCGGCATCGCGGCGCGGGCCCGCGGCCTCGGCGCGAACGTCGTCGTGACGGAAGTCGACCCAGTGCGGAGTCTGCAGGCGTACTACGATGGATTCCGCGTGCTGGCGATGGTCGACGCGCTCGGCGTCGGCGACGTCTTCGTCACCGCGACCGGCTGTCGCGACGTCATCGACGCGATGGCGCTGCAGCACATCAAAGACGGCGCGATCGTCGCCAACTCCGGCCACTTCGACGTCGAGATCGACGTCGCCGGTCTCGAAGGTTTGGCGACGCAGCGGCGCGAGATTCGCCCCAATCTCGTCGAGTACACACT
>Ga0066388_100001470_pt1 | contig 13294 bp, 9 predicted proteins | sample PanSoiMetaGPlot6_FD_64539 | JGI IMG/M metagenome (GOLD analysis project Ga0066388, IMG submission 64539) | Tropical forest soil microbial communities from Panama analyzed to predict greenhouse gas emissions - Panama Soil - Plot 6 (Hybrid Assembly) | ecosystem: Environmental > Terrestrial > Soil... | reverse complement strand
CGGCGATGCCGATCGCCATCATCACCGTGGCGGAGCCGCGGCGGCCCAACGGTGTTTCAGCCAAGCGGCCGCAGGCGATTGCCCCGGTGACGCCGCCGCTATTCAGCAACAGCATGAAGACGAGCGGCTGCAGGTTCCGCGAGCTCAGCAGGGTCGCATACCAGAAGGTGATCGAGTAATACGAGAAGATGAACATCGTCATCAACAACGACGTCTGGAGCGTCACCGGAAGCAGATCGCGCCGGAACAGCTGACCGAAAGAGACGGGATCGCTGACCTTGCGATCCTTGAGATGCTGCTGACGCTCGAGCCACACCGGGCTTTCCTTGACGCCTTTGATCACGAATACCACCAGGAGCGCCGGCAACACGCCGATCCAGAACATCACCCGCCAGCCGAAGTCGGCGCGGTGGCTCACGAGGGGATAGATCGACTGGAACGCGAGCGCGGACAGGATGAATCCGGTGGAGTACCCGGCCTGCAGCGCGCCTGAGGCGATCCCGCGCAGCTTGGCAGGCCAATGTTCGAGCGCCAGCGGCATCCCCGCCGCCCAGACGCCGCCCATGCCGATGCCGAACAGCGCGCGAAACGTGAACAGCATCCCGTACGACGTCGAGAAGCCGCTTAGGAATGCAAACAGCGAGTACCACAGGATCGACGCGACCAGCGGAGCCTTCCGTCCCCACCGATCGGCCAGCGACCCAGCGACGGACCCGCCGACAACGCGGAAGAAGAGCGTGATCGTGCCGAGTGCGCCCGCGAGCGCCTTGCTGACGGTGAAGCTTTGCTGGATATCGGCGATCAGGAACGAGAGGATCGTGAAGTCGAACCCATCGAGCGTCCACGCCAGGAAGGTCGCGAGAAACGCCTTCCACTGATCGGCGGTGAGCTCCCGATACCAGGGAACCGTCGACGCTGAGACGGGCCGTGCGTCGACGACGCTCACCGCGCGCTCTTGTGCGGGAACAAACCTCCGTCCCCCCCGCGACCTCCGTCCCCCTCGCTGAACTCATTGGCGGGGGACGGGGGTTGCGGGGGGGACGGAGGTTTGAGGTGCTGTCCAAGCCAGTCGAGCACCTCGCGATACCAGAACAGGCTGTTCTGCGGCTTGAGGATCCAGTGGCCCTCGTCGGGGAACACGATCAGCTTCGACGGCACGCCCTGCCGCTGCAGAGTGTTGTAGAACTCGAGGCTTTGCGTGTACGGCACGCGATAGTCCTGTTCACCGGCGATGACGAGCGTCGGCGTCTTGTATTTCCCGAATTCCTGCGCGTAGGTGTGCGGCGACATCTTCTGGTATGCCTGCGGATTGCTCCACGGCGTCCCGCCGAAATCGTGTTCGGGAAACCAGAGCTCCTCGGTGGCGTACATGCTCGTCTGATCGTACACGCCGGCGTGCGACACGAGCACGCGGAAGCGGCCCTTGGCCTGCGACGCCATCCAGTCGATCATGAACCCGCCATACGACGCGCCCGCCGCTCCAACGCGGTCGCGATCCGTGTACGGAAAGGTCGCGAGCACGTGGTCGAGGCCCAGCATCAGGTCCTCGTACGGCTTGCCGCCCCAGTCGAGCGTGATGTCGTCGGTGAACTTCTGTCCGAACCCGGTCGACCCGCGGCGATTGATCATCACGACGACGTAGCCTGGCGACGCGAACGTCTGCGCGTTCCAGCGAAAGCTCCACGTGTTGCCCCACTGGGTCTGCGGACCTCCGTGCAGCAGCATCAGGACCGGATATTTCTGCGCGGCGTCGAACCCGGGCGGCCGGACGAGGAAGCCCTGCACGTCCGTACCGCCAGCGCCCTTGAAGGTGAACGATTCCGGCTTGGCGAGATCGAGCGAGGCGAGGAGCGTCGAATTGTGGTGCGTAACCGGTTTTGGCGGTCCGTTGCGATCGATGGCAAACAACTCGGCGGGCGACGTCAGACTGCTTCTGGCGACGACGAGCGTTCCGTTCGCGCCGACCGCGAATTCGCCGTCGAACATCCCCGGCGTCACCGCCTTCGGCATAGTGGCGCCGACGCCATCCGACAGACGACCCGCAATCGAGAAGACCGGCATCGCTCCGCGGTCTTCAGCGTTGAAGTAAATCGTTCGGCTGTCGGTCGACCAGGCCGGCGTATCCACGCTACGGTCGAAGCCGTCGGTGAGGCTCGACGATCGGCCCGACTTGCGGTCGAGCACCATCAAGCGCCACTTGTCGGATTCGTATCCGGCACGCGCCTGCGAGCGATACGCGATCGCCGCGCCGTCGGGCGAATAGGTCGGAGCGCCATCGAAGCCGGGATTGGTCGTCAGCCGTTTCGGCGAGCCACCAGTGACATCCACCTCGAACAGGTCTGCATTGGTGCTGGTCGCTTCGACTCGATCGGTCACCGCGGTGAAGCAGATCGTGCGGCTATCGGGCGCGAACGCAATCGGATGCGGACCTTCGCGCTCCAGCGGCGGGACGTCGTAGTCCGCGCCGGCCGTGAGATCGCGCGGCGTGCCCCCAGACGAGGGCATCACGAAGAGATGAACGCGCGTACCATCGCGCCAGGCCGTCCAGTGGCGGTAGAGGAGCCCCTCGTAGACGCGGGCGTGAACAGGGTTCTTCTCGCGCTCAGCAGCTTTGGCCTTATTGCACGCGTCGTCCGTGCAGTCGGGAAACACCTCCGACGTGAACGCGATCGAACGGCCATCGGGCGCCCACACGAGGTTGTCGGCGCCAGTCGACAGCGCCGTGAGCGGCCGCGGCTCTCCTGCGCCGTCGGCGTTCATCGCGTAGATCTGCGTGCCGTTGGACCGGGTGGAGACGAACGCGATGGTCCTGCCGTCCGGCGACCATCGAGCGCCGCCGTCACGGCCGTTCCGAGTGAGATTGCGCGCCTCGCCGGTGGCAATCGTGGCCATCCAGACGTCGCGTGCGATTCGATTGGCGCCCATGTCTGGCACGCCAACCGTGTAGAGCACGCGCGTGCCGTCGGGCGACAGCTGTGGATCGCTGATCCGCGCCATCGCCAAGAGATCTTCCGGCGTCATCGGCCGGCCCGCGGCAACCGCCGAGCTCGCGACGGCGAACGCGACGACGACGCTCGAGGATCGGAACAGCATGAAGCGATGATAACTCGCATCAACGCTCTGCCGGCCGTTCCCGTCTAACGCGCCATGGATAGCCTCATCCAGGACCTCCGCTACACATGGCGCTCGCTTCGCCGTCAGCCGGCGTTCGTGCTCCTGGCCGTCGCGACGCTCGCGCTCGGCATCGGCGCCAACGCCGCGATCTTCACGGTGATCAACGCGGTGCTGCTGCGGCCGCTCGCGTACCCGAACGCCGAACGCGTTGTCGCCATCATGAACCTGTGGCGAAACACCGGCGTGCGCGGAACGGTGTCGGCGCCTGACTTTCATGACTGGCACGACACCGCGCAGTCGTTCGCGGCGATGGCGTACTACGCCGGAGGGGAAACGAGCGTGTCGGTGGAGGGCGCCAGCGACTACGCCACCGCGATGCGCGTCACGCCCGGGTTCTTCGCCGTCTTCGGTGTGAATCCGCAGGCTGGCCGCGTCTTCGAACCGCGTGACGAGACTCCTGGGAGTCCATTCGCCGCCGTCATCGGTCACGAGTTCTGGATGCGGCGATTCGGCGGGCAGCGCAGCGCGATCGGCAGCACCGTCAGCTTCGGCGAGCGGACGTTCACGATCGTGGGCGTCATGCCGCCGGGTTTCCGGAGTCCCGGGCAGACCGATGTCTGGGTTCCCGCGTGGATCATCCCGGAAACGACATCCCGCGCGGCGCACAACTACCGCGTCGTCGGCCGGTTGAAGCAAGGCGTCGGCCTCGAGCAGGCGCAGACCGAGATGACGGCGCTCGCTGCGCGCCTCGAAGCGGAGTACCCGGCGTCGAACGCCACCAAGAGCGCGGCGGTCGTGTCGCTGCAGGATCAGCTCGTGGGCGACACGCGATCCACGCTGTACCTGCTGGTGGCCGCGGTCGCGTTGGTGCTCGTCATTGCGTGTGCGAACGTCGCCAACCTGCTGCTCGCCAGAGCGACCGCTCGATCGAACGAGATCGCCGTTCGCGCGGCCCTGGGGGCGGCCCGCGCGCGGCTTCTCCGACAATTCCTCACCGAAAGCGTCGCGCTCGCGTCGGCCGCTGGTGTGGTTGGTGTGATCCTGGCGCGATGGGGCGTCGCGGCGTTGATTGCCATCGCGCCGCAGACGCTGCCGCGCCTGTCCGAAGTACGCGTCGACGTCCCCGTGTTCGGCTTCGCGCTGGTGGTCGCGATGGTCTCGAGTGTGTTCGTCGGGATGCTGCCGGCACTGCAGGCGTCGCGCGCCAACCTGAACACGTCGCTGCGCCATGGCGGACGAGGAAGCGTTCTCGGTGGCGGAGGCTCGCGGCTGCGCGCGTCGCTCGTCGTCGCCGAGATGGCGCTTGCCGTTGCGTTGGTCGTTGGGGCGTCGCTGCTGATTCGGAGCTTCCTGGCCCTCGGCGACGTGGATCTCGGCTTCGAGACCGATCGGCTCCTCGTGTTGGAGACAAGCGTCCCGTCGCTCGACGCCGCGGGCGCACGGCGTGCGACGGCGTTCTACGAACAGCTGCTGCCGCGGCTGGCCGACATGCCGGGAGTCAAGGCGGTCGCCGCGGCGCGCGGTCTGCCCGCCGCCCGCTCGCGCTTCGGCCACGAATCGAACGGCGGGTACTGGCTGGAAGGCGGCGACGATCCGCGGACCGCTGGAGTGCGGCTGCCGCAAGCAAGCTTCACGGTCGTGACCCCGAACTTCTTCAGAACGATGGCGATCCCTCTGCAGCGTGGACGCGACTTCTCGGCGCGCGACCGAGACACGGCACCGTTTGTCGCGATCGTCAACGAAGCTCTCGTGCGCCAGGCATTCGGCGACGCCGATCCGATTGGGCGCCGCATCGCGTGCGGGCTCGATTCGAGCGAGTTCATGACGATCGTCGGCGTCGTCGGCAACGTCCGCTCGCGCGATCCGTCGCGCAGTCCAGCCCCCGAGATCTACATGCCGTTTCTGCAGCATCAGCGCACCGCGACCGCGCTCGCGATCATCGCGCGAACGGCCGCGGATCCGATGGGCGTGGCCACCGCGTTTCGCGACGCCATCCGCGCCGCCAACCCGAACGTGCCGGTTCGGGCGACAACGATGACCGAGGTGCTGGCAACGGCAGTGGCGACACCGCGCTTTCGAACGCTGCTCGTCGGGATTTTCGCGGCGCTGGCGCTTGCCCTGGCGATGGCGGGCGTCTACGGCGTGATGGCCTATGCGGTCTCGAGGCGGACGTCCGAGATCGGCGTGCGGATCGCGATGGGCGCGAGCCGTCCGGCGATTCTGGGGCTGGTGCTTCGCCAGGGACTCCGGCTTGCGGCCGCCGGCATCGCCATCGGATCCGCGCTCGCGTTCGCGCTCGGCCAGGCGCTGCGGGGCATGCTGTTCGCCGTCGCGCCGACAGATCCTGTCGTGTTTGGCGGTGTTCCCCTGCTGCTGCTCGCGACTGCAGCGGCAGCGATCGCGGTTCCTGCTCTGCGCGCGTCGCGCATCGATCCGATTCAGGCGCTGCGAATGGAATAGCGGTCTGTGTGAACTCGGGCGTACAATTCTGCCGCCATGACCAAGCCTCAATACCGGTTGGTGTCGAACGCGCCCGATGATGATGACGAAGGGCGGATGGGATTCCTCGAGCACCTGGATGAGCTGCGGCAGCGGCTCATTCGCGCCTGCATCGCGCTTGGGGCGGGGATGCTCGTTGCGTTTCTCTTCGTGGATCGCATCGCGAATTTCGTGCTCGCGCCCACGCTGCGCATTCTTCCTCCAGGCACCGACCTGATCGCCACCAAACCCGGGGAAACGTTCTCGTTTTACCTGAACGTCGCACTCATTGGCGGGGTGGTGCTCGCGGCGCCCTTCATCATGTATCAGGTCTGGCGTTTCATCGCGCCCGGGCTGTATGCCAAAGAAAAGAAGCTCGTGATCCCGTTCGTAGCGCTCACCACGCTCGGCACCATCGGCGGTGTGCTGTTCACCCATTACGTGATGTTCCCTGCGATGATGTCGTTCTTCGCGACGTTCAGCGCCGGCCGCTTGAAGTTTCTTCCTCGCCTCGAGGACACGTTCGATCTGTATCTCAACATGCTGCTTGGGATGGTCGTCGTGTTCCAGATCCCGACCGTCGTGCTGTTCCTCGCGAAGATGGGCGTCGTCACGGCCCGCCTGTTGTGGCGACACTTCAAGCACGCGATTCTGCTGATATTCGTCGCTGCGGCCCTGTTGACGCCGTCAACAGATCCGTGGAACCAGACGGTCTTCGCCGGCCCGATGATCGCGCTGTACCTGATCAGCATCGGCATCGCCTGGATCGTTGGTCTGCGGCGAGACAAGGACGCGGCTGACGAGAGTCCGAAACTCCGGCTGGTGATCGCGGCGACGGTGCTCGAGCAGGCGCGACGAGCGACGATCAGCCGATCGGCTTTGGAGACGGCTCCGTCAGCAGCGTCGCGATCTCGCGGCGGTAGCTCTCGAGCGTCTTGGCCGAATAGCCCTCGTGCGTGAAGCGGATGTTGCCGGCGCGATCGATGAGCGCCGAGCTTGGCATGGCGCGCACGTTGAAGAGACGCGGTGCCACGCCCTTGGGATCGAACAGTACGGTCATTGCAGGCGATCGTCCGGCCAGGAACGCTTCTGCGTCGCGACGCCGTTCGTCGACGTTGATCGCGACGACTTCCAGACCACGCGCGTGCAGCTCGCGGTAGAGGCCGTCAAGCGCCGGAAACGACTCTTTGCACGGCCCGCACCAGCTTGCCCAGAAGTCCACGAGCACGACGCTGCCGCGCAGATCGGCGAGCCGCTTCACGGTCCCGTCCGCCAGGGGCAGGGCGACTGCCGGCGCGCGCCTGCCGGCCGCGACAGCCACGTGCCCGATCGACGCAACGGCGACGACGGCGACCAACCGTACTGACCATTCACGAACGGCCGCGGACCGCATGCTGCTGCTCATGACGTGCGTACCCGCGTCGCTAACTGCGGCGCCGACCTAGGGCCCGTCCGGGAATAACTACGGCCCTCTGACCGCCGATGCATCCCGCGGGGCTCGTTGCTCGTCGCTTACATACGCCCGGTATGCGCGCTCCTCGCGCCTTGGCCGGCGGGCGCCTCGGCGCCCATAGATGCCGCACTTATTCCCGGACGGGCCCTTATGATATCGTTCGCGTCGAGGAGGGTCGATGGGGAAGCTGTTATGGACGCTGCCGCTCGCGGTGGCCGCCTGTGCGCTCGGAGCCGGCTCGGCTGCAGCGCAGGGTGCCACGCCGGCCGTCGAACTCAAAGTCGGCGATCAGGCACCCGACTTCACGCTTCCGGCCACCGATGGCAAGACCTATTCGCTCAGCGGCAATTTGAAGGGGCGTTGGGTCGCGCTGGCGTGGTTTCCGAAAGCATTCACCGCTGGTTGAACCGCCGAGTGCAACTCGCTCCGTGAGAGCGGGGGAATGATTCGGCAGTTCGATACCGCCTATTTCATGATCAGCGTCGACACGCTGGAAGACAACAAAGGCTTCGCCGAAAAAGAGCACGCGGACTTTCCGCTGCTGGCAAATCCCGATAAGAAAGTGGCGCTGGCGTACGGCGTCATCAGCCCCGAGGCACCGCCCGACCGGCAGTTTGCGCGGCGCTGGACGTTCTACATCGACCCGACGGGCAAGATCGCTGCGATCGACAAGGCGGTCAAGCCTGGGTCCTCGGGCGAGGATCTCGTCGCGCATCTCACCGAGCTGAAAGTTCCCAAGAAGAAGTAGGTCTGTCGAATCGGGTGATCGGCAACCGCCGATCGCCCGATAACCCGATCGCCGATTGCCTTCCGAAGCTCAACTGCATCGCGAGCCGTGCACGAAGATAGGCGTCCTGGCTCGTCGGCCGAAGTGTGCCGCGTGGCTGTGGATTGCCGCCTCCGTGGTGCTCGCCGCCGGCTGCGCGCATTCGTCATCCGTGGAGCCAACCAATGTGGGCTCCGGCGCAACTGCGACATGTCCCGCGCCGGTCGTCACGGATTCCCAATCGGGTCAGGCCGTGCCTGTCACCTTCGAGGATCCAAAGGTTGCCGGCGGCACGCAACCGTTCTCGATTAGCTGCTCGCCTGCGTCGGGGAGCGCGTTCCCTCCTGGGACGACGACGGTCAACTGTTCCGGGAGCGATGCGCGGCAGCGCTCCTTCGGCTGCAGCTTCACGGTGAGAGTGATCGGACCGCCGCGGCTCAACGCGACGACGTTCCTGGCATTCGGCGACAGCTTGACGAGCGGTTCCTCGCCGCCAGACCCGGTGGATGCGTATCCACCGCGGCTTCAGTCCAAGCTCAGGGCGCAGTACCCAATCCAGACCATCGTGGTCATCAATGACGGCCGCGCGGGCGAGAATGCGTCGGCGACGGGGCGGACTCGCGTGCAGACCGCGCTCGACATCTACAAGCCCGGCGCGCTGATTCTCATGGAAGGCAGCAACGACCTGCTCGGCGGCAGCGCAGGTGCCACGGCGGCGTTGGCGGCCTTGACCGAGATGGTCCGCGCGGCGAAAAGCCGCAACGTGATTGTGTTTCTCGCCACCCTTCCTCCGCAGCGTCTCAACGGGATTCGCAATGGCGTGGCGCGGATGATCCCCTCGTTCAACGAGAGCGTCAAAGGGATCGCGCAACAGGAAGGCGCGACGCTCGTAGATATCTACGAGGCGATGGGCGGCGATGGCCGGTACATCGGGCCCGACGATCTGCATCCGACGCCGGCCGGCTTCGAGGTGATGGCGAATGCGTTCTTCATGGCCATTCAGCAGAAGCTCGAGCTGCGGGATTAGGAACCCAGTTTCTTCCGGGCGTCGGCCACGTGTTCGCGGTCCATGTCGCCGTCGCCCCAGTGCTGAACGAACCGGCGGTAGTACTCCTTCGCTTTTACGCTGTCGCCCTTGCGCTCGCTGATCTGCCCGAGCAGAAATAGACTGCGGACGAACGGCACCGGCTGCGTCGCGCGGAGCAAGCCGCTCGTGACAATGCGCTCGAGCCGCCGCGCCGCCTGCCCGTCGTCCTTGGCATCGAGAAACGCCGACGCGAGATCGAAGAGGATGTCGGTGTTCGAGTTCCCCGGGCGGGCTCGACCTTCCGCCAGTTTCCATTCGTCGATGGCGGCGGCCGTATCGTGACGATCCGCGGCGAGCGCACCGTTTTGCAGATGTTTCGCAAACTCGCGCAGATCGTCGCTGGGAAGCTGCGCATTGCGCTTCGCGAGCTCCTCGCGCGCCGTCGCCGCTTCCTTCGTATGGCCGAGGCGGATGTGTAGCTGTTCGATCACCGCGAGGCTCTGGTAGCTCAGTGGCCCGATGCCGTTCGCATCCTCGAGCGCGCGCTGCGCGGAGGCGAGCGCCGCGGCGTTCTGTCCCTTGTCCATCAGCAGTCCGGCAATCTGCAGGCGCGGACCGGCAGTTTGCACCGAGCCTCGCGAGCCGAGCGTGGCGATCGCCTGATCGAGGAGCTTCAGTGCGTCGGCCGAACGGCCTTGATACAGGCGCTGGTTCGCCGTGCTGGTCAGCGCGGTGGCCTTCCAGAGCGGATCGCTCGCCTCTCTCAGCTGCGCGTTGATCGCCTCCACCTCGTCCCATCGATCCGTGACGACGTACACCGGGCGTTTCGACGCCAGGAACGAGACGTCGCCGGGCGCCAGCGCGATCGCCTTGTCATAGGCGCCCAGTGCTTCATCGTACTTGCCCCAGACTGCGAGAAGGTCCCCCAGCCCGCGATAGCCCTGCGCCACGGTCGGGTTGGCGTCCAAATACTCGCGCAGCACCTCGTACGCTTTGTCGAACTGCCCGAGATTGCGGTACACGGCTGCCAGGTTCGTGTAGGTCGTCGGGTACGCCATCTTCCGCCGGCGCAACTCTTCGTAGAGCGGCACCGCGTCGGATTCCCTGCCCAACTGGCTGTAGAGGAGCGCGAGGTTGTGTCGCGCGGATGCGAAATCGGGATAGAGATCGATGGCCGTCTTGTAGGACTGGATCGCCTTGCCGAACCCGTCGGCCTTGTTGCTGTAGTAGTAGCCCTCGATGTAGTAGCGCTCACGCGGCGATAGGCGATTGAGATGTTCGATCGCTCGCTTCGAATATTCCTCGCGCTTCAGCGGATGGCCAAGGTTGCTTTCGACGACGGCCAGCTTCGTCAGCGCCATCGCGAACGTCGGGTCCGTGGCGACGGCCTTCTCGAGCAGTGGCAACGCCTCGAGCTCGCGCGCGCGGTTGTGCAGATCGATGCCTTCGACATAGTACCGGTACGCTTCGATCGACGACGTGCTGACGTCCTTGAGGTCGCGATCGAGCGAGAGCGGCGGCGACGAGTTGTCGGCGGCAGCGGTCGGCGGATTGATGAGCGTTTTGGTGAGATTCGGGTTGCCGCCGGGGGCGAACTTCGCCTTGATGCGCCGCGTCAGATCGTCCACCGAGCCGAGCAGGCTCGACTCGTTCAACGCATCGGCTCGTTCCGCCGTGACGATTTTTCCGCTGGCGGCCTCTTGCAGCTTGACGTTGATGCGAATCGTGTCGCCAGCCTTGACGTAGCTGCCGAGCAGGACCGTCCGCACGCCGGCGCGCTTCGCAAGCTCCTGCACGGTGTCGAATGAAATCTGGCGATCGTCCTGCCGCCGCATCGACGTGAGGATCTGCACCAGCCGATCGGTGCCGAGCACCTCGACGTCGGGCGACTGCGACAGATCGGTAACCAGCATGTCGGTCAGACCGGTGCGCAGCCAGTCGAGCTGCGGGTTGCCAGTGTTGTTCTCGAAATACAGCACCGCTACCGACGGTTTGTCGCCGCGCGCCACTCCCGGCGGCGCCTGTCCGCGCCTCCACAACATGAAAGCGCCGAGACTCGCGATGATCAGGACGGTGGCAGCGAGAGCCGCGACGATTCGCGGCCAGGGCGCGGTGGCGGGGACGGAGGTTGCCAGGGGGACGGAGGTTGCGGACGATTCGCGCCGAAGCCGCTTGAGATCGCTCAACATGTCGGACGCATGCTGGTAGCGCAGCTGGCGATCTTTTTCGAGCGCCTTGTTGATGATCCGCTCGAGCTCGATCGGCACCGCGGGATTAGCGCGCGCCGCCGCGAGCGGCGTCTTACCGAGAATCCCTTCAAAAATGACGGCCGACGTCGTTCCGGTGAACGGCTGCGTGCCCGTGGCCATCTCGTAGAGCACGACGCCAAACGAAAACAGATCGGTGCGTGCATCCAGTTCGAGGCCGCGCGCCTGCTCCGGCGACATGTACGCCACGGTGCCGACAGTGGCGCCGCGTTCGGTGATGTCGGCGGCCACCGTGACGCCGCTGTCGACAGCGAGCTTGTGGTCGCGCGTCGCGAGCTTGGCGAGCCCGAAGTCCAGCACCTTGGCCTGTCCCCGGCTCGTCACGAAGATATTCGCCGGCTTGATATCGCGGTGGACGATGCCGCTCGAGTGCGCCGCGTCGAGTGCGTCGGCGATGTGAATGCCCAGTTCGAGCAGATCGTCGAGCGGCAGCGGCCGCTCGCCGATGTGATGCTTCAGCGTCTCGCCTTCCAGCAGCTCCATGACGATGAACCGCTGGCCGTCGTGCTCGCCGATGTCGAAGAGCGTGCAGATGTGCGAATGGTTGAGCGACGATGCGACGCGCGCCTCGCGCTCGAATCGTTCGACCGATTGCGGATCGCGCGACAGCTCGGGCGGCAGGACTTTGACGGCGACTTGCCGGCCCAGCCGGGTGTCCTCGGCGCGATAGACGATACCCATACCGCCACCGCCGAGCTTTTCGACGATGCGGTAATGCGAAAAGGTCTGGCCGACCACCGCCGGAAATTCTACATCCTAGAGGGGCATCAGCCGTGTTTGAGGCCGGTGCTCTGGATGTGGACCATCTGCCAGCCGTCAGACCGCCGCGCGAAGACAACGGTGAAGCGGTTCTGCGCGAAGCGGCCGATGACGTCGGTTCCCTGGTCGAGCCAGGTGGCGACCGCCATGTTGCCGAACACGCGTGTGCGGATGTCGAGCTGCTGCGACGGTGGGCCCGGTAGACGCGCGTTGGCGCGCATACCAGTGACTAGCTCATCGGCGGTGCGGATGCCGTTTTCGGCCACGCGCATGAGGTCGGTGCCGACGTATTGGCGATAGCGATCCGTGTCCTTACTCCAATACGCTTCGTGCTGGTCGCGAATCGCATGCCGCAGGCCGGCGTCTGCATCCGGCACCGGCGCGGTTGTCGCGATTGGCAGGACAGGAATTGCGCGATCGGGCGCCTTCGGCGAAGAAGGATCGTCATCTTCGACCTGCGCCGTGATGTCGGTGTAATGCGCGCCCACCATCTCCAGACGACCGCCGCTCTGGACCCAGATTCGCGTGAAGTAATCGCTGTGTTGCGTGCCTTTCTCCTGCGACAGCGAGCGTCCGATGACGAGCGCGAGGTCGCCGTAGATGCGGACCTCGACGTCGTCTTCGACACGCCGCGTGCCGCGCGCGTGCCCCGAGTCGACGGCGTCCACACGGTCTTTCTTGGACAAGAGCTCACCGGTCCGATCGACCATCAGCAAATCGGGTGAGACGAGCTGGCTGTATCGGGACGTGTCGTTTCGCGCAATGGCGTCCGCGCGCTGGCGTTCGGCGGCGACGACCCTCGACTGGTCAAGAGGCGCGTTCGTGCATGCGAACAGCAGCGGCAGGGACGTAGCAAGTACGAGTTGTCTCATCAGTGTCTTCGCGTCCCCGGTCAGTCGCTTGTGTGCCTCCGTGTCGGCGCCCGTCGCGCGACGCGTGGCGGCTGGGATATGAATCATCGTACGCCTCCTGCGCGGTTCGATCAATGTCGAGGGAGGGATCTTCCGAACCTGATGAGGCGGCTGATACAATCCGAAACTTTGACTGTGACTCTACTGCCACTCGTTATTCGCCGAACGTGTGTGGCGATCGGAGCGGCGCTGATGGCGATGACCGTCGGGTGCGCACAATCGCCCGCGGCCTCCCAGCCGAGCGTCACCGGGCCGTCTCCGCGGCCAAGCATCGTCTGTCCCCAGCCGGTTGTGTCTCAGACGCTCAACGGCCAGCCGATTCCGGTAGCGTTCGCGTTCCCGCAGGCGGCCGGCGGCGTGCTCCCACTCTCGTTCGCCTGCTCACCGTCGTCCGGCACGCGGTTTCCGATCGGCTTTACGAACATCGCCTGCACCGTGACCGATGCGTTGAAGGACTCGGTCACCTGCGGCTTCACCGTTCGAGTGCTCGGGCCGCCGCGGTTGTCGTCGACGAATTTC
>Ga0066388_100001469_pt1 | contig 13297 bp, 11 predicted proteins | sample PanSoiMetaGPlot6_FD_64539 | JGI IMG/M metagenome (GOLD analysis project Ga0066388, IMG submission 64539) | Tropical forest soil microbial communities from Panama analyzed to predict greenhouse gas emissions - Panama Soil - Plot 6 (Hybrid Assembly) | ecosystem: Environmental > Terrestrial >... | reverse complement strand
CGGACGCACATCAGCTCGGCGTCCAGCGCGTAGCTGGCCCACATGTCGCGCGGATCGCCCCCGCCCACCTCCCCTCCCCCCTTCCCCGCGTACGGGGCCGGTGCCCGGGTCCGCCCCGGGTCCATGTTGGCCCACACCTGCTGCCGGGCCGAACGCCAGCCGGATGGCTTGCCGTCCCGGAGCGGGGAGTTCGCGAACGCGGCCACCAGCACGGGCCCGATCGCGTGCACCAGCCGCCAGCGGGAGCGGTAGCTGGACGGACTCGCGTCGTCGTGGCCGGCGTCCAGGCAGACCTGGACCGACGCGGTGCCGCACATCATCTGGCGGCCCCACGGGCCCTCGCGGTCGAAGAATTTCTCCATCGCCGCGTACCGCGGCAGATCGAGGAGGCGGCGGGGCGGGCGCAGCGGGTCGAGGCCGTATCCGCAGAGTTCGAGGCCGACCGCCGCGGCCGCGTCACGCAAGGCCGCCAGGTCACGCCCGGTTATCTCGACGAGCTCACCGAGCGTAGCGGCGGGCGCGGAGCTGAGCTCGAGCTGCCCGCCGGGCTCGACCGTGAGCGAGGCACCGGACGGAAGAGAAGGGGATTGATACCTAACGGGCTGGGCTGTTCGCCCCGGGGCACCTTCGGCGCCCGAGTGGGCTTCTGAGAAGACACCGGCGAGGGTGGCGGTTACCTGTTCCGCCCTCACCGGAAGCGCGGGATCGCGGCGATCGCGCACGAGCCACTCGAGCTCGACTCCCACCCGTTCCGGCGGCCCCGTCTTGAAGCAAATCCCGTGGACCTGCGCTTCCGCGTCGGCCTCGGTAAACCGTGCCCCCTTGATCACGATTTCAACACTACCTGACCGATCTCCCCAGGCCCGTCTATTGCGACCCCAGGCGGGTCGCGGTCTGGCGCCTGCCCAGGCCGCGGCGGACTATTCGCCTGGACGCGATTTAGCTCACACTGCTGAACGCGCCGGCCCGGCTGCACTGTGCTGTCTCTCAGGAAGGTTTCAGGTTCGGCTGGTAGCTTGCGGCACACCGCGCGCGACCGTAGATGACGTTCAGTCACGTGTTCAATAACACGCCGTAATGGCCAACATGGCCATTGGCACGTTTCTGCTCTGGCAGGATGGAACTCGATGAAGGCGCCGTCCGTGAAGATACCGCTGCTACCCCGGGGAAAGGCCAGCGAGCCGCCCGGCATCGTGGCTGCCGCGCGCGTGGACCGGCGGACGAAGAACATCACCAAGCGCCTCAACCCGGGTGAGATCGCCATCATCGACCATTCCGACCTGGACCGGGTCAGCGCCGAGGAACTCATCAGGCGCAAGGTCGCGGCCGTGGTCAACGCCTCGGTCAGCATCACCGGGCGTTACCCCAACCTCGGCCCGCAACTGCTGCTCGAGGCGGGCATCCCGGTCGTCGACGGGGTCGGGCCGGACGTCCTGGTCAAGGTCGCAGACGGCACCGTGGTGCGGCTCGACCAGGAGACCCTCTACCTCGGCGACACCGTCGTGGCCAAGGGCACGCCGCTGACCGAGGACCTGGTGCAGGCGGCGATGACCGAGGCCAGGGCCATGATCGGGGTGCAGATCGAGTCGTTCGCCGCGAACACGCTGGAGTTCCTCCAGCGCGAGCACGAGCTGCTCACCCACGGTATCCAGCCTCCCGACATGGACACCGACATGAACGGCAGGCACGTGCTCGTCGTGGTCCGCGGCTACCACTACCGGGAGGACCTGGCCGCCCTGCGGCCCTACATCCGCGAGTACAAGCCGGTGATGGTGGCCGTGGACGGCGGCGCCGACGCGCTGATCGAAGCGGGCTACCAGCCCGACGCCATCTTCGGCGACATGGACTCGGTGTCCGACGAGGCCCTGTGCTGCGGCGCGGAACTCGTGGTGCACGCTTACCCGAACGGCCGCGCGCCCGGGCTGGCCCGGGTGCACGAACTCGGCCTGGACGCGGTCACCATCCCCGCGCCGGGGACGAGCGAGGACGTCGCCCTGCTCGTCGCCGACGCCAAGGGGGCCAGCCTGATCGCGGTCGTCGGCACCCATCACACGCTCGAGGAGTTCCTGGACAAGGGCAGGCCGGGGATGTCGAGCACGTTCATCACGCACCTGCGGGTGGCCGGGAAGCTGGTCAATGCCCGGGGCGTGCACCAGCTGTACCACAGCCGGATCTCCGGCTGGTCACTGCTGGTCCTGGTGCTCGCCGCCGCGGTGACGGTGTTCGTCGCCGTGGTGTTCTCGCCTGCGAGCCCCATCCTGGCCAGGTACTTCGAGGCGACCTGGCATTCCTTCATCTACTGGCTGACCGGGAAACTCTAGTGATCGACTTTCGCTATCACCTGGTCTCCATCGTGGCGGTGTTCCTCGCGCTGGCGATCGGGATCGTGCTCGGCTCCACCGAGCTGCAAGGGCCGGCGTACAACTTCCTCAACCAGACCACCTCCAAGCTGCAGAACGAGCTCGGCCAGGTGACCAGCCAGCGCGACGCGGCCCAGCAGCAGGCCACCGAGGGCGAGATGTACGCCCAGGCGGTCGCGCCGGCGATGCTGCACGGCCTGCTGACCGGGCACCGGCTGCTCATCGTCACCGAGCCGGGCGCCCAGCCCTCGGTGGTCAGTGGGATCAGCAACGCGGCGGCCGCCGCGGGCGCCACCGTCACCGGGCAGATCAACCTGCAGCCCAAGTTCTTCGACAGCAGCGGCACCGCGCAGGACAGCCTGAACCAGACCACCGTGGCCGTGGCCCAGCCGGGCGGGATCCAGCTGGACGGCAGCGCGACCTACCAGCAGCAGGCCGCCCAGGTGATCGCGAGCGAGATCCTCAGCACCACGCCGGGGTCCGCGGCCACCAGGTCCGTCGGCAACCCGGGCACGGATACCAGCAGCGGCGGCGGCACGACCACCAACGCGGAGACGATGCTGCAGGCGTACGCGGCGTCCCAGTTCCTCAGCACCACCGGGCAGCCGGCCACCCCGGCCACGCTGGCCGTCGTGGTGACCCCGCAGAACCCGCCGTCGGACGGCAGCTCGGACCAGCTCGACCAGGTGCTCATCCCGCTCGTCCAGGAGCTGGCGGCGAAGAGCGCGGCCACCGTGGTCGTCGGTTCCTCGACGGGCTCGGGCGCGGGCAGCCCGATCGCTATGCTGCGTTCCAACAACTTGTCCAGCCAGGTGTCCACGGTCGACGACGCCGACCTGGCCGCCGGGCAGACCGCGGCCATGCAGGCGCTCGCGGTGCGGCTAGCCGGCGGCAAGGCCGGGAGCTACGGGTTCACCGCCAACGGCGCGAGCGCTATCGCGCCGACCCCGGCGCCCACCCCGACCGCCTCGGCCAGCACGACGTCCACCTCCCCGACCAAGAAGAAGGCCAGCACATGAGCGGGTCCAGGCAGGCCCTGCGGCTGCTCGCCGCCGGAGCGATCGGCGCTACCGCCGCGGGCGCGGCCCGGGTCGCGTACGCGGCCGCAGGCCGGCGTCCGCCGGGCGGCCCGAAGGTGTGGGCCCGCACCAACCACCGGGGCGAGCCGGTCACTCTGCTCGAGGGGCCGGCCGTCGCGGCCGGCGCGATCGCCGGCGTCCTGGCGCAGGGCTTGCTGGAACGGGGCTTGCTGGAGCGGAGCCTGCTGGGCCAGGGCCTGCTGGACCGGGGGCTGGCGTCCCGGCGGCCGTCCGGCGGCCGTGCGATCGCCGCGCTCGCCGTCGGGGGAGCGGGTGCGGCCGCCTTCGGCGCCTATGACGACCTGGCCGGGTCCGGGGACCGGCGCGGGTTCCGCGGGCATCTCGGCGCGCTCCGGCACGGCGAGGTGACCACCGGCGCGGTGAAGCTGGGCGGCATCGGCGTCACCGGGCTCGTCAGCGCCGCGCTGGCCGGCGGCTCGCCCGCCGACGTGATCGTCAACGCCGGCCTGGTGGCCGGCGGCGCGAACCTGCTGAACCTGTTCGACCTGCGCCCGGGCCGCGCCATCAAGGTCGCGGCCGTCTCCGGCGCACTGCTCGGCGCGGCCGGCCAGCAGGGCGTCGCGGCGCCGCTCGGGGCGGCGCTGGCCCTGCTCCCCGAGGACCTGGGCGAGCGGGCGATGCTCGGCGACGCCGGCGCGAACGCGCTCGGCGCCATGCTCGGCGGCGCGGCGGCCGGACTGCCCCGGCCGGCCAGGATCGCACTGCTCGCCGGGATCGCCGGGCTGACCGCGGCCAGCGAGAAGGTCAGCTTCACCAAGGTGATCGAGCGCACCCCGGCGCTGCACTGGCTGGACATGCTCGGCCGCCGGCCGGCGTCGCCGCGGCCCGCGGTCATGGTCCCGGCCCAGCGTGACGCGGTGGACCTTACCGGGGCGGGTAATCCGGCCCGTTCGGTAGAAAAAAACGACCCCCCGCCGCCACCGGACCAGTGACCCGGCCCGTCGTCGAGCGGGGGAGTGGCGAGGGGGGTCCGGGGGGACGGGTCCCCCCGGACAAACTGTCGCGGGCGGGGGGGATCGGCCGGGCGGCGGTGCTGATCGGCGCGATCACGATGCTCGCCCGGGTCATCGGGTTCGGCCGCCAGGTGGTGTTCGCCCATACCGTCCAGGCCTCGTGCCTGGGCACCGCGTACACCACGGCGAACATGGTGCCCAACATCATCTACGACATCGTGGCGGGCGGCGCCCTCACCGCCGTCGTGGTCCCGGTCCTGGCCGGTCCGGCGCGCGCGGCCGGCGGCGACGACGGGGCGGCGGGCCGCGAGCAGGCCGGCCAGACCTCCGCCGCGCTGCTCACCTGGACCGTGCTGCTGCTCGTCCCGGTCAGCGTGGTGGTGGCGGTCATCGCGCAGCCGCTGGTGTCGGCGCTGCTGGGCGGGACACCCGGCTGCCCGCGGGCCGCCATGGTCTCGCTCAGCGCGCGGATGCTCGTCGTGTTCGCACCGCAGATCCTGCTCTATGGCCTGGCCGTGGTGCTCTACGGCATCTTGCAGTCGCACCGCAGGTTCGCTGCGCCCGCGCTGGCGCCGGTGCTGTCCAGCGTGGTCGTCATCGGTGCCTACTTCTGGTTCGGCGTGGCCGGGCACGGCTACCAGGACCTAAGCCCTTCAGCCCGGCCGGTGCCCGCCCTGGCCTGGATTGTGCTGGCCGTCGGGACCACCGCCGGGGTGGCGGCCCTGGTCGCGACCCCGCTCATCCCGGCCGTCCGGCTCCATCTGCATCTGCGGCCGACCCTGCGTTTCCCGGCCGGGATCGGCACGCGGGTCCGCGCCCTGGCCGCGGCGGGCGTGGCCACGCTCATCGCCCAGGACGCCTCGGTGGTGGTGGTCATCGTGCTGGCCAACTCGCGCGGCGGCAGCGGCGCGCTGGTCCTCTACAGCTTCGCCTGGGCGGTCTTGTTCGTGCCCTACGCCGTGCTGGCCGTGCCGATCGCGACCAGCGCCTTTCCCGAGCTGTCCGCGCACGCCAGTGGATCCGACGTGATCAGCTTCGACGACACCAGCGCCACCTCGACCCGGGCGGTGATGGTCGCGTCCTGGCTGGGCGTGGCCGCGATGGCGGGCACCTGCATCCCGCTGGCCCGGGTGTTCCAGTCCCACGCCGGGCAGGCAGCCGACGCCCGGCAGCTGGCGATCGCGCTGGCCGCGTTCGCGCCCGGGCTGGTCGGGTACGGGCTGACGGCGAACCTGTCCCGGGTGCTCTACGCCGCGGGCCGGAACCGGGCCGCGGCCCTGGCGGTCAGCGGCGGCTGGCTGCTGGTGATCGTGGCGGACCTGCTGATCGTGCCGTTCGTGCCGCACTCGGCGGTGGTGCCGTGGCTCGGGGCAGGCACCGCGATCGGGCTGACCGGCTCGGGCGTCGCGCTGCTGGTCCTGGTCCGGCGGTTCCGCGGGCCGGCCGCGCTGCGCGGCTGCGGCCGCGCCGCGCTGGCGGGCCTGGCCGGCGCGGTGGCCGGGACCGCGGCCGGGCTTGGCGTGGCGTCCGGGATCCGGGTGACCGGCTTCCTGCCCAACGTGGCCGTCACGGTGCTGGCCAGCGCGGCCGTGCTGGCGGCCTTCCTCGCGGTGGTCGCCGCGGCCGACGGAGGCGACCTGCGCTCCGTCCTGCGCAAGGTGGTCCGCGCGTGAAGGTGGTCTTCGTGCTGGGCACCAGTACCGGCGGGACGGCCCGGCACGTCCGGATGCTGGCCGGCGGGGTCGCGGCCCGGGGCGTGACGGCCCAGGTGTTCGGCCCCGCGCAGACCGACAGGGACTTCGGGTTCGGCGACCTGGCGGACGGCCGGCTCTCGTTCACCCCGGTCGAGATCGCGGACCGGCCGCGCGTCCGGCACGACCTGGCCGCCATCCGGCGGCTGCGCCGCCTGATCGCCGCCTGGCGGCCGGACGTGGTGCACGCGCACGGCCTGCGGGCGGGCGCGTTCACCGCTGTCGCCCTGGCGTTCGTCCGGCCGACCGTGTACGACCCGAAGCCCGCCCTGGTCGTCACCGTGCACAACGCGCCCCCCGCGGGCGGCGTCACCGGCGCGATCTACCGGGTGCTCGAGCTGACCGTCGCCCGCAGCGCGGACTCGGTGCTGTGCGTCTCGAAGGACCTGGAGGAACGCATGCGCGCGGCAGGCGCCCGCCGGGTCGGCCGCGCGCTCGTCCCCGCCGGCGATGTCCCGGCCATCAGGGAAGCGCGCGCTCCCCGGCCGCTGCCCGGCGATCCGGCGCCGGACCGTCCGCTGGTGCTCGCGGCGGGCCGGCTGGCGGCCCAGAAGGGGCTCGGCACGTTGCTGAACGCGGCGGCCAGATGGCACGACCTCAAGCCCGAGCCGCTCCTGGTCATCGCGGGCGAAGGCCCGCTCGAGGCCGAACTCAAGGCCCGCGCGGCCACGCTCGGACTCGACGCGCGGTTCCCGGGCCACCGCGACGACATGCCCGCCTTGCTGGACGCGGCCGCGGTGTTCGTGCTGCCGAGCGTGTGGGAGGGCCAGCCGCTCATCCTGCAGGAGGCGCTGCGCGCCGGGGTGCCCATCGTGGCCACCCGCGTCGGCGGTACCCCGGACCTGACCGGCGAGGACGCTGCTCTGCTCGTGCCGCCCGGTGACGCGTCGCGGCTCGCCGAGGCGGTCCGCGCCGTACTCACCGACCCCGCGCTCGCCCTCCGGCTGTGCCGGGCCGCCGCGGACCGCGGCCGCACCCTGCCGGACGAGGACGACGCCGTGGCCGCCGCCCTGGCCGAGTACGGATTCCTCACCCGTACCAGGCGCTGATACCGCCCGAACGGGCGTCGGGCGGCCGGCCGAGGAGCCACTCGAAGAACGGCATGACCACAGCCGGCCGGGCCCCGGCCGGCTGGACGAGCACGGCCCGCACGTGCCAGGACCGCAGCTGGTCCCGCAGCGCCCGCCGCAGGCCCGGTGTCAGCGCCGGGACCTGGCCGTCGGCCAGCCGGGTGAGGGTCTGCCCGGTGAGCGTCTGCCCGGTGAGCGTCTGCTGATCCGTGGCCGGCGTTCCTGTCGTGCCGGGGGCCGGGATCACGAACCGCCCGCCCGGCGACTTGAACCGCATCCCGGCCGCGACCTGGGCCAGCATCGGGATCGCGTCGCCCGACGCCGGGAACGGGTACAGCACCGCGACACTTTCCGGCGGGATCGCCGTGACCAGCGACGATGAGAAGTATCGCGGCACCTGCGTGATCTGCGTCCAGTAGGGCCAGGCGGGTACCAGCGGCAGTAGCGCCAGGCCGGCCAGCGCGGCGCAGGCCGCGGCCGGAGCGCGCGCCGGCCACCGGCGGTCCCGGCGCAGGCGCTCCCGCAGGGCCTCGACGGTGAGCGCGAAGATCACCGCCGCGCCGAGCATCACGTAGAGCGAGTAGCGTGCGGCGATCGTGTTGTCCAGGACCGGGACGTGCGTCAGCACGGCGGCCGGCAGCGGGACCGCCGTCCAGACCCAGTGCCCCACCGTGAGCCGGGAGCCAAGGGACATCACGAACGCGGCGACCGTAGTCAGCGCGGCCACGCGCATCACCGGCCGACGCCAGAGGGCGATCGCGCCGGCGAACAGGAGCACCAGCAGGGGGAGCCCGAGGTACAGGCCGTTCTCGCTGGTGGTGCCGGAGAACGTATCGGCCAGCGGTAGCCAGCCGGACGCCCGGAACCACATGGACGAATCCGGGATCAGCGGCGCGAGAAGGTTCCCCCGGTACAGCGAGGTCTGCTGAACCGGACCGGACACCCGGGCCGGGCCGGCCGTCAGCAGCCACACCGGGTACGCCAGCAGCACGGCGGTGACCGCCGACGCGATGCCTGCGGCGCGCGCGGTCAGCCGCCAGCGCTCCCGCGCCGCGTCCGGCCGGACGGCCGCCCCGATGATCAGGCCGACAGCACCCACGATGACCGTGGAGGCCAGGATCTCGGCCGAGATGAGGAACTGCGCGACGCACAGGCCGCCCAGGGCCAGGCCCCAGGGCCAGGCGCGCCGCGCCCGGCCCGAGGTGATCTGGACCAGGACCAGGAAGATGAGCGGCGGCAGCGGCACGAAGACCAGGTTCAGGTGCGAGCCGCCGTGGGCGGCCAGGTACGGCGAGAAGCCGTAGAGCAGGCCGCCGCCGAACGCGGCCGGGCGCCACCGGATCCAGCGCCGCAGCAGCGCGTAGCCGGCCAGGGCGGAGAGCGGGAACGCCAGGGTGAACCACAAGGTGATGGTGACGAACGCGCCGAACGCCAGCGTCACCGGAGTGCCGAGCACGCCCAGCAGCGGCATGCTGAGGTTGGTCACCCCGTTGACCCCGTACGGGTAGTTGCCCCAGTCGGTGAGCAGCGGGTTGTGCCGGTGAACCACTGCGTAGCCGACCCAGTCCAGGAACCACGCGCCGGTCGCCAGGTCCCCGCCCTTGCCCGCGATGCGGGTCCCGCCCGTGGTCCAGAACCCCCAGTAGGGAACGAGGGAGAGGGCGAAGTAAGCGGCTGCGACCAGGGCATCGAGCAGGGCGTCCGGTCCTATCCGGCGGCGCACTCCCGGGCCAGGCGTTTCGCCGGAGCCCGCGGGAACGGATACCGTCGGCGATGAGCGCCCGGGATGATTCGCGATCGTCACCTCCCCGCGAGGCTGCCCAGGATATCCGCCGGAACCGGTGGCGGCGGCTCTCGCCGCGGCCAGGTGATTACGTGCCGAGCCAGTCGCGGGCGATGTGGCCGGCGAGCTGTTCCAGCAGGGGACCGGGTTGCTCGAGGCAGCGGGTGATATCCGGCTCGATGTCGGCCAGCGCGTAGGCGCGCGCGATACCCGCCGCGCGCAGCTCGCCTGGGGTCAGCGAAGACACGCCGGCCACCGCCACCACCGGCACGTCCGGCACGGCCGCGGCGGCCGCGGCGGCCACTCCGGCCGGCGCCTTGCCGTGCAGTGTCTGGGTGTCGAGCGCGCCCTCGCCGGTGATGATCAGCCGCGCGCCCGGCAGGTGACCGGCGAACGACAGCAGGTCCAGCATCAGCTCGATGCCCGGCCGGGTGGTCGCGCCGAGGAAACCCAGCGCCGCGAAGCCAAGACCGCCCGCCGCGCCGGCCCCGGGCTCGTTCCGCTTGTCGAATCCGAACGACCGCTCGGTCACGTCCGCCCAGCGTGCGAGCCCTTCCTCGAGGTGCGCCACGTCCTGCGGCGAGGCGCCCTTCTGCGGACCGTAGACCGCGGCGGCGCCGCGCGGCCCGAGCAGCGGGTTGTTCACGTCGATGGCCGCGACCACCTCGATACCGGACAAGTCCCTGAGCCGGGTGACGTCGATATGGTCCAGCCGGGCCAGGGCCGCGCCACCCGGCGGGAGTTCGGCCCCCGAGGAATCCACGAGCTTGCCGCCGAGCGCGGTGACCAGGCCCGCGCCGCCGTCGGTGCAGGCCACGCCGCCCAGCCCGAGCATGATCCGCTTCGCGCGCATCCGGACCGCGGCGAGGATGAGCTCCCCGACGCCGCGGCTGGTCGCGGTCAGCGGCGCGGGGACGCCGCCGGGCAGCCTGGTCAGCCCGCAGGCCTGTGCCGACTCGATGATGGCGGTCCCGTCGAGCAGCGCGAAGGAGGCGTTGACCGGGGTGCCGGTCGGTCCGCGGACCCCCATGTCCACGCGGCGGTACCCGGCGGCCTCAGCCGCGTCGACGGTGCCGTCGCCGCCGTCGGCCACCGGAACCTGGACCGTTGTCACCCCCGGGCTGGCCCGGCTGAGCCCGGTGGCCACGTGCGCGGCCACCTGGGCGGCGGTGAGCGTTCCCTTGAACTTGTCCGGGGCGACCACCACGTGGCTCATGTGCCTAATGAGATCATGCGCGCGGCTTCTCGTCACTTGATACGGTTCAGGCCGCCCCGGCCCCAGCGGCTGGTTCAGCCGGCCTCGCCCCAGCGGCGGCGGGCAGCGGTGAGGTCCTGGTCCCGGTTCATCCCCGTTTCAGCAGACGGCCGGCTGGCGCGTCAGCCTCACCGTCGAGCAGCGGCATGCCACGCAGCCACGTCTGCCTGACGCGTCCGGTCAGCGTCCGCCCGGCGTACGGGGTGACCGGATGCCGGTGGTACAGCCGGGCGGGCTCCACCGCGTACGTCTCGTCCGGGTCGAAGGCCACCAGGTCGGCGTCGCCGCCGACGGCCAGCCGTCCCTTGGCCGGCAGGCTGGCCAGCGCGGCCGGGGCCGACGCCATCCACCGGGCCATGTCGTCCAGCGTCCGGCCGCGCCGCCGCGCCACCGTCCACACCGCCGACAGGCCGAGCTGGAGCGACGCGATGCCGCCCCAGGCCGTGCCGAAATCTCCCGAGCCGAAGGACTTCAGCTCGGGCGGGCAGGGCGAGTGATCGGATACCACGCAGTCGATCACGCCCGCCTCCAGCCCGCGCCACAGCGCCTCCCGGTTCACCGAGTCCCTGATCGGCGGGCAGGACTTGAATTCGGTGGCGCCGTCCGGCACCTGCTCGGCCGCGAAGTACAGGTAGTGCGGGCAGGTCTCGGCGCTGAGCCGGATGCCCGCCGCCCTGGCGCCGGAGATCATGGCCACGCACTCGGCCGCGGACAGGTGCACGATGTGCGCCCGGGCCCCGGTGGCGGCCGCGGCCGAGATCACCTTCTCGATCGCGCGGCGCTCGGCGGCCGGCGGCCGGGAGGCCACGAACGAGCCGAAATCCCGGCCGGCCCCCGGCCGTATCTCCTTGATCTCCGCCGCGTCCTCGGCGTGCGCGATCAGCAGCCCGTCCACCTCGGCCAGGGCGCCGAGCGCCGAGCGCAGCCCGGCCGGATCGAGCGGCGGGAACTCCGGCACGCCGGAGTCGAGCAGGAAGCACTTGAACCCGACCACCCCGGCCTCGTGCAGCGGCCGCAGCGAGGCCTCGTTGCCCGGCACCGCCCCGCCCCAGAACGCCACGTCGACCCAGCACTGTCCGGCCGCCGCCGCGCGCTTCTCCTCCAGCGCCGGCACCGAGGTGGTGGGCGGCAGCGAGTTGAGCGGCATGTCGCAGATCGTGGTCACCCCGCCGGCCGCGGCCGCGCGGGTGGCGGTGGCGAACCCCTCCCACTCGGTCCGGCCCGGCTCGTTGACGTGCACGTGGGTGTCGACCAGGCCCGGCAGCAGGGCCAGGTCCCCGAGGTCGACGTCGCGGGCGGCGTCCAGCGGGGCGCCGTAGTCCTCGATGGCCGCGATGGCCTGGCCGCCGACCGCCACCGCCGCGGCCCGGGTGCCGTCCGGCAGCACCGCCCGCCGGGACCGGACCACCAGGTCATACCGCACCGGCCGTCAACCTCCAGCCGAAGCTGGCAGAGCTGTCCGCCGGGTCGGCCGGCTTGTACTCGCAGCCGATCCAGCCGGCGTAGCCCTGCGCGGCGAGCTGCCCGAACAGCGGCTCGAAGTCCAGCTCGCCGGTCCCGGGCGCGCCCCGGTCCGGCACGTCGGCGATCTGGACGTGCGCGATGTCGGCGGCGTCGCGGGCCAGCACCCCGGGCAGGTCCTCGCCCATCTTGCCGAGGTGGTACAGGTCGGCCAGGAAGCCGATATTGGCCACGCCGGCCTGGCCGCGTACCAGGTTGATCACCTCGAGCGCGCGCTGGCTGGACACCAGCGCCGCGCGCGGGTTGTCGTAGGAGTTGATCGCCTCCACGACCACGGTGGCGCCCACTCCCGCCGCGGCCCCGGCGGCCAGCGCCAGGTTCTCCGCGGCCAGCTCGTCCTGCTTCCGGAGGGAAAGGCCGTCCGCGCGGTTGCCGTAGAGCGCGTTGAGGATGGCGCAGCCGGCCCGCCCGGCGATGCCGGCGCAGGCGTCGATGTTGTCCCGGAACGCGGCCGAGCCCTCCGGGAGCGACAGCAGCCCGCGATCGCCGGCCGCCATGTCGCCCGCGGCGAAGTTCAGCAGGGCGAGCTGGACCCCGGCGTCGGCGAGCGCCCCGGTGAAGGCGTCGGCCTCATGGTCCCCAGGGACCGGGGCCGCGAACGGCCACCAGAACTCCACCGCGTCGAAGCCCGCGGCCAGGGCCGCTGCCGGCCGTTTCAGCAGGGGCAACTCGGTGAACAAGATCGAGCAGTTGACGGCGAACCGCAGCCCATACGTCCGCATCGAGGTAGCTACCTGGCCTTTCGTTCGCGCCGTGCCGCCGGAAGGCACATCCGGGGCACATGGCCGAGAGCTGCATCCATGATCGTACTTGTTTCCTGGTCAGTGTCTGGCCACTCGCCCACATACGTGTTCAGGGTGATAGTCGGCGTGGAATGGCCAAGGGCGAGCTGCACCCGCTTGACACTCGCGCCGTCGTGGATGAGCCGAGTGGCGAAGTAGGCGTTCTCCTCCAGGCCCATGATCAGGGGCCGATTCCGATCACCGGATCGGCCCTTGACCTTCCTCGGCGAACCCCGGCGGCTGTCAGGAGGACGGGTCGAAGCCGAGCCTGTTGCAGAACCAGGTGTCATTCCGCGGGTTGTAGATGAACTCGCCGCCGGGCTGCTGCGGACAGGGTGGCTTCCCGTGCTCGTAGATGTCGGGCCTGAGCAGATGCTCGGTGCCGAGGAACGCGCCCGTCGCGAACTCGAACACCAGCAACTCATACGACGGTGCCCTGTCGGCGAAGCCGGGCGTGCCCGGCAGCGGCGGCAGGCCGGTGCCGGGCGGCGCGCAGAGCAACAGCGTCGGGAACAGGCGCGGCTGGATGCAGGTCCACCCGGCCGCCGTTAGCTGGGCCGGCGTCACGCCGTCCGCCGACGCGGGGCCCGCCATGGCCAGCGTTGCGCCTGCGAGTGTCACGGCCAGCGCAGCGGCGGCAATCCGTGACTTGACGCTGATTCGTGGCATTTTCATGATCGCTTTGCTCCCATCGGAGCGCCATGTCGACGCATGGCCCCCCC
>Ga0066388_100001468_pt1 | contig 13303 bp, 13 predicted proteins | sample PanSoiMetaGPlot6_FD_64539 | JGI IMG/M metagenome (GOLD analysis project Ga0066388, IMG submission 64539) | Tropical forest soil microbial communities from Panama analyzed to predict greenhouse gas emissions - Panama Soil - Plot 6 (Hybrid Assembly) | ecosystem: Environmental > Terrestrial >... | reverse complement strand
TAGACGGGATTCACGTCGGCCAGGATCAGGACCTCGATCTCGCCGTCCGACATCGCCTTCACGAGCTTCAACATGTCGGCGTACGAGCTCGCCTTACCCAGGGCAGAGTCCGCGCCGAAGCGTATGGTCTTGCCGACGGCTCCCACGGCCATGTTCAGGAGGTTGACGGCAATCAGCGCATCGCTGCCCTGCGGTCCGGTGGCGGCGGCTCCGCCCGCCAGGGCTACGGCGCCGTCGGCCTGCGCGAAGGCGTGGGCGACGCGCTTGATCGCATCCGCGGAGAGGCCCGAGGATTCCGCCGCCTTGGCGAGATCGGCGTTCTTCACGGCGCCTCGGAGCGAGGCAGCATCGCCTCCCTTCGCGAGGCCCTCGTCGAGGATGACCTTGAGCATCGCGAGCGCGATGACCCCTTCGGTGCCGGGGGCGTTGCGCAGCCACTCGTCGGCGTTCCCGGCTGTCATGGAGAAGCGCGGCTCGATGGCCACGAAGGTGCCGGCCCTTCCACGGCCGAGCGCGTGCATCCGGGCGAACGCGGCCTGGTTCGACACGGCGTTGAGCCACGTCTCGAGGAAGTCCGCGCCGAACGACAGCACGTAGCTCGCATCTTCGATCGCGTAGTGCGGGATGCTGTCGCGGCCGTACGTCGCGCGGTTGGCCGCGCGCAGCGCCTCGTAGCCCAGCGGCTCGTACGCGATGCGCGGCCGGGCGCCGAGCGCGCGCGTCCACTCGTCCATGAGCCGGCCGAGACTGCCTGTCTCGATGCCGGTCACCATCGCGATCTTGCTCCCCTGCCTGGCGCTCACGAGCCCGCGAAGCTTGTCGCCGAGCGCTTTCTCCGCATCGGGCCATGCGGCCGGCTTGCCCGCCACCAGCGCGCCGCGGTACCGGTCGGGGTGATAGAGCGCCTGCAACCCAGCCTGCCCGCGGATGCAGAGAACACCCGCATTCACGGGGTGATCGGGATTCCCTTCGAGCTTGACGACGCGTCCGTCGCGGTTCTTCGCTACGAGACCGCAGCCTGCCGGGCACTCGCGGCACACCGTGGAGAAGTAGGAAGCGACGCCGGGCACGATGTTGTCGGGTGGGACCACGTACGGGATGAGCTTCTGCGGAATGTTCCCCACGAGCTCGGCGGCATCCTGACCGCACCCGCCGGCCGCCACGGCAGCGCCGGACGTGGCAACGATCTTGAAAAACGACCGCCGGTCGATGCCGCTCATGCTGCTCCCCGTGTGACGCCGCCTTCGGGATGGATTCGGCTGCGGAAGAGAGAGGCCATCGGGCGTGCTCGGGCGGTCACAGCAGGCTTACCGACCATCTACGCTCGTGCGCTCCTCGCGCGACAACGCGCTCACAAACCATGCGTACCAGTGTGGCCGGCAAGGGAATCGGGGCATCCCCGATCGCAAACCTTGTGAACGGTATCACGCGAGAAAACCGAGGTCAATAGAGATGTGACGGCTGGAGCTTCAGCGGGCCGACTGGAAGGCTTTGCGGGCGATCCCGGCGGCCTCGTCGAGGTCGGTCGGCCCGTGCGCTAGCGAGACGAACGCAGCTTCGAACTGCGAGGCCGCGAGAAAAACGCCGCCCTCGAGCATCGCGTGGAAGAAGCGGCCATAGCGCCGTGTGTCCGAGCGCTTCGCCGACGCGTAGTCCGTCACGGGCGACTCGGTGAAGAACGCGGTGAGCATCGACCCGACGCGGTTCACCGCCAGCGGGACGTCGGCCGCGCGCGCTCCGTCCACCAGCCCGGCCTGGAGCTTCGCGCCCGCTGCCTCCAGGCGCTCGTAAACACCCGGCTTCTCGAGCGCGCGGAGCGTGGCCAGCCCCGCCGCTACCGCCAGCGGATTGCCCGATAGCGTCCCCGCCTGGTAGACGCCCCCGAGCGGCGCCACCCGCTCCATGATGGCCCGCCCGCCGCCGTAGGCGCCAACCGGCAAGCCGCCACCAATGATCTTGCCGAGACACGTGAGATCAGGACGCACGCCGTAGAGCGCCTGGGCCCCGCCATGGGCCACGCGGAAGCCCGTGATCACCTCGTCGAAGATGAGGAGGGCGCCGTGCGCGTCGCACAGAGTTCGAAGACCTTGCAGGAAGCCCGGCGCCGGGGGCACCACGCCCATGTTCCCGGCGACGGGCTCGACGATGATGGCGGCCACTTCCCGACCCCGGGTGGCCATGACGGCGTCAACCGCCGCCACGTCGTTGAACGGCACCGTGATCGTCAGCGCGGCCAGTGCCGCCGGCACGCCCAGGCTGTCCGGCACGCCGAACGTTGCGCCTCCCGATCCGGCCTTGACGAGCAGGCTGTCGGCGTGGCCGTGGTAGCAGCCCTCGAACTTAATGATCGCGTCGCGACCCGTGGCGCCCCGGGCGAGGCGGATGGCACTCATGGCCGCCTCCGTGCCCGACGACACGAGGCGCACCATTTCCATGGACGGCACCGCGCGCGAGATGAGCTCGGCCATCTCGACCTCGCCCGGCGTGGGCGCACCGTAGCTCGTGCCTCGCCGGAGTGCTTCGCCCACGGCCTCCACCAGCGCCGGCGCGGCGTGGCCCAGGATGAGCGGTCCCCATGAGCCGAGGAAGTCGATGTACGTTCGGCCGTCCACGTCGGTGATGCGGCAGCCCTCGCCGCGCTCGACGAAGAAGGGCCGGCCGCCGACTCCGCGAAAAGCTCGCACCGGGCTGTTGACGCCTCCCGGCATGATCCGCTGGGCCGTCGCGAAGAGCTCATCGGAGCTGGAGTGCGTCATGCGGCTCGACTCATTCTTCCGGCTTCTGCCAGTCGACGGGGAGAAAGTCTCGCTGCGCAGGGTCCCAGCGGAACGCTCCCGCTTCCGCCACGCGGCGCTCCCGAACCGAGACCACCACGTAGGTGGCGTCCGGGTACGCGGGCTCGCCGTTGATCATGGCGTTGTGCTTGTCGGTCGGCGAGAAGTAGGCGCCCGCGTCGATGTGGGTGTGGTAGATGGTCAGCACGCGAAACCCCTCGGCCTCGCGGCGGCCCATGGCGATCAGGTCCTTGGGATCGATGTAGTAGGCGGTGCGCGAGTCCCGCGGGTGTCGTTCGGGATCCTTGGCGTGCAGCTCGTCCTGGATATTGCGGCACGGGAGGAGGAGGCGCTCTCCGGTGCGATCCATCACGACGCCGCAGCACTCGCCCGGATACTCGGCCACCGCCTGGGCGCGAACGCGCGCGTACTCCTCCGGGGTCAGGATCATCGAGCGCGAGTCACGCGCTCCCGCCCCCGGCAAGGGCAGGAATAATCGACACCTCGTCGCCGTCCTTGAGCGATGTCTCCTGTCCCTGCAGCGACTCGATGGCTTCGCTGTTGACGTAGAGATTCACGTGATGGTGGATCTCGCCCGCCTCGTTGCGCACGAGACCTTTGAGGCCGTTGAACCGTCCCTCGAGCTCGTCGAGCAGCCCGCGCACGTTGCGCGCCTCCACCGACACGCGGTCCTTGTTGTTGGTGGCGCGGCGAAACGGGGTCGGAATGTAGACGTCGATGCTCATGACCGTCTCCTTGGGCTCTTACAGCGACACGCTCAGATAGCGCTCGCCAGTATCGCACAGCACCGTCACCACGACCCGGTCCGCGGGCAGGGCTTCGGCCACGCGGCACGCAGCCCAGACATTCGCGCCGGACGAGATGCCCACGAGGAGACCCTCCTCCCGCGCGAGCCGCCGCGCCGTCGCCGTCGCATCTTCGTCGCGTACGAGCATGATCTCGTCGAGCACGGCCCGGTTGAGAATGCCCGGGACGAACGAGGCGCCGATGCCCTGAATCCCCGTTGGCCTCGCGCGGCCGCCCGACAGCACCGGCGAGCGCGCGGGCTCGACGCCGATCACCCGCACGCCGGGGATGCGTTCCTTGAGGATCTCGCCGACGCCCGTCACCGTGCCGCCCGTGCCCACGCCCGCCACGAACACGTGCACACGCTCGTCCGTCGCGTCCAGGATCTCGAGGGCGGTGGCCCGCCGGTGCGCCTCGGGGTTCGCGGGATTCTCGAACTGCTGGGGCATGAAATAGTCCGGGTGCTCGCGCACGAGCTCCTGGGCGGCAAAGACTGCGCCGGTCATCCCCTCCACGGCGGGCGTCAGATGCACCTCCGCCCCGTACCTCGACAGGAGGCGCTGCCGCTCGACGCTCATGTCGTCCGGCATGGTCAGGATGAGCCGGTAGCCGCGCACCGCGCACACCATGGCGAGCCCGATGCCCGTGTTGCCGCTGGTGGGCTCCACGACGGTGGCGCCGGCCTTGAGCACGCCGCGGCGCTCGGCATCCTCGATCATGCCGACGGCGATTCGGTCTTTGACGCTCCCGCCAGGATTGAGCGATTCCATCTTCGCGAGCACGACGGCGCCGCCGTTCCTGGGCAAGCGGTTGAGTCGCACGAGCGGCGTGCCGCCCACGACTTCCAGCACCGATGCGGCAACTTTTGGTCGAGGGATCGCCATCGCTTTGCGCTGGGTCATGGCGCCTAATCCTATCGGGAACGCTGGTTCCCCGGGAAAAAAAGGTTCAGATGTGGTACATCGGCTTGGCTGACGCGCGCCGCTCCGCGGCGTGTCGCCTGAGGTCTTCGAGCGTCGTGCCGTCAACCACGGTATCGAAGGCGTCCGCCACTGCGCGCCAGAGGTACGCCAGGTCTCCGCCGTGCTCTCCCCGGGCGGACCGTCCTGCCCCTCCGACTCCGGGGCGGCCCTCGACGGCGCGGAGCACGGCTCCGACCGTGACCTGTTCGGGCACCTTGGCAAGACGGTAGCCGCCGGCGGAGCCGCGGCGCGAGTAGAGGAAGCCGGCGCGCTTGAGCCCGAGCAGCACCTGCTCGAGGTAGCGCTGGGGGATGCCCTGCCGCCTGGCGATGTCCTGAATGGGCTGCAGGGTCTCCCCGTCGTCGGTCAGAGCCAGGTCGAGCATCGCCTTGATGGCGTACTCACCCTTGGCGGAGACCGTCACGCGCGCCTCCGCTCCAGGATGCGCGCGACCTCCTTGGCGAAGTACGTGATGATGATATCGGCGCCCGCCCGCCGGATGCCCGTGAGCGCCTCCATCATCGCGGCCTCCTCGTCGAGCCACCCGAGCTGGCCCGCCGCACGCAGCATCGCGTACTCGCCGGACACGGAGTACGCCGCCACGGGCAGGCCGAACTCGCTTTTGACGCGCGAGATGACGTCGAGATAGGGCAGGGCCGGCTTCACCATGACGATGTCGGCGCCTTCGTCCACGTCGAGAGCCACCTCGCGCATGGCCTCGATCGCGTTGGCCGGGTCCATCTGGTACGCACGGCGGTCGCCGAACTGCGGCGTGGAGTCCGCCGCTTCCCGGAACGGCCCGTAGAACGCGGAGGCATACTTGGCCGAGTAGGCCATGATTGGCGTCTCCTGATTGCCGTTCTCGTCGAGCGCCTCCCGGATCGCCGCCACCCGCCCGTCCATCATGTCAGAGGGCGCCACCATGTCGGCGCCGGCGTCGACGTGAGACACCGCGGTGCGCGCGAGCAGGTCGAGCGTGGGGTCGTTCTTGACGCGCCCCTCTTCGACGACGCCGCAGTGCCCATGGCTCGTGTACTCGCACAGGCAAACGTCCGTCACCACGAGGAGATCCGGGATCGTCTCCTTGACCGCGCGCACAGCCTGCTGGATGACGCCGTCGTCCGCGTATGCCTCGCTGCCGCGCGGATCCTTCTCGGCGGGCAGCCCGAACAGCAGCACCGCGGGGATGCCCATCGACGCCGCGTCCTTGCACTCCTTCAGCAGCTCGTCCACGGACAGGCGGAACTGGCCCGGCATCGACGCGATAGGCTCGCGCACGCCGCGGCCGTGGACGGCGAAGAGGGGGTAGATGAGGTCGTCGGTCCTGAGCTGCGTCTCGCGAACCATCCTGCGAAGGAGGGGCGATTCCCGGAGCCGGCGTGGCCTGTACAGTGGAGACGGCATGTGCTGGTGCTCCTTTATCCTCAACATGCTTGCGCATGTTGACCGTGGACCAAGTCAATCCGCTTGCGTGGCGAAGTGCTCGGCGATGGCCCGGGCCAGCGCCGGGATAGTGTACTCCCTCGGAACGATCCGTGTCTCGAGACCCACCTCGCGGGCGGCGGCGCGGGTGACGGGTCCGATGCAGGCCACGGTGATGCCGGTCAGGAGCCGCGCGAGCTCCTCGCGTGTGAAGAGGGCCGCGAAGTGACGCACGGTCGACGAGCTCGTGAACGTCACCACGTCGACCCGGCGCTCGGCGAGCGCCCGGCGAAGCTCCATCGCGTCCTCACCGGCCGGGCGTGTGCAGTAGGCCGGGACTTCGTCCACCTGGGCGCCGGCCGCCTCGAGCTCGCGGACGAGGAGGTCGCGCGTCTCGGCGGCCCGGGCCAGCAGCACGCGCTCGCCGGGACGGATCAGCTCGCGCAGCTTGACGGCCAGCCCCTCTGCCACGTACTCCTCCGGCACCAGCTCCGGCTCGAGGCTCAGACTCCGGAGCGCCTCTGCCGTCGCTGGGCCAATGGCGGCCAGCCGCCGACCCTCCAGAGCCCTGGCCGTCCGGCCCCGATCCTCGAGCCGGCGCCGCGTCATCTCGACTCCGTTGACGCTGGTGAACACCGCCCACTGGTAGCCGTCGAGCGCGTCGAGCGCCCGATCTAGGGGTCCCCACGACGCCGGCGGCTCGATGACGATGGTCGGGACCAGCAGCACGCGCGCGCCGGCACCTTCGAGCAGGTGCGTGAAGGACTGCGCCTGTGCGCGGGGCCGCGTCACGACCACGACCCGGCCGTCCAGCGGCCTCGCAGGCGCCACCGCGGTCATGCAGGCCCCTTCGCGGCAAGGATGGCTCCGGCTCCGCGCGCGAGGAGATCGTCGGCGAGGCGCGCGCCAACGGCCTCCGCCCGATCCACGAGCCCGTCACCCTGGCCGCGAATCAGCGTCCGGCCATCGACGCTGGCCACGAGCCCATCCAGGAAGAGCTGCCCGCCCTCGACCTTTGCGAGCCCGGCCACCGGCGTGTGGCACCCCGCACCCAGTCCGCGCAGGAAGGCGCGCTCGGCGAGGGACTCAGCCCGCGCGGCGGGATCGTCGAGACGCTGGAGCGTGCGGAGCACGGCGCCATCATTCACCCGCACCTCGACAGCCAGTGTGCCCTGCCCGACGGCGGGCAAGAACTCGCGCGCCTCCAGCACGTGGGCGCGTTCCGGCTTGATCCCCAGACGCTCGAGCCCCACCAACGCCATGACCAGCGCGTCGCAGAGCCCTTCCTCGAGCTTCCGGAGCCTCGTGTCCACGTTGCCCCGTATCGGCTCGATCATGAGGTCCGGGCGGCGGGCCAGCAGCAGCGCGCGCCGCCTCAGGCTCGACGTGGCCACGCGGGCACCATGCGGCAGGTCGTCGAGACCGCCGCCCGTCCGTGTCAGGAGCACGTCGCGCACGTCGCCGCGGGACGGAAAGGCCGCCAGCTCGAGCCCGTCGGGCAGGAGCGCGGGCATGTCCTTGAGGCTGTGTACGCCTGCGTCGACGCGGCCGGCGACAATGGCTTCCTCGATCTCCTTGACGAAGAGCGCCTTGCCGCCGAAGTCCGCGAGGGCGACGTCTGCAAGGCGGTCGCCCGAGGTGCGGATGGTGATGAGCTCGATCTCCACGCCGTGCGCCCGGAGCGCGCCCGCCACCAGGCCGGCCTGCGCCATGGCGAGGCGGCTGCCGCGGGTACCGAACCGGATTTTCACGGCTCCGGCCCGCCGCGGCTCTTTCCGCCGAGGCCGAACAGCTCGGAGATGACCTCGATCCATCGCCGGCCATGTCCGGCCTTCGAGGAGTCGCGGAGCTTGACGGTGGGCGCGTGGAGAACCTTGTTCACGATGCCCTGCGAGAGGGCCTCGAGGGCCTGCCTCGTGGCGTCGTCGGCGCCGGGCAGCCGCCCGAGCGCCCGGGCCAGCTCGGCCTGGCGAATCTCCTCGAGCTTTTCCCGAAGCGACACGATGGTCGGCACGACCTCGAGGCTGCGGAGCCGGTCGGCGAACTTCGTGACCTCGCGCTCTACGAGGGCCTCCGCTCGCTGCGCCTCGCGCATCCGCTCGCGAAGATTGGTCTCGACCACGGAGCGGAGATCGTCCACGTCGTACACGAACACGCCGTCGAGGTCGTTGACCTCCGCCGCCACATTGCGGGGCACCGCGATGTCGATGAAGAAGAGCGGCCGGCCCCGACGCCCGTGGATGGCCTGCGCGGCGTCGGCCATGGTCACGATGGGCTCCGTCGCCGCCGTGGACGTGATGACGATGTCGACCTGGGCCATCACGGCGAAGAGCTCCTCGAACGGCACGGCGGTGCCGGACAGCTCCCGCGCGAGCTCCTGGGCGCGGCTCGACGTGCGGTTGGCGACATAGACGGGAAGCGTCCCCTGGTCCTGCAGGTGCCTGGCGGCGAGCTCTCCCATCTCGCCCGCCCCGACGAGCAGGACGGAGCGGCCGTCGAGCCCGTCGAAGATCCGGCGCGCGAGCTCGACGGCCGCGAAGGCCACGGACACCGCGTGTCGTCCTACCTCCGTGTCCGAGCGCACGCGCTTCGCCACGGCAAACGCTTGGCTCAGGAGCGAGTGCAGCACAGGCCCCACCGTGCGGCACGACTGCGCCAGCGCGAACGCGTCCTTGACCTGGCCCAGGATCTGCGGCTCGCCGAGGATCATGGAGTCGAGGCTCGACGCGACCCGGAAGGCGTGCTGCACCGCCTCCGGACCGTACTTCGTGTAGAGGAGCGGCTCGAGCGCCGGGAGGCCGATGCCCCGCTGCGAGCCCATGCGACGGAACGCGGCGCTGCGGGCTTCGCCGGGCACGTCGGCCACTCCATAGACCTCGACGCGGTTGCACGTCGAGACGATCATCACCTCCGCGCAGGTCCCGCGGCCCGCCAGATCGCCCAGCACCTCGCGCAGCTTGTCCTCGTCGAGCGCGAGCTGCTCGCGCACCTCGAGCGGCGCCGTGCGGTGGGACAGTCCGGCGACGAACAGCCGCTCGATCACGAGCCGTGCCTGCCCTGGAAGAGAACGCCGGCACCCAGCGTGGCGAGGAGAACGCAGAACCCCACGATGGAGAAGTAGGCGGCGCGCCGCCCGTGCCAGTGGCCGACGACGCGACCGGAGAGCGTGGCCGCGTACACGATCCACATCACGATTGAGAAGAGAGCCAGCGGATCCAGGAGGAGATCCCTACTCCAGGCCCGCCCCGCGCGCGCAAAGCCCAGGGCCAGTCCCACGGTGAGGAAGGGGAACGCCGCCGTCAGCGTGGCCAGCGTGAGGCGGTCGAGCATCTCGAGCGACGGCATCCGGTAGGACAGCGAGCCCGGCCGACGCGTCTTGAGCTGGCGCTCCTGCAGAAGGTACATGAGCGCGCTGCCGAAGTTCAGCACGAGCGCGGCGAGACCCACCAGCACGAGGGCGACATGGACGAGGATCCACGCGCTCGACGCGCGTGGCTCGAGGGCCAGGTCGCGCAGCCCGGTGGGCAGGCCCAGGCCCAGCGCGAGCACGACGGGCAGCACGAAGGCGCCGAGGGCGTGGAGCCCGTGGCGCCGCTCCATCCAGAGATCGACGAAGACCACCACCCACAGCATGACGGACACGAGCTCCGCCAGGGTGAGGACGGGTGCCCGCGCGAGCTCGAAGCCGCGAAGGACGATCGCCACCGTGTGGCAGACCCAGCCGCCCAGGGTCAGCTCCCGCGCGAGGCGGGCGAAGGTATCGCGCCGCCACGCCAGCGACACGAGGGCCGACGTCGCGGCGAGGATGTACGCCGTGAGCGCGACATCGAAGACGACGGCGTTCACGCGGGCGGCCCCTCGCTCGCCTCCGGCAGGAGCTGCGCCAGCGAGGGCGTGGGACGATGATAGCCCGCACGCACCGCGTACCAGTCGAGGTGAGGCGAGGCCCAATCCTCCACCAGCGGGGACGCGGCGTTCCATCGCTCGCGCCGGTCGAGGCCCTTCAGGTAACCCCTGCAGACGCGGCAGGTCCCGACGAAGTAGCCTTGCTCCGCGCCCCTGGCGATGAGCGGCACCATGTCCTTCGCTTGCCGGGCGTCGCAGAACGGGCAGCGGAGGCGCGCCGCCGGCCAGGCACCCCCGCACAGATGGCAGAACAGCTGCATCTTGCCATCCTCCATCAGGTCGCCGCAGGACGGCATGCCGCCGCACCACGGGCAGCACCCTCGATCCCAGACACCCTCGGGCAGCGTACGCATGCGGGAGAACCACGCGTCGAGCGCGGGGCGCAGGCCGGCGTGGGCGAGAAAGCCCGTCAGATAGGCCGGCATGTCGAGCTCGTCCTGAAGGGAGAGCACCCCACCCTTGCCCGAGCTTGGATAGAGGGACGCGGGACTCGCGAGGCCTTCGTCCCAGGCCGCCGCGAACCGTGAGAGCGCCGCGGCTGCAATCCCGTTGACGACGGCCAGCCGCTGCATCAGGGGGCCGAGCAGATGCTCGATGGATTCCGGGGCGATGGACGGCGCAGCGTCGGCCAGGAGCGGAACTTCCCGCTCCCAGCGCTGCCGGCATTCCTCCACTGTCCACCCGAGCGGCGTCACGGTCCGGTCGTCCCAGTCCCGCCAGCCCTGGAGCACGGCGGTCCAGAGCGCGAGCGCGGAGCCCATGGAGCGGCGGCTGGCGAGGATTCCGTCCCACTCGGCGCACAACGCAGCATAGTCAGGCATGGCTCACGCGTGATCAGCTCTCCGGTCGGGCACGACAGCGGTCGGCCGCATGCCCTATCGTGCCACGCCCACCAGCAAAGCCAAAGGCCCCCTTGAGAGCCTCGGGCACGCGCACGCTGCTCAGGCCTTGGCCACCACGATGGCGTGGTCAAGGATGCTGGTCCGCCTAGTCACGCCCATGATCCCCGTATAGCACCCGGAGCAGGAAGAGACCGTGGGGAGGCGCCGTGGGCCCTGATCGGGTCCGGTCGCGCCCGATCAGAAGCTCGGACATCCACGAAGGTGGCTGGGCGCCGCGGCCCACCTCGACCAGGCTTCCGACGATGTTCCTGACCATGTGGTGGAGAAAGCTGTCCGCGGAGAGGACCACCGCGAGCTGATCCCCGCGCGAGACGACCCGGACCGAGCGCACCGTGCAGGTCGGCGTGCGTCCGCGGCCGGGCGCCGCGCAGAAGCACTGGAAATCGTGCTTGCCCCGGACAGACGCCAGGGCATGCCGCATCGCGGAGGCATCGAGTGGAAAGCGCGGATGCCACGCGAATCGCCGCAGGATCGGATGGGCGACACGACCCGCGTCGATCAAATAAAGATAACGCTTGCCCAGCGCCGAGCGTCTCGCGTCGAACCCGGCAGGAGCCTCGCACGCATCGAGGACGCGCACGGCGACAGGCAAGACGGCATTGAGGCCACGTGCGAGCTCTCCGGTCCCGAGGGAGGAGCCAGTGGTGAAGCTCGCCACCTGACGGAGCGCGTGGACACCCGCGTCGGTCCGGCTCGCCCCCGTGACCTTGACCTGCTCACCGAGGATCCGGGCGCAGGCGTCACGCACGAGCCCCTGCACCGTGGGACGATCCGGCTGCACCTGCCAGCCCGCGAAGTCCGTGCCGTCGTACGCGAGAGTCAGGCGCAGCGAACGCAGGGCGCCCTCAGCCGATCAGGAGCTCCGCGATCTGAATGCCGTTCAGTGCGGCGCCCTTCCGGAGCTGATCGCCGACCACCCAGAAGTTGAGGCCGTTGGGCAGCGTCAGATCCTCGCGGATGCGGCCGACGAAGCAGTCGTCCTGCCCCTCGACCGTGACCGGCATGGGATAGCGGTTCTGCGCGGGATCGTCCCAGAGCCTGAGCCCGGGGAAGCCCGAGAAAAGCTCGCGCGCCCGCTCGGGCGTCACAGCGATCTCGGTTTCGGCGTTCACGGCCACGGAATGAGCGGTGAACACGGGCACCCGCACGGTGGTCGGGGACACGGCGAGGTCGGGGGCGTCCAGGATCTTGCGGACCTCGTGGACGAGCTTCATCTCCTCGCCCGTGTAGCCGCGCGCGTCGAACTTGTCGATGTGCGGGATCACGTTGAAGGCGATCTGGTGGAGGAAGTACTTGGGCGTGATCTCCTCCCCGCGGGCCCAGGCGAGCGTCTGGCTCCTGAGCTCCTCCACCCCATTGACGCCGGCGCCTGACACGGCCTGATAGCTCATGGCCACCACGCGGCGCAGGCGGGCCGCGTCGTGGAGCGGCTTGAGCGGCATCACCGTCACGATGGTCGTGCAGTTCGGGCAGGCCACGATCCCCCGGTGACCCTTGATCGCGTGCGCATTCACCTCCGGCACCACGAGGGGCACGGTCGGGTCCATGCGAAACGCGCTCGACTTGTCGACGACCACGGCCCCCGCCCGCACGGCGTGAGGCGCGTACTCCTTCGATTGCGCGGAGCCGGCCGAGAACAGCGCGATGTCCACGCCCTTGAAGGCCTCGGGACCGACCTTGTCGATGCGAAGGGTCTCACCCTTGAACGTGACGGTCTTGCCGACCGACCGCTCGGAGGCGAAGACGCGGAGCGCCTTCACGGGGAACTTCCGCTCGTCGAGAAGCTTGAGCGTGGTCTGCCCCACTGCACCCGTCACACCCACCACCGCTACCGTCACTCCGGAGGCCATGTCTCTACCCTTTCGTTCCGCGTTCAGGAATATGAGCGCTCGACTTCGCCCGCGATCAGATCGCCCATGTCTTTCGTGCCCACCAGGGTGAGGCCGGCCGCGTGGATATCGCGCGTACGATGCCCCTGCTCGAGCACCCGGAGCACCGCCGCGTCGATCCGGTCCGCGTCCGTGCCCATGTTGAGGGAATACCGCAGCAGCATGCCTGCCGACAGGATGGCCGCGATCGGATTGGCGACGCCCTGGCCCGCGATATCGGGAGCGGTGCCGTGTACGGGCTCGTAGAGCGCGACCCGTCCACCCAGGCTCGCCGACGGCAGCATGCCCATGGAGCCGGCCAGGATCGCCGCCTCGTCCGAGAGGATGTCGCCGAAGGTGTTCTCCGTCACGATCGTGTCGAAGTGGGTCGGCTTGTGCACGAGGGCCATGGCGCAGTTGTCCACGAGCACGTGCTCGAGCTGGACCTGGGGATAGTCCTTGCCCACGCGCGTGACCACCTCGCGCCAGAGCTGGGAAACGACCAGCACGTTCGCCTTGTCCACCGACGCCAGGCGCTTCTTGCGCTTCATGGCCACGTCGAACGCCGCGCGCGCTACCCGCTCGATCTCCCGCGAGGTGTAGGCCATGGTGTTGATGGCACGCGTGCCGCCATCGGCGAACTCCTCGCGGCCCCGCGGCTC
>Ga0066388_100001466_pt1 | contig 13305 bp, 13 predicted proteins | sample PanSoiMetaGPlot6_FD_64539 | JGI IMG/M metagenome (GOLD analysis project Ga0066388, IMG submission 64539) | Tropical forest soil microbial communities from Panama analyzed to predict greenhouse gas emissions - Panama Soil - Plot 6 (Hybrid Assembly) | ecosystem: Environmental > Terrestrial >... | reverse complement strand
AAGGCCACGTGGCCGACGCGGGGCAGATGCACGCCGCGTTCGACCGGTGGGCTCAGGAGGTGGCGCCGGGTGCCACCGGCTGGCTCGGCTCGACCGCTGGGGTGACCGAGGACGGCCGGTTCATCGCGCTCGCCCGGTTCGAGTCCGCAGAGGCCGCCCGGCGCAACAGCGACCGGCACGAGCAGGACCAATGGTGGGTCGGCACGTCCAAGCTGCTCACCGGAGAGGCCACCTTCCACGACAGCAGTGACGTCACCCTGGACCTCCACGGCGATCCGGACAGGGCTGGCTTCGTCCAGGTCATCCAGGGCCGCGGCAGCGACCCCGACCGTGCGCGTGAGCTCATGTCGCAAGACTCGGCCGAGTGGGCGGCGTTCCGCCCGGACATCATCGGCAGCGTGGGGGTGGGCCACGAGGCCGGCGCCTACAGCGTGGCGATCTACTTCACCTCCGAGGAGGCGGCGCGCGAGGGTGAACGCAAGGAGCCACCGCCTCGCCTGAAGGCACAGATGGAGGAGATGAACAGCCTCAGCGTCGGAGAGCCCGAGTTCTTCGACCTGAAGCAGCCCTGGCTCTACTCCCCGAAGTAGCCGGGGCGGCGGGCTGTCGCGGAGCCGACTGCGGGGTGCCGCGCAGCCGCACAGCACCCCGCGGTGCGCAGGCCCGCCATTGGAACCCCGACCGATCCCATCAGGCGCGACATGGCGGCGAGGCTCGCGGCCGGCCACCGTCGACGAGTTCGCCGAGCCCTACGACGAGCCAGCCGCGCAGGCCAACGCCGCCCCGGTGCACCTCGAAGCAGCGGTCGACCTCCTCCGGGCGATGCCGGACGACGTCGAGCCCACCCCACCACCCCAGACAGGAGCACCGACGTGACCACCACCGGCACCCACGAGATCGAGATCACCGCCGACGCCGACGTCCCCCTCGTCCGGATCACCCGGGAGTTCGACGCCCCGCCCGCGAAGGTCTTCCGGGCGCACACCGACCCCGAGCTCCTCGTCCAATGGCTCGGGCCCCGCCGCTACGAGATGCGGATCGACCACCACGACTGCCGCACCGGCGGATCGTACCGCTACCTGCACGTCGGCGGCGGCAACGAGTTCGGCTTCCACGGCTGCTTCCACGAGGTGCGTCCCTCGCAGCTCATCGTCCAGACCTTCACCTTCGAAGGCGAACCCGATGGAGTGGCACTGGAGCGCCTGCTCTTCGAGGACCTCGGTGACGGCCGCACCCGCCTGACGTCGACGTCGCTGGTCGACTCGTTCGCCGGGCGCGACGCCTTCCTCGCCAGCGGGATGGAAGACGGCGTCCGCGAGGGCTACGAGCGCCTGGACGACCTGCTCGCCGGCTGACCCCGGGAGGGCTCGCGGACGCCGGCGACGACGGACTGCTGATCGGCGCGAGAGCCAGCGCACGGTCCACGAGGTGGCGAGGGGATCGCCGCGCGAGACGTGGCAGTGCGGCTCGCCGATGCCGGCGCCGGTCGGGCGGCCTGCCTGAGATCCACGTGCTGACCGCGGTGGACGCGGGCGAGCACGCCGTCCGTACCGTCCGGGCCGCCTGCCCGATGTTCCGTGGATTTCGTGGGTGGTTTCGCCCGTTCGCCTGGATCCGGCGCCCCAGTTGTACGTGTACCGTTGCGGGCATCTGTGGTGGGGCTCCGCCGTAAGCGTGCGGACCGGCGGGGAGCGGGCAAGTTGAGCAGGCGCGGTGCACGGCCCGGAGTGGAGTCCGCCGCCGCGCATCTCCGGCAGCTTCTCGGTGCCGGGCCTTGCCGCGACCGGTGGGCACGGCACGCTCGGCGTGTGCAGCCAGGCAAGATCGACTCGCTGGCGGTGGCCCGCGTCCTGGCGGCCCACTCGGCTGACGTGGGCCCAGATGACGACCACGGCTCGCTGCTGCGGCTGCGCCGCGCTGCTGCTGGGGCGATCTCCGGCCAGGCGCTCGGGCCGCGACTGCTCCGCCGTTTCATTCAGGCGTTCGACATCAGCGAGGAGGACGCCAACCACCTCTGGCGGCTCTACAGCAAGGACGACGAGCGCCCGTGGCGCACCCTTGCGCTGCAGGAGTACCACTACCTCGGCGCGGACGGCATCCCGGTGAAGCACCAGACCCGGCACGTGCTGGTCGCCGTCCGCGACGGGGTCGACCGTTATCCCTACAGGTTCGACACCGACCAGCTTTCGGTCAGCATGGTGCGCGGTGGGACGGTGAGCGAGCCCTACCCGACCGGTGATGGCCTGTACGGCGTGGACATCCAGTTCTCGCCGCCGCTCGAGCGGGGCGAGCCGATCGGCTTCGAGTACGACGTGGCCTTTCATTACCGGACTCCGCCGCCGCCGGAGTTCCGCCGTGCCGTGCCGGGCTGGCTAGAAAGCCTCTCTGTCTCCGTGCAGTTTCACTCGGCCCGGCTGCCGCGCTCGATTTGGTGGGCAACCTGGTCCGGCTACCAGCCGGGCAGCCAGATCGTGGACCGGGCCCGAGTGCAGATGGACGCAGACTGCCGGGTCTTCACCCACCTCAGGGACATCGAGGGCGCCGTCGTCGGCTACTACTGGGAGTGGTAGCACCGGCCGGCCGCCGTTGACAGCTGCGCGGCTCGCGCGGGGTCATTCGCTGACGCCGAGCACATCCAGTCCGGGGACATCGAGAAAGTGACGGGCATTTCCGGTGAGCAGCGGCGCTTGATAGTGGACCGCGCAGGCGGCGATCCACAGGTCGTTGCTGTGCTCCCGGTGGGCCAGCGGGTGACCGGCACGCTTGGCATGGGCGCGCAGCCGTGCCCATGTCCGCGGCAGCCGGTCGTCGTAAGGAAGCACGAGGCACCGCCGGATGTAGGCATCCAGCTCGGTGACGCGGCGCTCACCCCACCGGCTCTGGAACGCCCCGAAGTGCATCTCGCCGACCGAGATGAAGGTCAGCATCGGCACGACATGGCGCAGATGGTGCTCGTACCGGGTGGCCTCCGGACGGTTACCGTGAATCCAGGACGCCACGTCCGTGTCGAGGATCAGATACGTCACCGGGACCGCGCGGACATCGTCTCGGCGAAGAACTCGTCGAAGTCCGGAAGTTCCTCGCCGCGCAGCTCGCCCGGGTCCGCCACCGGCCGCACGCCCTGGTCCCGGCACAGCTCGGCCAACCTCCGCCGCGGCCCATCGGCCAGCGGTTGGTCCTCGCCGTCGCCACCAGGGGGCTGCCGCAGGATCGACTCGACGATGTCCGCGGAAGTGATGGCCGCGACCCGGCGGCCATCCGGGTCAGGTAGGTGGTCATACCGATCGCCGCGGCGGCCAGGAGATCGTCCAGCACGCCCGAGCCCATCGGGATCTCGACCTCCTGATTCGCCATGTCCCGCAGGGTAGGTCGACCGCCAGCCCCGACGGTCACGTCGATCCGACCGGACGCATGGCCGGCGGCGATCGACCCGTTGTTGAAGTGGGCAGTGTTGATGGAGAACACGGGCTTCTCGAGCTGAGAGCTGCCGGATGTCATGGCGTTCCGTTCAGAGGGAGAGCTACGTCTTGACGATGTCGCGTAGCATCATGCCTCGAGTCGCCGCTCGTTGTCGAGCGCCTCTCGGCCGAGGGGCGTCGTCCCCCTCCTCCGGCCCGGGCACTCGGTCCGGATGTGGGCGCCGGCAAGGCGGCGGTGGGCGTAAGCCTGCGCGGCCGGGTCGTCCAGCCGGCCGGCGGCGGACAGGGCGGCCTGCCAGGTGGCGGTCAGGTCGTGCCAGTGCCCCCGCCGGTCCAGGAACGTGTAGAGGGTCCAGGCCAGCTGCCAGGTGTGGGTGTCGAACCCGGCCTCGGCGGCCAGTCGGCCAGCGCTTGCCCGTGGTCGATCGGCTCAGACGGCCGCAAGCCGCTGGAAGGCAACCGTCGGAGGCGACCCGCCCGCAGACCTCCGCCTCGAGGGCGGAGGTCTGCCCGATTCGGTGGCCGGCGGCTAGCCGCACCATCCCCATCCGCTGGTGGTGTAGTGCATCGACCCGCGGCGGTCGATGGCCCCCCCGGTGAATCGGACGCAGCTACCCGCGGCGTAGTGGTAGGTCGCGGCGTACCAGGAATAGTTACCGTCGTCGGGAGCTGGGTCGGCATAATCGGCGACTTCCAGCTTGGCGACGGTGCGGTTGGCGGTCCCCGCGAAGGCGACCTTCATCGTCGCGGTGCAGTTCCAGCCGTGGCTGCCGTTCCAGAGTAGGTACACCTTCGCCAGGGTGATCGTCTCTCGCAGGTTGGAATCGTAGTAGGACAGCGTCCGCGGGTTGGCTCCACCCGAGGGGTCGCTACCGAGAATGCTCCAGCTGCTGGAGCTCGTCCCGCTTTCGTTGGCGCAGGCCTGTTGCGGTGTGTACTTGTTCGCTGCCTCCGCGGTGGACGGCAGAACTGCCACGGCGAGCGTGACCGCGGTGGTTGTCAGGATCCAGTGGACAAGACGGTGCATTTGTCCCATCCCTCCGGGTAAATGTGATCGGCCCCCGTGCGGATATTTCGTCCGGTCCGGAAATCGACGTCGTGGCCACGGTAGTGGTCGACCGGTGGCGTTCGACCAGCTGCCGACTAACGTGCGGCCGCTGCATCGCTCCCGCCGCGTCGGGCCGCTGACCTGCGCTGACGCTGCTCTCGCGAGGTGACCTTCCGGATGAAGAAGGTAGAGCGGCAGAATGGTTCGGCAGTCCACAGGGACGTGGCCGATCGCCCCGGGGGTGCTTTGACCAGTGATCGGGGGTCACTCGGAGCGGCGGGCGAGCTGCTCCGCCGGCACCGCCTGCGCGCGGGGTTGACGCAGGACGAGCTGGCTGCCCGCGCTGGCTTGGGCGCGCGTACGTTGCGCGACATAGAGAGCGGCAGGGTCCGTGCGCCACGGGAGAGATCCGTGGCGGCTCTGGCAGCAGCGCTCGCGCTGTCTGACCCCGAGCGACACGAACTGCGGACGATGCTCGGCGCTGTCGACGACGATCGAGTCGTACGCATCGGCGTGCTCGGTCCACTGTCGGTCAGCCGCGCGGGGCTGACCATCGACGCCGGCCCGCCGATGCGACGCGCCTTGCTTGGCTTGCTGGCGTTGCGACTCGGTGCGGCCGTGCCGCGCGAGGAGATCATCGACGTGCTCTGGGGGGAGCGACCCCCGAAGACGTGTGCGACGCTGGTCCACGTCCACATCGGAGGGCTGCGTGACCTCCTCGAGCCGCAACGGGTGCCGCGCTCGATGGGGCGGGCCATCGTGCTCGCCGGAGGTGGTTACCTGCTCGACGAGGAGAGCGTACGGGTCGACCTGGCGCAGTTCGACCAGCTCACCGCGCGTGCCCACCAGGAGATCGACCTGAACGATCCGGCTGGGGCGTTCGACCTGTTCCGGGAGGCACTGAAATGGTGGCGCGGCCCGGTGCTCGCCGATGCCGGTGCCCGACTGCGGCAGCATCCGGACGCGGTCGCCGCCGCGCGGCGACGTGAGACCGCCGCCATGTCCTATGCAGACGTGGCCTTCGAACTCGGGCGCCCGGGCCCGGCGGCGGCGATGCTGCGCGGGTTGGTATGTGAGGAGCCGCTGCACGAGGGTTTGCACGCTCGCCTCATGCTCGCCCTGGCCGGTTCGGGTGAGCACGCAGCCGCGCTGCGGCTGTACGCAGACGTCCGCGATCGGCTGCGCCACGAGCTCGGTACCGAGCCGGGCCCGGAGCTGCGCGCCACACACGTGAGAGTGCTGCGTGGCGAGATCCCCACCACCGAGGCCACACCCGTGGACGACACGATCCAGGTCGCGGGTCGGCCGGACCGGCCGGCACAGCTACCCGCGGATCCGGTCACGTTCGTCGGCCGTCGGGAGCAGCTACACCGGCTCGACGCGCTGCTGGCATCGCGAGCCGCAGGCCGCGCGAACGTCGCAGTGATCTCGGGAACGGCTGGCGTCGGTAAGACTGCACTCGCGGTGCACTGGGCGCACCGGATCCGGGACAGGTTCCCGGACGGGCAGCTCTACGTCGGCCTCCACGGCTTCGCACGGGCTCGGCCCACCCAGCCGATCGAGGCGCTTGCCCACCTGTTGCGCGCCTTTGGCGTGTCTGCCAAGTGGGTTCCGGCCGATGTCGAGGAGGCTGCCGCGCTCTACCGGTCATTGTTGGCCGACCGGCGGGTGCTGGTACTGCTGGACAACGCCAGCACGCCCGAGCAGGTGCGCCCGTTGCTGCCCGGCAGCCCTGGCTGCCTGGTCCTGGTGACCAGCCGAAACCGGATGTCCGGGCTGACCGCCCGCGACGGCGCCCGTCGGTTGTTCCTCGACGTGCTCAGTCCGGACGAAGCCGGCGCGTTGATCGCGCGCATGCTGGGCCCGGACCGGGTGGCAGCCGAACCGGCCGCTGCCGCCGAGCTGGCCCGAGCCTGCGCCCACCTGCCGCTGGCCCTGTGCATCGCCGCCGCGCACCTGGCCGACCACCCGGATCGCGGCATCGCCGAGCAGGTCGCCGAGCTGGGCCGGGACCGGCTGTCGACGCTGGAGCTCGACGACGACCCGGACAGCGCCGTGCGGGCGGCGTTCGACCTTTCGTACCAGACGCTCGACCGTGTGGCACGCCGGCTGTTCCGGCTGCTCGGCCTGGTGCCCGGTCCGGACTTCTGCTGCGACGCGGCCGGGGCGCTGGCTGGCTACCCGCCGCAGCGCTGCGCGCAGGTACTGGACCGGCTCGCCGCCGCCCACCTGGTCAGCCGGCCGGCACCGGGCCGCTATGGCCTGCACGACCTGCTGCGCCAGTACGCGGCTGGCCGCGCCCGACGCGAGGACGGCAGCCGCCAGTGCGCGGCGGCGGTGAACCGGCTGCTGGACTGGTACCTGCATGCCGCCGACGCGGCCGCCAGCCTGCTCTACCCGCACATGCTTCGGCTGGAAATCCGCGCCCTTGGGCGTGCAGTCCCGCTAGCCGGCTTTCGGGACGACACCGCGGCGCTGGCCTGGTTGACCGTCGAGCGAGCGGGTCTGCTCGCAGCGGTGCGGCACGCCGCACGCCACGGACCGTGCTCGGCGGCCTGGCTGCTCGCCGACACACTGCGCGGCTACTTCTGGCGGTCCCGCAACACGGTGGACTGGCTAGCGGCCACCCGCGCCGGCATGAGCGCCGCGGTCGCCGAGGGCGAACTCACTGCCCAGGCCGCCCTCCACCTCAGCCTCGCCATGGCCCACCAATGCATAGGCCAACCCGATGCCGTGATCGAGCACTACACTGCCGCGGCGGACCTCGCCCGGCAGGTGGGCTGGGCCGACGCTCGAGCCGCGAGCGTGGGCAACCTCGGCATCGTGCACGCGGAGATCGGGAATCTGCAGGAAAGCGCCGAATGCCAGCGCCAGGCGCTGCAGCTGTACCGACAGACCGGCCGGCGCGTCGGCGAGGCCAACACGCTGTGCAATCTGGGCGTGGTCTACCGCGAACTCGGTGAGCTCAATCGCTCCGCCGACCACTATATCGAGGCGCTGGCGCTGTTCCAGCAGACCGGCTCCCGCGACGCGGAGGCCACCGCTCTGGACAACCTCGCTCACGTCAAACTCGAGCTGGGCCGTCTCGAGCAGGCCCGCGCACACTGCACCCGCGCGGTCGCCCTGCACAGGCAGACCGGAAACCGGTACGGCGAGGCCGAAGCGCTGCGCACACTGGCCGCCATACAACTCGACGCGGGCAGGCCGGCCGAGGCCCTCGACACCGGCCTCACCGCGCTGAACCTGGCCCGCGACATCGACGAGCGGCGAATCGAGGCCGATATCCACAATACGCTCGGCGCCGTCTATGCCAGCCTCGGCCAGCTGCCGCAGGCCACCGACCACCACCGGAAAGCGCTGCGTCTGGCCGCCGACGTCAACGCCCAACACCCGGAAACCGAGGCCCTGCTCGGGCTCGCCGTCGTGTGCACAGAGGAAAATCAGCACGCTGCGGCAACCGAGCACGCTCAGCAGGCCCTCGCCCTCACCCGCCGGGTGGGCTACCGCCTGCTGCAAGCCCGGGCCCTGACGACCCTCGCCGCCATCGAGCTCGCCACCTGCCAGCACGACCAGGCCACCGACCACGCCCGACAGGCGCTGGTCATCCACCAACAGACCGGCCACCTGCTCGGCGAGGGCCGCACCTTCGTCGTGCTCGGGCACACTTGCCTCGACCGCGCCGACGCCGCTGCCCTCTGGACGCAAGCCCTCGGCATCTTCACCACGGTCGGCGCCGCACCCGACGCCGCCCGAGTGCGCGCCCTGCTCGGCCAATGACCGCGCTACCCGGCGTTGTCGCGTTCAGCCGGACCGGGCAGGCTCGGCTCGACAGCGCGTTGTCGAGGTCGGCACCACCCGCGAGCAGCCCTTCGTCCTGTAGCGCGCCAATACTCGTCATTTCGGAGTTGGCCTGGGCGTTCGCCGTGGGTGTCGGGCCATCCGGCGGCACTCGTCGACGCCGCCGAGGACTAAGGCTGTCCGGACTACGTCTCTCCGCCGAGGTCGACCTCGTAGGCCTCGTAGATCAGGTCTGCTCCGCGCTGCCGATGACGCGCGAGCAGGCCGAGCAGATCTGTACCGCGGTCGCGGATCGTGACCACGTCGCTGTCTGACAACGGGTGATTCACCCGGGTGAGCAGGTCGCCGACGAGATCGACGATCACAGCATGCTCACCGATCAGGCGCTCGACCGCCTTGGACAGCCGTGGCGCAGTCTCGAGAACGTCGCCGTGTAGCCCCTCCGCTCCCTCAGTGACCGCCACGTGCTCGTTGAACTCCGCGGAAAACTCCACGAGCGCAGCATTGACCCGCTCAGCCCACTCACCTACCCGGCCAGGCGCGGGCGCGGCCAGCGCCTGCTCAAGGGTGGCCATCGACTCACACAGCTCGGCGCGTACCCGACGCAGCGTGTCCAATCCCGGATCAGGAGCAAAGACGACCGGTTCCATCGAAGCCTCCAAGTGGCTGTGCTCGATGCTCCCGGCTCGATGCTCCCGCCGTCTACGCTTCACGTCCAGCCCAGCCGGGTCGACGTACACCTGGCCGGTCACCCCTTGCGTCCCACGCCAGCATAGATGATCAAGCGTTCCGGATGGTCGCCGACGTCTTTCGGGGAGTCCGGACGCCACTGCGATGTCCACACCACGCCCGGCTCCACCAGGTCCAGTCCGCTGAAGAACCGCATGATCTCGGCCCGGGTACGCTGCGCGCCCGGGGTGGGTGCCTGGTTCGCCACCCGCTCGATACCGCGTACCTGCTCCTCCGGACTGCTGTCCGCAGTGATGTGGCTGATGGCCACATAGCTGCCCGGACACAGCTCGTCACATAACCGCGTCATGATGCCGTACGGGTCGTCCTGGTCCTGGAGGGCGTGTAGGACCGCCGCCAGGATCAGCCCCACCGGCCGGCCGAAGTCCAGCAGAGCCCGGGTGGCCGGGTGGCCGAGGATGGCCTCCGGCCGGCGCAGATCCTCCCGGATCGCCGTGGCCTGCGTGTTGCCGGCCAGGATCAGTCGACTGTGCGCCACCGCCACCGGGTCGACGTCCACATAGACGACTCGCGCCTCGGGCGCCGACCTCTGGGCGACCTCGTGCACGTTGCCCACCGTCGGGATCCCCGACCCGACGTCGAGGAACTGGCGGATGCCCTCACCGACCATGAACCGCACGGCCCGGTGCAGGAACGCCCGGTTGGCCCGCGCCGCCGCCCGCGTCTGCGGCACCACCGCCTCGAACGCCCGGAGGAACTCGCGGTCGACGGCAAAGTTGTGCGCGCCACCGAGCGCGTAGTCGTAGGCCCGAGCCACGCTCGGCATGCTCAGATCGACACCCTCGGCCCAGTCCGGTCGTCCCGTCACCGCGGGTCCAGAGGCCTCGCCCGCGCCGCCGCCCTCATCACTCGTCATGGCGTTTTCCCCTGCCGAACACCGCTCTAGCAAGCTCACGCGTCAGCCTACGCACGTACGCCATGACCTGCCGTGGAACCGGCTGGTGCAGGCTCACCGGGTCGCTTACCGGGTCCTCGTGTCGGCTGCGGCCGGAGGCTCGTCGTTGACCATGTCGTCGAGAGTGACCTTGTGTGGGTCGGCGGCGAGCTCCTTCTCACCGATGCTGACGTTGTACAGCACGCGGGAGAGGTTCTGCTCGACCAGCTCGGTGACCCAGCGCTGAGTGACTGGGAGAATCACACCGGCGGCTACCTTGTTGGTGGTCAGGATGATCGCCTGTCCTTGCTCCGCCGCATCGCGCAGAAGCTTGCCGGATATGTCCCGCAGGTGGACACGACGGCTTCGGCCGAGCGCTCCCAGCGGGGGAGCCGAGACGTCTCGCGCGACGTCCTCCAGAGTGGTGAACCGCGGGGTGGCCGAGGCCGAATTCTCGGCCGGCGCATCGGCTCCGTCAGTGGCGGCGAGAATGGCCTCCATCTCCTGCTCGCCTCGCTGGACGTTTCGTACGATGCGGGACAGGTTTTGGTCCACGAGTTGCTCGACCCAGTCCCGGCCGATCGGGAAGAGGATGCCGGCCAAGACCCGGTCGTTGGTTATCCCGATGACCTCGTTGTCCTCCGCCGCCCGTTTGAGCGCCGGCCCGGTCAGCTCACGGATCGCCATGGTTCTCATAGGCCTCGGCCTTCCTCCGCTAGCGATGACGGCGGAGAGCCGGCCTGGCGCTTCCCCCTGATGCCCTCCTCTACGACTAGCCAAATTTAGTTGCTCCATCTACGCTTGTCAACAGTTGTCGACGCGCGTCGACGCGCGTCGACAATCTTACGGGTCGGGGTAACGCGGGTGAAGACACGTGGGAGACCGAGACGTGGCAGGAGCAGGAGGTGAGCCGAGCGGCGGTCTCGGGGGGCTGGCCGCCATACTGCGCAGCCTAGGCGGAAGGTCTGACGATTCCGGTGACCGCTCCGGTGACCGCGCATCCGACCCGCCCGCAGCCATGTCGAGCATGTCGATCGTGGGGTCGGCGATGTCGGCATCGCTTCCGGCCGGGACCGGTGGCCGCTACGCCCGAGCCACCGAAAGCCTGCGAGCGGCCGCGAAGTGGCTGCTCGCCGCGCTCGCCGCCGTCGGGGGCATCCTGCTCGCGAGCCTGCAGCTGACCAAGCTGGGCAGCCTCGGCGGCGCGGACTGGCCCCGGCTGGCAACGGCGGTCACCGCTGCCGTCCTCGCCCTCGCCGCAGTCGGCTACATGATCGCCGCAACCTCCCGGATCTTCACCGATGAGTGGGTGACGCTGGCCGACCTCGACGACGAGGCCTTCGACCGGCTCCTACAGGACCCCTCCTCGTCCCGAAAAGCCGCTAGCCGCGCCAAGCTACTCAAAGATGCCCGCGCCAGGATCGACAACGACCGCCAAGAGCTGTACGCCCACATCGCAGTATCCGTACACGACCTGTACCGCGAGCTACGCGAAGCGAACGAGGCGGCCCGAGAGGCGGGCCGAGCAGCCACGTCCGAGGCCGAACTCGCACGGGCCCTCGCGCACGCCAGCCTGGTCCGGGCGGTGGTCAACGAGGTCACCGACTGCGCGAACTACCACCGCACCCGCCTCATCCTGCGCAACCTACGCCCCAGGCTCGCCGCCGCTACCGCGATCACCGTGGCCGCTGTTCTGGTCTTCGCCTACGCAGCCAACTCATGAGACCCCATGAGACCGGCAAGCGGCCGGCAAGGATCCCTACAGTCCCCGCCGCTACAACTCCTCGCCGTCGATCGCCACCACCGAGCCGGACCGAAACTCCGAGCCAGACAGGATGTCGTGCACGATCACCCCCGACGACGCCACCGCCTCATGGTGCGCGCGTGCGAACTCCTTCAACTCCTCATCCTCCATCGGCCGGAACACCGCCACGTGCCCGGAGGACAACGCCCGCGCCGGATACCCGACCGGTGACCCAATCGGCTTGATCAGTGCATGCGGCGCCACGACCGCCCCATCACGGTCGAACAGCTCCCGCTGCAGAGCCCGAGCCAACTGCCGCCGCTCGGCGCCCCCCATCTCCCGGATCGCCTCTCGCGCCCCCACCGTCAGCAAGATCGGATAGCTCGCCATCGTCTCGAACCGCCTTGTTAACCCAATCGCCACATCCCACACAGCCCTTCGTACTATCCAGGGTGCCACCAAACAACGCGTTCTGTACACGTAGGCGCCCAAACCAGCGTCACGGAGTCGCTCGCTCACGCCCCGGGCCGAGACGACGCCCTCCGACTCGCCCGCCCCGGCGCGCGGCACGTCGGGGTGCGCGCCGGCACGCCCTCACCCACTGCACCTCGAGCAACGGAGGCTGGCCGCTCTCGACGCGGCCAGGAGACGGAGTGGCCTGGAGATCTTCCAGTCCGATGTCGATCTTCGAGGTTTGCCCGAGCTACCCGGTTTGCAACCCGCGTCACCGGCGGACCATCCTTGTTCCTGGATCAGCACGACGTCTCCTGGATCAGCACGACCCGGCCCAGGAGCCTGCACCGACAGCGGCGTGGCCCCCCGTTGCCAGCATTTCGTCTCAGACGCCGACGGAGAGCCGAATGATCCATCACCGCTGGACAGCCAGACACACCCGTATCACCTTCATTTCAGTGGGGGTCCTGCTCCTCGTCGTGGCAAACTCTGGCTGCGGCCCCTTGGCAGATGCGCCGTCCGGCGTGTCAGCGCACGCTGCACAATCCGATGATCTCCGTGGTTGTCCAGACCTGAGACGCGCGCAACATGATCCGGTCAGCGGCAAGGACTGCGTGCGGGCGCTCCAGAATGCGCTGCACGACAACGGGTACTCCAACCAGCCGGTGACCGGCACCTTTGCCGAACGGACGGAGGCGAACGTCCTGGACTTCCAGCGCCGCCACAACATCCGCCCAGTCAACGGCATCGCCGGGCCCGAGACCCGGACCGCGCTCCTCGACGGTGGCACGCCGCCCGCCGGCTCGTCGGTCCCTCAGGTCCCGCCAACCGGCTATTCCAGGCACTCCTACTGCGCGGACGGTGCGTGCCATTTCTATCTGCGCCGGGCCACCACCAGCCGATATGCCCAGCGGCTCGACGCACACCCCGCCCTCGGCTCGGCAGTATCGGGCGCGCTTCTCGCGGGTACGTGCCAAGCCCTCCAGGTCATCAAGTCCGCGGCCGTCGTCTGTGGGCTCGTGGGAGGCGGCGTCGCCGACTACGTCGGCAACGAACTCGGCAAGGCGGCCGAGCAGCACGCCTGCCTACGCCTGTCCGTCGGGCTCCTCCCCGGCCGAACCGGGTGGCGGCTACGGCGGCTACTCGAAGCCGCACCGGACAACTCCTGGCGCTGTTCGAACTGACGCACGTCGCCATCTCCTGCTGCCACCCACCGGCC
>Ga0066388_100001465_pt1 | contig 13309 bp, 12 predicted proteins | sample PanSoiMetaGPlot6_FD_64539 | JGI IMG/M metagenome (GOLD analysis project Ga0066388, IMG submission 64539) | Tropical forest soil microbial communities from Panama analyzed to predict greenhouse gas emissions - Panama Soil - Plot 6 (Hybrid Assembly) | ecosystem: Environmental > Terrestrial >... | reverse complement strand
TGGCCGCCGATCCAGTCACGGGCGCCTTGAAGGACGCTGGCAAGGCTGTCGAGACCGGCGCGAAGGACACTGGCAAGGCTGTCGAGACTGGCGCGAAGGACGCTGGAAAAGGTGCAGAGAAACTCGGCAAGGACGCCGCTAAGACCACCGGAGAAGTGGCCAAAGGCGCAGCCAAAGGTACCGCCGACGTGACCAAAGGTGCAGTCAAAGGAACCACCAACGTGGTCAAAGGCGCTGCCCAGGGAGCCACAGCCGCAGGCAAGGGTGCCTTGAAAGGCGCCGAAGCTGCAGGCAAGGGTGCCGCAAAGGGCGTCGAAGCTGCGGGTAAAGGGGTACAGGCAGCAGGCAAAGCAACGGGCAAGGCCGTTGAGGGTGCCGCCAAAGCAACCGGCAAAGCCGCTGAGTCCGCCGGCAAAGCCGTGACGGGCGGCGGCAAGTAGGGCGAGTCGGTCTGGGTAACCCCCAACCCCTACAACAAGACAGCGCGGAGACCCAGCACATATGTTGGGTCTCCTGCTTTTTCAGTTAGCCTGCCGTTCTTCATCAATCCCTTGTCTTCCAGCCAGCGCTCGAACTCAGGAGCCGGGCGCAAACCCATCAGCTCTCTGAGACAGGCCACGTCGTGATAGCTGGTCGACTGATATGACAGCATTACGTCATCACCCATCGGCACGCCCATGAAATAGTTGACCCCAGCAGCAGCCAATAGAATGGTCAGGTTTTCCAGATCATTCTGGTCGGCTTCCATATGATTGGTGTAGCAGGCATCCACTCCCATAGGCACGCCTAACAGCTTGCCCATGAAGTGATCCTCGAGACCGGCACGAATCATCTGGCGGCCGTCAGCCAGGTACTCAGGACCAATAAAGCCAACCACATCGTTGACGAGGAACGGATCGAACAACCTGGCCAGCGCGTAGCAGCGAGCCTCCATGGTGAGCTGATCGGCACCGTTGTGGGAATTTGATGACAGCTCCGCTCCCTGACCGGTTTCGAAATACATGACCTGCGAGCCGGCATTGAAGCATTTCTCTGTGCCCAGCTCCCGCGCCTCACTCAAAACCTCGGACGTAATACCAAATGCGGTATTACCCTTCTCTGAGCCGGCAATGCTTTGAAAGATCAGCCCCGCCGGAGCGCCGCGCTGGATGGCCTTCATCTGGGTGGTCACATGGCTGAGCACGCAATTCTGAGTGGGGAGCTCGAGCTCTCCCATCAAGCGATGCGTAGCATCAAGTACTCTGGCAACTGACTCCGGTGTATCGTGCACGGGATTGATGCCAATCACCGCGTCTCCTATCCCGTAAGACAAGCCCTCGAAAATCGACGCCAGAATGCCATCTACCGAGTCGGCAGGGTGATTCGGTTGAAGCCTGGCCGCCAGCACGCCCTCAAGCCCGATTGTCGTGTTTGCCTTGGCCACCACCCGGCACTTCTTGGCGGCGCGCACGAGGTCCATGTTGGACATCACCTTGGCGACTGCAGCCGCCATCTCACCGGTCAAAGCACGACGAATCGGGGCAACGTCCTCGGTGGTGGTCTGATCGGACAGGAGAAACTCCCGCAATTCGGCCACGGTCCAGGAGTGAATTCGCTTGCAGGCCTGGTCATCGAGCCCGTCGTCAATAAGCCTGGTGACCTCGTCCTCTTCATAGGGCACCACCGGCTCCTGCCTGAGTTGCTTGAGCGTCGTCGCGGCAAGAACCTGCTTAGCAGCCACCCTCTCCATCTCAGAATGTGCGGCAATGCCGGCCAGCTCGTCGCCGGACTTCTGCTCATTGGCCTTGGCCAGGACCTCCTTGAGCGATCCGAAAGAGAATGACTGACCGGCAGCAGTGTATGAGAGCGTCATGATGGGAGTCTCTCCGGTGAGCAGGTGATCGGTACGGCTCTTGGTGCCGACTCGACGCTGACAGGATCCGGCACAATAGTGTACCCTATGTCCCGTCGCATAGCTTTTCCACGCCTTAAACCGGCACGTAGCTGCATGGACCACAACATTCCATCGCCAAAACATCCCGAGCACATTGTCGAGCTGCTCTCCAACACGCCGGCCCGCCTCGGGGTCTGGCGCGCCGGCGCGCGACCACTCACTTCGGTCTGGCTCAAGTTCCGCCAGGATCACGCCGTGGCTCGAGACGCCGTGCACAGCGACCTCAGCCCGGAGTTCCTCAATGACTTCGCCAAACAGAGAGGTTTGCCGGTCGTACAGTCTGAGGTCAACAGCCGCTCTGAGTTTGTCCTCAATCCTCCTCGCGGCAAGCGCGTGACAAAAGAGACCCTTGATCACCTGCGCAGCGTCTGCCCATCGGGCGGCGACGTCGAGATTGTAATCAGCGATGGGTTGTCGGCACGCGCGGTCGAGGAAAATGTCCCCGATCTGATTCCGATGCTCGAGCACGGGCTGGAATTCGAGCACATCACATTCGGATTGCCGGTCGTGGTCAGATTCGGACGCGTTGCAGTCGCAGATCATATTGCTCATGCACTGGGAGCGAAGGTGGCTGTCAACCTGATTGGCGAGCGTCCCGGACTTTCTTCAGTAGGATTGAGTGCCTACATCACCTATAATCCTGGTCCGCACAGCATCAGCTCCGATCGCACTGTCATCTCCAACATTCACGCAGGTGGAACGCCTCCAACCGAAGCCGGTGCCTACATTGTTCAGATCATCAAACGCATTCTCGAACTCAAAGTGTCCGGAGTTCGGCTGCAGGAGCTGAGCTAGTGAGCTGCGTCATGCCTGGGCCGCAGCATGGCGGGACGGTATAAGCGATGAGCTTCGAGTCGAGCATTGTCAGTGCAGGAATCGATGTCGGGACAACCTCGACCCATTTGACTCTGAGCCTGCTTACGCTTTCCAACCGCTCGATACCCAACCAGGCACCGCGATTGGCTGTTTCCCGGCGCAGCATTCTTCACCAGTCACCGGTATATTTCACGCCCCTGGGCGATGATGGGGCAATCGACGCCGAAGGTGTCGCCGCGATCATCGCACGAGAGTACGAGCTGGCTGGCATCGCCAGAACAGATGTCAGATCGGGGGCAGCTATTATCACCGGCGAAAGCGCCCGCCTGAGAAACGCCGAAGAAGTCATACATGCTCTGGCGCACTTGTCCGGTGACTTTGTGGCCGCCAGCGCCGGTCCGCATCTGGAGAGCATTCTCGCTGCCCGAGGTTCGGGGGCAGCGCGCGCATCGCTGGAGCGCCAGAATACCATCTGCAATGTGGACATAGGCGGAGGAACTACAAATATCGCGATCCATAAGAATGGTGAATTGCTAGATACGGCTTGCGTAGGCATTGGCGGGCGATTCATGCGAGTGTCACCCGACCGCGAAGTCCTGGCGATCTCTGACTCTGGCGAGCTATTCTTGGATGGCGTTGCGAAAGTCGTGCGCAAAGGTGATCGCTTGGCCGAAGAGAGGCTGGAGCAATTTGGGGAGCTGCTGGCAGAGGCTATTCTCAGGTGCGTGTTGCCCGGTCGTCCGCCACAGCTTTCTCAACGGCTTCTCACGACCGACCCACTTCGAAACGATTATGCGGTGGATGAATACTGGTTCTCAGGCGGCGTGGCAGAGCTGATGATGTCCCGTCCCGACGACTTGTTGAAATTCGGTGACATGGGCGCCTACCTGGCTATCGGATTGGTGGAATCACTGATCGAGCGACAGGTATCACATCACATTCCTGATTCGCCAATCCGCGCCACTGTTATTGGCGCGGGCCTCCACTCGCTGCAGCTGAGCGGCTCAACCGTGTCGGTCGAGGAGACTACACTGCCACTGAGAAACATCACCATCATCCGGCCATTCGCACATCCGCTGGGTGAGCCTGAACTGAGCGTGAAGATTCGCGACTCCGTGGCCTCCTGTCTGTTCCATCACGACCTCGACTGGTCGCAAGCACCACTTGCCCTGGTGGTTGAGCACATTGCCGACCTGAGCTTCGATATACTCTGTCAGTGGGCGGCTGGGTTGGCATCAGCCTTTAAGGAGCTCCGAGGGCGCGCGCCATTTATCGTGGTCGCCCGACAAGATCTGGCGATGGGGCTCGGCCAGTTGCTGCGCACAGAGTTACCGCATGAAAAAGTGATCGTACTGGATGGCATCTCCTGCGCCGACGGAGACTACATCGACATCGGCGCTCCAATCGCCGGCGGACAGGCCATTCCCGTAGTCGTTAAGAGCCTGGTGTTTCCACATTAGCGCAAGCAAGACCTTCGATGCCTGGCGTAGAACCGTCATGCCGGGCGAAGTCGAGAGTAACTCCCCTAAAAGTCCGGTGTTTCTGCGTTTTTAGAACTGGGCATGAGCCGAGTACGGTTTCCATTGATAATCAGTGGGGTTCCAAGTCCGACCGCAAGTCGATGCCCGTAGGCCAGCTTTATCAAGCAACCGAGAAGGCAAACCCCTTCGTCAAGATTCTCTGAAACTGCAACCCGCACGCGGCTTCGTCGATCAGTTCGGTAACGTGGCAGCCACTTGCGGCATGTTCGGCCACGATCAGTGCAGTGCGTTCATGCGCTGTTCGAGCAGAGAGAGAATCATGTTCTCCTTGGTGAGCTCGGCGCGAAGTCCGTCGATCTGGGTGCGCACGGCATACAATTCGCGCTCTTGTTGCGTGACGGTTACCATGTCGCCCGCCATTCCGGAACTGTCGATCGTTCCTTTGACTCGACGTTCTTCTGCCCAGAGGCTGTTCAAGTGTGCAGCGATGATGTTCCGCCGGCGCATGTGAATGCGATATTGATTTCGAGCCTGTTCCGGCTTCATGGCGTTGATGCTGGCCACGATCTGCGGACTCAATACCGGGCCGGCGCCATCGGAAACGACTTGCGCATTTGCAGCGATGCCGGCAAAGACCTGCATGGCAATGAATAAGAATCCCGGCACGAAAACGTTTCGTTTCATCTGGCTGAACCCGTTGCTGCCCGCCGCCTGTAGATGCGAACACCATGGCTATAGAAAGCCCCCATCATTTTAGAAACTAAAGACGGGATGTCAAGCAGAATTAATGCCGCATCGCGGCTCGTGATTGGCGTGTGGCTGGCTACACCCCAGTTTGCTGTGTTCTAGAAGCGCGGCAGGGAGCCGACTATTAATCACCCCGCCTGGCGTGCCCGCGGGACTCGCAATCGCCTGATGGCGGTGTGCTTCTGGACACTGCCATATTCGACTTCCCAGAGGTCGAGAGCGTGCTGCAGTTTTAGCCAGGCTGCCGGCGACCACCCGACCAGTGACGAACGAGAACGCACCATCAAACGGGCACACAAAAAGGCCCAAGCGGCGAGCTTGGACCTTTTTGTCTCGCCAGATCGGGGACGGATCTGGCTATGGCATCGGAGGCGGAACGCTATTAGTTGTGTCCGGGACCACCGGCGGGGCCGGGGGGATTCCAGTCCCAGCCGGAGCCTGGTCCACCGGCTGGTCCTGGGGGATTGTAATTCCACCATGGGCCGTGTCCTGGGCCGCCTACCGGGCCGGGAGGATTGATGTGCTCACCGGTCGGGATATAGATTTTCCCGGGACCCGGGGGGTTATAGGTCCAGCCTTGTCCGGGGCCGCCTGCCGGGCCGGCTGGGTTTCTGTGCCAGAACTTACCGTGGCCTGGTCCGCCTGCAGGGCCGGGCGGATTGATACCAAAATTGCGATAAACAACTTTGCCGGGACCGGGCGGATTCCAATTCCAGCCGCGTCCGGGGCCGCCTGCCGGGCCCGGAGGATTTCTGTGCCAGAACCTGCCGTGGCCTGGTCCGCCTGCAGGGCCGGGGGGATTGATATGGCGGGACCAAGCTTCCTGAGTGGCAACCGCTCCTGCCGTGACCAGAGCCAGCAGGACACCGGCTACTTTCGTTGACGTCATTTTCATTGGGTTATTCCTCTCCTTTTGTTTACTTGCAGATCCATAATGTGGATGCTTCGGTTGGCGTTTCTTCTCTGCCGACCTCTACTGTGTAAAACGAAAAAACCCTGCCAAGAGTTCAACGTTTTTCCTTAAATCGCATCTAAAGTTTTGGAATCAATCCCCGAGGGTCAGGGCGCCCCCTTCCTCTTTAATAGGAAGAGGATAGGTCAGCCCGGTGCCATCGACCTTCGCGAATGGGGTGAGCGAATGCTGCTGTCGCCGCGCCGTCGTCATGATGTGCTCGACAGTGATACCACGGACGGTGAGCGCGTCAGATAGCAGAGAGCGATGACAGCGCCATGGCACAGCTTCAGCACACATTACGGTCAGGCGCTTGCTACGCGCCATCTCAATGAGCGATTCCACTGCGTCATCAAACTCAGGGGTCTGCATGTAGTCAGCGTATCCCTGAAAGCTGGAATTCTGCCAACCCTTGTTTGGAGAATTCGGGCGCGGGTGGCGCAGTCCGCCCAGCGCCGACATGTGCACATGGTCGATACCGACGGCGTTGAGCGACATAGGCAGCGCGTCAACATTGAAATCCGGATTGCGCCTCGAGCGGGGCACCGTGCGAATATCGACCAGAAGCTCCACACCATGCGCCTTCAACATACCCACAAAGTCGCCGAGCGCCCTGTTGGAATGCCCGATGGTCAAGACAATTGGTTCGGCAGCCTTTGTAGTCATATCTTGCGCATCAGCACATAACCATTACTAATGTAATTCGCTCCGCAGTCGCCAACGCGTCAATCGAAGCGGCAGTTCAATTGAAGCGCTTCGTTCAGTCTGTGCAGATATTGATCTCGTGAAATCAACTGCGCTCCGAAAGTGCGAAGGTGATCGGTCATGTACTGGCAGTCGAGAAGCACGTAGCCACGCTCCTTCAGGCGCTCCACCAAATAAACCAGGCAAACTTTGGAGGCATCCGTGACAAAATGAAACATCGACTCGCCCATAAACGCTCCACCCACACTGACTCCGTACAGTCCACCTGCTAGCTGTCCATTTGAGTATGCCTCCACGCTGTGTGCGATGCCGAGTCGATGCAGCTCCGTATACGAGCGTATAATTGCATCCGAGATCCACGTCGTTTCACGTTCTGCGCACTCGCGAATCACTTGGTCCCATGCGGAATTGGTCCGCAATTCAAAGACACCCTTCCTGTAGGTGCGCAGAAGTCGCCTCGAGGGGCTAAAGGTGTTCAGATCGATTATGCAGCGCGGATCCGGCGAATACCAGCGGATCGCCCCGTCATCTCCGCCCATGGGAAAGATGCCCATGCAGTACGCTTTTACGAGAACATCTGGAGTCAGAATCGAAACCATAGTGTCATCGTGAATATACCGAAAAACGTGCTAAACAAAGGGCGCGGCGCAATCTGATCTTAGCCCATGGGCCACCACCCTGCTTGCTTCACAATCAGGAACTCTCCCTGGCGACGAGGCGTCCTTATCATTTGCGCCGTTGCTCGGCGGCAGGGATAATTCATCGTAATGCCGAACCACAACAGGGAGTACGAACTGTGAAAGTCCTTACAACAGCGATTGCAGGTTTCGTCGTGTTGTCATGCTCACTGCCTCCTGCTCTCGCCAGCAGCGCCGAAGAGAAAACAAGACTTGGCAACCAGCTTCTCGAACGTGGCTACCCGAATGACGCGCTCATCTTTTACGACCAGGCTGTCGATATCAATCCCTCCTACTGGCCTGCCTATCTCAACCGCGGCAAGGCTTTACTGCGGCTCGGGCAAAGGCGTTACGCCATGGACGACTTCAAAAAGACTCTCCAGCTCAATCCTGACGATGCGGAGGCTCGCCGATATTTAGGAAGCGGTCGGCGATCACCAGCAAGCCGCAGTACCAGGCCGCAGACAGCGACAAAAGCCCCACGGGCACAGAAGACGGTGACCAAGGAAGCCTCAAAACCGGGAGCTACTAAGTAATACAGCCCTGTTTCCAGGCTTTACGGTTTGAAATGATCGCAGGCATCCCGCGCTGTGTAAGATAATGTGGCGTGCAGCGCCGGACATCGACTGGCAGGTCGGATGACAGTAATGTTTGGAGCTTCACAACCGGTCCAAAAGAGCAACCGCGCACACGGCCTGCTACATCTACAAATGCGGCACCTCGGAATCAACGGACGGTCAGATGGCGAAACGGGGGTACGGCACAATCATGGCTTCGCACAAACACAATTTGACTGCCATTGGGTTGGCTCTTCTCAATTTTCTATCCCCAGGCTCCAATCAGATGCAGGCAGCTGAGTACCGCCGGTCCGATGTCGAAGCGCAGATCAAGCATCTGTCGAGCGATGATGAATCGACGCGCAAAGAGGCGATCGAGCGATTGGGCAATATGAAATCAGAAGCCAAAGATGCGATTCCCAAATTGATCGAGATATTGCAGTCAGACCCTTCTATCCTCGTGCGCGGTGAAACCGCCTACGCACTGGGAAAAATGGGGCCGGATTCTGAGGTCGCCATACCCCAACTTCTTCGTTCCCTGAAAAGAAAGGAGAAGCTGCAGAAGGGATATGAATCCTTCGAAGGTTGGGAGCGCCACTTTGCTGCGCTCGCCCTCGGCAAACTGGGAAAAAAACCGGATCTGGTCGTGCCGGCCCTCGGTGATGCCCTACAACATGATGAGAATTCCGAGGTCCGTGAGAATGCCGCAGAGGGACTCAAGCACTTCGGACCATTGGCACAGGAAGCTGTGCCGGCTCTGATAAAAGCGATCAAGGAAGACAATGAGCGCGTGCGCTATGAGGCTTGCCACGCACTCGAGGAAATCGGTGGCAGACCGGAAGATGTACCGGCACTGACTGGCTTATTGAGCGATGAAATCGACGATGCACGGGCTGCCGGCGCCAGGGCTCTTGGTGCAGCCGGTGCGCAGGCAGTTCAGGCAGTGCCCAACTTGATTAAGTTGCTCAATGACAAGAACGAATCTACTCGCCGGGAAGCGGCCATTGCCCTCGGCAGCATAGGTCCTGCTGCCAAGGACGCCGTTCCAGCATTGCGAGATGCCCTCAAAAACGAGCACATGCACTTTGCTGCCGCAAGCGCGCTCAAGCATATTGAAGGTCCGCCTCGGCCGGAGCCAGCCCAAAAGTCGGACGACGGTAGCCGTTCACGGCGCAAAGAGAAAGCCTCTGAAGTTGGTTCGACCTCGCATGAGGGAGAGAAGTACGGCGGTCCGATGACCAGGTACTGTAAACAGGTGCAATCGCAGATTCGCAGCAGTTGGACCAATGATCCGAAGCTAGATGAGCCTGCTGAAACCACATTTTCCGTTGATAGCAACGGCATCATTTCGGATGTTGCATCTGAAAAAACAGACAGTGGTACAGAGGAAGCCAAAGCAGCCTGCAAAAGGAAGATTGAAGAACTGAAGAAAGTTGCTGCGCCTCCGTCCGGCGTCAAGCTTCCGCTGAGACTGACGGCCGCGCTGTGTAACAGCGCAGATCAGTTGTCCGTTTACTGGCACGATACAAATTTCCAACCGTTTATGGAAGATCTCCAGAAGCAAATCAAGAGCCGCTGGTCTCCGCCCAAACGAGAAGAAGACAGTCACATAATCGCAAGTTTCAAGGTCTGGCATGACGGCCATGTAACCAATTTGCGCCTTCAACAGGCGTCCGGCTCGCGCACCACTGACGAGGCGGCACTGATGGCCGTAAGACACGCGGCCCCATTCAAGGAATTGCCGGACGGAGCTCCCGAGAATATAGACGTTGAATTCAAGTTTGACTACAACATAATGGCCGATTCACAATGATCACAACCACTCACGCGCCAACGCTCGCGCTCGCGGACAGGAGGCGCGTTCGAGTCATACTACTTCCACTTCATGGACTGGAAGGCATCCATTACGTCTTTGACGTAACGGTCGTACAGATCTTTTGGTGCTTGGTAATAGATCTCCTGCACAAAACGTCCGCTACCATCAGCATCCACGTACACCTCGTAAATGCGATCCCCTGACGTCGTATAGCTACCCTCAACGACCAGTACTCTCTTGCCGCTTATGACTTCTGTTCGGGCGGAAGTAATTGTGAACTGCTCTGACCGGAATGGGGTTTTGAACCTCAGTATTTCCTGAATCGATTCCACTTCGGAATCAGTCAGCTTATGCGTTGCTACTTCAAGCACCGCCCGAAAATAGTTTGCGGCTCGGTCGCTGACCGGCAAACCCCGGTAAAAGAAACAGACGCTGACGTCCTTATCATCGGTTCTGTGGATATCGCGAAACGAGCGCGATCCGATACCAGGATTGGGCACAGGCTCTCCGGCCACCCAGCCTTCGGGGAAGGTCATCCTCTCAATCTGTCCATGGTTTACGATCTCCGCGCCCATTTTCGTGGTGCTATCCATGTCCTCCCTCCTCTTTTTGCTCTTCGACCATCGACTACTCCTGATAGTGGATTTCAGGGGCGTACCCAATCTTCCTACGGAGATATTCCCGGCATTCAGGAATAATAAGATGGTCGAGAACGAGAGGGGCAGCAAGGCCGTGGTTCTGGCTCGGAAGCTTGTGCCGCAACCCGGAGATGCGTAGCATGGGATTGTCCGCGCTCATTCCAACCAGGTCAAGACAAGGGGACGAAAAATGACAGCCGTAGATGAGCAATACAGGTCCGAGTATGGGTGGAGCATAATGCTTCCAGAAAGTTGGGAGCGGCTACCCACCGCTGGAAATGGCACCGCATTGACGATAGCCCCACCGGTGGTATTCGCGTCCTCCAGAGATTGGACGCTGGCACTTACATGGATGGTTGAGTCACACCCGACTCAACCAAAGGTCGTGGAGGCTTTCCTCAATGCCACCATGCTAGAGGGACCGGCAAGTGTGACTGAAGTGCAACCAGTTGTGCAACGCATCTGGCCACCCATTGGTGAAATCACTGAGGCCGAGGTCGCTCAACTCCCTGACGGAAACCGCGCTCTAGAGACGCTCGAAGAATTTGATCAAGGATCCGGCGGTGAATCAAAGAAAGGCTACCAGCTCATCCTGTTAACCAACAGCGGTCCAGGCACTCCTGCATACTTCCAGCGGCTTTGCTTCTATGCCCCAAGCAGAAGCTTCTCGCAGCATATCGAGGTCGTACGCAGGTCTGCACGCTCGTTCCATTACGATCGCGACTTCCAACTTCCAGGGACAGAGGCATCTCAATCGTCGCCAATTGAAGAAGCCTAGAACGTTGGACCGGACTAGTCACTAGTTGCAAGTTCCAGTGACCAGAATCGGCTTGCCGGTGTTGGGATCCGCAATCGGTGTAAACAATGAGTTGGAGCTGGAACCCCAAATCACATACCGGTTATCACCATTTTCCAAAATGGTGACAATACCGTTGATTGGCGCGTCCCAGCCTTCGGGCGCGTGCTGCTTCCACTGTTCAATGGAGGCCTGGTTGACAGATGGATCGACCATCAACCTGAAGCTGCCACGGAAGCCGGGTTTTGGCGGAAGATCCGGGCTAAAAGGTACCTTTTGGGCGAGAGCGTCGGGTGCAGATTCGACTTCCTGCGGTGACTGCGGCAAATGACCGGTTTGCTTGTAATAGTCGCACATAAACTTGCCGGCCAACTCCATGTTTTGAATGGTAACAAAGTCGCCATAACCGGCGGGCAATTGCGCGAGGGTCGCTCGTCCGCCGAAAGCAACCACAAGGAGTGCGCCTGCAGTGCTGATAGCGAGCCGAACGGCGGACATTCTTGTCTTAACCATGAGAGAGAATCCTCTTAAGCTCTTGTTAACTCACTCGGCTGACAAATCGAAGTCTATGTCTGAGAGTCACTTACCCATTCAATCTGTACTTCTCTCTCCCGATTGCAATTCACTTTGTTGTCTACCAACGGCGATGGTGACATCACAGTCCTATATTGCTCCAGGCGCAACTGGACCCCGAAGCGCCTTATAGGGTCCCTTTTGCGCGGTCACCGTATGGAGGATGGCGGCATTCTTCAGAATTCGGCCGTAAGCTGCACGACCGCGTGACTCCTGAGAATGCGCGAGTTGCCTGAGCGAACTCAGGTTGACGATCGCCGACAAAATGGAGAACTGGGAGATAAATGCGCGCTGGCCATTGACAAGCCTTCGCTCTCTCACGTCTCGGCAGGCCACAGCTGGGATTGGATTCACAGTCTGGAAATCCAGCTTGTCGGAACCAGTGATTACGATTTGCTCTCCCGCTCGCAATTCAATTTGTTGCCCACCAACAGCGACCGTGACATCACCAGTGGTACCATCGTGCAAACTAAGGATTGACACATCGCGTCCATTGTTGAAGACAAAAGCAACTGCTCCTTTGCCAATCTTGATTACAGCACTTCCCGCATATGCCGTAGCTCCCTCCTTGCCGGGTGCGAGCAATATGTTATGAGCGTTAACTGCGCGGTCAGTAAACATCAACACAGGCTGTACAAAGCTTACAGGCTTATAGGGGTTGACGTCTGCACAAGTACCCCGAACAATTCGTGTCGCTCGACCGCCCAGCGGTGCCTGCTGTTTGAGCCGCTTCTTCAGCACACCATCATCAGCTGCTTCTTCGTCTGCCGGCGCCTGTGCGGTTTTGAAAGAGCCGTCGAGTCCTGGATTGCCAGGGCTGCCGTCCATGCTGCCTGGTGGTGTTCCACTTCCGGCCGTTCCCCCTCCTCCGCCGGTCACATCGAGCGTCGGATCCGGTGCGACACCAACCTTCACAGAGATGAAGCCACCATTGCCACCGTTACCACCGTTGCCTCCATTCCCTCCATGTCCAGGAACCCCCGCGGTGCCTGGTGCGCCAGCAGTGCCACCAGAGCTGCCTTTGCCTCCTTCTCCGCCTGCTGCTGTAACAACAGTTGTCGTTACGGCGGCAGTGCCGGCAACACTTAGCGTGATTTTTCCTGCCGCACCTCCCGAGCCGCCATTACCGCCCTGACCGCCAGTACTACCAGGAGTGGCACTGCCGCTGAATGCATCACCGCCTTTCCCGCCACCGCTATCGGACGCCGGATCACCTCCATCTCCCCCGCTTGCAGAAAGGCTTTCACTCTTGTAAGCGCCAGTCGATATCTTGACCGTAATCTGCCCGCCCGCACCACCTGAGCCGGTACTACCCCCGGCACCACCACCGCCACCCATCGCGAGGTTAAACGTACCCGCACCACCAGCACCGCCAACTAACAGCCCGCCACCGCCGGCGCCGCCCTTTGCCGAAACGTCACCTAATGTGCTCAATACAGCGGAAGCGTCCGTTACTGCTGTAGCGGAGATCTTGAGAATTCCCCCGGCACCGCCGGCACCACCACTGCCGCCCTGTCCGCCGATGCCGCCGCCGGCTCCTCCCGCTCCACCGGCACCACCGTGGGGATCACTTCCGGCTGTGTTCGGGGCGGCACCGCCCGCACCGCCGTCTGCTCTG
>Ga0066388_100001463_pt1 | contig 13314 bp, 13 predicted proteins | sample PanSoiMetaGPlot6_FD_64539 | JGI IMG/M metagenome (GOLD analysis project Ga0066388, IMG submission 64539) | Tropical forest soil microbial communities from Panama analyzed to predict greenhouse gas emissions - Panama Soil - Plot 6 (Hybrid Assembly) | ecosystem: Environmental > Terrestrial >... | reverse complement strand
AGCAATGGAGTATCGTCGTCGGCTTCGACAACATGTCTGGTCCCATTAACCGTGAAGTCGATCTTGCTCACGACAACGATGGCGACTGCGACTTTGATTCAAGACATGAACGCAGGCGAGCGTGTTCAAACTTCGCCGTGACGTTTAGCGGACAAATCGATAGACATCAACGCCCGCCGAAAAACTTCCGGAACGATTTGAACAAGCGGCCGGGAAATGTTCCTGCTTTTTGTGGCAGACCTTGGAACTGCTGAGCAAACGGCCACTGCTGGCCGCCATGGACCTGACAGGCGCCTGTTGGCACTTTATCGGCGGGCAAATCGATATCGTACGCTGTTCCAGCCGACATGCAGCCCGTCGTGGCGAGTTGATTTGAGATCGAACAAACCGTCGCGTGCTGAATCGCCATAGTCGGCTGAAAGGGTTCGGCTGGATAATGCACTGCCGCCTTGTTCATCACCTGTGTCCACACCGGCAGCGCGAGTGCTGCCCCGTAACCGCGCGAAATAATTGTCGCCGGCTGATCGAATCCAACCCACACACCGCAGGTCAGGGTGCTCGTGTAACCCAGGAACCACGCGTCCTTATAATCGTTCGTGGTACCGGTCTTGCCGGCGGCTGGAAGTCGGAAGCCCAATGACCGGGAATTGGCAGCAGTTCCGCTCGTCAAAACTTCTTCCATTAATTGCGTCGCCATCCAAGCCGCGCCTGGATCAAGTACCGGCACGGTGATATGCGCGGAGCGATAGATCGGTTTGTGATTCGCATCATCAATTCGCTCGATGATGTAAGACTGCTTGCGAATTCCGGCGTTGGGAAAAACAGAATAGGCCGCCGTCAAATCTTTAAGGTCCGTCTCGAACGAACCGATGTAGATCGCCGGACCATGCGGGACATTTTGAGAAATCCCAAGTGTGTTGGAGACTTTTTGAACAGCGTCCAGCCCGGCGAATTGCCCGACGCGCACGCTCATGGTATTGCGCGAATGAATCAGACCATAAGAGCAAGGACGAATTCCGCCGTACGTCCCATCGGAATTTCCAGGTGACCAATTTCCAGCGCCCTCAATTTCACCAGGCTGAATCGGACCGTCGCTGATCGCAGCGCCGGGCAACAGGCCGTGACTGAAAGCGATCGTGTAGACGAACGGCTTGAATGCCGAACCAATCTGGCGGTTTGCCGGAGCCAGTGCCCGATTGAATTTGCTTTGCGCGTAATCACGGCCGCCGACGAGCGCCCGAATTCCACCGCTCGCATTATCAATTACAACCACTGCGCCTTGCAGATAAGGCATGGCCGAATCCCCTTCCCCATTTTCAGGCGGATGATAGGTCGCTTTCACCGCATGATGAAAATTCGATTGATGTTCGATTTTGGTGAGCTGAGTCTCGAGCGCGTCTTGTGCGGCGTTTTGCACTGCCGGATCGAGCGTGGTGTAGATCGACATACCACCGTCATCGATCTGGTCTTGTGTCAGCAACAGATTCAAATCGCGCTGCACCGCGTCCATCGCGTAATTCTCCTGAACAAAAGGCATACGTCTGGGGTGTGTGGCGACCTTCGTCTGTTTGGCAGCTTCGGCATCCGCAGGCGAAAGTTTTTTTAATGCTACCATCCGATCCAAAACAGCGTTGCGTTGGATCTTCGCGCCTTCCGGATTTTTCAGCGGCGACAGCCGGTTCGGGCTCCTGATCAATCCCGCGAGGAGCGCTGCTTCGGGAAGATTTAGCTTTGAGGCGCTCTTGCCGAAATAGGCTTGCGAAGCAGTCTCGACTCCGTAACAACCGTTGCCGAAATAAATCCGGTTTACATAAAGCTCGAGGATCTGCTGCTTGGTAAACTGGCGTTCTATCCGGAGCGCCACCATCGCCTCCAATAATTTTCGGCTTAACGTGCGACCGCCGAGTGGAAGACTGTTTCGCGCGAGCTGCTGGGTGATACTGCTCGCCCCTTCCTTGGCTGAGCCACTTGCAATATCGCGAACCAAAGCACGCATGATCCCGCGCCAATCAATCCCCTGATGATCGTAAAAACGAGAATCCTCCCGCGCCAATACCGCAGTGATAAAGTAGGGCGAGACTTCACTAAGCGAGACCTTCAGTCGATTTGCGCCGGCCAGCCGGCTATAAATTTTTCCGTCGACATCGTAAACGGTATTTCGCTCCGGCATCTCGCCGACATTTTTCATGTCGAATGTTTGCGCCCACGTCCCGTAAAAAAGGAAAACTGCGAAACCAGCACCTGCTAAAAGAATAAGCAGCGTGATTTTCCAGCCGTACCGGAAAAGACGGCTTCCGCCCTTCTTTTTCCTGGACCGGAGACGAGCAAAGAATTGCATTGCTGAAAGGTTAGAAAACTTAAAAGAGTTACAAGGTTAAAAGCGGCTTAACCTTTCTGACTCCTTAACCTCTCAGCAGTTCAACGATTTAACCCATTTAACGTTGTAACCCTTTTACAAATTAGAGATTCAGCTTTACGACCCCCTCGTGCTGCTCGGTCGCACACGGAGCATTGGTTGGAACGTCTGTCGCCGCGTCGCTGGGTTGGACGAGTTTGTTGTCGATTAAGTACCGCTCGACTTCTTCGCCACTCACATCCGCGAGCATCTGCCCGTTAATTTCTACGCAAGGCGACAGCGGTTGACCGCTCTTGGTTTCCATCTCCCAGCGGAACGCGGGGTTCTGGATAATATCCTTCTCAGTGTACGGAAGATTGTACTTGGCCAGCACGGCACGCACACCGGCGCTCCAACCACAGTAGGTCTTCAAATAAGCGATGATCTCAGGTGTTTGCATCGGAGGACTATATCACAAATTCCGAAATTGTAATCCACATCCGTTCGTTTGAATTGCCATTTTCGGAATCAAGTTCCGCGGATTTTGGGATGGTTGGTCTAAGCAAGCGTTCGATTAACGCCTCGCTTCAGCGAGGTGCACCGACAGAACTATGTAGCCAATCGCTTTAGCGGTTTAACACAAATCGCTGAAGCGGTTATGAATCCTGACGCAGTGTACACGCCGCTAAAGCAGGGTGTTAATAGGCGCAAAGAAAAGTGGTGAAGCATTCGTCAATCCGACTCTGCTTTTACAAGCCTTCGATCTCCCTTCGCAAGTCTTCCTTCGATTTACCGAGCTTTTGCTGAAGTCGTCCAAGCAACTCTTCGTCTTTGCCTTCTGCAAACGTGAGGTCGTCATCCGTCAACTGCGCATGTTTCTGTTTCAGTTTGCCTTTCACCGCGTTCCATCTGCCTTTGAGTCCTAGTTTCGTCATAGTGATAGAGATTTTGCATGCCGAGCGAGGATCAGTTGTCTCGCGTATACAAATCGATGCACACGCACGTGACGATTCCGGCGCGAAATTCATTTAGGGAAAAGAAGGAACACCATGAATAAAAAAATTCGTTACGCTGTTGTCGGGTTGGGGCACATTGCGCAGACGGCCGTGCTGCCGGCGTTTAAACATGCAGAGAATTCCGAATTGGCGGCGCTCGTCACTGGGAATCCGGAGAAGGACCGCGAATTGAGCGAGCGCTACAAGGTAAAGGCTTACACCTACGGTGACTTTGAAAGCGCCCTCGACAAAGAGAAGGTCGATGCCGTTTACATCGCAACGCCCAATATACTTCACCGCGATTACACCGAACGCGCAGCAAACGCGGGCGTCCACGTCTTATGCGAGAAGCCGATGGCCACCACACAGGACGATTGCGAAGCGATGATGCGTTCAGCGGCCCGGAACAACGTCAAACTCATGATCGCTTATCGGCTTCACTTCAACGACGCGAATCTGCATGCCATCCGAGTGGCCCGATCCCGGCGATCTCGGCGAAGTTCGCTGCTTTGGATCATTGTTCGGTCTCCAGGTAAAAGAGGGCAACATTCGCACCCGAAAGGACCTGGGTGGTGGCACTCTGTTCGACATCGGCATTTATTGCATCAATGCCGCGCGGTATCTCTTTCGCGACGAACCAATCGAGGTTTCTGGATTAACCGCGAACAATCGCTAAAAGCGCTTCGCGGACATCGAGGAAATGACCGGAGCGATCATGCGGTTCCCTCATGAACGATTGGCAATGTTCACGTGCAGTTTTGGCTCTGCCGACGTCAGTCATTACGATCTTGTTGGCACGAAAGGAGAGCTTCGCCTGGAGAATGCTTACGAGTATCAAGGCGAACTGAAATGCGTGACAACGATCGGCGGCAAAAGAACTGAGAAAATCTTCAAACCAGGCGATCAATTTGCGCCTGAACTCATTTACTTCTCTGATTGCATCGTCCACGACCGCGCACCCGAGCCTTCAGGAAACGAAGGATTGGCAGACGTACGCGTAATTAACGCCATTTATGAATCAGCCGAAATCGGCCGCGCAGTGCGGATCGAACCAGTCCGGAAAAAACGCCGGCCTGATGAGACGATGCACATCAAGCGTCCGCCGGTAAAACGACCCGAGCTTGTCGGCGCCTCTGCTCCGCATTAACAGGTCCGGAGGCTCCGTGTATCGGGTCCTAGCGCGATTGGAACACGAAATAATCGATGCTGAACCAACCGGGACCCGAGAGAAAAAGCCAGAAAAGAATCACCAGGTAGAGCACTTCGGGCAGGTACAAGAATTCTGAGAGCCACCCGAGTAACGGTGGCGCTTTGACACCTTGAATTGCGGATGTCGCGATGACCACGATCATTAGGCAACCAAGCATGACACACGCCAGAGGCGTCAGCGCTCCGAGAATAAGAAGAAAGCCAAAAACGAATTCGATCGCAGAAACAAAAATCGCGTTCACGCGAGCAAAAGGAATTCGCAGGGCGACCAAGGTCTCGCGCATTTGTTCCCGACGTCCCGGGATGAAGAGTTTGCCGCGCCCGGAAAGGAAAAACAGCAGACCAACCGCGAGGCGCGCTACGAGAGCGCCCAGCCATTGCCATTGCGATAACTCGTTTAGAAGCGTCCGCGCCCAGCACATCTCCATTCGGACTAATACAATCCCATGGGTAAGGCAAGAAGTTACGCGATGTTTTGGCTACCGAATCTAAGAACCCATGCCACCAGTCGACCCTCGATACCAGATAGCGCAATTCCCTGATCGCTGACACCTGCACCGCACAAACGGATCAGCCGGCTGTCGGCGCCGCTTTGCGCAAGTTTAGCGGGTTCTCTTCTTTGCCGCTTTGGCAGCTCCTTGCCGAGCGCGGTACGGGTGCGCTTGGATAAATGCGCAATTGTGCGTTTCTTTCTCGCTGCCTTTGCAGCCTTTTTGATATTTCTACGGGCTACCCTGCGTTGTTTGGAAGATGCCATTCTTGTTACTCGTAGGAATGCGTCGGCTATGTGCAGCCCCGCAGAAAGATGACGATTGAAACCGCAATTAAGATCACAAGGAGCCAAACCAAATTGAACGCAATACGATCCGAACGTTCAAATTTCGATCTTCGCCACATCTGAATTCCCGCTACCACTTAAGCTCACAGTTAACTCCCAAACGTCGAAGTTACGAAACATAGCAAGGCCCAACGCAGCATTGTTTCACTTCCTCCAGGAAAGGAATCGCAGCGGTTAACCACTGAGCGTGTTTTCTCGGCATAACAAATCCGGAAAAGGGACGACATGCGTTCTCTCTGCGTTATGAGCACAATTCTGTTAATCATCCTCATTCTTTTGTTGATCGGAGCATTACCTAACTGGCCGTATAGCCGCGGTTGGGGTTATTACCCCAGCGGCGGACTCGGTTTAATTCTTCTAATTTTAATAGTCCTGGCGTTATTGGGTGCAATTTGAGAATCGCGAGGGGTAAACAAAAGACCTGTCAAGGAATCCGACGCGCAACGGAGCGCGAGCCTCGCTCCGGAGTAAAAGAGACGAAGCGGTTATGTTAACCGCGGTAGCGAGAAATTGCGCGCGACGCACGTACCAGATGCGAATCCACTAGTAAAAATATGCGCTTCCTTCTGTTCATTATTTTGATTCTGTTGTTACTCGCAGCACTGCCAACATGGCCATACAGCACTGGCTGGGGATACTATCCTAGCGGAGGTTTGGGGCTTATTTTGCTAATCGTGTTGCTTGTCGTTTTGCTTCGCTAGGTCGCAGCGGAATAGTTTCGGAGGCATTCAAAGTCTGTACGCCTTACGGGTAAGCGTTCTATTAACACCTCGCCTCAGCGAGCTGTTGCTCATATCCCCACCAAGCAACCGCTTCAGCAGTTTATAGGGGCGGCCCAAAACCGCCAAAGCAGTTTCATGCCTCCTTTTAAGTCGTCGACACCCAGTTAATGACATGACTAAATCAGTCTTCCTATATTACACTTTGTGGCGTAGCGGTCTCAAGGCATAGGTGAGTTTTTGCAAGCCAAGTTCGAGCCGCGTTTTCACTGTCCCCAGCGGAGCGCGTGTCGCGACGGCAATTTCCCTGTGGCTCAGTCCTTTGAAAAAAGCGAGCTCCAGCGCCTCGCGCTGAAGTCGCGGTAAGACTCGCATGCATCCCCCCAAAAAGCGACGCAGATCGTTTAATACGAAAAGCTGGTCCGCCTGGCGCGTCGAGTCTGAGGTTTCGTGGGTTACTCGCTTTTGATAGCGCTCCCGCACGCGAGAATAAGCCTGCCGTCGTCGCAACCTGTCGATAGCTCGGCGACGCGCAATGGTAACCATCCATCCCAGCGGCTTACCTGCTTTAGGTGAATACCGGGCTGCTTCTTCCCAAATCTGGATGAAGATCTCCTGTAACACGTCGTCAGCCTCTGCCTCTTCATGAACAACGCCGTCGATTGTTGCGCGCAGCCTTTTGCTATGCCGATCAAACAGCTCGGCAAGTGCATCATGGCGACGGTGGGAAACTGCTTTCATCAATACCTCGTCGGGCACGGACGCTACTCCCGGTTGATCAAGGTTTGACCCAATCATATCCGATGTCCATATGTCTGCGGCGTTGATTCCAACGGACGTTTGCCGGCATACGACCAACCCAGCTCAGCTATCTCAAAAACCACCGCTCCTCGCGGATAAAGCCATTGATGCGGCCCTGAGGGGCACCCAAGCGTGGGACAATACAATTCATATCTGCCGCCTGCGAAACGCCGAATCTCAACCTGCCTGCCTTTGAATTTTCGCTCACAAACACTGCACACCCGTTGATCATCGAGCGATTTCCATCTCCTGAATCGATCTCCCGCACGCAAGAGCAACAGTCGATCGTCCAGTTTAACATTTGCGGTCATGGCAAGAAGCACTCTGCGCTTTGCATCGAAACAAACAATCGGGACACCGGATGATTGAGTAATCAGATAAAATCTTACGCGGGGTACCTCGCTTGGTGTTACCCAGGGGCGCATTAGCATTGGAGCTTGTTAGGTTATCACGGCTAGGATGACGGCGTGCCTTTGTTCTAAACAACTCCTACGAGGTTTCGCCTATCGAGGAAGGTCTAAACTGTGCGAGTCCGTCCAGGCCCGGACTCGCAGCAGTCGGAGAGATCAAGGCGCTAGAAAACTAGCTTGAAATGCATTGCCACTTTCTTCAATTGCGATGTCAGGCCGTGTTCTTCTACGCTTCGAACGGAAGGAATTGGAGGAGCACCGTTGCGTTCTCCAGACATCACCGTTTCGGCCACAGCCAGAATTTCATCCGTAGGCAGCACCCAATCCATCGGAATTGAGTTACACCGCTCCGTTGGACAAATTAACCGTTGTTGCCCATTTCCGCGCGTGCCGCCTGTCACCTGGATCTGCCGGCCAGTAATGATCTTGCTGCAAACAAGGCAGAAACGTTTGTCATCCAGAGAGTGCCACTCACGGAATTGGTCGAGTCGGCGCAGCGCGTGGATTTTCTCTGAATCGGACAATGTAACTGGAGGAGATAATGCCATGGAATAAGGTATACGCCTGTGGTCGATGCTGATGCAATCAGGCGCGCGGTGGATTCGACTATCGGTGAAAACCTTAGCCTAGTTGGTGAGAACAGCCCGCCGTGCTCGGCCCGAAAAACCGTCAGGGCCGCGGGTTCCCTGCCAATTGTTACAACTCTGTGAAAAAACACACATCCAAGGCCACCGAGGCGTGCGTTCCAAACGCGAATGAAGAAAAACGGTCGATCCTTGCGCCGGCGCCAGATCATAGACTATGCGTTGGCAGCGATGTCACAGATGGAGCTTTACTGCCAGGCTCATCCTGGGAGCCCGTCAGCGGTGCGCCAGCCGAGATTGTTTGTTCGCGGAGAGCTGTGGATCGCGCTGCTCGGCCCAAGCGTTGAAGAAGGAATTGTAGGGATTGGGCCCACTGTTACAGCTGCCTTGCGCGCGTTCGACGCTCAATATCTGGCGGGACTGCGGCCGCGTGCTGAGATAAACGACCGCGCACCGAAGCGAAGCAGGTCCTCTGGGGTCTTTTGATTCCATCTCGAAAGCTGGAATGCGAGTCGCCGCTACAAGTCTGTCACAACCGGTGTTACATCATTACACGAAACAAAGGTGAACAGAAAAGGACTCACGAGAACGGAGAATCGTTGATGAAAGCTGGACGACTAAGGCGGAGGCGCTTGAGAACGTCTAGGTCGAAACGAAGGTTGCGAAAATCCAGTAAGTCTTTCAACACATCGCCGCGTGCGATAGCGGAGGATCACGAAGCCACCCAGGTTGAGCCAGCGCACAGCCTCCTCCTTTCATCGTTGAGATTTTGGGAAGTTGAGCGGGATCTCATCGAAGAACGCATGACCGTCATCGGTCACTGACCGTTCTTTGTAAGGAAACGACATTCTGATTGCAAATGCCCACTACCGGAGGGGTGGTTCCCGTTTCCCTTTAACTGAATCAACTTTGGGTTAGAATTCATACATCGGATCGCGATTTTTCTTGCGAATTAAATAGCGCGACAATGCGAAAGAACTCAGGCTGCAGTTCGTCCACAAAAAAAGGGAGACGTTATCCCGCGCGGGCGAGAGCAAATCGGGTCGCATCCCATCGATCTAAGAGCAAAGGTTCGCGCGTTGGTTCCAGCGGCGCAACGCTTTTCGATCCTGACGATCTTAAGCGTTTCGAAGAAAGGGTCCGGCGATCGGAGGAGCGCTACCGTGCACTCTTCGATTTCGTTCCGGTGGCAATATACGTGTGCGATGCAGATGGCATCATTCAGGAATATAATCAGCGGGCCGTGGAATTATGGGGCCGCGAGCCCGGCGGCGACGCCAGAGAGCCCAAGTTCTGCGGTTCATATAAGATTTATTTCCCTGACGGCCGACCGATGCGGCACGAGGAATGCCCAATGGCGCGGGCACTGCGCGGCGAAAAACTTACCCCCGAAGACCTGGAGATCATTGTCGAGCGAACGGACGGCGACAGGCGGCACGTCATTCCCTCTCCGCGCGTTCTAACGAACGAGCAGGGCAAAATTGTCGGCGCCATCAATTGTCTGTTTGACGTCACCGAGGCCAAGCGCGCGGAAACAGCAGCCATGCGCCTGGCCTCGGTGGTTCAATCGTCGCACGACGCGATCGCGGCAAAAACTCTGAAAGGAATCATCACCGATTGGAATCAAAGCGCCGAACGCATCTTCGGGTACAAACCAAAAGAAATTATCGGCAAATCAGTCCTGACTCTGATTCCCAAAGATCGGCAAGGTGAAGAACAGGAGATTCTGAGAAAAATTGGCCGTGGTGAATCATTGGATCACTACGAAACGGTTCGTCGCCGGAAGGATGGACGGTTGATCGATGTTTCGTTGACTATTTCGCCGATCAAAAGCCCGAACGGCAAAATTGTCGGCGCCTCAAAAGTTGCTCGCGACATCACCAAACAAAAACAAACGGAACGACGCCTGACTGAACAGGCCCGGCTCCTTGATTTGGCCAACGACGCAATCATCGTCCGCGATGATCAAGATCGGATCGTTTACTGGAACCATGGCGCGGAGCAAATCTACGGCTTCTTGGCCAAAGAAGCCCTCGGAAACATTACGCACCGATTACTACGGACGCGGCATTTGGAAGCATACAAAAGCATCCAAAAGAAACTAGAGCGCGACAATCGTTGGTCGGGTGAATTAGTTCATACGCGAAGGGACGGCAAAACTATTGTTGTCTTGTCGCGGTGGAGCCTGGACCGGGATGCGCGCGGACGACCGACGTCAATTCTCGAAACCAACACCGATATCACCACGCGCAAACGCGCAGAGCATCGACAACTAGCACTCTATCAATTTGCTCAACGGCAACACATGGCCACCAACGTTGGCGAAATTCATGACGCAGCGCTGGACGCGGTTCTTTCTGCTATGGACTGCCAACGCGCGGCGATTTTGCTTTTCGACAAGGAAAAGGTGATGCGCTTTGTCGCCTGGCGCGGTTTGTCAGAAAAATATCGCAAGGCGGTAGAAGGTCATTCGCCATGGAAACCGTATGCCAAAAATCCCAAGCCCGTTTGCATTAACGATGTCGAAATTGCGGATATTCCGAAGCCCTTGAAAAAAACCATTCGAGCCGAACATATCGGCGCAGCGAGTTTCATCCCCCTGATCAGCAGCGGAAGATTGATCGGCAAATTCATGGCCTATTATGACGCGCCCCATGTGTTCACCGACGACGAGTTGAAACCGGCGACCACGATTGCTACCCAACTTGCGCAAGCGATCGAACACAAACGCGACGAGGAATCGCTGCGTGAAAAAGAAAACGAGCTCGAGTCGATCGTCACACAAACGCCGTTCATGTTGACGCGGTGCGCCCGCGATTTGCGCTATCGCTATGTCAGCCGCGCTTACGCCGAATTTGTCGGGCGCAAGCCTGAAGAACTCGCTGGCAGACCAATCGTTGAAATTATTGGCAAAGAAGCTCTGAAGAAAATTCTCCCCTATGTTGAAGAGGTTCTTCAGGGGCGCCCAGTCGACTACGAAATGGAAATACCCTTCCAGGGTATCGGCAATGTTTGGTTGCATTGTGTTTATACACCGGACCGGGACTCCGACGGCCATGTGGCCGGATGGTTCGCGTCGCTGGCAGAGGTTGGCCGGCACAAAGAAGCCGAGGCCGTGTTACGAAAATCGAAAGACCTCCTCGAGGACAAAGTTCGCGAGCGAACACGCGAGTTACATCTGGCGAACAAAGAATTGAAAGCTGAGATCGTCCGACGCAAAGGTCTGGAAGGCGAAATCCTCGAGGTCAGCGATCGCGAACAGCAACGCCTCGCCCAGGAACTGCACGATGGGCTTTGTCAACACCTTACAGCGGTTGCGTTCATGGCCCGATCGGTCGGATTGAGATTAAAGAATCATCGAGTCATCGAGGTGAAAGACATCGAAAAAATCGCGGAATTAGTGAACAACGCCGCAACCGATACGCGCAATATTTCCCAAGCTTTGCACCGGGTCGATGTGGACGCGGCCAGCCTCGTAGGAGCGTTGGAAGATTTGGTTGACCGTGAAATGTGGAGAACGCCGTGTCGGTTGCAGGTCAAGCCGTCATTCCATCTCGATGACGATTCAGTCGCCTCACATCTTTATCGCATCGCGCGTGAGGCAGTGATCAACGCTAATAAACACGCCCAGGCTCGCGAAATTGTGGTCGCGGTAAGTGGTTGGCGAAAAGGAATCGTCCTAAGCGTAACGGATGATGGCGTCGGATTTCAGAACGTGCAGAATGGTTCGCGCGGACTGGGTTTTCACATCATGCACTATCGCGCGCGCCTGATGGGCGGGCAGCTGAAAATTGAATCTCCGGATAAAGGTGGCACCCGTGTGGCCTGCTATTTACCCAACGGAACACTCGGATCACATAAGGGAAAGAAACGCAAGCCGCAGAGTTTATCGGCAAAACTTACGAAGGCGATAACCGCCTTAATCTAAATTTCATGCATCGGACAAGCGTCCGAGCAGCGTATCTGTGATGGGAAGTCGTCGCAAAACGGTCACAGTCAAATGAAATACGCTAGATCGACAAACGAAAACCCGAAATGTGAGCCGCCGGAGGCAAAACGCATCGTGATCGTTGACGATCATCCGCTATTTCGAAAAGGCCTTGAGGAATTGATTCACTCGGACGGCAACCTTGCAGTCTGCGGTGAAGCTGGCAGCGCCGCTGAGGCAATGGAAGTAATCCGCAAACTGAACCCCGATCTGGCAATTGTCGATCTCAGTCTCCCTGGGGCCAACGGCATCGAGCTTATCAAAAACATCCGGGCAGAATTTTCGAAGCTGCCAATCCTGGTCCTCTCAATGCATGACGAATCCCTCTACGCTTTGCGCGCTCTGCGGGCGGGAGCCGAAGGTTACGTCATGAAGCATGAGGCTATGGCGAATGTGATCCACGCGATTCACGAAGTCTTTAACGGACGTCCCTATCTCAGTCCGGCCATGGCAGCACAGGTAATCACCAAATTTGCGCATCGCGAAACTGAAGGCGAGACCGACGCCGTAGAGAGACTAAGTGATCGCGAACTTGAGATTTTGGAACTTATCGGCAAGGGCAAGGATGTTCGCGAGATCGCAAAGGTTTTGCACCTCAGTCCCAAAACGGTGGAGACCCACCGTTCGCATATCAAAGACAAACTCGATCTAAAAAATTCGCGTGAAGTAGCGCGCTTCGCCTTGCAATGGATGAACGCGCGCAACGGTTGACGTAGCACGCGAATCTGACGTTGTAGCCGTGGTCGCTACCCCGGCAGCCTAAGCTGTGGTCCCTCCCGATCCAAAATGGCCATATCAAGAGAATCCAACAACGAGAGTATCAATAGCCTTTGGGCCTGGCTAGCCCACTTCTCATTAACACCGGGCCTTTTAGGCCGGTGATTAACTTCTCGCGAAGAAAGAAGCCGTTTTAACCGCTTTTTTCCACAAACAGTTTGCAGTTTCGCGCAAAATTTCAGAGAATCGGCACCACGATGATCCAGCCGGCTCTCGACCTCGTCATCGCTGCGTTGGAAAAAGTTCGAGAGACGAGTGATCATGCGCCGCGGGCATCGAAAAACGCGCTGGCGCAATTGCAATCCGCATATTCTGCAGCCGTTTCCCTGGCTGCCGCGCGGGATCAGCGCCAAGGCGTGCGAGGGGCGCGCCTGTCGCCTACACGGGAACAGCTACTGCAAGCGATGTCGAATAAGGCGCAGAGCCTCGCATCTGTCCGCGATCGTGTTTGCGGCTGCACAAAGTGCGCGCACCTGGCCAGCTCGCGCACTCAAACTGTGTTTGGCGTTGGCAATCCCAACGCCGAAATCATGTTCATCGGCGAAGCGCCCGGCGCGGACGAGGATCAGCAGGGCGAACCATTTGTCGGCCGCGCCGGGCAATTGTTAACGAAAATCATTAAGGCGATGGGCTTCGCGCGCGAGGACGTTTACATCGC
>Ga0066388_100001462_pt1 | contig 13317 bp, 12 predicted proteins | sample PanSoiMetaGPlot6_FD_64539 | JGI IMG/M metagenome (GOLD analysis project Ga0066388, IMG submission 64539) | Tropical forest soil microbial communities from Panama analyzed to predict greenhouse gas emissions - Panama Soil - Plot 6 (Hybrid Assembly) | ecosystem: Environmental > Terrestrial >... | reverse complement strand
GAAAGCATGCCGCCCGCGAGGGGGCTGTACGCGAGGAGCGAGAGCTGCTCGCGGAACAATGCCTCTGAAAGATCCCCGTCGACAGCTCGCGACACGAGGCTGTAACTGTTCTGCACCGTGACGGGGCCCGGGACGCCCAGTGCGCGCGCCACGCGCTGGAATTCGCAGACGCCCCACGCCGTTTCGTTCGAGAGCCCGTAATAGCGAATCTTGCCGGCTTTGATCAACGCCGCCATTCCCTCGACCTGCTCTTCGATTGGCGGACCGCCCGTGCGTTCCTTCGCCGGCTCGAATTCGGTCGCACCGAAGCTCGGCACGTTCCGCTGCGGCCAGTGAATCTGGTAGAGATCGATGTAGTCGATCTTGAGGCGCGCAAGGCTGGTATCGATTGCCTCGGCGATGACCTCGCGTGTGAGATCGGTGCGACCCTGGCGGATCCAGTCGCGTCGTCCGGGGCCCGCCACCTTGCTCGCGACGATCAACCTGTCGCGGGGTTGCCGCACTAGCCAGCTGCCGACGAAGGTTTCGGTACGCCCCTGCGTCGCGGCAATCGGCGGTACGGGATACATCTCCGCCGTATCGATGAAGTTGATGCCCTGCGCCACCGCATAGTCGAGCTGTGCATGCGCTTCGGCTTCGGTGTTCTGCTCGCCGTACGTCATCGTGCCGAGGCAGACTTCGGAAACGTGGAGATTGGTCCCGGGAAGGGTGCGGAATTTCATGAGCGAATGTGCATTGGTTGAGACGCAGACTGGATTTTAGACGTGACGATCGGCGATGCGACCAAGTCGCGCGCGGGTCGCGAGGACTCGTATGATATCGAGACCACGGTCATGAATCCGCTAACGAGATCGATTGTCATGCGATGCCGCCACCTGGCGCTCGCCTGGGTCGTAGGGATTGTCGCGGGCGCGGCGCTTGCTCAGTCGCCGCCAACACGCCAGCTCGCCGCACCGTACGTCGCGACGCCTGAGTCAGTTTTGCACCAGATGCTCATGCTCGCGCAGGTCGGGCCGGGCGATTTCGTGGTGGACCTGGGGTCCGGGGACGGTCGACTGGTCATCTCCGCCGTCGCGCAGTACCACGCGCGCGGTGGCATCGGCGTCGAGATCGATCCGGCGCTGGTCAAGCTCGCGAACGAGAACGCGCGCAGGGCGGGCGTCGCGGATCGCGTGCGCTTCGACGAGAAGGACCTGTTCACCGCGGATGTGCGCGAGGCGAGCGTCGTGACCGTCTACCTCCTTCCCTCGGCGATGGAGCGCCTGGAGCGCAAGCTCGCGGCAGAGCTCCAACCGGGCACGCGCGTCGTCGTCGAGGATTATCCGTTCCCGACGTGGCGGCCGGAAAAGACGCTTGACGTCGAGACCATCGACAAGCTCAAGATCTCGGGCCAGACACTCACGCAGCTCTTCCTGTATCGCGTACCGGCTCGCGAGTAGAAGCGGGCTGCGATGCCGAAAGCGAGCGGGGCAAGTCGGGGAAAGATCTCGTGTCACCGCTCGCAGCCGACGGGATCTTCCAAAGCGCAAGACGCCACCAAGGTGCCCATGGTCGGACCGTTCGAAGCCGTGAACGTCGACTCACTTGTGCGGCGCGCGCGCAACGAGGTCGCGCCATGCCGCGGCCGAGAACAGGCCGCGGCGGTGGAAGTACACGAGCCGCGCCGCCGCCGTCAGCATTCCGGAACGCATCAGCAAGTTGAACATGCGATCGCTCGGGAAACGATCGAACGCCGCGCGCATCAGCCGCTTGTAGCGGAACCGCGGCATGGGGATCCGTACGCTGAGCGCGCCGCCGGTATCGCTTGCGAGCGCCGACGCGATCGCCAGCCCTGCCGCACGCCCCGATTCAAGGGCCGTGTGGATGCCGCCCGCGGTCAGCGGCGACACGAGGCCCGCCGCGTCGCCGACGAGGAGCACGCGATCGCCGGCGGCCTTCGGCAGCGCGCCGCCGACGGGAATCAGGCCACCGCGCTTCGCCGTCACACGACACGCGCTCAGATCGAAGATACCGCGAAGGCGCGCCAGGAACGCTTCGACGTCGGCGTTGGCGAACGTCGCGGAGCGACGGCCTGCGAGGCCGATCTGTGCGATGCCCACCCCCATGAACGCCCAACCGATGTAGCCGGGTGCGAGGCGACGGTCGAGAAAGCAGTGCAGGCGATCCGCTTCGGGCAGCGTCAAACCTTCGACTTCCGCCTCGACGCCGGCGAGAAAGTCGCGGTTGCGATCGAGCTCGAAGATCTCCGCGACCTTCGAGACCGGTCCATCCGCGCCGACGACGAACCGAACGCGGCCCAGATCCGCGATCGCGATCCCATCGTTCAAGCGTCTTGCGCCCGCGAACGACAGGCCCAGGCGAACGTCGACGCCCGCGTTTGCGGTGCGCTCGACGAGCCAGCGCATGAGATTCGGCGTATCGGTCGCGAGGAAGAAGTAGCCGGCGGAATCGAGTGCGATGCTGTGAAGATTCGGCGCATACAACCGCACGCCACGGATCGAGCGCAGCAGCGTCTGTGGTACCTCATCGATCTGCGCCAGTGACGCGAGTGCCTCCTTCACCACGATCCCCGTCGTATGCAGCTTCATGCCGGGATCGCTCTTGCGCTCGAGAAGGACGACGCGCAGGCCTGCGCGCGCCGCCGCGACGGCGCACGCGATGCCCGCGAAACTCGCGCCGACAACCGCGAGATCGGCGTCCACCTCGCTCGGCTTGCCTAGTGCAACGTGAGCTTTTGCATCCGCCAGTTGAGGAGCTCGGCGACGTAGACCTCGTGCTCGGAGGGACATGCGATCTCATGCACCCAACCGAATTGCTTGGCCTGCTTGCCTGTTTCACCCAAAACACCGAGCACCTTGCCGTCGAGCGTCAACTTGTAGAGCCTCCCCGGAAAAGCGTCGGCGCTGAACAGCACCTGGTTGGGCGGCGGTGTGATGCACAGCGCCCAGGGCGCGCCGGCCGAGAACGTGCCCTGCTTCGCATCGGGGTCCGGCCGGTTGCCGATCGCGGCTCGTGCGGTGTTATGGTCGAACGGAACGTCGATCGTGATGACGCGCAACAGATTGCCTTCCGTGTCGAAGACCTGGATCCGGCGATTGAAGCGGTCAGCGACGTAAATGTTGCCCTTCGCATCCGCCGCGATGCTGTGTGGCGTGTTGAGCTGGCCGGGCTTGTCGCCGCGCTCGCCCCAGGATTTCACCCAATTGCCGTTCTTGTCCGCTTTCGCGACGCGCGAGTTGATGTAGCCGTCGCTGATATAGATGTTGCCGGCCGGGTCCCAGGTCACGTCGGTGGGCTGGCGAAAGCGTCCGTCTTCGGGGGCAAGCGGCGGCTTTGGATGCTTGAGTGGACCCGTCTCCTCATCGGACGCTTCCTGCTTCCGTCCGAACACCATGGTGACGCGTCCCTCCGGATTGAAGCGGACGATCATGTCCGAGCCCTTGTCGACGGCCCAGATGTTGTCGTCCTTGTCGACGCGGACCACGTGTGCGAACGACCACGCGTAGAGGTTCTTGCCGATCTCGCGAATGAATTGACCGTCGGGCCCGAACTCGAGAAGCTGCGCGGCCGCAGCCGCGTACGCCGGACCGGTCGTGTTGCCGCGCGAGAAGACGAAGATGTGCTTTTTCGAATTGACGGCGACGCCGGTGACCTCGCCCAGGTACAGATCCTTGGGCATCTTCAGGAAATCGATGTCGGCGTCGAAAGCGATGACGGGAACGTCTTGCGCCTTGATCGCGGCGGATGCGACGACGAGTCCGGCGACAAGCGTGTAGCCAAGCACGGCGAACGCGCGACGAAGTCCTGGGTTCATGGCCTCTCCTTGGAAATGGCGACCGAATTGCCTTTTTGTTGTCGCCGTCGAGCGCGGGACTATAGCGCCATTGATTCGGTTCGTGGCAAGACTTACGGTCGGATACGAACCGCGCGTTTCTTGCCGCGTCGTGATCGCGCGAAGCGGCGCGACCGCTCGTTGCGAGTCGTGGGCCGCATAAGCGTCGCCGCGCTGACGCAATGCGTGCCGGCGATCGTCCGGCCTGCGACGCTTCATGCGGATCGCGACCTCGCGCCGGCGGCGTGAGTAGGTCCCGGGCTCGTCGTCAGGATGAGCCCGCTTGCACGCGCGCCGATGTCGAACTACTCGAGCATTTGCTCGCGTTGCGCCAGGTCGACTCTCAGTTCGTAAAGATCGTCGTCGAGCGCGTCGCGCGCCGAGACCATGCCGAGCGGCCGGTCGAATTCGACGACCGGCACGTGGCGGAATTTGAATTCGTGCATCATCCGCAAGGCGGCCAGGAACGGCTCGTCGGGGTGGATCGTCTGCGGCTGGGGCGTCATCACCTCGGAGAGCCGCGTGGTCTGCGGATCGCGGCTCACGGCGAGCACGCGAAAGAGCGCATCGCGCTCAGTGAAGATGCCGATCAGGCGCGTGCCGTCCACGACCAGCAGTGCACCGATATTGTGCTGCTTCATCAAGCGTGCCGCCTCGAGCACCGTCGCGGTCTTCGCCGCGGTGATGGGCGTCTGCCCCTCGACGATGGACCGTAGGGAGCGAATCGGCATCGAAGTCTCCACGCGAGGTTTGAGGCTACAACGTGATTGAGCGCTCGCATCGCGCCGAAAGTCAAGCCCCGGGATCAAGGAAAGTCGCCGTCGGAATCCGGCAGCCCGATGATCCATGCAGATCGTCGAAGTCGGGCGAAGCCCCGTTTTGGTAACGTTCAGGCCTCAAGGCAAGTCAACGACATCCACCGAGCACTTACGGAGGCGCTGCGATGCAGGCGTCGTGGATCACCCTTGCTCTCGTCTGCGCGGCCGCCGTCGCCAGCGCGCAAGCTCCAGGGTCGGGCTGGGGAAGCTACGGCGGCGACCCGGGCGGCATGCGCTATTCGAGTCTGAACGAGATCACGCCTGCGAATGTCGCGCGACTTGCGCCGGCCTGGGAGTATCACACCGGCGATGTCTCCGATGGCTCCGGTGCGAATCGACCGACGTCGTTTCAGGCGACCCCCATCTTGTTCGAGGACACGCTCTATCTCTGCACGCCGTTCAATCGCGTGATCGCGCTCGATCCACGCACCGGACGTGAGCGCTGGACGTACGACCCGAAGGTGGATCCGCGGAAGGGCAGCGAAGCGAGCAAGGGCGACGGCAGCGCGATGCGGTGTCGCGGCGTCGCCGCGTGGGCGGGGAGCGACGCTTCCGCGACGATCTGCGCCAGGCGCATCTTCGAAGGCACGATGGACGGCCGGTTGCTCGCGATCGACGCCGCCAGCGGCAAGCCCTGCACCGACTTCGCGAACGGAGGTGCAATCGACATCAATGCGCTCGACAACCAAGGCGTCGGGCAGATCGTGTTCTCGTCGCCGCCCGCGATTTTCGAGAATCTCGTCATCGTCGGCGGGTCGATCGGGGACAACGTGCGCACCGATCTCCCGCACGGCTACGTCCGCGCATTCGACGCGCGAAGCGGCAAGCTCGTCTGGTCGTGGGATCCGATACCACCGTCGCTCGCGACCAGGACCGGCGCCGGGAACGTGTGGGCGCCGATCTCGGTCGACATCGCGCGCGGCCTCGTCGTCCTGCCGACGACGAGCCCCAGCCCCGATTACTATGGCGGAGAGCGGCTTCCCGAGTTGCCGTACACCGGATCGGTCGTCACGCTCAACGCGCGCACCGGCGAGCGCGTGTGGCATTTCCAAACGATCCGCCACAATCTCTGGGACTACGATCTCCCGGCACAGCCGGCGCTCGTGACAATCCGCAAGAACGGCACCGACAAGGCCGCGGTCGCGCAGGCAACCAAGATGGGTTTCGTGTTCGTGCTCGATCGCGAAACCGGCGCGCCATTGTTTCCCGTCGTCGAGCGCCCGGCGCCGCCGACGGACGTGCCCGGTGAGGTCACCGCGCCGACGCAGCCCGTCCCGACGCTCCCGCCGCCGATCGCGCATCAGGAAATCCGCGCGAGCGATGCATGGGGACTGCTCTACTTTGATGCGCGCGCGTGCGAGAAGGACATGGCGGCCCTCGACAACCGCGGGCTGTACACACCGCCAAGCGTGCGTGGAGCCGTCAATTTTCCGCTCTTCGGCGGCGGGAGCAACTGGGGCAGCGTGGCGTACGCGCCCGAGCACAATCTCCTCATTGCGAACACGATGAATCTCGTCGGGATGATCCGGCTCGTGCCACGCGCCGAGTTCGATGCGGTGAAGAAGGCGCATCCGGACGAGGAGATCACGGCCCAGCGCGGAACGCCCTATGGCATGCGCCGCAAGATTTTGATGTCGCCGCTCGGCGTGCCCTGCAATCCGCCACCCTGGGGCGAACTCTCCGCAATCGATCTTTCGACCGGACAGATTCGCTGGCGCGTGCCGCTCGGTCAGGTGAAGAAGGGACCTTTCTACACCTTCGAGCGCTGGGGCTCGCCGAACATCGGCGGCCCCATCGTCACGGCCGGCGGCCTGATCTTCATCGGCGCGACGATGGACAACAAGGTGCGCGCCTTCGATCTGCTGTCCGGTGAAAAGATCTGGGAAGCGAAGGTGCCCGCGTTCGCGATGGCCACACCGATGACCTACGCGTCGGGCGGCAAACAGTACGTCGTGTTCGCCGCCGGCGGCCACGGCGCGCTCGGCGGATTCGGAGACTCCGTCATCGCGTTCGCGCTGCCGTAGCAGCCCTGCTCGCGCAACCCCGCTACATCTTGCCGGCCGCCTTCCACATCGCGATCACGGCACCGGTCGGATCCTGGATGATGCTCATCCAGCCGTAGTCGCCCACTTTCATCACATCCTGGAGGACCTTCGCGCCCAGCGACTGCGCCTTTTTCGTCGACGCGTCGATATCGTCGACGCCGACATAAGCCATCCACGCGGGCGGCACTTTGGGATCGTGCGAAGCCATCATCCCGCCGCCCGTTCCATCGCCAACGCCGATCAGCGTGTACGAGCTGCCGCCCTCCTGCATCGGTACGTCCTGCAGATTCCAACCGAACAGCGACGAATAGAACTGCTTCGCTTTGGCGAGATCTTGAGTATGCAGTTCGACATGAACAAACGGGTTCGCCATCACTGACTCCTGAAATGCGCGTTCATGTCGCCGCACCATGCGACGACATATGCGCGTGCATGCATCTTACGCCCGCCGCGCGCGTCGTGAGCTGCGACAACCGGAGTGGTCAAGGAAAAAATTTCGTACGCGCCGGTCACGTCCCTGAAACGTTGATGGGGTGCGACCGCAGGTTTCGACCGCCACCCGAAAATCACCCGGCGCCCGTCTCGGTACTAACCGATGACGTTGGAGAATTTTTTGCAGGTGTGCGCCGCATTTTGCTAAGGTTCGGCTTCCCCGATGACGCACCGGCGGCGGACTCATGGGCAAGCGCATCCTGATCATCCTCGGGCATCCCGACCCCCAGCCCGAGCGGCTGTGTCGCGCACTGGCCTCCGCCTATCACCAGGGCGCGGTGGAAGCGGGCCACGAAGTGGCGTCGATCGACGTGACGCGCCTCGATTTCCGCGCGCTCCGCAGCCGGCTCGAATGGGAAGGCGACGCGCCGCCCAGCCTCAAGGAAGCGCAGGAGGGAATCCGCTGGGCGGAGCACCTGGTGATCGTGTTTCCGATCTGGCTCGGAACGATGCCCGCGCTCCTCAAGGCGTTCTTCGAGCAGGTCCTCCGGCCCGGGTTCGCGCTCGAGATGACGGGCCCGGGCCGCTGGAACCGGCTCCTGACCGGGCGTTCGGCGCGCATCATCGCGACCATGGGCATGCCGTCGTTCCTGTATCGCTGGCATTTCCGCGCGCATGGGATCAGGAGTTTCGAGCGGAACGTGCTCGACTTCGTCGGCATTTCCCCGATTCACGAAACGCTGGTCGGCATGGTCGAAGGACGCGACGCGATCACGCGCGAGCGCTGGTTCGCGAGACTCGCCGAGCTGGGGAAGCGGGGAACCTGAGGAAGAGTGTTGGGTGTCACAGGAATTGGGCCGCTGCGCGGCTGGCCCGGTGTCGTCGCGAGGAATGCTCGCATTTGCCTTGGAAATTATTCGCCCGTGAGCGTCGACTGTGCGCTAGGCCCTCACTCGGTTGCTCCAACGTCGAATTCCGTCGCGTGCGGTACGCTTCCATCGCATGAAGATCTCCGCCCACATCGTTTTCTGGCTCTCCCTCATCTTCGCCGGCCTGTGCATCGCCTACGTCGTATTCGGACTCGGGAACATCGACCCGGACCTGACAGCGACGCAGCGCGAGGACGTTGCCGGCTACCGGGTGTTCTGGCTCTGTCTCGCCGGTTTCGGCGTCGTGATGGCGATCGTGTCGTGGTTCATGATGCGCGGGAAGATTCGCGGGCCCGACGATCCGAACGACACGTAGAGCACCCGGAACCAACACGTCTTTCGGTCCCTGGCTCACGGAGCGTAGCCCTCAAGCGCGCTGTCGATGGCATTGAGCCCGCTCGTGCGCACCGGCTCGTTCGGTTTGCGCTCCTCGAGGCGCCGCACGTCGCGTACGCCGGCAAATTGATAATAGAGCCTGGTTGTGACCGGTCCTACGACGTATTTCTTCGCTTTGCGATCCCAGTGCTTGGCGTGCGGGTCGACGAATGTCGCGATCACGTATACGGTCGCCGACGGGAAAGGATCGCGCGACGCACCGGCGCAGATCGGGCCCTCGTAGTCGGGAATCTTTGGCGTGTCCTGCTTCACCGCCTCGCGCGGCCGATCGACTCGCGGCACGCCGTGGCTGCAGTCGTAAACCTCGGGCTCGCCAAGGCGGCGCGCGACGGATACGTATGGCCGGTCGTCGATCTTCGCGATCGGGCACCGCGTGACCTCGCGCACCGCGCCACGCTCGCATTTCCGGCTCGCCCAAGGCTGAATCCGCTCCCCGTCGAACGTGCGCGGCCTGCCGCTGCCCGTCATCGATTCGATCGAGGCGACGCGCGGGAGGTGGTAGACGACGATGTTCTGCAGCTGCAACGGCGGCAGGTTCTGCGCGGCAAAGAATTGCAATGCGAACGTGCCGTCGGCGGTGTCCAACGCGCCCGTGTCGTACATCGGGATGCGCGGATGCAACGCAAGGGCGGAAGAAGACGCATCGAACAGCGTCACGTTGGTGATGATGATCGGATCGGGCTGATTGAAGTCGACGCCGGTGAACGTCGCACCGACGTGGAACTGCGCGCCGCCCGGCAGCACGCCCGGCGAGCCCCCGCTCCATGACGGGTTGCCGGCCGACCACGTGATGCGATAGCGGTTGTACGTCGTGCCCTTGAACACCGTCGTTCCGCTCGGCCCGGTGACCGAGGGATTGATCCAAGGCGACGAGGCTCCGGTCCACGACCACGCGAGATTCACGCTGGCCTGCGTCGACAGGAAGTCGATCTGCAGGCTGTGTGCGGCCGCCGAGTTCGGGTTCACCATGTCCCAGTTGTGCATCGTCTGGATCGACAAGCCGACATTCGTGGCCAGAATGCCGTACGTCCGATTGCTGATGTGCCGGCGGTAGCTCGCGCGATTGGGTCCCGTCAGGTTGCATCCGGAGGGCATCAGATGGCGCGAGAAGCTGTCCTCGCCGGGCGTGGGCGCGGGCCCGAGATCGCCGCAGTTGCCGGAATTCGGGTTGTCGTCGCTGTGCGCGAGGCCATAGGTGTGACCCCCCTCGTGGGCCGCGGTGCCTCCGATTGCCTGCGCCCAGCGATCGAGCGTCGAATTGGCGCCGGTGAGCGAACCGGACATCGAGCAGCCGCCGTTGCCGTCGCCGCCTTCGCAGGTCGTGTAGGTGCCCGCCCAGACCCGCGCGAAGTCGATGTCGATCGCGTCGCCGGTGTCGACCTCCTGCGCCTGTCCCCACGCGCCGGTCGGATTGTCCGACCCGACGGCGACCGTCACGCGCCGCGCGGGCGGCGACGCGAGCGTGGCCGGATTGGTCGTCGTCTCGATCACCTGCACGTTGAACTCGCAGTAATCATCGACCACCACGTCGTAGATGCGATCGCGGAGCGCGGCCGTCGTGCCGATCGTCGAGTCCAGATCGGAGACGTTGAACGCCCGCGCGGGTGAAGCGCCGGTCGTGTAGCTCGGGAACGTCGAGTCGTCGGCGGTCGGGAAATACAGGTAGAGCTTGTGGCTCTTCGCGTTGTCCGTCGTGCCCGAACTCAGCGGGCAGGTCGGCGTGCCTTGTGCGGCGCTCAAGACGAAGATCGAAATTGCCGCGAGCGCGGCCATCGCTGCGCCCTTTGCCCCATGCCGGATACAGGTCATCGTTTCCTCCCTGGCTCGTGTCACGTTTTTCTATCGCCGGTCGGCGCTGGCTTCGCGCCGGTATGCCTGGGCGTCGCGCGCGCATGCCGAGGCGATCACCAGACGCTTGTCGGTAATCGAGATGCCCGGGCCCTTGACGATGCCGAAGAACACCGTCTGCCCGGTCATGATCTCGACCTCGCGCGGCTCGGCTTTCGCGTCCGAGATCATCACCACGGTTCCGCGCGACAGCTGTTCGCGCCATTGCTGATAATCGCGCGAGCTCTTGCATTCGGGATGGCGAACCCGCACGACGCCGCGGGCGCCGCTGCCGTACGCGTCCACCCATTCGTACTCGCCCGCAGTGCCGAAGGCGTGGCTGTAGCCACTCTCGTTGACCAGGCGTGCACTGTTGAAGAACTCCTTGTCGCCGACGACCATGCAAGGCATCGCGGGGCCCGTGGCGCAATTCCAGAGTACGAGGTCGCCCGCCTCGATCGCCAGCTCCGGCGGCTCGACCGTCATCTTCGGCCCCGGTTTGATGAACACCGTGTACTGGTTCATCTTGTTCGAGGCGCTGCGCTCCTTCACCTGAATCACGAACGGACGCTCGTCGTTGAGCGCATCCCCGCCGGCGGGCAGCACGTTGTAGCGATACGTTCCGGTCTTCATGAACCGCTGGCCGTAGCAATCGGTCCGGCCGAGCGCGCGGCTGTCGAAATGGTCGATCACGTTAATGACTCCTCGAGACGGGCTACGGCGAAATGTCGGCGGTCAGCACCAGCTCATCTTCGGTGCCGTTGTGCGCGACGACGCAATCGACGGTGTCGATGGTGATGTCGACCTTCGGGTCGACGGGGCCGTCGGCGGGCAGCACCTCGAATTGCTGCGGCTGCTCGTAGATCAGGAACTTGAGACCGCTCACGAACGGCGTAATGATCGGGCCCAGGAATCCCGTCACCCCGGCAATCGCGATCGTCGCGAGGATCGCGTCGACCGCGATCGCGAGGAAGGGTCCGATGAATGGCACGGCGAGCAGCACCGGGGTAACCGCGGCGCCGATCGCAGCGAGCAGCAATGCAGTCGTCGCCCCGAACTGCAGGTTGGGAACGCCCAACACGACAGCCTGTACTCGCCATTTGCCGCCGCTCAAGGCGATATCGAGCTTGGTGTCGACGGTCACCTTGACGAAATCGCCGAACGACACTGGCACTGTGATCGTCGGCCAGTCGACGCAGATCTTCGGCGTGCACACGGTGCCGACGCAGGGAATGTCGACGCACACCTGCGGCAGACAGAAGTCGGGCAGGATCGTCGACAGATCGATGCCGAAGTCGAAGTCGAGTTGCCAATCAAGACGAAGATTGGCGATGCGGATTGTGTCGGGAGGAATCAGGTCGACCGTGCCGCTGGTCAACGTGCCCTGCACGGTGTAGTTCGCGATGAACGGCCCGAGCGAGCCGGATCCGCTCTTGGTCTGCGTCCCGATGGTTGCGATCGCGTCGGCGAGCAAGGTGTTGGCGCCGCCTTCGTCCAGCGCCGCGGTGATTTCGGCCATATAGACGTCTCCTATATTTGACTGGCTCGCGCGTATCAGAACGCGCCGCGCACCTTGACCTGATCGTCCTCGATCAGTGGACCCTCGGTGAGCGTAAGCGAGAATGCGCCCGCGCGAAGTGACTTGAGCGGCAATCGAATCTGTCCGAGCACGGCCTGCAGGATCATGAACAGCAGGCACTCGAGGACCGATTCGACTTCGTCGGGCTTGATGTCGACGATCTCGACCGCATCGGGAACGAGCGTGATCGCATCCTCGCCGCTCGAGGTCAGCACATGCTCGATGTGCCCGATCGCAAACACTTCGAGCTTGCAGCAAGTGACCTCGCGCAGCGGATGCCGATCGTCCGGCTTTGGTGTGCCCGGCAGCGGTCGATTGGGTTCGCGGTCGTCGGGCTTGGTGTCGTGCCCGCGCGGGGGTTTGGGATCGATGCGGATACGTCCGCAATCGAGACAGATCTCGGCGCCGAGGCGCACACTGAATTGCCCGGGCCCCAGTGCGAGCTCGGGAGGCAGCGTCATCGTCTGCTTGAAGAGGTCGATGCGCGGAATGCTCAGGCGCACCCGCCACTGGATGCCTCCGGCGATGCCGGGAAAGGCGATCGCGGCCATGCCCGTTTCGGCAATCGTCGTCGCCGGCACGAAGGCAGGCGAGCCGTAAACGAGATACCGTGGTCGGTCCGTGCAGAACGCCGTGAGCACGTCGTTCAGCGCGTTTTCGTGAACGCTCGCAAAGACCGCTTGGGATTCGGTGAGGCTCATTGGGTCCTCCGTCCGGGGCGCGGGAGCCGCTTGCCGGAGAAATCTCGGTTGACAACTTGCTGAATTCCGACGGCCTGAACACTACAGACGCCCATCCAGCGCCCCAATTTCAAAGTTCGCCGAACTGCGGCGGATTAGTCCCTTGACTTTCTCCTGACTCGTCAGGCCCAGCCGGGACCGCCGCTTGCTAATGGCTGAATGACCGCTGGCAAATTCGCTTGAGATTCCTGCAGCCGAAGCAGAAAACCGCGCCTCGGCGGACCGCCGCGTCCGTCGATCAGCCGTTCGATCGTGAGTCCGGCACCTCGTGGGAGACTGCCGGCAAATGTCAACGCCGCTCGAGATCGAAACGCTGCTCACCCGCTACCTCGCGCACGAAGGTCTGACCCGCGTGCCGGGGCCGCTCGCGTTCGCGCACAAGGGCGAGCCGGTGAAGGTATCGATCGATCAAAGCGTCTATACCGGCCACTTCATCACCGTGCACGACGGCACCCGCGTCGCACGGCAGTTTCGAGCGCGCGGCGGAAGCTACGAGTGGGGCGCGATCGCGGCGCTGATCGTGGAGATCGCCGAAAGCCGGCTGCAGCGGCGACTTCCGTTGACCACGCCGGCCGGGGTCCGGGCGCACAACCAGCAGCTCGCCGACGAGCTCAATACGATGACCGGCGCAGGTCCGTCGTCGCGGCTCAAGATCGAGCCGTCATCGGCCAAGCCGGGGCGCGTGCGCGTGAAGCTGGACGAGGTCGAGCTCGACCCCG
>Ga0066388_100001460_pt1 | contig 13334 bp, 13 predicted proteins | sample PanSoiMetaGPlot6_FD_64539 | JGI IMG/M metagenome (GOLD analysis project Ga0066388, IMG submission 64539) | Tropical forest soil microbial communities from Panama analyzed to predict greenhouse gas emissions - Panama Soil - Plot 6 (Hybrid Assembly) | ecosystem: Environmental > Terrestrial >... | reverse complement strand
ACCGCGCTGCTCGGCGTGCGGGCGGTGCTGGCGGAGTCCTACGAGCGCGTCCACCGGTCGAACCTGATCGGGATGGGCGTGCTGCCGCCGCAGTACCGTGACGGCGAGTCGGCCTCCTCGGTCGGGCTGACGGTCCGCGCCGACGGGCGGGACTTCCGCGCGGTCGTGCGCATCGACACACCCGGCGAGGCCGACTACTACCCGGCACGGCGGGATCATGCCGTACGTCCTGCGCTCCCTCCGGTGATTCCCGGATTGGGGTAGTGCCGGTTTGAACCGATCGGTGCAGTACGCCGTGTCAGTCGGCGGGGGTGCCGTGCCGCCGGTGAGGGGGCGGCACGGCACCCCACATGGAGGTCCCACAGCGGTGCACCCTGGGCGAAACCGGCTTCCCGTAGCGTTGGATGTTGGATGGTGAGGTGCCGGCGGTGAGCGACGTGGCAACGGTGGCCGGATGGGTCCGGGACGCGTCGGCGGTGACGGTGCTGACCGGTGCCGGCATCTCGACCGACAGCGGCATCCCCGACTTCCGCGGTCCGCAGGGGGTGTGGACGGTCAACCCGGGCGCGCAGCGGATATCCGACATCCGGGTGTACGTCGCCGACCCGCAGGTACGCCGGCAGGCCTGGCGCAACCGCCGGCAGCACCCCGCCTGGTCCGCCCAGCCGAACGCGGCGCACCGGGCGCTGGTGGCGCTGGAGCGGTCCGGCCGGCTGCGGGCGCTGGTCACACAGAACATCGACGAGCTGCACCAGCGTGCCGGCAACGACCCTGCCGTGGTGCTGGAGCTGCACGGCACGCTGTTCTGGGTCAGCTGCCTGAGCTGCTCGGACCGTACGCCGATGGCCGACGCCCTGGCCCGGGTCGACGCCGGCGAGGAGGACCCGCACTGCCTGCGCTGCGGCGGGCTGTTGAAGTCGGCCACCGTCTCGTTCGGACAGCCCCTGGACCAGGCGGTGCTGGCCGCGGCGGTCACTGCGGTCGCCGAGTGCGACCTGCTGCTCGCGGTCGGCAGCTCGCTCACCGTGCAGCCGGCGGCCGGGCTGGTCACGGTGGCCGCCGATGTCGGCGCCCGGGTCGTCATCGTGAACGCCGAGCCGACCCCGTACGACCACCTCGCCGCCGCCCTGATCCGGGAGCCGATCGGCACCGCCCTGCCGGCCCTGGTCGCCGACCTGCCCGAGCGGGCGCGCTGACCCTGTCGCCGACGCTGTCGCTCCGTGCACCGGCGCGGCTCGGCGAATAGGCTGGCCGGGTGGCACGTCAGGAAGGTGCGATGCGGCCGTCCCGGCTGGTCGACCGGTACAGCCGAATGGCCACCGACATGCGCGTATCGCTGACCGACCGGTGCACGCTGCGGTGCGCATACTGCATGCCTCCCGAGGGCCTGCCCTGGCTCCCCCGGGCCGAGCTGCTCACCGATGACGAGATGGTCCGGTTGGTGGCGGTCGCGGTGTCGCTGGGCGTGACCGCGGTCCGGCTCACCGGCGGCGAGCCGCTGCTCCGCCCCGGCGCGCCGGACCTGGTCCGCCGGCTCGCCGCGCTGCGCCCCCGGCCCGAGCTGTCGCTGACCACGAACGGGCTGCTGCTGCGCCGGGACGCCGCCGCGCTGCGCGCCGCCGGCCTGGACCGGGTGAACGTGTCGCTGGACACCCTCGACCCCGCCCGGTTCAAGGCCATCACCTTCCGCGACCGCCACCCGGACGTGCTGGCCGGCCTGGAAGCGGCCCGCTCCGCCCGCCTCGAACCGATCAAGATCAACGCGGTGCTGCTGCGCGGCGTCAACGACGACGAAGCAGTCCCGCTCCTGCGCTGGTCGCTCGAGTCGGGTTACGCGCTGCGCTTCATCGAGCAGATGCCGCTGGACGCCCAGCACGCCTGGGACCGCACCCAGATGGTCACCGCCGACGAGATCCTCGCCGCCCTGTCGGCCGCCTTCCGGCTCTCGCCGGTCCCGCTGCCCGGCCGCGGCAGTGCCCCCGCCGAGACCTGGCGCGTCGAGGACGGCCCCGGCCGAGCCCACTGGACACTCGCCCCCCCGACCGTCGGCATCATCGGCTCGGTGACCCGGCCCTTCTGCGCCGCCTGCGACCGCATCCGCCTCACCGCCGACGGCCAGGTCCGCAACTGCCTGTTCGCCCGCACCGAGTCCGACCTGCGCACCCCCCTGCGCGCCGGCGCCTCCGACAACGAGCTCGCCGCCCGCATGCTCGCCGCCGTCCACACCAAACTCCCCGGCCACGGCATCGACAACCCCGACTTCCTCCAACCCACCCGCCCCATGTCCGCCATCGGCGGATGAGCCTCTACCCGAGCACGCGAGGTCTTGCAGAGAGCGACATCCTTGCCCCATCAGGGTGGTAGCGTCTCTCGCCGTTTGGCCTGTACAGGAGAAGCGGGGCTGTGCCGGACATGTCGACGGCGGAGTTGGACGTGACGGCTGCGGGGTGGATGTTTCGTGAGTGACCAGCCGGCCGGGCATCCGGTGCCGTTCGTGTGGCAGGTTCGGGCGAGGAACTACCGGTCGATCGCTGACTGCGATGTCGGTCTAGGCGGGCTGACAGTGCTGCTGGGGTTCAACGCGTCCGGAAAGTCGAACTTTCTCGACGTGCTGCGGTTCGTGGCGGATGCGCTGGAGACCTCGGTGGTTCGGGCGGTCGCGAGCAGGGGCGGACTGGAGACGTTGCTGCACCGGTCGCCGGCGGGCATGAGCGAGTCGTTCGCGGTCCGGCTCGGCCTCAGCCTGCGGTTGCCGGGGTACGGCGAGCCGGTCGCGGCCCGTTACGGCTTCGAGATCGGTGCCGACCCGGCGGGCGAGGCACCGTTGCTGGTCCGCGGTGAGTTCGGCACGGTCGAGCTGCCCGGCGGCACGGTCGAACTGCCGCTGGCCGTGCCGGGGCGGTCGTCCCGACTGCGGTTGCCCGCGTCGGCGGTCGAGGAGGACGCGCCGCAGGCGGTCCTGGAGTCCGCGCTACGGGCGATGCGCTTCTACGACCTGGACTCGGCGGTCCTGCGCGAGGTGGACGAGCAGCCGCCGCGCCACGCGTACCTCGGCCCGGCGGGTGAGCACCTGGGACCGGTCCTCGGCGCCCTGAGCGGGGACGCGCTGGGCAAGGAGCGCTTCGATGCTTACCTGTCGGCGCTGGTGCCCGGCGCGCTCGGCATCCAGGAGCGGCGGGAGGGCCGGTACTCGACCGTGCAGGCCCGGTTCCGTGCCGGGAACGGCGCGGGCGAGGAGGTCTTCCTGCGGGAGGCGCTGTCGGAGGGCACGCTGCGGGCAGCCGGAACGCTCGCCGCGCTGCTGCAGCCGCCGAGCGCGGACCGCTCGCTGGTCGCGGTCGAGGAGCCGGAGACGGCGCTGCACCCGGCCGGCGTGAGCGCGCTGTACGAGGCCCTGGATGACGCCGCCGCGCACATCCAGGTGATCGTGACCAGCCAGAGCCCGGACCTGCTGGACAGCGAGTACGCCAGCATCGACCACATCAGGGCAGTCGCGAACGTCGGCGGCGTGACCCAGGTCGGCCCGGTCGATGCCGCCGGGCGGGCGATCGTCGACAAGGGGCTGATGAGCCTCGCCGAGCTGCACCGCAGCGGCCAGCTGCGGCCCGAGGTCGAGGACCGCGGCCGGTGAGCCACCCGATGATCGCTGCGATCGTGGAGGGCCAGGGCGAGGTGGCCGCGGTGCCGGTGCTGCTGGGCCGGCTGCTCGCCGAGATCGCCCCGGGCCGCTACATCGACGTGCTCCGGCCGTACCGGATCAGCCGGGGCGCGCTGCTCGCGCCGAACGGCGTCGAGCGGGCCGTGGCTGCGGTCGGGGAACAGGGCGGTCCGCGTACCGGCGTGCTGGTCCTGCTGGATGCCGACGACGACTGCCCGTGCGAGCTGGCCCCGACGTTGCTGGCCCGTGCCCGTGACGCCCGCAAGGACCGGTCCGCCTCCGTGGTGCTGGCCAAGCGTGAGTTCGAGGCATGGTTCCTGGCTGCGGCACCCTCGTTGCGGGGACGGCGCGGACTGTCGGCGGACTTGCCGCTACTGGACGACCCGGAGCAGCCGCGGGACTGCAAGGGCTGGCTGAGCAGGCACCGCAGCGACGGTCGCAGCTACAAGCCCTCTGCCGACCAGGCCGCCCTCGCCGCGATCGTCGATCTGCGACTGGCCCGCGCGAACTCGCCCTCTTTCGACAAGCTGTGGCGAGACATCGAACGACTGGTTGAGGAGACGGCGTAACGGCGAACGAACGCCGAGGAGAGTTCCTTGCTGGCCCCGCCTGGCCCGCGAGCTGGACCCTTTGGCGAAAGGTGACCGCTGCCGCGATCTCGTCGAGCCCTGCAGGTGTCTGCCCGCTGCGCCCGGTGGGGTTGGACCCGCGAGCGACCGGATCGGCCATCGGGTGACGACTTCGGTCCGCCGGTGACGACTTCGGCTGCCGGGGGACGACATATTGCTCGTCACTGGTGACCCCAACTCGTCACCGATGAGCTGAACTCGTCACCGTGGCGCGTTGACCTCGGCGAGCCGGCGCGGAGCATCGCGTGCCGAGAGCAGCCCTGTGCGCGTATGACCGGCCCGGCTGGCCGGTGAAGGCATCGCCCAGCGGCGCGGAGCCGGGCTGAGCGGAGCGGGCACCCGCCCAGCGACGAGTTCCGGCCGGCGGTGACGACTTCGGGTCGCTGGTGACGACTTCGGTCGCGGGGTGACGACCTGTTTGGGTTGGCGACCTTGCAGGGGGTGACCGTCCACCGGCCCGTACGGGCTTGGCCGCCATGCGAAGGTGACGTCCACCGGCCCTTATGGGGCTGGCGACATGCGGAAGCGGGGATTGACGTCCCGTATGCAGGGTGGCCAGCCACGGTGGGCAGCAGCGCAGCGCCCTGCCCACATGCGGAGGGTCCGGGGGGTCGCCCCCCGGGCAGACATGGCCCAATCATCCCCAAGGCGCAGCAAGCGCCTAGAGATGATTGGGCGCCGGGCGGCCACGGGGGGAGCCGCCCGGCGCGAGAGAACAGTACCACCAGGTAGGGTTCAGCGCGACCAGGGCCTCGAAGACCACCCGAAATGGCTACTCTCGGGCCGGCCGGACGCGTCCTGCGTTCGCCCGTACTCCTCAGGGGAGACCACCACAGGGAGATCACCTCACTGGCACCTCACGTGTCGTACGGTTGGCTCGATGTCTACCGTGGGTCAGTCTCGCCGGGCAGGCCAGACTGGGCAGGTCGGGCTGGGAGGCGGACGGACAGGGATGGTCAGCGATATGACGGGCGCCGCGGGCGGCCCGGCGGGGATGGTGTCGCCCGATGCCGGCGTCAGCACCCCGGCGCGGGACGCCAGCCTGCTCGAACGCGCGCTGTTCGAGGTGAAGCGGGTCATCGTCGGGCAGGACCGGATGGTCGAGCGAATGGTCGTCTGTCTGCTCGCCCGGGGCCACTGCCTGCTAGAGGGTGTGCCGGGGGTGGCCAAGACGTTGGCGGTGGAGACGCTCGCCGCGGTCGCCGGTGGGACGTTCTCCCGGCTGCAGTTCACCCCAGACCTGGTGCCGGCCGACATCGTGGGCACCCGGATATACCGGTCCGGCTCGGAACGGTTCGATACCGAACTGGGTCCGGTGTTCGCGAACTTCGTGCTCACCGACGAGATCAACCGGGCGCCGGCGAAGGTTCAGTCGGCGCTGCTCGAGGTCATGGCCGAGCAGCAGGTGTCGATCGGCGGCACCACCTACCCGATGCCGCAGCCGTTCCTGGTGCTAGCCACGCAGAACCCGATCGAGTCCGAGGGTGTCTACCCGCTGCCGGAGGCGCAGCGTGACCGGTTCCTGATGAAGGTCGTGGTCGACTACCCGACCGGCGAGGAGGAGCGCGAGATCGTCTACCGGATGGGGGTCGAGCCGCCGGTGCCCGACCAGGTGCTGCACCCGGCGGACCTGCTCCGGCTGCAACACTCGGCCTCCCGGGTGTTCGTCCATCACGCCCTGGTCGACTACGTGGTGCGGCTGGTGTTGTCCACTCGCACGCCGGCCGACCACGGCATGGCCGACGTCGCCGGCTGGGTGGCCTACGGCGCAAGCCCGCGGGCCAGCCTGGGCATGATCGCGGCCGCCAGGGGGCTCGCGCTGATGCGCGGCCGGGACTATGTCCTGCCGCAGGACGTGCTCGACATCGCGCCGGACGTGCTGCGACACCGGCTGGTGCTCTCCTACGACGCGCTCGCCGACGGCGTTCCGGCCGACCACGTGGTACGCCGGGTGCTGCAGACCGTGCCGCTGCCTCAGGTGACGCCGCGGCAGCGCTCCGGCGCCCCGCCGGCCGGGCAGCCGACCGCCGGGCACCAGCCGGCCGGTGGCCCGTACGCGCCGGGCAGCCAGCGGACCGGCCGGGGTTACCCGTCCGACTTGTCCGGCCCGGTGCCCGGCCAGCCGGCGCCGGGTCAGCCGCCGCCCACCGGCGGCCGGCCCGAGGAGTCGCGGGAGCGCTCGGCATGACCCGGGGGCCGGCGGGCACCCTCTCCGGCCCGGCAGGCAGCGCCGCCCGTTCGGCGGCCAGCGCTGCCGGCACCGCCGCCTCCCCTGCCGGCACCGACACCGCAGCGGTCCGCTCGACCGGTGCCGGGCCCGGCGGGGCGCCGCCGGTCCTGCGGGGTGAGGCGGCGGACGCGGTGCTGCGCAAGCTGGAGCTGACCGTGCGGCGCAAGCTGGACGGGCTGCTGCAGGGCAACCACATCGGCCTGGTGCCCGGGCCGGGCTCGGAGCCGGGCGAGTCCCGGGAGTACCACCCGGGCGACGACGTACGCCGGATGGACTGGCCGGTGACCGCCCGGACCACGGTGCCGCACATCCGGGAGACGATCGCCGACCGGGAGCTGGAGACCTGGGTGGTGGTCGACCTCTCCCCGAGCCTCGACTTCGGCACCGCCCGGTGCGAGAAGCGGGACATGGTGGTGGCGGGCGTCGCCGCGGTGGCGCACCTCACCGGCCGGGGCGGGAACCGGATCGGCGCCCTCGTCACCACCGGCGAGAGCGTCATCCGGCTGCCGGCGCAGTCCGGCCGGGCGCACACCACCGGCCTGCTGAAGCGGCTGGTGGAGACCCCGCGTTCGACCCAGGGCCGGCGCGGGGACCTGGCCGCGGTCGTCGAGATGCTGCGCCGGCCGCCGCGCCGGCGGGGGTTCGCCGTCGTTGTTTCAGACTTTCTCGGCGATCTCAGCTGGGAACGGCCGCTGCGCGCGCTCGCGGTCCGCCACGACGTGCTGGCGATCGAGGTCGTCGACCCGGTCGAGCTGGCGCTGCCCGCGGTGGGGCTGCTCACCCTGGTCGACCCGGAGAGCGGGCGGCTGCTGGAGGTGCAGACGGCCAAGCGCGGGCTGCGGGAGAAGTACGCCGAGGCGGCCGCCCGGCAGCGGGCCGAGATCGCGGTCGCGCTGCGCCGGTCCGGTGCCGCGCACCTGCAGCTGCGCACCGACCGGGACTGGCTGGTCGACATCGTCCGGTTCGTCGCCGCCCGGCGCCGGGGCGTGTCGGGAGGAGCCCTGCGGTGAGGACGTTTCTCGACCCCCGTTGGCTGTGGCTGCTGCTCGCGGTGGCCGTGCTGGCCACGCTGTACGTGGTCGCGCAGGTGCGGCGCAAGGCCTACGCGGCCCGCTTCGCGAACCTGGAGCTGCTCGACAGCATCGCGCCGCGGCGGCCGGGGTGGCGCCGGCATCTGGCGTTCGCGCTGCTGCTGCTGGCGCTCGCGTCGCTGACCACCGCGATGGCGAAGCCGACGAAGAACGTCAAGGTCCCGCGGGACCGGGCCACCGTGATGATGGCGATCGACGTGTCGCTGTCGATGCAGGCCACCGACGTGGAGCCGACCCGGATCCTGGCCGCGCAGCGGGCGGCGAAGGAGTTCGTCGACCTGCTGCCGCCGCGGATCAACCTCGGGCTGGTCAGCTTCGCCGGGTCGGCGACGGTCGCGGTCGCGCCGACCACCGACCGCGGTGCGGTGAAGCGGGCCATCGACACCGTGCAGCTGTCCGAGCGCACCGCGATCGGTGAGGCGATCTTCTCCTGCCTGGGTGCGATCAAGGCGTTCCAGACCCAGCTGTCCGGCCAGGACCCCGGCCCCGCCCCGCCGGCCCGGATCGTGCTGATGTCCGACGGCACCAACACCTGGGGCCGCACTCCGGACCAGGCCGTGGTCGAGGCGAAGAAGTCCGCCGTGCCGGTCTCGACGATCGCGTTCGGCACCGACGGCGGCTTCATCCAGCTGGAGGGCGAGAAGGTCGCCGTGCCGGTGAACCACCAGCAGCTCGAGGGCATCGCGGACGGCACCGGCGGCACCTACCACGCCGCCGCCAGTGCCAGCGAGCTGTCCGACGTGTACCGCGACCTCGGCAGCCAGATCGGCTACACCACCGAGCGCCGGGAGATCACCACCTCGCTGGTCGGCGTCGGGCTGCTGCTCGCGTTCGCCGCCGCCGGCCTGTCCCTCCTCTGGACCAACCGCCTGCTCTAGTGCCGGCGCCGGGACGGGCCTACACGCCTGTGGCGTGGAATCCGCCGTCGACGTGCACGATCTCGGCGGTGGTGGCCGGGAACCAGTCCGACAGCAGTGCCACGCAGGCGCGGGCGACCGGCTCCGGGTTGCGGACGTCCCAGCCGAGTGGGGCGCGCCCGTCCCAGGCGTCCTCGAACTTCTCGAAGCCGGGGATGCTGCGCGCCGCCATGGTCTTCAGCGGCCCCGCGGCGACCAGGTTCACCCTTATCTTGCGCGGGCCGAGCTCGCGGGCCAGGTAGCGGGCGACCGACTCCAGCCCGGCCTTGGCCACCCCCATCCAGTCGTAGGACGGCCAGGCGACGGCGGCGTCGAAGTCCATCCCGACCACCGAGCCGCCGTCCGGCATCAGCGGCAGGCAGGCCTTGGCCAGCGACATCAGGGAGTACGCCGAGATCTGCACCGCGGTGGACACGTCCGGCCACGGGGCGTCCAGGAATGCTCCGCCGAGGCAGCTCGCCGGGGCGAACCCGATCGAGTGCAGCACCCCGTCCAGCCCGTCGACGTGCTCGCGCACCTTGCCGGCCAGCGCGGCCAGGTCCTCCTCGCTGGTCACGTCCAGCTCGACCAGCGGCGGCGGCTCGGGCAACATGTCGGCGACCCGGCGGACCAGCGACATCCGGCCGTACCCGGTCAGCACGACCTGGGCGCCTTCCTGCTGCGCCAGCCGGGCGGCGGCGTACCCGATCGAGGCGTTGGTGAGAACGCCGGTGACGAGCAGCCGCTTGCCGTCCAGCAGTCCGGTCACGAAGGCTCCCTTCTCGATGTGCCGTGTGCCAGTGTTCTCGTGCTGTCAGTGTTCTCGTGCCGTCAGTGGCCCATGCCGAGCCCGCCGTCGACGGGGACCACCGCGCCCGTGACGTAGGCCCCGGCGTCACCGGCGAGGAAGGCGACCACGCCGGCAACCTCCTCCACCGTCCCGTACCGGCCCAGCGGCACCCCGGCGAGGATCTCCTTGCGCCGTTCCTCCGGCAACTGCGCGGTCATGTCGGTGTCGATGAAGCCCGGGATGACCACGTTGGCGGTGATGCCGCGGGAACCCAGCTCGCGGGCGAGCGAGCGGGCCAGCCCGATCAGCCCGGCCTTGCTCGCCGCGTAGTTGGCCTGCCCGGCGCTGCCGGTGAGCGCGACCACGCTGGACACGAAGATCATCCGACCGCGCCGGGCCCGGAGCATCTTGGCGGCCGCGCGCCGGGACACCCGGTAGGCGCCGGTGAGGTTGGCGTCCAGCACCCGGGTGAACTGCTCCTCGCTCATCCGCAGCAGCAGCGCGTCGTCGGTGACGCCGGCGTTGGAGACGAGCACCTCGACCGGGCCCTGGTGTGCCTCGACCTCGGCGAACGCCGCGTCGACCGCGGCCGTGTCGGTGACGTCGCAGTGCACCCCGAACAGGCCTTCGGGAGCGCCGCTGCCCCGGTGGGTCACGGCCACCTTGTCGCCCTGGGCGGCGAACGTCCGCGCAATGGCCAGGCCGATGCCGCGGTTACCACCGGTGACGAGTACGGAACGGCTCACGGGCCTGCACGCTACCGGCTCCACCGGTCGCCCGTCCGGTAGGCACGCGCGTAGGGTCCGGGGGTGCGCGCGATCCAGATTTCTGAGTTCGGCGGCCCGGAGGTGCTCCGGCTCGTCGACCTGCCCGACCCCGAGCAGACCGGGACGCTGGCCGTCTACGACGTGCACGCCGCCGGGGTCAACTACGCGGACACCCTTCAGGCAGAGGACGGCTACCTGACGCCGCAGACGCTGCCGATGGTCCCGGGCGGGGAGTTCGCCGGCGTCGGGCCGGACGGCCGGCGGGTGGTCGGGCTGCTGCTGAGCGGTGGCGGGTACGCCGAGAAGGTGAGCACCATTACGGAGCTGACCTGGCCAGTGCCGGACGGGGTCGGCGACGGCGCGGCGCTCACCGTCGTGGTCCAGGGCAGCACCGCCTGGCACGCGCTGCACACCTGCGCGCACCTGGCCGTCGGCGAGTCGGTGCTGGTGCACGCGGCGGCCGGCGGGGTCGGCACGCTGGCCGTCCAGCTGGCCAAGGCCGCCGGGGCGCGCCGGGTGATCGGCTTGGCATCCACCGCGGAGAAGCGGGAGCTGGCGCTGGAGCTGGGCGCGGACGCGGTGCTCGACCCCGGTGCGGAAGACCTGAAGGCCGCGGTGGAGGAGGCAAACGGCGGCCGGAAGGTGGACGTGGTGCTGGAGACGACCGGCGGGCCGGTCTTCGACGCGAGCCTGGCCGCGCTGGCGCCGTTCGGCCGCCTCGTCACATACGGGATGGCCTCCCGCGTCCCGCCGACGCCGATCGAGCCGGCGGCGCTGCTCACCGGATCCCGGGCGGTGATCGGGTTCTGGCTCGCGCGCTGCGTGCGCAGGCCCGCGATGCTGCACGAGCCGATCCGGCGGCTGCTGGAGATGATCCGGACCGGCGCCCTGCGCCCGGTGGTCGGCGGGACGTACCCGCTGGCCGATGCTCGCCGGGCACACGAGGACATCCGGGCCCGGCGCACCACCGGCAAGCTGGTGCTCGACACTCGGCGGTGACCGCGCCGCCGTGAGCCGGCACGGCGTGTTTGTGGGAATGATCGCTGGGCACATCAAGGGGCAACAGTCCAGTCCCGCGATCTACGTGGAGGCAGTTCGATGTCCGCGACAGCCGTCACGGTTCTCGTCATCGTCGTAGTCCTGGCAGTGGCGGGCTTGCTCGTCCTGGCCAGGATGCAAGCCCGGCGGCGCCGGCTGCGGGAGCGGTTCGGCCCCGAGTACGAGCGGATGGTCGCCGAGGCCGACAGCCCGCGCGCGGTCGAGCACGAGCTGGCCGCCCGGGAGAAGCGGCACGCCGACCTGCCGATCCGCGCCCTCCCGGCCGACGCCCGGGACCGGTACGCCAAGGAGTGGCTGGCCGTGCAGGAGCAGTTCGTCGACGCGCCGGTCGAGGCGGTCGGCGAGGCCGACCGGCTGGTCACCGCGCTGATGGGCGACCGCGGCTATCCCACCGAGGGGTACGAGCAGCAGCTGGCCGACCTGTCGGTGGAGCACGCGCAGATGCTCGACCACTACCGCTCGGCGCACGACCTGAGCGACCGGGCGGCGGCCGGCACCGCCACGACCGAGAACCTCCGCCAGGCGATGGTCCACTACCGCTCGCTCTTCGAGGACCTGCTGCAGGAGCGGGTCGGGCAGGGCAGGCCGGACCGCGGCTGACCGTCACCTACCCGCCGCCGCACCCGCGTCGGCACCACGCCAGGAGGCGATCATGCACCCACGCAACGAGACCATCGACGAGCAGCGCCGCACCGGCGACGGCGAGCAGCCCGGTGAGCACGCCGAACGAACCGCCGAGCGGGCCGCTGAACCAACCGATGAGCGGACCGTTGACGCGCCGCCGGCGACCGGCTCCGGCGCCGACCCGGGTTACCACAGCCCTGGGTATGCCGCCGGGAGCGACCCGTCCGGCACCACCCGGGTGGACTCGGAGAACCCGTCGCCGGCCGACGCGGCCACCGAAGCTCACCCTGCCGGCGCCGACTGGGTCGGTCCCGGCGTCGCCCCGGCCACTGAGCGGCCTGCCGGGGAAACCGCTGACTGGGCTGGTCCTACTGGCGCCGACTCGGCCGCGGCGCGTACCGCTGAGGAGGGCGCCGACTGGACCAGTCCCACCGCCGTCGCCCCGGCCACCGAGCAGACCGCTGAGGAGGTCGCTGAGGAGCGGGCGACCGACCGCTCGACCACAGTGGACTCGACCGCCGTGCTCCCGCCGCCCGAGGCGATGCCGACCGCGACCGACGCCGGCACGGGTGGTTTCGTGCTGCTCTCCGACGAGGACCGGGGCTCCTTCCGTCGGCGCTGGCGGGACGTCCAGACCGGCTTCGTGGACGACCCGCGCGAGTCGGTGCAGCAGGCCAGTGATCTCGTTGGCGAGGCCGTGCAGACGGTGACCAGCCGGCTCACCGAACACTGGCAGGGCATCGGCCCCGACTACGGCGACGCCGCCACCGAGGAGCTGCGACAGGAGCTCCGCCGCTACCGCGCGCTGTTCGACCGCCTGCTCGACCTCTGAGCCCGAGGTCGGCACCAAACGGGCGTGAACGGGTGCGAATAGTCTGGAGCGGTGAGCGATCGGTATGACGCGGTGTTGCTGCTCTCGTTCGGCGGGCCGGAGGGTCCAGACGACGTGATGCCGTTCCTGCGCAACGTGGTGCGCGGCCGGGACGTGCCGGCCGAGCGGCTCGAGCAGGTGGCCGAGCACTACCGGCGCTTCGGCGGCGTCTCGCCGATCAACGCGCAGAACCGGGCGCTGCTGGCCCGCGTCCGGGCCGAGCTGGCCGAGCGCGGGCCGCGGCTGCCCGTCTACTGGGGCAACCGCAACTGGCACCCGCTGGTCGAGGACACCGTGGTGCGGATGCGCGAGGACGGGGTGCGCCGCGCGCTGGCGTTCGTCACCAGCGCGTACTCGTCGTACTCCGGCTGCCGGCAGTACCAGGAGGATCTCGACCGGGCCCGGGCCGCGGCCGGCCCGGGCGCACCGGTGCTCGACAAGATCCGGCACTACTTCGACCATCCCGGGTTCGTCGAGCCGAACGCCGACGCGGTCCGGGCCGCGCTCGGCACGCTCCCGGCGCCGCTGCGGGCCGGCGCGCGGCTGGTGTTCACCGCCCACTCCGTCCCGACCGCGATGGACCGGGCCAGCGGCCCGGATCCGGGGGCCGGCCCCTCCGGCGGGCGTCTCTATTCCGCCCAGCTCCGGCAGGCGGGCCGGCTGGTCGCGGAGGCGGTGCGCGGCCCGGGCGCCGGCTTCGACCTGGCCTGGCAGAGCCG
>Ga0066388_100001459_pt1 | contig 13335 bp, 12 predicted proteins | sample PanSoiMetaGPlot6_FD_64539 | JGI IMG/M metagenome (GOLD analysis project Ga0066388, IMG submission 64539) | Tropical forest soil microbial communities from Panama analyzed to predict greenhouse gas emissions - Panama Soil - Plot 6 (Hybrid Assembly) | ecosystem: Environmental > Terrestrial >... | reverse complement strand
CGGCTTTGAAGCCCAAGTTTACTCGACAAGACGAAAATTGATTTCTCCGGAAGCGACCGGACAGTAGGCGATAATTGCTCCTGCTTGCGCAAGGCGTCACAGCACACTCCTCGAGACATCAAATGAGGAAGACTGAAGCCGCCGGCCTGAACTGAAGCATCGGGAGGCCCGTCCCGGTCAGGGTGCGGGACCTCATCTGCACCTTTCATAACGTCTTTGTGTCCTTCCAAACGCTCGATCTTGACTTCGCGCGCGGACAGTTGTGCCCAGAGATCGAATCAGCAGCGCTACGCATTCGGCTACCCACAATGGACCGAGCTCGTCGCGTTAAGGCAATCGGGTCTTAAGTCACCGACAACAAACCAATAAGCGAGCATTCCCGGGAGTAGAACAATCGAGGCGAGTTCAAAGCCGGGAACATACGAGCCACGCCACGTGATCAAGAATCCGACGGCTAGTGGCGCGATGATCCCCGCGAGATTACCTGCAAAATTCTCGACTCCGGTCCATATACCGACTTGTTCGGCCGGCGCACAGGATTGAAGAATTGCGAGCAGATTGCCGGTAGAAAGGCCGACCAGGGAAGCTCCGAGCAACCATTTGATAGCGCTCCGGGTATCCGCAGCATGCATGGCTGCTATGAGTAACACACCCATAGCGAAAGCCACCGTCACGATTCCTTTCCGCGTCGCCGTTTCATCCCAGCCGCGACGGATCATCGTGTCGGCAATCCACCCGCCAATCGGTTCGGCAATGCCGAATATAAAGAATGCGAGGGAAGCATAAAAACCTGCCTGCACGATACTAAGGTGGCGGACTGTGACCAGGTAGTCAGGCAGCCACGTAACCAGCACATACCAATAGTAATCAAAACAAAAGAATCCAAGGCAGATCCCTAGTAAATTACGGTTGCGGACGGCGTTCCAGCGAACGGGCGGCCTGTGGGAGACCGGTGGGGCTACGACCGGGTTCACTGCTTGCAGCTGACGAGGAAACATCCAAAACCAGGGGATTACCCAGATGAGAGCCGCAAACCCTAATAGGAAGAAAGTGGGGCGCCAACCATAGCGAATTAAAAGCCATGGAACCAAAATGCCTTCGAGGACCAGTCCGGTTCGGGACCCCAAATCGAAAAGTCCTGAGGGCAGACCACGATCCCGCCGCGTAAATAGCAAGCTGACGATTTTCGATCCTCCCGGAAGGTAGATGGACTCTCCGATGCCAAGGAGCATGCGGAGCCCTATCAAAGCTGCAAGCCCACCTGCTAAACCCGTAAGTCCCTGAGCGAGCGACCAAAGGGCGAACGCTCCGGCATAGAGAGAGCGTAAATTGAACCGGTCTGCGGACCAGCCAATGGGAATTTGCATGAGCGCGTACGACCAGAAAAAAGAAGAGAGCAGCAGGCCCTTACTTTGCGATGTCAGTTGGAAGTCCCTGGAAAGCAACGGCAGTGCGAGTGAAATCGCGGCGCGATCTAGGTAGTTGATTAATGATGCTGCAAAGAGCAGGCCTACGATAGACCAGCGCCGCTGGTTGGAGACCTTCTGGAGGTCCAGCCGAGTGAATCCAGAGCGCCAAATTTTTGAGACAGCATAGCCCAAATCTGCACCGCGGCGGGGAGAAGGCGTGACAGGCGACGGCTTTCTACTCATGATTCGCACGCGAATTGAATGTTAACCTTTGACCGCAGGCGCGGAGCGATGTTTCGCAGTTCAGTCCGGCGAACAACGTAGATAGCCCACACACATGCTTGATCTCGAATTGAGGTCAGTCGCGAGGGATAATACACCTCCCAGGGCGCAAGTTGGCGGAGACTATTCCTTTCCGGCGCACCAGTCCCCCGTTTGTCAGAACCGTGGCGTTAGAGATGAACGGTCGTTAAAATCAAGCTATCGAGCAAAACCCCGACAGCCCAGCCAGTGGGAAAGCTGTCCTGGGAGGGCCACCGGCTAGTTCATTCCAAAAAAAGCGAGGGCCTGTTTGTGGCCTCGATCGTCGATGGCGACGTGAAGGAATGTGGCTGCGTTACAATGGAAACTCCCTCAGATGTTATGAGCACTGGACGAATTGATGGGCTCCTCCCCAGCGAACCCTAGAATCCTAACAAACGCAACAAAAAGAACTAACTATTGATGACTTCGAATTCCGGAAGCCGCTGAAATACCGGCCTCTTCGCATCTGCGCCCGACCGGTCAGTCAAAGTTCAACTCCTTCGTAAGCTCCATCGTTAATGTCCGCTGTTGATGTACCATTGCTGCGATTCTGGTGGATTTGAACGCCTTCAATTGCCATCCTTCCGTCCTGCCACCCGGCCCGACTTCTGCATAGCACTGAACCGTCGCTCTGGCCTGCTGTAATGCGGCTTGGTGATCGAAAATATCCTCGAGTCGGAGAACTGTACGACCTCAGCTGAAACCCAGTAAAGATTGGCCGGGCGTGCCAACTCTTCCATCTGCTCTTACGACCGGTCGAATGACTCGTTCCCACTATTAAGATCGAGGCTGAATTTCTCTTCGGTAACATCCATCCCGACGCGGGGCCGATTCGCCTTCGGTGTCGCACATCGAGAGGGCATCGTTGTAATCCTCGGTAGGGACCCGCACAGTCTCCGATTAGCGCGGCACTCGTGAAACCGCGATCAGTCCGGCTCCTGCTTGGATGGAAGAACCGAGAATTGTAGCGAGCGCGAGCAAAATAAATAGGGCGAAGGCACTTTTCCGAACTGCGAAGCAGGCTTAGAAGCCCTTAGCAAGACAGAGACCCGTGATGCGGTATGCACCCGCAATCTCCTTATCTTTTATGCTCTTTTCACATCACTGTCACCTCCAGTTAACATTGGCCTGCTACTTTTTCTATCCTGTGTCATATCCCTCTTAGGAGAGCAATTCAATGACTTTGTCCAGCAGACTTCGTCTCTGCACGTCCCTGCTCGCTCTTTTGCTGGCGGCTTCCTCAGCTTTTGCCCAAGGTAGCCGAATCCAGCACGTTCTGCTGATTAGTGTCGACGGAATGCACGCTGTTGATTTCGCTAACTGCGCCAACGGCATCAGCACTGCCAACAATGGCCGACCCTATTGCCGCGCGATTGCTGCCCTGGGCAAGACCGGCGTCAATTACGTCGCGGCCAGCACCTCAAAACCCTCGGACTCCTTCCCTGGTCTGACCGCAATCATTACTGGCGGAAGCCCCGCCCTGACGGGCGTCTACTACGATGTCGCTTATTCCCGGAATTACGATGCCCCCGCAAAAACTACCGGCAACGGCGTTGCCGCTGGTCCCTGTACCCCCAATTCGACGCCAACGGGTACAACAACTGAGTATGAAGAAGGTATTGATATAGACCAGACCAAGGTGAACGGCGGAGCGCCTGGCGCTTCGCTAACTGATGGTGGCATCGCCTCCATCGATCCCAAGAGGCTGGTCCGCGACCCGAGTAATGGCTGCAAGCCCGTTTTCCCGTGGGAATTCGTGCGTGCCAATAGCATCTTCAGCATTATTCACCAAGCTGGCGGATTCACGGCGTGGTCCGACAAGCACCCGGCGTACGTCTCGGTCGCCTCTGGCCAAGGGCCGAGTGCGCTCGACGACTTCTACTCACCTGAGATCAATTCCCAAGTGATCGGGCTCCCCCGAGTCACAACACCCACGGGCATATCCTGCGCCACGGTCCGCGATCCCGGGTCTGACCTGTCGGCTTGGACAAACAGCTTCCAGAACATTCAATGCTATGACACTTTAAAGGTCGATGCGATCCTCAATGAGATCGATGGCAGGAATCACCTCGGCACCAAGAACACCCGAGTTCCCACCATCTTCGGTATGAACTTTCAGGCGGTTAGCGTGGGCCAGAAGCTCATTGAATCGAGCAACGGCGTGACGGGCGGATATCTGGACGCCGCAGGCACGCCAAGCGCGGCGCTGCTGGACGAATTTAAGTTCGTCGACGCTTCCATTGCCGCATTCGTCCGCGAGCTGAAAGCCAAAGGACTCTATGATACGACCTTGATCGTGATCACTGCCAAGCACGGCCAGTCGCCCATCGATCCCCAACGGTACGTCTCTCAGCTCATCAACGCCACATCACCCGCCACCCTGCTCTCCAAGGCGGGCTTTATTCCAGATTCGGAATCTACCGAAAATCCCACGGGCATCGGACCGACGGAAGATGATGTTTCCTTGCTCTGGCTGAAGAGTTCGTCCGACACTGGAGCAAGCGTCAAAATGCTCGAAGAAAATGCCTCCGCTTCCGGAATTGCGCTCGGGCAGATCTACTACGGCCCTTCGCTTGCACTCAACTATAACGACCCGACACTAGACCCCCGCACACCGGACATCATCGTGACTCCGAACGTCGGAGTTACATACACCCACAGCACGTCGAAACAGGAGGAGCACGGCGGGTTCGCCCATGACGACACGAATGTCGTTCTGCTGCTATCCTTCCCCAGCTTCCACCCCCAGAGAGTAAGCGCAGGAGTGGGTACTGCCCAGGTCGCACCCACCATCCTCAAAGCCTTGCACATCGATCCTCGCGCACTTGATGCTGTTCGTGCTGAGGGAACAAGCGTTTTGCCGGCAGTTCAACTCAGATAAGTGGTCCCCAACGCCGGGACAATTGACAGCGGATGCTCTTTGGGGGCATCCGCTGCTTTCTTTTATGAACTATAGATCAAAATCTTGGTGTGCACAGAGCCGCATCCTACCTACGATCATTTGAAAGAACAGGAGTTTCCCAATCGCGAGCTTGCCATCGGAGAGTGTCTGTCGGCGTCATATCAATCGCCAGGAACGTCGGCGATCGCCCTTATGTTTGTATCTCGCGAATTCAAGTTTCATCGAATATGCAGCCAGGATCACTCAGCTCGCCAAACTGTTCCACCCGCCACCAACATGGACTACGACACTCGCTCTCTCCAGCAATGATCTCCGCTACCTGAGAACCACCGATGGCATCCCCAGATAGGGTGGATCCCAATGGCAGCTTCTCATTTATTGCGAATGGTTAAAAACTCGAAGTAGTAAACTAGGGGCACGCGACAGCCGGACGAATGAGGCTTTCAGTCCGGCACGGTTCCGGGAAGCTTGCCGTTCAGCTGTCCTTGGCTGGGAGAAGGAGGTGTTCTGTGTCACTCACCAGGCTCAAGGAGTTTCTCGATAGCAATCACGTCAAATACGTAACCGTCTCCCATTCGCTTGCCTATACTGCTCAGGGCATTGCTGCTCTGACTCACACACCGGGCAAGGAATTGGCTAAAACTGTGATCGTTAAAGTGGACGGCAAGCTGGCCATGGCGGTTGTGCCGGCATCTGCCCATGTTGGTCTATCCCTGCTGAAAGCCGCAACCGGAGCCACAACTGTCGAGCTAGCCTCAGAGCTTGAATTCAAAGATCACTTTCCAGATTGTGAAACGGGTGCCATGCCGCCTTTTGGAAACCTGTACGGCATGAAAGTTTTCGCCGACGAAGGCCTTGTCCGTGACCCGGAGATTGCATTTAATGCCGGCTCGCACCGCGAGTTGATGCGCCTCTCCTGGCGCGATTTCCAGAGACTCGCGAATCCCCAAGTGGTTGGGTTGGCGGTGGGACGGGCAGCGGAGAGCGCGGCTTAGCGGCCATGCACCGAGCCAGATTAGCTGGCTCGGCTCTGATATGCCTCAGGCGCTCTGGATATGCCCCTTGCGCGAGGGGTTTTTTGGCTTCGCCGGATGCGCGAAATCACTCGCGGAAACGAGACTTTCGTGTAGCGTCATTACGGAGGCAAGGTAATGCTGGTGCAGTCAGTCCAGCCTGTTTACTTCTGATCGTGCAGGGGAGTCCTCACGGGTGCTTCATGCGTGCGATACCTCGACCAGAAACCGAGTAAAGCAAGGGCGACTACCACGACGGCTATAGCCAGATAAAAAACGGGGAGACATCTGCGACCTCCAGCTATCATCACGCCCACTCCTGTTAGCTCAACAACCCACAATATGCTGGCGCGTCATAGACCTTCGTTCGCCTAGCCATCGGCCAAAATCAGATAACGAACGCTCTTGTAGCTGGAAGAGTCTCGACGCGTCGCCTTCATTACAGTGTGCAATTCCGCTATGGAGGCGTACATACAGCATTTGCTGTACCTCCCCAGTTCTGGCGGAGAGGATCCGGTTGAGAAACTTTGCCGGTACTCTGTGGCTCGGCCGTTCGTTTTCGGAACCATATGTTCAAGGCCGCAGTAGCGGAAGCCATCAGCATGCGTGCGGTAGACGCGATAGACAGTGCCAGATTCTGAGCAAGCAAGGTCGTGGCGCTGCGACATTAAAAAAAGGGGGTGATCGCTGCCACTAGCGCTAGCCATCCGATGCCTGCTTCACAGCCGAAGGGGCAAGTGCCCGGACGCGACGCTCCGCGAATCGAACACCACTTTGAGCTGGCGGAAGCATAAGTTTGGCCGGATGGAAAACTGACTCGGGAATCGGAACGTCGGTGCACGGCGGGAGCAGAGGATGGTAACCTTCAAGGGAGTCTGAGGGCTACCAAGCGGAACTCGCTCCGGACAACGACTGGCGACCACGGGTTCCGCGTGTGCGTCCATGCTATGGATGATTCACGATTCATAGGATCAGACCGGTAGCACCTCGGGCGCTGTGCCGCAAGCAGGCGCCAGCTGTGCGAAAAGCACAGGCTAGTCCGTCTTACGACCCCGTGAGCCTTCCTGTTCCTCCTAGGATTTCCACAACAGATTGCCCTTGCCAACCGCAACCGAAGTCTCTGATAATACGGGCTGAACGAACACACAAAAACCGTGTATCGATACAGTCGAGCTGACCTGCTACGGATCCTGCGGATTACGCAACGACAGTTGGCGACATGGGAACGGGTCGGGCTAGTGGCCACTGCCGAAGGCTACTCTTTCTTTGATCTCTTGCAAATAAAAAAGGTACGGGACCTGTGCGCCGAAAAGGTTCGTCCGGGCATTATCAGGCAGTCTCTTCGGGCCATGCAGAAGCAAGCTGCGGGCATGGAGAACCCGTTGATCGAGGCCGGAGCCTATCGGACGCAGCACCATCGTATCGCGTTTCGCCACGAGGGCAAATTGCTCGAGCCGATCGCCGGGCAATTCCTAATGGACTTCTCTCCCGAGGAAAAGGTCGTTGCGAGTAAGCGCTCGTCAGCCTCCAAGCCGGTGAGTGTCGAGAATGTCTCTGAACTATTCGCCCGCGGCATCGCGCTCGAGGAAAATCCGGCAACGCAGTCTGCTGCGATGGACTGTTATCTGAAAGTTTTAGAAGTTGAACCAGCACACGCCGCCGCCCATATCAATCTCGGCACGCTTTATTACAACCACCAGCAGTACCAAGGTGCGGAACAGCATTATCGGGCTGCCATCCAGATCGATCGGCGTTATGCCTTGGCTTACTTCGATTTAGGCAATGTGCTGGACGAGACTGGCCGCGTCGCCGAAGCCATCCAGACATATAGAATAGCTCTGCAGCTGGCGCCCACCTATGCCGATGCGCACTACAATCTTGCGCTCGCCTACGAGAAAACCCGAGAACCGCGCAAAGCCCTAAAGCATTGGCAGGCTTATGTGAAGCTTGACACAAGCGGGCCATGGTCGGTGCATGCTCGCAACCAGATTCATCGGATTCTGCAGGCAGACGGTCTCAAGCTGGTTCGCAAATAGCGAGCTTGGCGCTCGATTTACCTTCATCGCATTATGGGCCGAAGGATTCCTTGTAAGTCCACATTATTACATCGCCAGGCGTTTCACCCCTCTGGGTAACCATTCCAAGTGCTAGAATTTTTGGTTGGTACCTTGTTAGGAAGGTGCTCTGATGCCCGAAGCAGCACTGACTTCGACCCAATCCGCGCCACTGACCTCGTTTACCGAGGATGAAAACCTTTTCCGTGAGAATATCCAGCAATTTGCCGAGGAGAAAATCCGGCCGCGCGTAAAGGAGATGGACGAAAAGGGGGTATTCGATCATTCGCTAATTGAACAATTTTTTCAGCTTGGGCTTATGGGCATTGAGATTCCCGAGCAGTATGGCGGGGGGGCGGGTACGTTCTTCGAGGCCATTCTGGCGGTAGAAGAGTTTTCGCGCGTGGATGCTTCCGCGGGAGTTATCGTCGACGTGCAAAATACGTTGGTCAACAACGCGCTTCTGCGCTGGGCTAGCGAGGAGCAGAGAAAGCAGTATCTGCCGAAAATGGCTGCCGATACGGTGGGCGCTTATGCGCTCAGCGAGGCCGGGTCGGGCTCGGACGCATTTGCGCTGCAAACCCGGGCCGAACTGAAGGGTAGCGATTACGTGCTCAATGGCCGCAAGCTTTGGATTACCAATGGCAAAGAAGCCGGCCTCTTCATTCTCTTTGCCACGATTGATCCCGCCGCAGGCTACAAAGGGATCACCGCGTTTATTATCGAAAAGGAGTCTGCTGGATTTACGGTTGGCAGGAAAGAGGACAAGCTCGGCATTCGCGCCTCGTCCACATGCGAACTGATTCTGGAGGATTCCCGAATACCGAAGTGGAACGTGCTCGGCGAGCCCGGCAAGGGCTACAAGATCGCCATCGAGACGCTCAACGAAGGTCGGATCGGAATCGGCGCTCAAATGGCAGGAGTGGCCCGAGGCGCATGGGAGTATGCCGCAAAATACGCGCAGGAACGCAGGCAGTTTGGTAAGCCCATCGCCGATTTTCAGGCAATCCAATTCCAACTGGCGCAGATGGCGACCGAAATTGAAGCCGCCCGACTCATGGTCTATAACGCGGCCCGAATGAAAGACGCGGGTATGAACTTTGTCAAGGAAGCTGCCATGACCAAACTGTTTTGCTCCCAGGTAGCCGAGAGGGTAACTTCATTGGCTGTCGAAACCTATGGCGGATACGGCTTCACCAAGGACTACCCCGTCGAGAAATACTGGCGCGATTCAAAGATCGGAAAGATTTATGAAGGCACCTCCAACATGCAACTGCAGACGATTGCCAAGTTAGTTCTATCCGGCAAATAGCGGCGCCCCTCGAAAACTGGGCACTGCATCGGACCTTCTTCGAGGCAAGCTTACGGGTGCTACGGTCGTGTTACCTTTTATGTGCAGCGGCTTGCAGCCACTTGTGTCAACGGCGGATCTCGATTGCTTCTAAAGGTACTTACCTTCAATAAGTTAGTTCAGAAACACTTGTTGGCTAGGTAGCTGCAATCTCAAGGGTGGCTCGCAGGCTGGGGCTAGCGATCGGGGTACTGGCTTGATCTCAGAGGTCCCCTTAACTCTTCCCATTGATAGACCCAAATCAAAACCTTCGATGCTTCCGCTGCTCACGGTTCTGTTCCTGATTTCCTCTGGACTAATGCTCCTGCTGGCCATCGAGCAAAACCGGACTATCACCTCGCAGCGTTGGCTTATCACAGAGCTGATGTCTGACAGCAAAGAATTGACGTCGCTCAAAGGCAAGTTGCTGAACGAAAAGCGCAATGCAGAAAAACATCCCGGTTCGAGAACTCAGCCTCAGGCCCCGTCGACCCAGACCGTTCCACGGCACGATACGCGGCGCAGTGCTCCTGAGCATCCACCCCGCCTTACCTCCGACGCTCCCGATGCACGTCGTGCATTGCACCTGATTTAGTTCGTGTTTACAAAGGATGGTTGTCCACTTCTAGGGACCCCCGGGAGACGGCAATGAAGGCATAGGGGGGTAGTGGTTCTGTTTTCGATTCCCTGGTTCGATTTAACCAATGTTTCCCAGTCGTCTCGCTGACCCGACTATTGCCGAACTCCGCCAGGGCGGCCGCTGGTACCTGGCGGATACGTGTCACGCGGTATACGGGCCGCGGCCCGGTCATCAGCGTTCTCCATTTGGAAAGCGCCAGGTTGCGACATACTGCCAGGCACTAACCGGCCCAGCTACCCTGGCCGGCAGCTCTGCTTTTGCTGCAAACCCGCCGACCCTGCTGCCATCCAAGTATTCGCAGGAATGTTCCTACAGCGAGGGCGCGTAATGGATATGGCGTCAGAATCGATCCCAGACCCGCCAGAGAACCAGAGAGCCAAGGCCAACCAAGAAAGACCGATTTTTTCTCCATCCCGGCGAGGGCCTGAACTGGTAGATTATGCGGCTTCGCCCATTCCAGCCGAGCGCGAGACCGTGCACTATAGGGACTATAGGGTTGGAGGAGCGAAAGGGACTGCGTCGCGCGTGAAACAGACGGCAGCTTATGCGCTGCATGAGGCGAAACACAAGACCGCAGCAGCGCTTATCCAGGCCATAGATCGCGGTGCCGATTTCTATCGGGAATCGCGACACAAAACCGCGCGCACATTCAACCGAGTGCGATCACGGGCGGGCTATGTTGTCGATGAACGCCCGCTCCAGGTGATAGCTGGAATCGCGGCGGTAGCCTTTATTGCCGGTGTGTTGTTGCGCATATGGAGGTCTAGTCGCGATGTCTGATACAGGATATGTCAAAACCAATGGACGTGGCCTAGGAGAAGTAATTGGCGAGATTAGAGAGGAAGCAAAGGAGTTTTTTCAGACGCGCGTCAGCATGTTTGTGGCGGAGATGCGCGAAAAATTATCCAACTCCAAGAACGGTGCGATGTACGCCGCCATTGCACTCGTGTTTGGAGCGGTAGGATTTCTGGTTTTGACCCTAGCGTTGGCAGCCCTGGTCGCGGCCGCATTTTGGGGCAGCGCATACGCCTGGTTCTTTGGATTCCTGATCATCGGCTTGCTGTGGATGGTGCTGGCGGCAATGCTTGGGCTCGCTGCCTTCCGCCAATTCCGAGATCTTGCCCCGAAGCGCACGATCCAGGTCCTAAAGGAGGACAAAATATGGCTGCAACATGGAGCCCGCAACCAGATCTGAGCCGCATGCCTGCGGAGACACTGGAAGTTCGCGCCAGCGATGCGCGCCGACGTTTGCAAAGTTCGTTCGAAGAGCTGCGATGGCAAGTGCGCGAGCGCATGGACCTGAAACGAATCGCTCGGCAGTATGCTCCCGCAGCATCTGCGGTTGCGGCCTTGCTAGGACTCGCCACGGGCTATAGCCTCGCCGGAATTTTCACTCGCAAATGATCGGCCACTTGATGTCAGGTCGCAGCGAGCCACTTTCGAAAAATCGTGGCCGGCGAGAGCTGGAAGGGGAACGACGATGCCAATAATGAACTACGTAACCCGGACCGTCACCAAGCGCCTTCCAAAGATTATTTCGCCCAGGAGCCACGCGATAGTCGATTACATCACGGCAGGCGCGTTTCTGATCGCAGCCGCACTGTTCTGGCGCCGCAATAAACGAGCCGCACTTGGAGCCCTGGTCTGCAGCGGCGCGGATTTGGCCCTCAGCTTATTGACGGATTATCCCGGCGGGGTCGCCAATTTCATCAGTTTCCCGACCCATTGCAAGATCGATGTCGGGTTGGCCGCGATGGTCGCGGAGATGCCCCGTTTCATGAAATTCGAAGACGACAAGCAAAAGAAGTTCTTCACGCTGCAGGGCGGCAGCATCATTGGCGCAGCCAACCTCACCGATTTTGACCGCCCCGTCTATCGCCGGCAGGAACGACGCGAGCACGAGCGCGAACGCAGGGCCTCCTAGCCGCGTCTTTGGACCAATCGCCTGGGTGCCACATCTGCCTCCCTTGGAAACCATTCTCATCGCCACGCAAACATTGGCTTGAATTGACGTCATTCAATCCAGTCGAATGAACGTGCAACTGCCCTCCTCCAAAGACGGTAGAGTTCGTCGCTTCTGTGCGCATCCATTTGCGAAGTCCAGGTGCGATCGATGGACCAGTGTTGTCGCAGGTCATCGGTGTTTCGAAAGAATCCCGCTCCCAGGCCAGCAGCGTAGGCGGCTCCAAGGGCTGTCGTTTCCGCAGTGCGAGGCCTGATTACCGGCCGACGCAGAATGTCGGCCTGAAACTGCATGAGCAACGAGTTCGCTACCATGCCGCCATCCACCCGGAGCTTAGACAGTGGCACTTTGCAATCACTCTCGATGGCCTCGACCACGTCGCGTGTCTGAAAGGCCGTGGCTTCGAGGGCGGCCCGTGCCAAATGCCCCTGGTTGGCGTATCGGGTCAAGCCGATAATCAGGCCTCTTGCACTGTCCTTCCAAAAAGGAGCATAGAGGCCTGAGAAGGCAGGCACGAAATATACGCCGCCGTTGTCGGCAACCGTGGTGGCCAGAGTCTCTATTTCCGAGCTTGTGGTAATCAGCCCCAGATTGTCACGCAACCATTGAACCAGAGCACCGGTAATGGCAATGCTGCCTTCCAAGGCGTATGCCGGTGGCTGTGAACCTAGTTTGTAGGCAACGGTTGTGAGCAGGCCGCAATTGGAGTACACAGGCTCGTTGCCCGTATTCATCAGGAGGAAACATCCCGTCCCGTAGGTATTCTTGGCTTCACCCGGCTGGAAACAAGTTTGTCCGACAAGTGCAGCTTGTTGATCACCTAGCATCCCGGTGATCGGCGCCCCTCGCAGCGGTCCCTGCGTCGCGACGCCGTAAAATTCCGCACTGGATCGAATGCGCGGAAGCATGGGCGCGGGTACACCAAATGCGCCCAACAGGTCCTTATCCCACGCGAGCGATTGCAGGTCCATAAGCTGTGTCCGGCTTGCATTTGTAACGTCGGTGACGTGCACTCCCCCATCGGTACCACCGGTCAGGTGCCACACGAGGAATGTGTCGATGGTTCCAAACAGGATATCGCCTGCTTCAGCCTGCTCGCGAACACCAGGGACGTTCTCGAGCAGCCAGCGCGCCTTCAAAGCGCTGAAATAGGTACTCAGGGGTAGCCCGGTCTTCTTACGAAATCGGTGTTGACCGCCGATGTTGGCCAGTTCCGTGACGTAATCGGCGACCCTCGTATCCTGCCAGACAAGCGCATTCGCAACAGAGCCGCCTGTTTTGCGATTCCAGAGCACCGTTGTTTCACGCTGATTTGCAATCCCCACGGCGGCGATATCTTTCGCCAGAAGGCCAGCCATCGCCAAGGCGTCCCCGATTACGTGCTGCGCGGAGCGCCAAATCTCAGCGGGATCATGTTCGACCCAGCCGGGACGAGGATATATCTGCCTGTGCTCTTTTTGAGAGCTGGAAACGGTGTTTCCTGCGCGGTCAAATATCAGGAAACGGGTGCTGGTCGTGCCTTGATCAAGCGCTGCTATGTAGTCCGTCACGAGCAACTATGGTATCGGAAATCGGCGCACGCTCACGCTGGGGCCTCCCTCGGAAGTCGAAGTGCCTCACTCGAGCCCGGCACAAACGAAGCCTGACTGAAGAGTTTGTCTAGTAAGTGACTGGGGCTGAGTGTCTTACCAGGTGATGCGCGGTTGTGCGCCAATTGAGTC
>Ga0066388_100001458_pt1 | contig 13345 bp, 10 predicted proteins | sample PanSoiMetaGPlot6_FD_64539 | JGI IMG/M metagenome (GOLD analysis project Ga0066388, IMG submission 64539) | Tropical forest soil microbial communities from Panama analyzed to predict greenhouse gas emissions - Panama Soil - Plot 6 (Hybrid Assembly) | ecosystem: Environmental > Terrestrial >... | reverse complement strand
TGCGTCCTCGATTAACCTGCCCCAGCTGCTTGCCTGGAAGGCTGAGCACCCTTCCGCGGTTGTGGTCTCCTATGTAAATACGACCGCCGACATAAAGGCGGAGTCCGACTATTGCTGCACTTCAGGCAACGCCCTCAAGGTGGTGCAGTCTATACCGGAAGAGAAGGAGATTCTCTTCCTGCCCGATGTGTTCCTCGGCTCCTGGGTTCAGAAGGTGACCGGCCGCACTAACATGCACATCTGGATGGGAGAGTGTCATGTGCATGCCTCAGTTCCACCCAGCCGCATTGACGAAAAGATGAATGAGTTTCCCAAGGCGGAGCTGCTCATCCATCCTGAGTGTGGATGTCTGACGCCATACCTTGACCGGGTCGTACGGCAGAACGGCTGCTGTCAGCTCAAGGTTGCCTCTACTGAGGGCATGATCCGGCGTGCGGGCGAGTCCGAGGCGCGAGAATTCGTGGTGGCTACCGAGATCGGGATCTTGCATCGCCTGCGCAAGGAAAATCCTGAGAAGCAATTCCATCCCATCGATACGGAGATGAGCTGCCAGTTCATGAAGATGATCACCCTGGAGAAGCTTCATCGGTCGCTGGCAGACGACGTTTTCCCGGTCACGGTGCCGGAAGAGACGGCCTGCAGGGCAAGAACCGCGATCGAGCGCATGATCTCGATCGTCTGAGACCCAAACGGGCAGACCAGGAGGACAACCGACCATGACTGCTCAACGCCTAAGCAAGCCCTACACCGATGTCCTTATCCTCGGATCTGGCCTGGCTGGACTCTTGCTTGCCCTGGAGCTCGGGCGGCTGGGCTTTGAGGTAGTGCTGGCGTCCAAGGGGACGCTTGTTGACTCGAACACCTCGCATGCTCAAGGCGGGCTAGCGGCAGTCACAGGTACCGAGTTTCTGGATTCACCGGAGCTACACCTCAAGGACACGATCAACTCCGGGGCCGGTCTGGTTGATGAGCGGGTCGCAAGCCGGATTGTGAACGGGGGAGCCGATCTTGTCCGGCGACTGAGCGAACTGGGGGTACACTTTGACCGCCGAGGAGCGGGTGTGCTAGAGCTGGCGCTGGAAGGCGGCCATTCCAGCGCTCGCGTGCTTCATTCTCGGGATACAACAGGACGGGCCATTTCCCTGGCGCTCATCGATCAGGTTCGCGAGTCGCCTGATATTACCGTGCTGGAAAAGGCATTTGCTGTTGATCTGATCCTGCGTGGCGATCGGTGCGTGGGCGCCCACCTTCTCCTGGATGGTGGGCAGGTCAACCTGTTTGCGTCGCAGGTTGTTCTGGCCACCGGCGGAACCGGGCAGGTTTTCGAGCGCACGACCAATCCCCCGGTCGCTACCGGGGACGGCATCGCCATGGCCTGGCGGGCAGGAGCCAGGCTGATCGATATGGAGTTTGTGCAGTTCCACCCGACGGCACTTTACAAGCCGGGGGCACCGGCCTTTCTAATCACCGAGGCTGCCCGAGGAGCCGGGGCAGTCCTGGTCGATAGGGCAGGCCAGCGCTTTGCGCATCGTTTCCACCCAGATGGGGAGCTGGCTACACGGGACATAGTAGCGCGAGCGATCAACACGACCATGCGGGAGCAGGGCAGCCCCTGCGTGTGGCTCGATCTGCGCCCGATCGGCAGCGAAGCGATTGGCGAGCGCTTCCCCAATATCGTGAGCAACTGTCGCCGCTGGCGCATCGATCCGCTGGTGGAGCCGATACCGATCTCGCCGGCTGCCCATTATTTCATGGGTGGAATCTGGACTGACGAGGCGGCCCGGACCACAGTGCCTGGACTGTACGCGATCGGCGAGTGTGCGTCGGTCGGCTTGCACGGCGCCAACCGGCTGGCCAGCAACTCCCTGTTGGAAGCTGGCGTGATGGCCATGCGCCTGGCTGAGGAGATCGCTAATCACGGTAACCGGGGTCGCTCAACCATACCGCTCAAATGGGAGCGACCAGCGCGCTTGCTGATACCACCTGATCTGAGCGAGCTCAAGAGCTGCATGTACAGGCATGCCGGGCTGGAGCGGGATGAGGATGGTCTTGCCGCGCTGCTCAACTTTACTTCTGGAAACGGCCTTGCGTCCTTGCCGGTGAGCTCCGCTGTTGTGGAAGCAGCTAATCTTCTGCAGGTTGGTTGCCTGATTGCCAGGGCAGCACGCGAGCGCCGCGAGTCACGGGGTGGGCACTGGCGCTCTGACTATCCGGCTGTCGATGATGTGCACTTCCGGAGACGGTTCTATTTGTCGCAAAACGGTTGTGGCTGGATCAAGCCAGCTCGGCTTGTTGCTGCCCGCCAGCGTGATGCGGCTACTCAGGGTCACCTCGTCGGTCTAAAATCTGGTCAAGCCGGACTTCATCTCGTGCGTTGAACAGGGAAGCCCTGGCGATTGCTTTTGTCAGCGCCCAGATAGTTCAAGCAGCCTCCAAACGGCAGGTTTGTTGCTTGTCTGCCTATGGCGCTTTGGGCTCAAAGGTAACTGTGCCATCTGCTTTTTGCGTAACGACCCCGTCAGCTACCGGTACGTGCACTCCCTGTGAATCCATTCGGTAAATTAGCTGTCCACCCTTTCTGACGTAGGCGGTACGAACTGGATTTCCATCTGCATCCTGGCTATCCACTTCGTAAGGCTGATCATACTCAGCGGGGTAGGTCACGTCGCCGAGGCTGTCTTTGGCGGTGCCCTTCGTCCACTTGAGTCCATTGGGGAAGGTTGTGGACTTACCATCAGTGGCCAGTCCGTAATCCTCGTACTGAGACTTCGAAATGTCGCCTTTCTTGTGCAGAGACTGGAGGTTGTTGTCTACCGGCGTCTTGGCATTAGCCGTAAAATCAACCTTGCCGTCCTTCTTTTCCAGGAATTTGCCGTATTTGCTGTCCACCTGAACCGCGTCATTATCATCGGCTCTGGCGACTACCTTCTTCTGCGAGTCGTAAACCGTTTTGCCGTCAGCGGAGACGGCTCCACCCGGAGGTGCTTCAAACTTATAGGAGCTCCCTTCACGGATTACCCGTAGACCGTTCGGAAAATGGGTAACGAAGGCCTTTCCGGTGCCGTAGTTGTGGCGATCGACATTCACCTTGGGCAGATTGTCCTGAACAGCGACCGTCCTGTTATTGGCGTCTGCCTGTAATCTACTGGCAGTCTCAGCATCAAATTCAGGGGTGAGCGCACGTGTGTCGCCAAGGCAATCAAAGAATAAGTCGGACATCCTACTGGAACTCCTCAATAAACGGTGATCACTTCAGGGTCACCGATGACCCTGACACTTCTACGGCTGCCAGGGACATTTTTAGGGTGATGAAGCAACAATTGGCAGGCGTTCGCGGTGACTCCACACCTGTTTGGTTCAGGCTGCTCGCGGGCTGCTAACTCCTGGGGGCGCGGGCGTCTCGCCTGCCTGTAGCGGCGTCATCCTGGAAAGGTGGGCAGGATGCCCGCTCCCCAGGTGAAATCGTGCGATACAGCTTGCAGCGGAGTTTTTCCAACCCCACGCTGCGCTAGCCTGATTCGTTAGGTGTGGATTGGCTCCAATCCACAGCCTGAAAGCCTAAGGTCCGCGACCTGAAATGTACTGGTCAGCGCCGGAAGTCCAGAAGCAGCCTTGGTACCACATCTGGTGCAGGTCATTGACAGGGCACGCCGAAACGGCAGTGGCCGATAACAAATTGAGATCCTTAAAGCTATTTAAGGTTCATACTTCCGCATAAAACGCCGCTGAGCGCTTGTGTTCGTTGCCGCCCATTTACAGTAGGATTATAAAAACCCGGTTAGAGGTCTCCGCAGGAGGATCATTGCTTATGAGAATCAATTGGATGACTACGCTGGCGGCCGCCGCCCTTTTCACCGGTGCCGTTGGCACCCCGGCGCAAGCTCAAATGGCTATGTATGGCTGGCAGCCGGTGGTTGGACCGATCGCGAACAAGGAGCTCCAGATGGAGCAGGAGTTAGTAGCCGCCTATAACTCGGGTATGCTGAGTCCGCAGGAGTACGCAGAACAGAAGCGCGATCTTGACGGGATGCTTTGTCAAGTAGAAGAGTATCGTTCACTCGAACAGGGGATGATCCCCTGGGCCGAGAAGAAGTCTCTGGCATTCCTTCAGCGCCTTGATAAGGAGTTCAGCGCCCACTACGCGGAGCGCAAAAGCGCCGTGGTTCATAAGTAGCCGTACCACCGTCCGATAACCTCTTGTCGCAACGGGAGCAGGCGCACAACCAGAAAGTCTAGGAGTCTGGTCTGCCCGGGGGATCAAGTGACCGGCGCAAACCGGGACAACGTTTCGAGGTCTCGCTTTTGCGGCGCCCGCCGGGTTGGCTTTGGCAAGATTGCTGCCGACGGTGAAGCTGGTTCCATCCGCGCAGGCATCGATGCAATATAAGGGCGGGCAGGGCGCTTGGTAACCGTCAGTTAGCTTGTTAATAACTGGAATTCGTGCGACATTCCAGACTGTTCACCGTGAAAGGTCTGGGTTGCTCAGATCTGGGCGCTCAGATTGAGGGTGTACGGAAACAAGCCTGTGGTTCGCCCGCCGCTTATAACTCCGGTCAGAGCGAAGATTTTGATTGCCGTGCTCCTTTTGGGAGCGGCTCTCCTCGTGCTTTTGTGGGATAACCCCGCTCTGGCCCAGCAGACGATCTTCAACGTTCCCAGCGCGGACATTACGCCGCGCGGCAAGTTGTACGTAGAAAACGAAGGTCAGTTCAGGCCGTGGACCCCGCACCCGTTTTACCTCGGCACTCAGTACGATGCTTTAGGCCTTGGCTTCAATACGGAGCTTGACCTGAGCATGTTCAATATCACTGCTCCCAGTACTCACAATCTTGCCCTGGCTCCTGGATTCAGATCCTGCATTCCACTTCTCAAAGAACGGTTGAAAGAACGAGAACTCAAGCTCACGGTCGGGGAGCTGATCCCAATCCAGCTCATTGGCGATCGCAGCGTAGGGAGCTGGACTTATGTGCATGGTAGCGGCAGACTGCCCGGCATTAACACTCGGATCACCGCCGGTGTATCGGTGGGAACAAAACAGCTATTCGGTAAGAATGTGGTTAGCTTCATTGGCGGAATCGAGCAGCGTGTAACGAGACGCTTTTCTGTCCAGGCCGACTGGTTCTCTGGCTCACACAGCCTGGGACTCTTCATCCCCGGGTGTGCTTATGTGCTTCCCGGAAAAGCCATCGTTTTTGTTGGCTTTCAGATTCCCAACACCAACTCAAGCGGCAGGACCGGTTTTTGCATCGAGGTGTCAAGGGTCAATTCACTGATACCACAATGACAGCTGGCATCCGCGGAGCCGGCCGGTTGCTAGCGGTGCTTTGCTCCAAGTCGATGTCCGTTGCTTTTCCCGTTGGTTCAAGAGAGCCGCCTGAATCAAGCGGCTTGCGAAAAACCCTGTCTGTAGTGAGTGGTGAGAGTTTTTCTGGCTCGCCAAGCCACATGTGGATTCTGATCTGTGGTCAACTTCTCGAGACACTCTATCGGCGTGTAATAATTCTCCGCGATTCCAAATCGGACATCATCGCACGGGTCCTGCATTAAGATCTCCAGCAGGCTGTTGGAACACCAGCGATTCTCCGAGACGGCCAAACGGACTTCGCTGTTCCTATCAGACGCAAGCATGTCTAGAATGGGCGTTGGAGTCCTTGGATTCTCTGCTACTCGTCTGCGGACTTTGTCAGAACCGTCAAATGCCAGCCAGACCAAAACGTTGATCGGCGTATCGTCTCTTCCTGCCAGGAGATACTTGGCGGATACCACGGAACCGGATGCGTACAGCGACCGCAGTGGCCTAAACATTTGCAGCTTTCCTCATCTAGCCTGGCGTAAGAGCTGGAGTCCGGACAGCACCGGCAGGCAGCGCTAGGCAATGCTTCGGGAGTTTGCGTCACGGCGTCATGACGTTGTTTTGTCTGCGGCGAAAGGTACAGACAGCCTGCCACGACACGCTGATTGTATTTAACCAATTTGAGGATCAAGTTGTCATCAAAACGGCAAGGAAACCGATCAAGATGGTGTCAAGATCCGACAGTGCGCTGGCCAGGCAATAGATCATCACGCTCGGAACCTCAGGACACGCAGGCAATTGAGGTCTGACGGCCATCGCCGTGTGCTCTGACGAAAGCTTGATAAAAGCCGATTCTTTCTTGATGCATCCTTGCCCTTGAAAGTGCTTTAGTTTAATTAGACAGTTTGTCTCGCGGTGAGCGTTTGCAGCAAATGACTATCAACAAATCAACGAGGGGTGCAATGATGCAATCTCTGAGAACACAGCCTAGCAAAATCCTCGAGCGATTCGGAGACGACTCAGTGGTATTCCTGATGATGGTCGTCACACTCCTGTCTTTCAGCATCGGTGTATTCATTGGCCGCGAGACTCCGAAGTTTAGCAACGGGGCAATCCCGTCACCGACCCATAGCACTGTACTAGGGAGATATGGCTCGCTCAGGTAGTCGCCAGGCAACGATTCGACTTCGGTCGCAGTCCTCCGTGCCCGGAGTTCTGCACTGTTTTTGTATCCTGTTATTTCCGGCTTCTTGGTCCTGACACATACTGGTGCGCAGTCGCACCCTTCAATGCTTTGTCGACCAGCCAGTTGAGCAGTGTTTGGATCGTGCGCAGGCTAGCAAAGAAAGCTACCAGCAGGAGAAAAAACCAGACGTGAGATTCGGGCATGTGCAGTGCCTCCACCGGGGTACTCGACACAAGATGCCAGACAGATATTCAATACCATCGTGAGTCAAGCGGGTATCAAAACCATGGACCGCACTGTCATTAATTTGTCAAGATTTGCCCGGATTCAGACTTTGTGCCCGTTGTCGGTCGTCCTCCATAGAGCGAGGCCCTTTCGATCTAGACAGCTTCTTGATGAAAGTGCTCTACAGCTTGATGCTTTGTTGGCATAACTGGGGATATAGTGTCTGGTTGGCTAGTAGTCTCTTGATGGCGTTGGATTGGTTGCCAGAGGTGAGCCGGTTATGTACGCGCTGACTTATCTAAAGTCGAATAGTGGCAGGTGTTTCATTGTGGTTGCATTATTGGTGGCCACGTTCGGATGTCTGGACATTTCTCTCGGTGCCCCTCTTGGTTACTTTCCGCCCTCCTGGTATTCGAATTACCGCAGACAGAGTCCGTTCTGGGAGGAGCACAAAAAAGCCAAATTGGGCACGTCTCAAGAGGTCCAGCTCATTCATTCAACGTTGAAGGAGCTATCCAAAGCGGGAATCAAGAAGAAGGATCAGGACGAGTGCATTAAGAAACTGTCCTCACTCGTCTCTTCGATGACGAAAAAGCCAGTTCTTCAACCTTCTGCGGTCCAACAGGACTCCCAGGGTGGAGCCGGAAGCACCGCGCAAACACTCCAGCACCTTGCCAGTTGTTGCGCTGCATCTGGCGGGGATGATCTGGCTGAGGAGATTAGTCGCTGTTCGCTTCACACGATTCCCCAGAGTAGCACCGCGGCGCCTCAGCGAGCGGAATCGCTGGACAATCTGGCCGGACTCGCCTACCGGAGCGGTGACTGTGATAACGCCATAGGCTTGCTGAACCAGGCGATCTCAATAGAGGAAAGCTATTCATTCAAGGGCCCCTCCGGTGTGGGTCTTCTGATGAACCATCTTGCTCTCTGCCATGCAAGAGCCGGCCACTACGACGAGAGCGAAAAAATACTGAAGAGGGCGCTGGCCAGAGACAAAGAAAGAATGGGGGAAAAGAGCTTTGCAATTGCTGAGGACACCTACAACCTGGCCGTCACGGAAATGCTAAAGGGCGATTATCCGGCAGCCAACAACTATCTAGAGCAGGCTAGAGCTATGCTTCGAGCGCTTCCGCAGGATACTGGCAAGGTACAGCAAGCCTGGTCGAAACTTGACGATGAGCTAAGTGTTCGACTTAAGGGAGCAGCACCGAAGTCTCAGTCAGAGCCACACAAACCGTAGTTCGATGCTCATGAAATCGAGGAGAGGCTCAAGAGCTAGCGGTCCCTTCCATTCTCGTTGGATGCTTCCTGAGGACGATTTGGTACGTGCGACATCTATTGGGTTGGTCTGCAAGTGAGTTGATCCATCCGGCCGCTCAAACATTAGGCGAGTTCCATTCTATGATCTGCATCAGCTGCATCGCTGGATTCATCGGACTGACGACCGCTGTTCAGTTTGGCGCCCTCATTCAGAATCGCTCATCTTGATGAGACCTTGATAAAAGTCGCTGACTCTTAACGACTTATTGACCTCAACAGCGATATTGTTCACCATTACTCGGGCTGACACGTGCATCGTTGTGCGTCAGTTTACAGGCGGGTGCATATCGAAAAGGGGCATATCGCCACCTTAGTCGCACGTAAGTCTGTCCAATAGCCCGGAAAGGAGCCAGTAAGAAAATGAAGAGTTGGCGCGCATACTTGTTGACAGGCGTGCTTATTGCCCAGACTGTTGGGCCCGCCATGTCAGAGTCAGCGGTGAAGGTTGCAACTTCACCGCCCGGTGAGCCAACAGCCAACGTGCAGGCGGTCCCGAGGCAGATCTTGAAAACCGGTATCAACCTGAATGTAACTGGCCTTGCTCCAAATAGCCTTCAGCTAGCCGATACGATAGGGCTGATGCCAGTGCTGGATCGAATCCAGGCGCTGCGATCGCAGATAGGTGCCTGGAGAGGCGGTTCAACACTTGAAAGCCTCACCGCCAGGCAGGACTTGCTCGAAGCAAAGCAACAAGCTGAATTGATTATCCAGAAGGCAGATCTGGAAATCGATTATACGATTGCGGAAATGACTGCTGAGCAGAATGTCTACAGCGAAATACTTGGGACATTTACGAGTCAGCGTGACAAGGCCGTGTTTATGGCCAATGCTGCTAGCTACGTTACAAACGGTGCCCTGTGGGCGGTGGCTGAAGCGCTTGACATACCGACCTGGAAACGGCCAAAGTATGCGATTTCCTCTGGAACGACCGGCATTATCGCTGGTCTAGTCCCTTCTTTTGCCTCGCTATATGCCATGAAGATAGTCAACGGCAAAAAGCGCATGTCGGAGGCCGAGCCCAATATGCTTGCCAAGTTATTCGGCTATCCGACAGTTCCAGACATAGAATATCCACGCTCAGTCTGGCAGTTTCTCAATCAACCACCTGCCGATGATCCAAAGGGTAAGACACGACGCGATCAACTTGTGGATCGCTGGATTGCTGACGCAAACATCCCTGCCTTCACTGATAGGACCTCACGAAATCAGCTTGATGTAATCACTGCCAGCGTCGCCCAGCGCAAAGGTCTTTCCATCGCCACCCTGACCGTTCGGCAGGTGATGCTCCAGCAGCTCTCAGCAGAGATCATGAAAATGAAGCGAATGTTGCTTGAGCTGGCTATGACCGTGTTGGGAGAAAAGCAGCTCAGCGCAAAGTTACCTGATGGTCAGGACTACCAGCCACGTGTTGGCATGCGTGGCATCCCATAGTGATGCTGGCCGTCCGAGAACGCTGTCACCTGCATTCCGGAGCAACGCCCTGTCCGGGCCGGTTTCTCCCGGTGACAGAATTCTTGACCATGGCTTGACACGAGTAAGTCGCAACTTGACAGTTTCTTGACGGCTTGTCCGCTATAGTTAATCTCGATAACTCGATAAGACCATGCTTGATATAGCTTTCATTGTCTTTTCTATCGCACTGTTCGCGTTGGGCGCGGCATATGTTTTTGCCTGTGACGCGATTTGAGGGGCCGAACGCAGGTAGGGCACCATGTACTTCGACAATCTACTGGCTGGGCTAGCGGCTGCGGCTCTCCTTGTTTATCTTTTCTACGCGTTGGTCTTTCCCGAAAAAGTGTAGGTCCTCTATGACCGTTATCGGCTGGATTCAAATTCTTGCCTACTGTGTGGTCTTGCTCCTCCTGACCAAGCCGATCGGTCTGTATATGCACGCTGTGCTCGAAGGAGATGGCGGCCCGGCAGCCAGGGTATTTGGCTCGATCGAACGTTTTACCTACAGGCTGATTGGGGTGAACCCGGCTCGTGACATGCATTGGTCCGAGTACGCCCTCGCTATGCTTGCCTTTTCCCTGGTCTCTATGCTTTTCACCTATGTGGTTTTGCGCCTCCAGGGCTTTCTTCCCCTCAATCCTATGCACTTTTCCACGGCAGCTGCTCCGCCGTATGCCACTGCTCTCACTCCCGACCTCGCCTTCAACACGGCGATGTCATTTACGACTAACACGAATTGGCAAGCTTACAGCGGCGAAAACACAATGTCGTATCTCTCGCAGATGCTTGGTTTAGCGCTGCACAATTGGCTTTCAGCAGCAGTAGGGATGGCCGTCGGCGTTGCTGTTGCTCGCGGTTTCTCGCGAAAATTGGCAAATGGAATAGGCAATTTCTGGAGCGATCTTACGCGATCAATCCTTTATGTTTTTCTTCCGTTGCTGATTGTTTATTCGCTATTTTTGGTGTCACAAGGAGTCGTTCAAAGCCTTGCCCCGTATGTAGTGGCGCAAACCGTCGAAGGAGCAAAGCAGGTCATCCCGCTTGGCCCCATTGCTTCACAAGAATGCATAAAAATGCTGGGTATCAATGGGGGTGGGTTTCTGAATGCCAACAGCGCCCATCCGTTCGAGAATCCCACTCCACTCAGCAATTTTGTCCAGATGCTGTCGATCTTTCTTCTCCCTGCTGGGTTGACTTACATGTTCGGACGAATGGTTGGCGATACCCGGCAAGGATGGGCACTGCTGGCCACAATGTTTGCCTTGTTCCTCGCCGGCGTTCTGGTGTGCTATCAGTTTGAAGCTTTGGGTAATCCGCTCGTTGCGCAACAGGGGGTTGACACATCAACCAGCAGGCTTGGGGACCTGGGTGGCAACCAGGAAGGCAAAGAGGTGAGGTTTGGACTGGCAAACTCGGCACTGTTTGCTGCGATTACCACCGATGCAAGCTGCGGCGCAGTGAACGCGATGCATGACTCATTCACCCCGTTAGCGGGACTTGTCCCGCTTTTGAATATCCAGCTGGGTGAAATCATATTTGGTGGTGTAGGGTCGGGGCTCTACGGGATGTTGATTTATGCGGTGCTGACTGTATTCATTGCCGGATTGATGGTCGGCCGTACGCCAGAGTATGTGGGGAAGAAAATTGAAAAGAAGGAGGTCAAAATGGCAATGCTATTTGTGCTTGCAGCTGCCTTCTCCATTCTTGTGTTTACCGCCGTCGCATCTGTTCTTGAGCTGCCAGCAAAGGATTTCCTGAACCCTCAAGGTGCGCTCACGAATAACCTGAACAATGGCGGGCCTCACGGCCTTTCTGAGATACTCTATGCTTTCTCGTCAGGCACAGGCAACAACGGATCCGCTTTTGCTGGCATCTCGGTCAATACACCTCTCTACAATACGCTTCTCGGAATAGCCATGTTCATCGGGCGTTTCCTCATGATGGTCCCGGTGCTCGCTTTGGCAGGCTCGTTGGCTGCGAAGAAGTATGTGCCGTTGAGCACTGGTACTTTCCCGACCAACGGACCGATGTTTGTCACTCTGCTGATAAGCGTGATCCTGATTGTTGGGGCGCTTACCTTCTTCCCGGCGCTCACATTGGGGCCAATTGTGGAGCATTTCCTGATGCACAGCGGGAGACTTTTCTAGGAGAAGGTTATGGATGAGCTAGACATCATTCCTAAGAAAAAGGCTCGACCATTGTTCGATCCGCCGATTGTACGAAGGGCTGTAGCAGACTCGTTCGTCAAGTTGAGCCCTAAGCTGCTTGCCCGCAATCCAGTCATGTTTGTAGTCGCGGTTGGTAGCTTGCTCACGACGGTTCTGCTCGTTCGGAACCTCTGCGTTGGAAGGCCAGTGGCGGAACTTCTTTATCAGGCCCAGATTGCGCTTTGGCTCTGGTTCACGGTTCTATTCGCGAATTTTGCTGAAGCCATGGCAGAAGGGCGCGGCAAGGCGCAGGCGGATACACTTAAGCGCGGGCGAAAAGAGACGACAGCCCGGCGTGAGCATCCTGATGGGACAAGTGAGACAGTTCCTGCAACCGCGCTCAGAAAGAATGATATTGTCCTGGTCAAGGCCGGTGAGGTTATTCCAAGCGACGGCGAGGTGATTGAAGGGATTGCAACTGTAAACGAGAGTGCAATCACTGGGGAATCAGCGCCGGTCATTCGCGAAAGCGGGGGAGATCGCAGTGCCGTGACCGGTGGGACGACTGTGCTATCGGACTGGCTGCGGATACGGATCAGCGTTGACCCTGGAGAAACGTTCCTGGATCGCATGATCTCACTGGTGGAAGGTGCACAAAGACAAAAGACCCCAAACGAGATTGCGCTGGATATCTTGCTGGCTGGGTTGACAATAGTCTTTCTTCTTGCCGTGGGAACCTTGCTTCCGTATGCGATCTACTCCGTTAAGGCTGCCGGCGCTGGCGAGCCACCAGACGTATTTTCCCTTGTTTCACTGTTAGTCTGCTTGATTCCTACCACCATTGGCGGCCTCTTGTCCGCGATTGGTATTGCGGGGATGGATAGGGTACTGCAACACAACGTCTTGGCCATGAGCGGCAAAGCTGTCGAAGCGGCAGGAGACGTAGACACCCTGCTCTTGGACAAGACTGGAACTATTACCCTAGGCAACCGCCAGGCCGTTGAGTTCATTTCCGCACCGGGCGTCACTCCACTAGAGCTAGCCGACGCGGCTCAGCTCTCTTCTCTATCGGATGAGACACCGGAAGGGCGATCCATTGTCGTCTTGGCCAAGCAGTTCGGCCTGCGCGAGCGACAGATTGGGTCTGTTGACGTTGAGTTCATACCCTTTAGCGCACATACACGAATGAGCGGTGTAAACCTCAATGGACGAGACATTAGAAAGGGCGCGTCTGATGCCATTCAAAGATTCCTGAATGGGCACAGTCTGTCCGCGCCGGTGGCACTTGAGAAGGAGGTCACACGTATAGCACAAGCCGGTGGGACACCGCTTACGGTGGCAGACAATCAGCGCGGTGTTCTGGGAGTGATTTACCTCAAGGATGTTGTCAAAGGGGGAATGAGAGAGCGCTTCCAGCAGCTGCGGGCAATGGGCATTCGCACCATCATGATTACCGGAGACAATCCGTTGACTGCAGCTGCAATAGCCAGTGAGGCTGGCGTAGATGATTTCCTTGCGGAGGCCACGCCGGAAACGAAAATGCAGCTCATCCAGAAGGAGCAAACCGGTGGGCGGCTTGTTGCTATGACTGGCGACGGTACGAACGATGCACCAGCTCTGGCTGCCGCTGATGTGGGGGTGGCGATGAACACCGGCACTCAGGCAGCAAAGGAAGCGGGAAACATGATTGATCTGGATTCCAATCCGACCAAGCTGATCGAA
>Ga0066388_100001457_pt1 | contig 13347 bp, 10 predicted proteins | sample PanSoiMetaGPlot6_FD_64539 | JGI IMG/M metagenome (GOLD analysis project Ga0066388, IMG submission 64539) | Tropical forest soil microbial communities from Panama analyzed to predict greenhouse gas emissions - Panama Soil - Plot 6 (Hybrid Assembly) | ecosystem: Environmental > Terrestrial >... | reverse complement strand
GTGCCGCGCGCGTACGGATCCCAGTGCGGCGCGCCGAGGCCGGCGAACGCCGGCACCAGGTAGACGCCGCCGTTGTCGGCGACGCTCGCGGCCAGCGCTTCGATCTCGCTCGCCGTGCGGATCAGCCCGAGGCCGTCGCGCACCCACTGAACGACCGCGCCACCGATGAACACGCTTCCCTCGAGCGCGTAGACGGTGCGGCCGTCGATCGTCCAGCCGACCGTCGTGACGAGCCGCTGCTCGGATCTGGTCGGCGTCTCGCCGACGTTCTGCAGCAGGAAGCAGCCGGTTCCGTAGGTGTTCTTCGACATGCCCGGCTCGAGGCACATCTGGCCGAACAGCGCCGCCTGCTGATCGCCGGCGATGCCGGCGATTTTCACCTGTTCGACGCCGAGCCCCTGCGATAGCGCACCGTACACCTCGCTCGACGCGCTGACTTCGGGAAGCAGACTCGCCGGCACGTCGAACAGGCGGAGCAGCTCCTCGTCCCACCGGAGGCTGTGGATGTCGAACAGCATCGTCCGCGACGCGTTGCTGACGTCGGTCTTGTGCACGGCGTGGCCGGTCAGCTTCCAGAGCAGCCAGGTGTCGACGGTACCGAACGCGAGCTTGCCGGCGACCGCCTTGGCGCGGGCACCCGGCACGTTGTCGAGAAGCCAGCGGATCTTGCTCGCGGAGAAGTACGCGTCGATGAGCAGGCCGGTACGGGCCTGTATCGTTTCGCCGGCGCCTTCGGCCTTGAGCCGTTCGCAGTAGTCGGCCGTGCGCCGGTCCTGCCAGACGATGGCGTTGTGGATTGGATCGCCGGTTTCCCGATCCCAGACGATCGTCGTCTCGCGCTGGTTGGTGATGCCGATCGCGGCCACGTCGCTCGGCCGCACCTGCGCGCGCCCGAGCGCTTCGATTGCGACGCCGATCTGCGACGCCCAGATCTCCTGTGGATCGTGCTCGACCCAGCCCGCCTGCGGAAAAATCTGCGTGAACTCTTTCTGGGCCACGGCTCGAATCGTCCCGTCGTGGTCGAAGACGATGGCGCGGGAACTGGTGGTGCCCTGGTCGAGCGCGAGGATGAACGGCATGGCCGCCCACTATACAATGGCCGCCTTCCGGAGGATTCCGATGCCGCGAGGCGTGTTTCGCGAAATGCTCGCCGAGTTCTTCGGCACGTTCATTCTGATCGTATTCGGCGTCGGCGTCGTTGCGCAGGTGGTCCTGAGCCGCAACGGTGCCGGCACGTATCTGTCGATCAACATCGCGTGGGGGCTCGCGGTCGCGATGGGATGCTACGTGTCGGCTGGCGTCACCGGCGGGCATCTGAATCCGGCGGTGACGCTCGCCCTTGCGGCGCGACGCTCGTTTCCCTGGGACAAGGTCGCTCCGTACGCCGCCGCCCAGATCGCGGGTGCGTTCGTCGCCTCGGCCGTCGTCTTCGTCACGTATCACGAAGCGTTGAACGCGTTCGACGGCGGCGTGCGGCACGTGCTCGGCGCGCAGGGGACTGCGGGCATCTGGGCGACCTACCCGCAGCCGTTCCTGAGTACGTTCGGCGGGTTCATCGATCAGGTCGTCGGCACCGCGCTGCTCGTCGCCGTCATCTTCGGCGTCACCGACAGCCGCAACTCACCAGCACCCGCCGGTCTCGCTCCGGTCGTCGTCGGCCTGCTCGTCGTCCTCATCGGCGCCACGTTCGGGTTCAACTCGGGCTACGCGATCAACCCGGCGCGCGATTTCGGTCCCCGGCTCTTCACGTTCCTGGCCGGGTGGGGCGGAGAAGTCTTTACCGCCGGGAACGCCTGGTGGTGGGTCCCGATCGTTGCCCCGTGTGTCGGCGGCGTCCTCGGCGGCTGGGTGTACGACCTCCTCGTCGGCGACCGGTTCCCGGCGAAGTAACGACCAAACGTAAGGCTGCTCATCTCCCCCCGCGACTCAATCGCGGCGCCGGCACGTCAACGCACGGCAATCGCCGGCACCCGGTTTGCAGCCTCGACATCAACGATGACCTTGAAGCCGGTCCGTTCGGTGGCGGCTCTGCTGCTGCTGGCCGCGGCCGACCTGACGCTGCGCGGTCGCGTCAGCGGCGCCGAGCGATTCGACCCGAAGACCGCATCGTTCGCGTTGGCGTTTCACGGCGAGATGTCGGCCTATCGAGACGTGGCGGTGATTGCCGCGCCTCGCGCCTCTGTGGTGTTCGACGCGATCGGCGGCGCGCCTGGCCCTTTCGCGGCGACGACCGATGCCGGCGTGCTCGTGCAGCGGCGGCTCCGCCGGTGGAAATGGACCGCGCCCGACCACCCGGGTCTGTATCTCGTCACGTTCAAAGGACCCGGCGCGAAAGACGAGATTGCGGTCCATGCGTTCGTCACCGTACCCGCAACCGCGATCCGGAACGGCCTGCTGAACGGCTATCGGATCGGCGAGTACCCCGCAGCGCCGCGGAACGGCAGCGCTGTGTATGCGCCGCCGTCGGGTTTCATCGAGGTGACGAAGGACAACGAGGACACACGAGTGTCGCCGCACTTCCGGCTCAAGCAGTTCGTCTGCAAGGAAGACGCGACCAAGCAGTATCCCAAGTACCTCGTGCTGCAGGAGCGCCTGCCGCTGAAGCTGGAGATGGTGCTCGAGCGCGTGAACGCGATGGGATTCGACGCGGCGACGCTGCACGTCATGAGCGCGTATCGCACGCCGTACTACAACCACGCGATCGGCGACGTGAAATACAGCATGCATCAGTGGGGCAGTGCCGCCGACATCTACGTCGAGGCGCACGACCACGATCGGATGGACGATCTCAACCACGACGGCCGCGTCGACGCCGCCGATGCCAAGGTGTTGTACGACCAGATCGAGCTCCTGCTCGCCAGACCCGAAAACCGGCGGCTGCAGGGCGGGATGGGGTTCTATCCCGCGACCACTGCGCATCCGCCGTTTGTCCACGTCGACGTCCGAGGAACCGCCGCCCGATGGCAGGGCTGAGGCTCGCCCTGGTCGTGTGCGCGCTCGGGGCGACGCTGTCGCCGCGCGACGCCTCCGCCTACTCGGTCCTCGCGCACGAGGCGAACATCGACGCACTGTGGGAACGGGCGATCGCCCCGCTCATCGAGCAGCGCTTTCCACGTGCGACCCGTGAGGACCTCCGCCTCGCCCGTGCCTACGCGTACGGCGGCTCGGTGATCCAGGATCTCGGCTACTACCCGTTCGGCAGCAAGTTCTTCAGCAATCTGCTGCACTACGTTCGCAGCGGCGACTTCATCGAATTCGCGCTGCGTGACGCCAGGACGGTGGACGAGTACGCGTTCGCGCTCGGCGCGCTCGGCCATTACGCGTCGGACAACACCGGTCATCCGGAGGCCGTCAACAAGGCGGTCGCGCTGATGTTTCCGAAGCTGCGCCGCAAGTTCGGACACACGATCACCTACGTCGACTCGCCGGCGTCGCACGTGATCGTCGAATTCTCGTTCGACATCGTCCAGGTGGCGGCCGGCGCGTATCTGCCGGAGTCGTATCACCAGTTCATCGGCTTCAAGGTGGCGACGCCGCTGCTCGAGCGCGCGTTCCGCGAGACCTACGCGCTCGAGATGCGCGATGTGTTCGCGAACGAGGATCTCGCGATCTCGACCTATCGGAAATCAGTCAGCGAGCTGATTCCCGAGATCACGCGGGTCGCGTGGCGGGACAAGCGCGGAGAGATCGAGCGGCTGATGCCGGGCGTCGAGCAGAACGCGTTCGTCTATCGCTACACGCGGCAGCAGTTCGAGGCCGAGTTCGGGACCGGCTATCAGCGCCGCGGATTCTTCGGACGGTTCGTCGCCTTTCTCTACCGGCTGGTCCCGAAGGTCGGACCGTTGAAGCCGCTGCGCTTTCAGACGCCAACGCCCGAAGCCGAGCGCCTGTTCGCCGACAGCTTCAAAGACACGCGCGCGCGCTTTGCCTCGTCGCTCGAGGCTGTCCGTCGTCGCCGTCTCGACCTGCCCAACACCGACTTCGATACGGGCAAGCCGGCGGCGCACGGCGAGTACGCGCTGGCCGATGACACCTACGCGGAGCTGCTCCGACGACTGTCGGACAAACAGTTCAACGGCGTCTCGCGCGCGCTGCAGCAGAACATCGAAGCGTTCTATGATGCCGCGCCCCATCGCACGGCCAGCCGCAAGGAGTGGCGGCACCCGCAAGAAATCCGTAAGGCTCTCGCCGCACTCAAGGCGCGCTGATCTCCACGTACAATCTGTGGCTTCATGCGACCACTCCTCACCGGGATCTTCAAGAGCCTGGTCACGACCATCATCTTTTTCACCATCACCGAAACCGGCCTGCGCACGGCGTATTTGATGCGCAACGCGATGGTGCGGCGCATTCCGCTGCCGTATTCCGTCGGCGACGATTACGGGCCGACGCCGCCCTGGCTCGATCGCCTGCTGATTCTCGCGCCCGACGATCGGTTGATCTGGCGGAGCCTGCCGAACCTGCACCGCACCTACGTCGACATCTTCAGCCCGGCGCCGACCGAGGCCGCGCGCGCCGCGCTGCTGCGCCGCTTCAATCCGACGTTGCCGGCTGAATTCCGCGACAGCCCGACCTGGACCATCGCGCTCAATTCGGAGGGCTTTCGCAGCGAAGAGTTCGGCGCCGTGCCGGCTGCGCTCCGCGTCGCGTGCGTCGGCGACTCGTGGACGTTCGGCATGAACGTCGATCAGGAGCGCACTTATCCGAGCCGGCTGCTCGCCTCGCTTCGTGCCGCGCGATCCGGCGCCAGAGTGGAGGTCGAGAACTACGGCGTCCTCGGCTACTCGTCGTTCCAGGGTCTGGAACTGCTGAAGTCGCGCGTGCTCGATCGGCATCCCGACATCGTCGCGATCGGCTTCGGGATGAACGACTCGGAGGTCGCGGGCTACCGCGATCGCGACATGGTCGCCACGTCGCCGCCCTCGATCGGCACCCGTCTTCGCGAGGAGGCGCAGGAGCTCGAGTTCTACAAGCTCCTGCAGTACTTCGCGCTGACGCTGCGCTTTCACCCGAAGCCGCTCGGCGAGTACGTCCGCGAGCACGCCACTGACCGCGGATCGGGAACCGTCGACTACGGCAGCATCGAACCGTGGACGCGCGTCTCGCCGCGCGACTACGAGGCCAACCTGCGCGAGATGATCGCGGTGGCGCGGTCGCACGGCGCTGCGGTCGTGCTGCTCGACAACGAGCTCTGGCGCGAAAGCCCATATCGCACGGTCCTGAGGACCATCGCTGCCGACACCGGAGCTCCGCTGGTGGACAGCCTGCAGCTCGTCGCCGACGCGCGCGCGCGGGTGGAACGCGACGTCGAGTCCCGGCTCGGCCTCGCCGCCACCTCACTCTCGTCGGATTCTGACTCGCCGGCGGATCCGCCGCCGTCCGAGGCGGTGCGCGTCGTCTTTCGGGTCGCGCGCGGTCGCTACGCCGTCCCGCGTGCGCTGTCGATCGCCGGCAGCGACCGGCAGCTCGGCGACGTCGCGCCGAACACGGTGTGGCTGCACGATGATGGCCGGGCAGGTGATGAACGGGCTGGCGACGGCGTGTGGTCGCTCGAGACGCGGTTCGCCGCAGGTACGCGTTTGTCGTATGTCTACACGAACAGCGGCACACCGGGACGCTGGGAAGGGCTCGACGTGCCGCACATTCGCAGCATCGTGGTGCCGGCGTCGCCGCGCGGCGGCACGGTCTATCTGCCGATTGAAACGTTCGGCGAGGTCTACATGCAGGCCGACGACTGGCACACCAACGCGGCGGGGTACGAGCTGATCGCGCGCGCAACGGCGGATGCGATTTTTTCGCTCCGCCCGCGCCCCGCGAATTGAACCCGATTCAGCAGGTCGAACGCAGAGATCGCACACGCCAAGCGGGCAAAGGCTTTTTCGCAACAACCTTCGAGGCTACGCCAGCCGTCCGTCGCGCAGCCGCACGATCCGCGTCGCGAACTCGTCGGCGAAGTCGTCGTCGTGCGTCGAGATGACGAGCGTGCGGCCCTGCTGGCGCAGCCCGGCGAGCAGCGCGCCGAGCTCGGCGCGGCGCTCGGGATCGAGCGACGCCGTCGGCTCGTCCATCAGCAGCACCGGCGGATCGACGGCGAGCGCCCGCGCGATGGCCACCCGCTGGGCCTCGCCGCCCGACAACTGCCGCGGCAGCGCATCGGCGCGATGATCGACGCCGAACGCCGTGAGCAATTCGGTCGCGCGCCGCCGGGCGTCGGCCGGCGCGACACCGTACGCGTGCACGGGTGCGAGGCAGACGTTGGCAATCGCGGTGAGGTGTTCGAACAGGCAGTGAAACTGAAACACCATGCCGACTTTGCGGCGAAGGTCGCGCAGCGTGCGCTTCGACACGTCGGTTCCGCCGACCAGCGCGACGTCGTCGATCGTCACCGTCCCGGCGTTGAACCGCTCGAGGCCCGCGATCGCCCGCAGGATCGTCGTCTTGCCGGACCCCGACGGCCCCATCAGCGCGAGGATTTCGCCGCGCTCGACGGTGACGCTCACGCCGTCGAGGATCGTTCGTGGGCCGCGGGTCAACCGCAGGTCTCGAATCTCGAGGACGGTCACTGCGGCGTCACTCGCCACTGCCGCTCCATCGATCGCGCGAGCGCGGCCAGCGGCAGCGACATCGCGAGGTAGAGCGCGGCGCACAGCGATCCCGGAATCACCCAGCTACCCAGATTGGTCGCGAAGATCTGGGTCTGCTTGGTGAGCTCGAGCACGGTCAGCACCGAGACGAGCGACGAGTCCTTGAGCATCGCGACGAAGTCGTTGGTCATCGGCGCGAGCGCCAGCCGGAACGCCTGCGGCGCGCGCACGAGCGTGAGCACCTGCCGCTCGCTCAGGCCGAGCGTCCGCGCTGCCTCGAGCTGTCCGACCGGAATTGCCTCGAGCGCCGATCGATAGATTTCGCTCTCGTACGCCGCGTAGTTCAGCGCCAGCCCGAGCAGCGCCGCGGCAAACGCGGGCAGGCGGATCGCGGTCGCGAGGCCGTAATAGAGCACGAACAGCTGCAGCAGGATCGGCGTGCCGCGAATGAGCTCGACGTATGCGGTGAGCGCGACTTGCGCGGGCCGCGCTCCGTATACCCGGCCGGTGGCGATCAGCACCCCGACCGCGATCGCGAGCGCCATCGAGAGGCACGACAGCAGGATCGTGACCACCGAGGCGCGGAACAGCGACGGCAGATAGCGCCGGGTCGCCTCCCATTTCGACATGGTCGCGGCGCTCGACGAGGTGTCGAACCCGATGACCGGCGGCACCGGCTCACCCGCGAGCACGCGGGCGTACAGCTTCGGCTGATCGTCGTTCCAGACGCGCCACTTCTTGAAGATCCGTTCGAGCGTGCCGTCGCGCATCGCGGTGCGCAGCGTTTCGTTCAGCGTGTCCCGGAGCGGTCCGTTCTGCGCGGCGAGGACGGCGACATAGTGGCCGACCGCAATCGTCTCCGGCAGCACCGCGAAACCGCCCATCATCCGATGTCGCCGTTCGGCCAGTACGTTGTCGAGGAGCACGGCGTCCACCCGTCCGAGCGCCAGATCGCTGAACGGGTGGACATCGTCGTCGTACGACAGCGGCTGCAGGCCGTGCTCCTGCTGCGCCCGCAGCAGAATCTCGTAGGCGATGGTGCCGCCGAGCGTCGCGACGCGCTTGCCGCGCAGGTCGGCGAGCGAGTGGACCCGGCCCGCGTCGGCGTCGCGGACGCTGAGCACCTCGCGGAACTCGTAGTACGGCATCGAGACGGCGTGGGTTGTCCGCCGCGCCGGCGTGTCCTCGATTCCGCTCAGGCCAACGTCGGCGTCGCCCCGGCTGATGCTTTGATCGATCGATTCGAACCGGATGTTGACGAATTCGGTGGATCGGCCGAGCGCGCGCGCGAACAGCTCCGCGATCTCGACGTCGAAGCCGACGAGTTGATCCGGGTGCGCCGGGTCCGCTTCGACGAATGGCGCGCCGCCTTCGGGATCGCCGGCCCAGCGGAGCACGGTTGGCTGCGCCGCCGCGATCGGCGGCAACGCCGCGGCGGCCCCGACCACGCAGGCCACGACGAACAGCGCCGCCGTCCGCGTGATTCCGCGTGTTTTCGTGCCTTCGTGAGAGACGACACCGCGCGCGAACACTGTGTTGTAGATTCTACGCGGAGGCGTTTCGATGGCGACTGTCGGTTTTCTGGGAACGGGACTGCTGGGCAGCGGCATGGTCGAACGGATGCTCGCTCAGGGCAACACGGTGAACGTGTGGAATCGCACGGCGTCGAAGGCGCGCGCCCTCGAGGCGTTCGGCGCCTCCGTCGCGCCGTCGCCCGGTGATGCGGTCGACGGCGCCGACCGCGTTCAGATGACGCTGCCGGACGACGAGGTGGTGGAACAGATCGTCGAGAGCTTCCGCGGCCGGCTGAAGAAGGATGCGCTCGTGATCGATCACTCGACGACCTCGCCGCGCGGCACCGCGGCGCGCGTTCCGCGGCTGAACGGCGCCGGGATCAAGTTCCTTCACGCGCCGGTGTTCATGTCGCCGCAGATGGCGCGTGACGGCGTGGGGATCGTTCTTGCGTCCGGACCGCAGGCGGTCTTCGAGGAAGCAAAGCCGGCGCTCGAGAAGATGACCGGCGAAGTCTGGTATGTCGGCGACCAGCCGGATCGCGCGGCCGCCTACAAGATCTTCGGCAACTCGATGATCTTCACGATTGCGGCCGGCATCACCGACATCTTCGCGATGGCGAAGGCGTTGAACATACCGGCCACCGACGCGCTCGCGGTGTTCTCGAAGTTCCAGCCGGCCGGCGTGATCAAGGCCCGCGGCGAGAAGATGGCGCGCGGCGATTTCAGCGCGACCTTCGAGCTCGCGATGGCCCGCAAGGACATGCGGCTGATGATCGAGGCCGCCGACGGCCAGCCGATGGCGGTGCTGCCGGCGATTGCGGCGCGCATGGACGACGCGATCGCAAAGGGGCACGGCCGCGACGACCTGGGCGCGATCGCGGCGGAGCTGCTGCGGTGACGTCGGATCAGGCAGGTCGGGCAGGTCAGGCGGGTCTGGCAGGTCGCGCGCGTCGGATCGTTCTTGGTTCGGCGATCGCGATCGCCACCCTGACGGCGCAGGCACCGAATCCGAACGCGCCGGCCAATTTCATTGCCGTGCAGGCGCCGGTGATTGCGCTGACCCACGTGCGCGTGATCGACGGCACCGGCGCCGCGCCGCGAGACGATCAGGCGATCGTGATCCGCGGCGGCACCATCGCCGAGATCGGCGCCGCGGCATCGATCGCGGCGCCGGCCAACGCGACGACGATCGATCTCTCGGGCAAGACCGTCATCCCCGGGCTCGTGATGATGCACGAGCATCTCTACTACACCACTGGACCCGGCGTGTACGGTCAACTCGGCGCCAGCTTCTCGCGGCTCTACCTCGCCGGCGGCGTCACGACGATGCGCACGGCGGGGAACGTGAACGGGATCATGGACATCAACCTCGCGCGCCGCATCGCGGCGGGCGAATTGCCCGGGCCGGCAATCGACGCGACCGCACCGTACGTCAACGGCCCGAGCACATTCCTGCAGATGCACGCGGTCACCAGCGACGACGAGGCCCGCCGCCACGTCGCCTACTGGGCGGGGCAGGGCGCGACGTCGCTCAAGGCCTACATGCAGATCTCGCGGGCCGCGCTCAAGGCCGCGATCGACGAAGGACATCGGCGCGGCATGAAGATCACGGGGCATCTCTGCTCGGTGACCTTTGGCGAAGCGGCCGATCTCGGCATCGACAATCTGGAGCACGGGTTTTTTCCGGCCACCGACTTCGTGGCCGACAAGCAGCCCGACGTGTGTCCCGGTCAGGCGCGCGGGCAGCAGACGATCGCAACGCTCGACGAGAACGGCGCGCCGTTCGCGGCGCTGGTGAAGAAGCTCGTCGACCGGCACGTCGCGCTCACGTCCACGCTGACCGTGTTCGAGACGTTCACGCCCGGCCGGCCGCTGCCGCCGGGCCTCGACGTGCTGACGCCGCAGCTCAAAGAGAGTTTTGAGCGCGCCTACGATCGGGCGCAGCAGAATCAGCAGTCGGTGTACGCGTCGCTCTTTCCCAAGGACATGCGCCTCGAGCGCGCGTTCGTGCGGGCCGGCGGCCTGCTCGTCGCCGGCACCGATCCAACCGGCGCCGGCGGGGTCGTACCCGGCTACTCGGACCAGCGGCAGGTGGAGCTGCTGGTCGACACCGGGTTCACGCCGGTGGAGGCGATCTCGATCGCGACGCTGAACGGCGCGAAGTTCCTCGGCCGCGAGGCACGCATCGGCACCGTCGCCCGCGGCAAACAGGCTGACCTCGTTGTCGTCGCCGGCAACCCGGCCGCGGCGATCGGCGACATCCGCAAGGTCGAGACCGTCTTCAAGAATGGAATCGGCTATGACCCCGGAAAACTGATCGCGTCGGTCCGCGGGCAGGTCGGGATCTGGTAGGTGAGGCAGGTCGAGCGGGTCAGGCAGGTCGAGCGGGTCAGGCGGGTCAGGCAGGTCGGACAGACCGAGTAGGTCAGGCAGGTCGAGCGCTTCTCAATGCGCGTCGAATGAAGATGCATCCGACCCGCCTGATCCGCCCGACCCACCTGCCCGACCCGCCCCACCCGCCTGACCCGCCAAGCCTACTGCGCAGCGGTGCTTCTCGTTGCCGCGGGTTTGAGCTGCAGTTTCTGCACGCGCCAGTTGAGCAGCTCGGCAACGTAGATCTCGTTCTCGCTCGGGCACGCGATCTCGTGGATCCAGCCGAACTGCTTCAGCTGATGCCCTGACTTGCCGAGATAACCGAGCACCTTGCCGTCGGGCACCGACAGTTTGTAGACGCGGCCGGGGAAGGAGTCGCTGCTGTAGAGGAACTGCTGTCCCTGCGCGTTCGGCGGCGTCACGCAGATCGCCCACGGCGCGCCCGGTGCCATGGTGCCGGACCCCGGAGGCGCGTCGGCGGCGAGCAGCTGCGCGACGTTCGGCTTCGCGCCCATCCACGGCATCGCGTCGGCAGGCGCCGGGACGTCGATCTTGATCTCGCGCACGAACTGGTTGGTCTTGCCGTCAATCACCTGGATGCGGCGGTTGCCGCGGTCGCCGACGTAGATGTTGCCCTTCGCGTCGTAGGAGATCGTGTGCGGCGTGTTGAGGTTCCCCAGCTTGCCGCCGCCGGGCTCGCCGAGCGACGCGACCCAGTCGCCGTCCTTGGTGAACTTCGCGACGCGCGAGTTGATGTAGCCGTCGCTGATGTAGATGTTGCCGTCGGGATCGAACGCGACGTCGGTCGGCTGGCGGAACTGGCCGGGAACCGGCGGCCGCGGCGGGTTCACCCGCGTCCACGGCTCGGCTTCGTCGGACGCTTCCTTCTTGCGCCCGAACACCATCGTCACGTGGCCTTCCGGGTTGATGCGAACGATCATGTCCGAGCCTTTGTCGATCGCCCAGAGGTTGTCGTCCTTGTCGAAGCGGATCGCGTGGGCGTACGACCACGCGTAGAGCCCTTTGCCGATCTCGCGCACGAACTTGCCGGTCTTGTCGAAGAGGAGAATCTGCGATGCGGTGGCGCCGTAGGCCGGACCGCTCGCGCTGTTCGAGCGCGTGTAGACCGCAATGTCACCCTTCGAATTGACCGCGACGCCCGACGCTTCGCCGAAGTTCATGTCGGGCGGCAGCTTGAAGAAGTTGGCTGCCGAGTCGAACGGAATCTCGGGGACCGACGGCTGTTGTGCGAAGACTGCGGGGGGCGTGAGCATGACGAGAATTGCGAGCACCCACTTTTTCACGGTCGCCTCACTTTCGCGTGGCCGCGCCAGGTATTGTGAAGGCGGCAGTATAGCGAATTCCCGAAATTGGCTGATGGCTGGTGACCGATGGCTGATGGCAGAGGGTTGATGGTCGATGGCGACTGGCTCAGCCGCGGGCGCGGCGGGCGCGCGCCAGCGTCTCGAGCAGCGGCTCGGTCTGCTCGAGCGAGAGGCAGGCGTCGGTGATGCTTTGCCCGTAGACGGCGGGTTTGCCCGGCACGAAGTCCTGCCGCCCCTCGACGAGGTGACTCTCGATCATCGCGCCGAAGATGTGCCGCGATCCTGACGCGATCTGGTCCGCGATCGCCGCACCGACGTCGGGCTGGCGCAGGTGATCCTTGTGGCTGTTGCCGTGCGAACAGTCGACCATCACGCTCTCGCGGAGCCCCTTCGCCGCGAGCCGCTGGCACACCTTCGCGATGTGATCGGCGTCGTAGTTCGGCCCGGTGCGCGTCCCGCCGCGCAGAATCACGTGGCACGACTCGTTGCCCGACGTCTGGAAGATCGCCGACACACCCTGCTTGGTGACTGACGGAAACCAGTGCGGCGATCGGGCGGTCGTCACGGCGTCGACCGCGATCTGCGTGCTGCCGTCGGTGCTGTTCTTGAAGCCGACCGGCATCGACAGCCCGGATGCCAGCTCGCGATGCACCTGGCTCTCTGCCGTCCGCGCGCCGATCGCCACCCACGACGTGAGGTCGGCGATGTGCTGCGGGATCTGGGTGTCGAGGAATTCCGATCCGGTCGGGAGGCCCAGGTTGTTGACGTCGAGGAGCAGCTGCCGCGCCAGGCGCAATCCCTTGTTGATGTGAAAGCTCTCGTCGAGATCCGGATCGTTGATCAGCCCCTTCCACCCCACGACCGTGCGCGGCTTCTCGAAGTAGGTGCGCATTACGATGACGAGGTCGTCGGCCAGCCGGTCGGCGATCGTCTTGAGGCGCTCGGCGTACTCGAATGCCGCGCGGGTGTCGTGGATCGAGCAGGGGCCGGCGACCACCACCAGCCGCGAGTCGGTGCCGGCGATGATGTTGGCGATCGCCGCCCGCGCGTCGGCGACGACATTCGACGCCCGCTCGCCGATCGGGATCTCTTCGAGCAGGATCGCGGGCGGAATCAGCGGGCGGACGTCGCGAATGCGGAGATCGTCGGTCGGTCGAATCATGTGGTGAGCAGCAGGCCCGCCGACAATAATACCGGAATGCCATTCGTCATCCGGCTGCTCGTGAACGCGGCGGCGCTCTGGGTCGCGACGGCGATCGTGCCCGGAGTCACCTACACCGGCGGGACGCTCCCCCTGCTCGGCGTTGCGCTGGTCTTCGGGGTGATCAACGCAACCCTGCGCCCGCTGGCCAAGATTCTGACGTTCCCGCTCATCATCCTGACGCTCGGGATCTTCGCGCTGATCATCAACGGGCTGATGCTGTGGCTGACGAGCTCACTGTCCGACGCGCTCGGCCTGGGCTTCCACGTCAGCGGCTTCACGGCTGCGTTCGTCGGCGCCCTCGTCGTCAGCCTCGTGAGCCTCGTGCTGTCGATGGCGATCCGGGATGT
>Ga0066388_100001456_pt1 | contig 13348 bp, 9 predicted proteins | sample PanSoiMetaGPlot6_FD_64539 | JGI IMG/M metagenome (GOLD analysis project Ga0066388, IMG submission 64539) | Tropical forest soil microbial communities from Panama analyzed to predict greenhouse gas emissions - Panama Soil - Plot 6 (Hybrid Assembly) | ecosystem: Environmental > Terrestrial > Soil... | reverse complement strand
CTTCTCGGAGGAGGCATGAGCTCGAGACTGTTCCAGCGCGTGCGCGAGCAGGAAGGCCTCGCGTACTCGGTCTACACCTACGCCGATTTCTACCGCGATGCCGGAATCTTCTGCGCCGGGATGAACGTGCAGCCCGAACAGGGGAGGCGGGCCGTCGCGCTCACGCTCGAGGAGTTCGAGCGGGTGATCCGGGAGGGAGTGCCGGACGAAGAGCTCCGCGCGAACCAGGCGCAGCTTCGGGGTAATCTCCTGCTCGGGCTCGAGAGCACGTCGAACCGGATGAACCGGATCGCCCGGAACGAGCTCTACGAGGGACGCTTCGTGCCGGCCGAGGAGATGGTGCGGCGGATCGACGCGGTCCGCTCGGAGGACGTCCAGCGCGTGGCGACCGAGCTGATCGCGCGCGAGCGGCTCTCGCTCGTGGCGCTCGGGCCGAGCGCGGGGGAGGCCTTCACGTCGCGCGACCTCCTGAACGGAGCGCGACCGTGAGCGCCGCCTCGAACGAAACGCCCATCCGGGTCCGTCTCTTCCTCGAGGAGCACGCCTTCGCGGCTCCCGTCTATCAGACGGAGCACGCCGCGGGCATGGACCTGCATGCCGCGGTCGGCGACCCGCTCACCCTGATGCCGCGGCAGGTCGTCGCGGTCCCGACCGGGATCCGGCTCGAGATCCCGCCGGGATACGAGGGGCAGGTGCGGCCCCGGAGCGGTCTCGCCTTGAAGAGCGCGATCTCCATCCCGAACAGCCCCGGCACGATCGACGCCGACTATCGCGGGGAGGTCCGGGTGCTGCTCGTCAATCTCGGGGATGAGCCGTACGTGGTCCACCGCGGGGACCGGGTGGCGCAGCTCGTCTTCGCGAAGGTCACGCGCGCGGAGCTCACCGAGGTGCCCGAGCTGACCGAGACCGCCCGCGGGGACGGCGGGTTCGGCCACAGCGGCCGGTGAGGGGACCCGGGTTCCGGGAAGACGTGTTTACCCGGGTATGACCCTACGTTCCACCCTCCTGACGGCGGCGGTTCTCGCCGCGGCCGCGGCTCTGTTCCCGGTGTGGCCGGATCGCGCCACGACCCTCGGTCCAGGGCGCGCGCTCGCCGATAGCACCGGGATCGCCGACCGCAGCACCGCCCTGCCCGACACGGTGAACCTCGCCCCCTACCTTGCCGCCCGGCGGAAGCCGATGGCCAAGGTGCCGTGGAAGGTGGGGGAGTACTTCCAGTTCTCGATCGATTGGAGCGGCCTGAACGGTGGCAACGCGCTCATGCAGGTCCAGAACCTCCAGACGACCGAGGGGCACCGCGCGTGGCGCATCATCACCAAGGCGGAGTCCAACTCCTTCGTCTCGAAGTTCTACAAGGTGCGCGACCGCGCCGAGACCTACGTCGATGCCGAGTCCCTCTTCACGCGGCGCTTCGAGAAGCACCTGCGCGAAGGGGGGTACAGGAAGGACCTCGCCGTTCGCTTCGACCAGACGCGGCGCAAGGCGATCTACGAGGACGGACGATCCTTCGACGTTCCGGCGCAGGTGCACGACGTGCTGTCCGCCTTTTACTATGTGCGCACCCGGCCGCTCGTCGAAGGCTCGAGCTTCTCCATTCCGACCCACGACAACGAGAAGAGCTACGAGATGGTCGTGAGGGTGCTGCGGCGCGAGCGCGTCGAGGTTCCCGCCGGCAAGTTCGATTGCGTGGTCGTGGAGCCGGTGCTCAAATCCGAAGGCATCTTCAAGTCCAAGGGGCAGATGTTCGTCTGGCTCTCCGACGACGAGCGGAGGATTCCCGTGCAGGTGAAGAGCAAGGTTCCGATCGGATCGATCTCGGTCTCCCTGACCGACATGCGCCTCGCGTTCACGGGGAAGCCTTGAGCTCCCGGGAGGAGCTGGACCTGAGCCGCGTCCGGACGATGCCGGTCGCGGATCGCCCCACGAAGGTGCACGTCGGGCAGCTCGCCCCCGCCCCCGATCCCTCCGCTCCGCAGGGCTCCTTCGACCGTTTCCTTCCCGATCTCCTCACGGGAGCCGCGCTGCGCGCGCTGATCGAGGCCTGGGTCGAGTCGCGCCGCGCGGGACGCCCTGCGATCGCGATGCTCGGGGGGCACGTCATCAAGACGGGGGTGCAACGGCCGCTCCTCTCGCTCCTCGACCGCGGCGCCTTCACGGCGATCGCGATGAACGGCGCGGCGGCGATCCACGATTTCGAGATGGCCATGTGGGGCAACACGTCCGAGCCGGTCGAGGAGACGCTCCGCACCGGCGCGTTCGGCATGGTGGAGGAGACGCCCGCGCTGATGAATCGCGCCGTGAACGAGGGGGCGGCGCGGGGCGTCGGCATGGGGGAGGCGCTCGGGCGCTTCCTCGTCGAAGCCGGCGCTCCGCACGCGGAGCTGAGTCTGCTCGCGCGCGCTGCGGAGCGCTCGATCCCGCTCACCGTGCACGTGGCGATCGGAACGGACACGCTCCACCAGCACGCTTCCTTCGACGGGGCGAGCACCGGCGCCGCCTCGCACCGCGATTTCCGGATTCTCGCCGCCTGCATGCGGGAGCTCACGGGAGGGGTCGTGCTCCACTTCGGCTCCGCGGTCCTCCTGCCGGAAGTGTTCCTCAAGGCGCTCTCGCTCGTGAGGAATCTGGGGCACTCGGCCCGGGGATTCACCGCCGCGAACTTCGATCAGATACGCCACTACCGCCCCGAAAAGAACGTGTTGGAGCGCCCGCTCCAAGATGGAGGGAAGGGGCTCTCCTTCGTCGGCCCCCACGAGCTCTGGATTCCGCTCCTCGCCACGCTCTACCTCGCACGGGCTCCGGAACCACGGTGAAGCGCGGCCAGCTCCTACTCGGAATCGTCGGGATCCTGCTCAGCGCCGCCGCGGTGTTCGTGCTCCTGCGCCAGGTCAGCGCGCATGAGCTCGCGCGGAACCTCCGGCGCGCCAACGTCGCTTGGCTGATCGCCGGATGCGCGACCACCCTGCTCAGCTACTGGCTCCGGGCGGTCCGCTGGGGGGAGATCCTTCTCCCGGAAGCGCGCGTGCCGCCAGGGAGGCTCTTCAGCGCGACGATGGTGGGCTTCCTCGCGATCAACACCCTGCCCGCCCGGCTCGGCGAGCTGGTCCGGGCGTACACCCTCGCCCGCATGGAGCGGCTGCGGACGACGACCGTTCTGGGGTCGGTCGTGATCGAGCGGATCTTCGATCTCGTCGCTCTGGCCGGATTCTGGGCGCTGTCACTCCTGTTTGCGCCTTATCCAGCGTGGTTTCGGTGGAGCGGGTACCTGACGATCGGATTGAGTCTGATCGCCACGGGCGTGCTCTGGCTCCTCCACTCCGCTCACTACCACCCAGGCTCCCGAGCCGCGCGCTTCCTACAACTAATACCGGCGCGGCTTTTCGCCCCTCTCGAACGCCCCGTGGCCTCCTTCACGGCGGGGCTACGCGTCTTCGGGCGGCCGAACTCTCTCTTGAGCGCTGGAGCCACGACTGTGGCAATGTGGCTCGTGAGCGGGTCGGTCTTCCTGATGACAGCCAAGAGCCTGGGCTTGAACCTGCCGCTCTGGTCCCCGTTCCTCCTCGCCTTCATTGTATGTGTGGCGATCATGGTGCCCTCCTCCCCTGGCTTCATCGGGGTTCTCGAGGGGTCTTGCGTGGTGGGGTTGGCGCTGCTGGGGGTAGACGCTTCGCGTGCTTTGGCCTACGGGGTTCTCTACCACATCACGCAGGTGGTTCCGGTCGTGCTGGTCGGGGGGGCCTACGCCATCTTCGGCCATATTGGCATGCGGTTGGAGCCGGCCGTGGAAGGGCAGATCGAGGAGGGAAGGCGAAAAGAGTGACGACAGTTACACCCTAAAAGCTGACGCAACAGAGGGTGTAAAGCGATTTTAGTTGACTCTCGGACCCCCCGCTGCTATACTCGTTCCTGCAATAAATCCGCGCTCAGAGCACACTTAGCGCTTGCGAGTCCTAGAGTGGAGGGGCGATGCAAACTTCCGACCGAGGGCTGGTATCGCGGTTCGGAAGTTCACGTTCCAACCTCATAGCGTTAATTACACTGGTCGCGGCGATTGGTTTCACGCCCTGGGCTTGGGGCACCAGCGTCCCGTGGGCTCAATTTGCATTTCGCACGTTGGGGCTCACGGCTCTTTTCGCATTTTCATTGGGGTATTCAAGCAGTCCATTCGCACGCAGTGCGTGGGGTCGGCGCGTGACACTGAGCTTTGCCGCCTTGGTGCTCGCGACCGCTCTCTCGGCTGCGCTTTCGATCCACAGGGGCAAGAGTCTCGAGTCCATGCTCAACCTGCTCGCGATCAGCGGACTCTTCCTGACGGCTGCGGCCCTCGTCCACGGGCCGCGGCTTCTGCAGGGGATCGCTCTGCTCGAAGTGCTGGCCGCGATTCCGGTCGCCGTGCTCGGCCTGTTGCAGCACTTCCGTCCCGAGCTCGTGCCGGCGGGAAATTCGTACCCTGGCCGCGCGCTCGGTCCGTTCGGGCAACCGAACCGCATGGGGGGATACCTGATCGCTTCGATCCCGCTCGCGCTGGCGCTCGCGTTCGCCGCGCAGGATCGTCTCCTGCGAATCGGGCTCCTGGCCGCGACCTTCGTTCTCGTGATGTGCCTCGTCGCGACCTATTCGCGCGGCGCTTGGATCGGCTTGGGTGCGGGACTTATCACCCTCGCGGCGGCGCTCTCGATCTGGCCCGGGCTCCTGCCCCGGCCGGCGCTCGCGATTGCCGCGGTCGCCTGCGTGCTCGCTCCGGCGATCCTCCTTCTCCCGTCCGTGCTCTCCCGCATCCACTCCCAACCGGCCACTCAACCCGCATGGAACCTCCCGATCGATCCCGAGCGGGAGGGAAGCGGTGCGATGCGCCGCGCGATCTGGTCCGGAGCGCTCGCGGCCACGCTCCATCGGCCGATCCTCGGCTCGGGCGTGGGGGCGTTTCGCGAAGCCTTCGATCGGTACAAGAACCCCCGCATGAAAGAGCTCGAGGCCGAGGGAGGTCGGACGGCCGATCAGGCTCACAATCACTACCTCGGCATTCTGGCGGAGCGCGGCGTCCTGGGTCTCGCCGCTTTCGCCTTGCTCGTCGCGCTCTGCTTCGGCGCGGCGGCCGCGGCCATGGCCTCCGGGACGCCCGCGATGGGACGCGTTCTGTATGCAGGCCTGGCCGCTTCGGTTGTCGCGCTTCTCGCGCATGGGCTCACGGAGGACAACCTCGTGCTGATTCCGCACGGCACGATCTTCTTCGCGAACCTCGGAGTTCTCGCCGGCGCGCCCGCGCGGATCGCGCGCGCGGGGCGCTCGAGCCGCTGGGTGGGAAGCGGCGGAGCGGTCCTGGCGTCGATCGCGTTCCTCGTGTCGGCGGCGGGATTCGCCGGATCGCGCGAGGCGGCGGCGGCCTCTCTCGAGGCGTCGGCGGGACGTCCGGACCTCGCGGTCCGCTCGCTCGATCATGCCTCGGTTTGGGCTCCCTGGCGCGACGACTACGCGGTGGCGCGCGCCGAGCAGGCGGAGGCCTGGGCGAAGCAGGGCGCGGGGAACGCCGCGCTGCGCGAGGCGGAAGCTTCCTACCGCCACGCGATCGCGCTCAACGGATCCGATCCGGTGACGCGCCACGAGCTGGCGCGCCTCTATCTCGCGAACCCGGACGTATTCGCGAGCCGCGGCACCGAGGGAGCCCTGCGCCAGCTTCGCGCGGCGCTGGACCAGAATCCGTATTACGCCGAGATCCGGAACGACCTCGGGGTGGCCCTGCTCCGCACGGGGGACCGGAGCGGTGCCGAGGATGCTTTTCGTCGCGCGGCGTCTGGCAAGCGCGACTTCGTCGACCCACTCCTCAACCTGGCCGCGATGGCCCTGCAGACCGGGAACCGAGGTCAGGCAGAGACGTGGGTCCGACAGGCGCTCGAGCGCAACCCCGGCTCGGAGCGCGCGCGGGCGCTGATGGCCCGAGTGGGACGCTCGGATTGAAACGGCTCGTATTGAAAGGACTTGAGACTACATGCAGACCACTAAAGCACCATCGAGAGGAGGTGAGCACCCGGTCGTCGTCCGTGGGTTGAAGCTCGATTCAAGTGGGTCCACTTCTCCGTATTGAGTTCCGTTTGAGGGAGGACAAGCAATGCGCAACCGAGCTTTTCTAAAAGTCGTTCTCCTCGGGCTTTTGACCTTCGCACTGGTGCCGGGCATCGCCGGCGCCGCGGGCCAGGACCTGACGGGAATGCTCTCCTCGAGCGCTGCGGAACGCGCGACCGCGGTCAGCAACGCGTTCATCGTGGTCACGCCCAGCGCGCATGATTTCGGCAGGGTGAACTCAGGGACCAGCAGCCCGGCGTTCCCCTTCGACATCAAGAACACCGGAAACACCAATCTGACCCTCACGTCGTTCCCGCAGTCGAATCCGGGCGCCGGCTTCGCGACGACCTATAGTGGTTCGCTGACGCTGGCTCCGGGCGCTCATGGCACGCTGACGGCGATCTTCTCGCCGACCGGCAGCGGCCCGAAGTCGAGCACCGTCCAGATCATGAGCAACGCGGACAACGGAACGTTCAACGTGCTCCTCTCGGGCGTTGCGAACAATCCGCCGTCCTTCTCCCCGGCGATCGACGGGAACTCCTACCCGCTCGACGCCGAGGTTCCGTTCTCGCTCACCGCGACCGCTTCCGATCCGGAAGGGGATCTCCTCTCCTGGTCCACCGTGGGTCTTCCGCTCGGCGCGACCTTCAACTCGGGAACCGGTGAGCTCGACTGGACGCCCCATGTCAGCGACGCGGGCAGCTATCCGGTCACCATCACGGTCAGCGACGGTGTGGCTTCCACCGACGCTCACATCACGCTCAACGTGAGCGCCACGAACAGCAAGCCGGTCGCGAATCCCGGCGGTCCGTACGAGGCCGGAACGACCGTTCCGATCGTCATGGACGGCAGCGGTTCCTTCGATCCGGACGCGGGCCAGACTCTGACCTACGCCTGGAACTTCGGCGACGGCAACACGGGCACCGGCGTGCAGCCCAGCCACTCCTATGTCGCTGCCGGCCTCTACATCGTCAGCCTCACCGTGACGGACAACGGCTCGCCCCAACTCTCGAGCGATCCGACCACCACGACGGCGACGATCGTGAGCCTCATCCCCGCCCAGATCCTGCTCAAGCTTCCGGGCAACGGCGTCATGAAGTACGGCGGCAAGGGCTCCCAGGAAGTCGGATTGGAGATCTCGACGGGTGGCCATGCGATCACCGATGTCGCCCTCTCGTCGGTCCGGATGCGCGTCGTCAGCCCGGCCAACGCGGGCAGCGCGTCTTCGATCGCTCCGATCGCCAAGGGCTCCAAGCTCGGCGACATGGACCATGACGGGATCGACGATCTCGACATGTTCTTCACCCGCACGGATCTCGCGACCCTGTTCTCGAATCTGACGGGAACGACCAACGTGACCATCGCGCTCGATGCGCGCACCATCACCGGCAACCTGCCGATTTCCGGCACCGTCGCCGTGGCGGTGAAGGCGGCGGGCAACGGAGTCACGGCGGCTGCGGCCCCGAATCCGTTCAAGCCGTTCACGAACATCGCGTACTCGGTCCGCAATTCCGGCCCGGTCTCGATCCGGATCTTCTCGGTGAACGGCCAGCTCGTGCGTTCGCTGCGCGAAGACTACGCGACGCCGGGCGCTTACGAAGTCCGCTGGAACGGCAAGGACGATCTCGGCCGTACGGCGCCTTCGGGCATCTATTTCGTCAGCGTGAAGCAGGGAATCGAATCTTCGACGACCCGGGTGGTGCTAGCTCGGTAAAGCAGAATCCTCGAACGAGGAATGGTGGAGCGGGGGGGACCCCGCTCCACCTTCTGTTCGAGGGCTCCGCGCGATCGAGCCGCGGATTCCGCGCAAAGGCTCTTGCGGGCGGTGCCCTCGAGCGATTAAGCTCCTTGCTCTTCCCGAAGCTTGGGACTTGCTAGACAGGAACGCCGCAGCTCAACGGAAAGCACCTGCGTGATCTTGCACCGAGAGCGACTTCTCTCCAGTTTCGTTCCACGTCCGGCTCCCGGATATTCCCCCTTCCCAACGGTAGTCCGCCCACCGCTCCGGAAGATCCAAGTCGGAGGCATTGCATGACCTACGTTCGCCGTCATCTCCTGCTCCCCCTGATTGTTGCCGCCTTCCTCGCTCCCGTGCCCCGAGCCGGCGCCGTGCCGGTCTGGAGCACGGACCAGGACATATCGGACGGGGACGTGAACGAAACCTATACGTCGAACAACGGCCAGCACTTCGTGGCCATGGACGACAGCAACAACATGTACGTCGCGTTCTTCGACAACCGGTTCAAGGTCCAGAACGGCGACAACAACTTCGAGATCTTCTTCCGCCGCTTCATCTACAACTTCGGATCGCCCTACATCACCCGGGTGACGAACGCCCCGAACATGTCCAAGTATCCGACGATGGCGATCCGGAACTGGGGAGCGGGGGATTTTGACACGCAGAAGGACAGCGGAAGGGTCTACATCGTGTGGCAGGACGCGCGGCTCTTCCCGATCCCCACGATCGGCGAGCCCCTGTCCTACACGATCTTCATGCGGACGTTCCGCTCGCAGGGGGGAACCGCGTTCGGCCCCGAGCTCCAGGTCTCCCCGTTCGACTCCGTGAACGCCGCCACCTCTCCGGTGGCCACGGTCGGGGATTCGAACCGGGTCTGGATCGTCTGGCAGAAGCCGAATGACGGGACGGGGTCGACCACCCTGTACTCACGCGTCTATCACTCGAATACCGCGACCTTCGACCCGGTCGTCCAGCTGACTTCCGGAGTTTCCTTCAGCGGAAACGCGACGATCACGTCCACCCGGGACGGCACCGTCCACCTCGTGTGGGTGGATACCCGGACCGGATCCCAGGAGATCTGGACGAAGCGGTTCGTGCCGGGAAGCGGCTGGACCGCGGACGAGCAGCTCGTGTTCAGCGCCACGTCCGCCTCGGCCCCTTCGATCACGGCCGATTGGAACGGTCACGTCCATCTCGTTTGGGTGGATTCGCGAAACGGCAACAGCGACGTGTTCTACAAGGAATACCTCCCTGGAACCGGATGGGACCCGGTAGACACCCGGATCACCCTGAATACCTCGTCCCAGATCCAGCCCTACGTCGATGCCGACCCCATGGGGAACATCTACACCGTCTGGACCGACCTCCGGAACGGCTCGAGCAACCCCGATATCTACTACGACACGCGCCAGCAAGGGGTTTGGGCCGGAAATACCTCCCTGGTAGGGGCCGGGACGGACACCACCAACTCCGTGCAGCGGTTTGCCGGGATCGCGCACGACGACTTCGGCTTCGCGTACGTCGCCTGGAGCGACGAGCGCCTGCCGGCCAGCATCGGCAAAAACCGCGACGTCTTCTACAAATTCGGAACCAACGTCGTGACAGGCGTCGAGGACGCCCCGGCGCCCGGCTTGACGCATCTCTTGACGAATTATCCCAATCCCTTCAACCCAGCGACCCGGATCGCTTTCACCTTGGATCGGGGCGCCCAGATCTCCCTCAAGGTCTACGACGTGAACGGCAGGTTGGTCCGCACCCTCCTGGACAGTTATGTCTCAGCGGGGCGGCGGGTTGTGAGCTGGGACGGACTCGGGCAGCGGGGGGAGAAGGTCGCCTCGGGCACCTATTTCCTGCGGCTCGAGGGAGGAGGGCTCTTGCGAACGAGGACCGTGAACCTGGTCCGGTGACGAACAGGTTCGCCTGTCGGGGGGCGGGCGGACCAGCTTATCGGTTGACGCCGTAAGCGATTAGTGCTATAATCTTTGTTGCCTCGAACCAAAGCCCTTTCGGAGAGGCAAACTCAAGTTACAACCGGGCTTCGGCCCCACACTGTGAAGGTAATGGCGAAAGCTCCCCGTTTCGCAGGCACTCGCGTCCGTATTGTGCGTCGAGGCATCCGCTCCCGCGCTCTTTGAGCACGGGCGATTGCCTCGATTTTTTGTTTGGGATCGTTGCGTTGAATCGCTCGGGCTCACGCTGCGAATCGACAACCGGCTCGACTTGAAGTCCTGAAACGTTCCGAGGGCGCGCTGAACCAGTAACCTCACGCACCTCCAGGTCGACACCTAAAGGAAAGAGGTCCCCGAAGTGAACCTCCGGCACCCCACGCCCACTCTTTGCCTCAGGCGTTCCCTCCAGTTGTTCGTAAGCGCGGTTCTCCTCACGGGCGTGACGGCGACCACGTACGGTTACACCCAGACCAAGAACCAGTCGGACGTCCTGTTCCAGAGTCCGCTCCTCTCGGACGTTCCTGGCCGGACGCCGGCCCTGGCGGAAACCACGATTCGCCACGTCGTCTACTTCAACGACTTCGATTCCAACACCAACGGGTGGGGAATCGTGAACTTCCGCGCCAACCAGTCGCAGGGCTGGAACATCGTCAGCGGCACCCATGCCTGCACGGGAAACTCCTGGTGGATGGGGCGCACCGGTCTCGCGCACGGGGATGGATACGGGAACAACTGGCTCCAGAGCCTGCAGACGAACGTGCCGATCAACATCGCGGGCGCGAACAACACGACGCTCACGTTCAAGATGAGGCTGCAGTGCGAGTTCGGATTCGACTGGGCCTGGGTCCTGATCAAGGGCGGCAATGCCGGTGCGCGCTGGGATACCCTCTGGTCCTACTCCGGAGATCTGGGGAGCACCTGCAGCAACCAGAGCATCGCGATTCCCGACAGCTTCCACACGGTGACCCAGCCGATCGCGATCCGATTCCTCTTCGGTTCCGACCTCACGTTTTCGGCGGATGACTCCACGGGGGCGTACAGCGGTTGGACGATCGATGACGTGACGCTGAAGTCCGGGGGAACGACCCACTTTTCCGATGACATGGAGAGCGGTCCCTCGAAATGGCTCGTGAGCGCTCCCAATCCCGGCTCGCTGTGGCACATCGAAGACGGGCCCGGCACATCCCAGCCCGCGACCTGCTTCTTCCTGAGCACGAAAGTGTGGGTGCCCTTCCAGGGGACAGGCTTCGGCGTCTTTCCCGATTTCTCGGACGCGATGATCACGAGCCCCCCCATGGACCTCCAGGGCGTATTCAGCCCCAACATGCCGTCGACCACCTTGAGGCTGCAGTTCGATCAATGGATCGCCATGCCGGCCGAGAACAACGTCCTCTGGTCGCTCTGGATCTCGGGTTCGGATGACAAGGTGACCTGGACGAGTTGGGCGAACGTATTCGACACGCTGGAGCTCTATGGGGGAGCGCAGCCTTCCTGCACCGAAGGTCAGTCCTACGACTTCAACCCCTACGACACACCACGAACCCACGTGCCGCTCGGCATGCGCTACATCCGGCTCGCAATCCGATTGCGCGACGAGAAGGTGCTCAACCCATGCCAGTGCGACGGTCCGCTCAAGCTCGGCGTCGACACCGAGGGCATGTACGTCGACAACTTCGGCGTCTACTACATCTACACGATCACGGGCGTGGAAATGGTGAGCTCCGCTCCGACCGCCACGCGCCCCGAGATCCGGAAAACCTTCCCGAATCCTTTCAATCCGGTCACGACGATCGAATTTTCCGTTCCGCGATCCGGTCCCGTGCGGGTCGGTGTCTACGATGTCCACGGGAAGCGCGTCGTATCGCTGGTCAACACCGCAATGGGTCCCGGTCTCTACCGTGTCCTCTGGAACGGAAAGGACGAGAAGGGCTCGGATGTGTCGTCCGGCGTTTACTTCGCGCACATCGAGAGCAGGGGCGGGAGCGGTTCATCGCGACTCGCCCTCATCAAGTGAGGGAGACGCTCAACATGGCAGAACACGCCAAGGTCACACGTGAAGGGGGGTGGTACGCCGAAAGGGTGAGCAGGACGCAGTAGCGAAGTTGTTGCAGTTGCAGTGCCCGCAAGGGCAAGAGCCGTTACCTCTGCAACACCCGCGTTCCGGATGGGCCGGTTCGCGGAAGGAAGGGAGAAGCCCGATGGGGGCTCTACCTTCGCAACTTCGACTCTGATTCGTCGGAGGTTTCACACCATGCTCAAACGGCTTTTCACGACGCTGTCCATGGTCGTTGCATTGGCCGGTTTGACGTCGGTGGCCAGCGCGCAGTACATGTTCCTGACCTCGGACAACCCCACGAACAACCTTCAGATGCGGGGAGCCGGGGCGACGACGCTGATCACCATCACGTTGAACTCCAATCACGATAAGGACGGCTCCGTCCAGACCTGCGGATCGCACGCGGCTGCGCTTTGCGGCTTCGGTACGAGCCCGGAGAATCTGGACGTGTTCAGCTACACGGTCATCTTGTCGGCGGTCGGCGGCACGGTGACGTGGGGCACCTACAGCGCGGCCGACGCGGCCTACGGGAACGGAGGCGCTCCGGCGCCGACGAGCACGCAGGTCGAAATCAACTTCGGCCGGTCCTCGGGGGTGAGTCCTCAAGGGCCCATCGTTCTCGGTACCATTTCGGTGACTCCGACCGGTGGTACGAACCCGAGCATCGTGATCGCCCGTGGCCAGCAGCCAATCGACCCGTCCGGCTTCGGTACGCTGTTCGGGACGAGCTGCCAGGCGGGCATCTTGACGGGTAGCTATCTGCTCGGCGACCCGGCGGATCCGTGCGGCGCCGGTATCGGCGACTGGTTCGACGCGGACGGCCTCGCGGCCGCGGCCGGCGCGAACGCTCAGCCGACCATCTCGGCTCCCTCCTCGGCGAGTGGCACCGAAAACACGCCGATTGCGACGATCACCGCGACCGCGACCGACGCGGACGCTGCGAACACGCTCACGATCTCGCAAGTCGGTAAGCCTGCGGACCTCACCTTCACCAGCACGCCGGGCACGTCTCCGCGCACGGCGACCATCACCGGCACGCCCGGCTTCAGCGATGCCGGCACCTACAACATCGTCTGGACGGTCAACGACGGTACGGGGACGGGAAACGCCACCAATACCGCCACGACGCTCCTGACGATCGCGAACACGAATCAGGCGCCGGCTTTGGCGCAACCCGCGAACATGACGGTGAACGAAGGCCTGACCGCCGATCAGACGCTGAACGCGACCGATGCGGACGGACAGGCGCTGACCTTCTCCAAGGTGAGCGGGCCGACGTATCTGACCGTGACCACCACGTCTCCTGGCACGGGGACCGCGACCGGGAACGCGCATCTGGCGCCCGGATTCTCGGACTCCGGAACGGCCTCGGCGACGGTTCAGGCGAGTGACGGCAGCCTCACGAACAGCAAGAGCTTCACGATTACGGTCAACAACGTGAATCAGGCTCCGACCCTGAACCAGCCGGCGAACATGACGGTGGCGCAGGGAGCCACGGCGGATCAGACCATCACCGGTTCCGATCCGGACGGCCAGGCTCTCACC